>Ga0182030_10007049_pt1 | contig 23546 bp, 14 predicted proteins | sample 812S3MmetaG_FD_121299 | JGI IMG/M metagenome (GOLD analysis project Ga0182030, IMG submission 121299) | Permafrost microbial communities from Stordalen Mire, Sweden - 812S3M metaG (Illumina Assembly) | ecosystem: Environmental > Terrestrial > Soil > Wetlands > Permafrost | place: Sweden...
ATAGTCATAACCGAAGCGCAGGTAGTGCGTTCTCTGATTGGTCGAGCTGGCATCCAACGGGGCACCGTTAATGACGTATCCGGTGGGACGCCAATCGTAGTCGTAGCTGCCGTTGATTTTCTGCTTCGCCCCGATGTTCTGGTCGATACGAACTTCGTACATATTGGCATTGGTTATAGCCAGCGACGTCTGGGAGAGATTCTGGTAGGGTGAGGTCGCGCCAGCGGGCGCCTGGGGCAAATACGGGATCGACGCTTTGAAAACCGCATCGGGCGGCGTAGTGACGATGTTACCGGGATAAGCTGTACATTCCTTCCCCTGATTGACGCCTGTACAGGTGGTGTAATCGTAGATAAGGTGCGCCGGATAAGTAGTTTCATAGACCATAACCGGGTTGAGAAGAGCGGAAAAATCGCCGGTCGTCATGGCTTGCGTAGGCGCCCCGTTGAGTCCGACACCTCCCGTGTTCCAGCGGTAGCCTTCATAGTTGAACATGAAGAAGGACTTGTTGCGTCCATTGTAGAGCCATGGGAAATAGACTGGACCGGAGATAATGGCGCCGAAATCGTTCTGCGTGTCGATCGGTTTCGTCTGTGCCGGAGTCGATAATCCGCTGGCCCAGCTATTGGCATCCAACACTCTGTTTTTCAGAATGTCGTAAACGTCCCCATGCAAGTCGTTTGTTCCAAACTTCGTGACCAGATTGACAAGGCCGCCGCTCATTCTTCCGTACTGCGCGTCGAAGGTGTTGGTCATCACCTTGAACTCCTGCACCGCCTCGACGCTGACGCCGTAGTTCATCTGCAGGTTGGCGGAGGCCAGTTCGATGGTCGCGCCGTCCACCAGAATGTCAGTGCCAGCCTGCTGGCCGCCATTCAGCTTGAAGCCGCCCTGGTCTGTCGGGGAGTTGGTGTTGGCGCCTGAAAACCCCGGCGTCAGCATCACGAATGCCAGGGGATTTCGCGGAGAGCCCGCGTACTGCAGCGGAAGATCTTCAATCAATTCGCTTGGAACCGTTGTGCCGACATCGGAAGATTCGGACTCCAACTGCGAGGCATCGCCGGTTACGGTGACAGTAGTCGACGTAGCCGAGCCCATCTGCAATGCGACATTCAGGGTCGCTGTACTGCCCACATTTACGTTGATGCCTTTTTGCGTGTAAGACTTAAACCCCGCAAAGGTCACCGCAAGGGTGTAACTCCCAGGCTGCAGTTCGGGGAATGTAAACAGCCCCTGGCCGCTCGATACAGCATCGTAACGGCTGCCTGTACTTGTTTCCGTCAGAGTGAGAGACGCTCCCGGAATGATTGCGCCGGAGGGGTCCGTAACCAAGCCAGCTAAAGTTCCTCTGCCCGATTGAGCCATGCCGGGGATGCCGGCAATCAAGCCGAACACCGCCAACAGCAAGACCGCCAGCCGCCACGGTCTTTGCGCCGTTAGATTCAGTTGCATCATTGTGTGTCTCCTTGTGAACATGGTTCTCAGGCCTCCGAGGTGTGTCCGGGAAAACTTGTGGCGGGGGAGGTGTTGCTCGCCGCGTCCAGACCCCGAGAGATCTGTCCAGCCACCCGGATGGATAACAACTGCAACAGCGCAATCACCGGCAAGGCGTATTTCAGCGCTGCATTTCCAGACCATCCGTAAGCAATGCCCAGGAATAACCCGCACCCCAGGCAACGCCCTGCGAATAGTCCAATTTCGTGGTTGAAGATGTAGGCGTACTCATTGCGAGACTCCAGCCGGGAAACCGCATCGATTACCTGGAACTGGATCGGGTAATAGGCAAGATCCAGAAGCGGCTTGGCCAACAGGAGACAACCAATGAAGACCAGGACGCCAACCGCATTGAAGAGCAGCGTATTGACGACCGACCCGAGGAAGAACAGAGAAAGCCCAACAGAAAAAACGATAATGCGATGCCTTGGCGCCGCCGCCCTGCCGACTATATAAAGCAGGCCGGCGGAAACAACGCCGCCAATAGCTTGTGTCGCGCCGAGCGTTCCCTCCTGGCCCACCAGCAACATGATGAGCATGGCCGGCGCGGTAACGATGTAACCCTGTGCAAGGCCTTTTAACAGCGCCAATTCGAGCATCCGCCACCACAAAGGATGGAAGCGGAAGAAGACGAAGCGTGTGTGCTCTGGATTGCGGAATGTACCCCGCTCGAGAATGGCCGCGGCTAGAATCGTGAGGCCAAAAACCACCATAGCGACGATGTGATAGGCGCGGTTGGGAATTCCGCCCAGCCAGCCATACAGAGTGGTGCCGCTGATAAACCACCCGATCAGCGCTGGGACCGCGACGGAAGCGAGCGTGGCAACAAACATCTCCACGCCGTAGTAATAGTTTCGATTGCTGTCGTTGGTCGCGGTCAGGGCCAGGAATCCGCGGTTGGCCCAGAAGAGGCCGGTCGCCAGCCCCATGGTGAAGCCCGAGGTTGCGACGCCGATAGGTGTGAGGATGCTCAATTGCATCATGAGCATCATCGCCACGCCCGACAGCAGCATTCCAGCGGCGTATAGATGTTTAGCTCCCAACCGGCCCAGCAATTTGCCGTTCAGATAGAAGGCCAGCGGCGTGGCTGCGTAGATGGATAACTGATAGGTGACAACCTTGGCGACGGCCCGCGAGTTGCGCATGACATAAGCCGCCACAAAGATCTCGATTACTGGCAGCACCAGCGCATACATCATGTTCGAGACCATCAATACCTGCATGGAGCGCGGGCATTGAAAGAAGACTTCCAACTCTTTGCGCACGCGGTTCATGGCTTTGCTCCCGGTGCCGGAGCGAGGCTGGCGAGAATGCGCGCCAGAGACAGATGTGCGCCGCAGATCACGCTGTCGGCCGCGCCATAGTAAATAGTCAAGCGGTCACCATCGACCAGGTGGCCGTTGGTGAAGATCACCTGCCCGAAAAATCCCTCCTGCTCGTACGGAGCCAGCGGTTCCATGATGGGCGTTTCGGAGCGTGCAAGTACGCGCCACGGCTCATCGATGTCGAGCAGAAGCGCGCCAAGGCAGTAGCGATTTTCCTTGGTGGCGCCGTGATAAATCTCCAGCCAGCCTTCCGCGGTTCTGATGGGCGACGCTCCTGCACCAACGCGTGCGCTATCCCAATATCCCTCGCGGCTATGGGCAAGGCAACGATGGTTGCCCCAGTGAATCAGGTCAGGCGACTCGGCCAGCCAGATATAGTTGCCGCCCAACTCCGGGCTGCTGGGCCGATGAAGCGCATAGTACTTGCCGCCGATCCGTTCCTCAAACAGCGCGCAGTCCTTGTTGTGCGGAGCGAAGATCATGCCCGCCTGCACAAAGTCTTTCCAGTTGCGCGTGCTTCTTAGACCCACTCCCACGCCATTGCTCGACACCTCCGTATATGTCAGGTAGTAGGTTTCGTCGATCTTCGCCACACGGCAATCCTCGATGCCGTAGGTCTCCAGTTCACCGGCCCCCATCAGCGGCAGGCTTCCTTCCGGTTCGCTGAAGGGGAGTCCATCTTCACTTGATAGCAAGCGAAGGTGAGAGAGAGTGGTCAGGTAGTCCTGCCCATCGAAACTGATGACGCGGGGATCGCTGAGATCGAGTCTTGAATCGTCCGAGTTGAATTCGAGAATTTCCAGCCGTCCGTCCGCAGTCAGGATAGGAAAGGATGTTTTGCCGGGAACCTGCGCCGGACGCTCGGCCACCCGCACCAGCAACCAGGTCTTGTTCTGGTAACGGAAGACTCCTGGATTCAAGAGGCATGTCACTTCCATGCCCTCCATACTCGGCCGGACGTCCTGCGGCCTGAGGATGGGGTTTTCCGTGAAGCGTTGTGCCAGATCGTTTATCATTCGCCCTTCGTAGCTCTGGAGAATCGGGTCCTCGCGCAGTCATTTGGCGACGAACCAATAAGGCAGTCGCAACCCAGACGTAACCCTCTGTGATGGCGCACATCATCGAAAAGGGATTTACCGGATAAATCATTGGGAATCAATGCGAATTACATGTTATTCGCATAAAAACACGCAGTAAGACGAAAGATAATTAGAACGCGCTGACTGTTGGAGCCAGGATTCTTCGCAATGAAGTATCCCGTTAGAACCTTATTCCGGCAAGGCGTTCAGGCAGCCTAACGCATCTTCAGCCGTTCTCAAAAGGTTTGCAGCCCCCAGCGGCTCTATCGGCCCCGCATAAGTTGTGTTACGATACATCGAACTTCATTGGATTCTAATTGTGTATAAAATTGCTCACAATTCGACTAAGTCGTGTGAAGACACAACTAACCTCCAACTATGTCGTTCAAGGATGCATTGCGCTTCATTTCTGTCCGATTCTGTATAAAACAGCACATAATCAGACTAAGTCGAATGGAGACGGGACCAATCGCGGATGATGGAAGTGGATTCAGTTCTTCGAGCAGACACTCGCTGGCAGTTGATTGAAAGGATCACAGCCAGTTCGTCCTTCCAGAAGTCAGCGCGCCTGAGAGACCTATTGTGCTTCCTGGCGGAGAGAACTCTGCACGGCCAGGTTCAGGATCTGAACGAGCACCACATCGGAAGCGCGGTCTTCGGCAAACCCCGGGATTACAGCGTTGTCGAGGATAGCTCGGTTCGCGTGCATGTGCGCCAGTTGCGGCTCAAGCTGCACGAGTACTTCGATGCGGAAGGCCGCCAGGAAGCGGCCATTGTCGAGATTCCGAAAGGGGCCTACACCACGCTCTTTCGCCCCGTCGAGCAGCGGCCTGCCGTGATTCCTGAAGCGGCGATTGCGCAGAAGGGGCCAAGTTTCTGGGTCCGGCTGCTCCCCTGGGGGCTCGCCGCACTGCTTTTCGTTTCCACTTTGGCGTCCTGGTTTCACCATCCGGCTGTCCCCGCGCTGGCTCCTGCGCCTTGGCCTCTTGCCGCGCTCTTCGATTCGGGCAGCGGGCCCGTGCAGGTGGTGGTTGCCGACATCAACTACGGGATGACGCGGCTTGTCGACGAGCAGCCGATTACCCTGGATCAATATCTGAGCCCCTCCTACCGGAGTGGCGCCGCGCTCTCCAATGTTCACCCTACGGCCCGCGAATCGCGCGTGATGAAATATCTCTCCGGCTCGCTGCTCACCTCGTATGCCGACCTGGTGGTGGTCGACACGATGATGCGGTTGAGTGGCAATTCGAGCGACAGGCTTGCCATTCGCTCAGCCCGGGAGTTACGTCCTCGCGACCTGGAACAGGGTACGTTTGTCTTTGTCGGCAGCCCCAGTTCCAACCCCTGGGTCTCCTATTTCCAGGACAAGCTCAACTTTCAGGAACGCGAAGGAGTCGTGGGAGAGAGCCTGAAGTTTTTCCAGAATGTGCATCCAAGGAAGGGCGAGCAGGATACTTATCAGGGCCTCACGTTCACTGGCAGTTCGGGCGAGGACTACGCCACCATCTCATTGCTTCCGCTTGCGAATGGCCACGGCAGCGTTCTCATCCTGCAGGGATTGCAGCAGGAGGGCACCGAGGCTGCGGGCCTCTTCCTCGCCGATGCCGGGAATCGGCAAAAGCTTCAGGAGGCTCTCGGCATCTCCGGTGCTTCGGCGCAGCCCATTTACTTCGAAGCCCTGATGCGCACACAAGCCGTTGCCGGCGCACCCAACGCAACTACCATCGTCGCTACGCGCATCGTGCATCCCTGAAGCGCACCGATTGATCCGGGCCCGGATCGTGTTGAGGTCTCCCACCCTTGCGACAGAAAAAACTCGCAAGGATGGGGCACGGTGCATTTTCTGGCGCGTGCTGCGCGGTGTTCATTCAGGTGAAGCTTAAGCCTGGATTTCGATCACGCGCGCTTCGTGCGCGCCAAGCATCAACTCAACCTTGCCACCGTGGACTTCGAGCAGACGCTTGTGAGTTAGATCGTTAACCTTGCCTTTAGCGGCGGTTGCGTCAACTGTAACTCGCTTTTCCTCCGGCCAGGGATTGTAGTAGAGAAATGCCGGAGGAAGATCGCGGTCCAAAAAATTCGTCCGGGAAAGATCCCAGCGCAGCAGCCATGGATCGCTCTGCGGCTGAATCATCTTATCCAGCCACATCGCATACGCGCCGCCATAGATGGAGCGGTGTCCCGCGAAATCGCCTGTTGCGTAGGGACTACGGCCCTTTTCATCACGGCTCAAACGCTCATAGGGAATCATCGCCGGCAACTCCGGCCGGCTCTGGTTCTCGCGCGGCAAATACTGCGGATAGAACCAGCGCAGGTTCGCAGCCGCGTTCAGCGCATACCGCGCCACTTCATCGGCCAGTTCCGGACGGAACCGCACAGCGGGCAAAATGTACGGAAGCGCCACCATCGACTCCATGCTGTACACCTGGTCTGGTGGCTCGGTCCGGAACCCCGCCAGCAGCCCATTGACCTCGTGACCACCCCAGCGCCCCGCAGCCATCAGCCCGGCCTTTGAGTCAAGCACAAACCCCAATGCCTTTCTCGTGTTGGTCGGATAGCCCATCGCTTCCAATCGTGCGGCGCCCATCACCGCCATTGCGCCGCTGGGAACCTCGTACCACGGGTTCGCGGCAAAATCCAAGTAGCGATCGATCCCTATCTTGGCTTCCGCGAGGCAGAAATCTTTTCCAGTCAGCTTCCAGGCCAGCAACATGACATAGCTGTATCCGCCTACCGCATCGGGCTGGCGATAGATGTCGTGGTTGGTAAATGTCGCGCCCTTGGCAAAGTCGTAGCCCTGGTCGTTGAAGTCGTATTTGATCTGCTTCGCCATCGCCTGCAGCCGCGCCGCACTCTTCTCCACGCGCGCCAGCCATGCCGCATCCTGGGCGAAACGGACTCGAATCAATCCATAGGCCAGCGCGGTCACATTCATCAGGTACCAGTACTCGCAGAGTGTCGCCCCGTTGCTGTCGAGAAACAGCCCATAGGGCTCACTGAAGTAGCCAGCCAGCGAAACAGCCAGCCCCTCCAGCCCCTCCCCACGCAATTCCTTGCCCATCGCCATCGGCCCGTAGGTTGTCAGTCCCCCGTCCTCCAATCCTTCCAACGCTGAAGGAAACACTTGCCTGCCGTCCTTCGCCCGCAGGTTCACCCCATGCGCTGGGTCCATCACATAAGAGTCAAACGCGTTGGCCAGCGCGTGGAAATCCAGAGGCTGTTCCTCTGGCCGATCCGGCAATCCGCTCCAGCCAGCGGTCCCTGCGACTGCTCCGAACGCCGGCTCTGTCCACCTGGCAAGTCCCAGCGCCGCTAATCCCGCCAGAACCTCACGACGGGACGGCACAAAGTCTCCACAGCTCGATCTGCGATCGTCGCCCCTTGTTTTGTACTCTTCCATCCATCTCACCTTTTTGACCTTGAATGCATCGGCGAATCGGTCAGTAACGCGCCTGTCAACCGTATCAGAAAAGTGCAATGCCGATACTCGACGATCGTTCCGACGATTCGATCCATGTATCGACGGGCCAGAAGCAAAACGATTTGGCGTCTGTCGTTGGACAACGCTGGAGTCTGGTTACATTCACGCTCGACATCTTGACGCGGCGAGATCTGCAATGCGGCCAATTGCTCTCAGCCTATTCGGTTGTATAGCGAATTTCGAGCTTGCGAATGCGATAGCAGGAGTAACAGAGCACCACCGCGATCAGCAGCAACAGTCCTCCCGTCGCAGCCCAGCCGGACACTGGCTCGGTCTCAACCGTCAGAAGCGCGAGGATGCCCTCGGCGGCCACTCGGACCGGCATCAGATGATGGAGATAGGACGTCACACTGAATTTCTGGAGCAGCGATGGCAGAACTGGACTGATCGTCTCCCAACCCAACACCAGCATCGCGGCCGGAATTGGATTCCTGAACATCATGCTCAACATCAGAAACACTGCCCCATATCCGAGACAGGCAAGAACGATTATGGCGAGATACGCCTCCAACTGGCCAAGGCCGGCGCCATTGAAAATGTAATCGCGCCCCGCTGTGCCGAAGCCGGCGTACATCAACGCGAAATCCGCGATGACTGCGCTGCCAAACAAGAGAACGGCCGTGATGGACCCCGCCACGAACTTTGCTATCAAAAGCACTTCGCGCCTTACTGGCGACAAGAGATAGAAATGCAGGCTGCGCTCGATCATTTCTCCGCGTATGAGCCGCGAAAAAATTCCCAGGCAGCCGAAGAACACGCCGAGACGGATGTAGTAGAGCTGGATAATCGCCGCCAGGACGTTTGTATCGTCGTTCATCGCGAAAGCAGGATGAGTATCGACCATCAGATGAATAAGAACGATGACCGTGGGAATGAAGGCGAGAAAGTAAATCCAGCTCGCTCTCCATGTGAAGAGATTCCGCCGTAATTCAATGCAGGTGAGCCGCTGCGCCTGTATCCACCACAGGCCCCAAGGCTGCTGCTCGAACTTCTGCCGAAGGTTTGAGACTGACTGCTGCATCACGAGGCGCTCCCATCCGAGCCGATCAGATACTGGTAAATGGCATTGGCGTCGTCGTCCGCAGGAGCGACCGCATCGATCTTCACCAGTCCGTCTGCCGCAATCCCATTGAGCATTTGATAGAACTGATCGATGTCCGCAGTGCGCAGGAAAACGCCTTTTCCATCGGCATGCAACCTGGCTTCAACGCAGTGATTGATGGAAAACATCTTTGAAGCCAATACCTCCGGGTGATCGCAGCGAACAAGAACCTGCATTGGCTTTTCGTGGACTTCCTGCCGGACCTGGTGAATATTGCCCTCGGCGACAAGGTATCCGCCGGTAAGCAGGATGACTCGATCGGAGATCCGGTCGACCTCATCGAGAATGTGGCTGGAGATTAATACATGCATCCCCTGCCGGCCGAGATCTTCGAAAAGCGCAATGGATTCCGCCCTTGCCATGGGGTCCAATCCATTCAAAGGTTCGTCGAGGACCAGAACCCGCGGATGGTGTGCAATGGCCTGGGCCAATCGAATCTTCTGGCGCATGCCTTTGCTGTAGCCCGCGATCTTGCGGCCTGCCGCATCGCCAAGCTGTACCCTGTCGAGTGCCTCAACAGCCAGGTCCATGGCCATGGCTTTTTCAATGCCATGGAGCATAAGGCTGTCGAATACAAACTGCCAACCCGTGATGCCACGAGGGAAGGAATCGAACTGAGCGCAATAGCCGACTGCGGTGAAAAACTCAACTGCATCGGCTGGTGTAAGACCCAAAACAGAGAGACGTCCGCTGGAAGGCTGAATCAATCCCGTCATCAGGTTCATGATGGTCGTTTTGCCGGATCCGTTTGGACCTACGAGGGTCGTGATCCCAGGGGGAATGGAGAGCGAGATTCGATTGACACCGAGCACCTCGCCGTAAAACTTGGACACATCCTCGAAAATGATTCTGTCACTCATCCGCGCACCACCTCGCGCGCACGAATGCGCTTGTTCAGCATCGCGATGCATACGATGCACGCGAGAACCAGCATTGTCGCAATTGCTTCAGTGGGGAGCGTCCATCTTGGATTGATCGGAGCCGGAGCTCCCAGCAACTGTCGCCAAAGGCTGGTAATCATGAATGGCAGATTAAGCAGGAATCCCCATCTTGTGCGCAGTACCGCGGTCACAATGCCTCCCACGCCGGCCGGGATGAACACTGCCGCGAAGATGATGCCCGTAGCAACGACCCTCCACTTGACCCACGAAGACAACGCCAGGCCGATAAATGCGAGGAGCGTAATCCAAATGACCGATCCCGCCAGAAGACCGCCGGCGATGCGGAGATTGCCGGCTATCCAGGGAGTTGGCGAAGAATAACCTTCATAGGCGAAGAGCAGCAGGCACGGAATCCATGTCACAGCGGAGAGCGACACAAACAGAGCGATGAATTTCCCAAACAGGTAGCCGAAGCGCGAGATGGGATGACTGAGCAGGATGGGCAACGCGCTGTCGGCCAGATCGAAGGTAATTACTCGCGGTGCGATCCACGAAGCCAGGACAAGCCCTAGCCAGCATTGACCTTCGAGAATCTTCAAAAAAGTTCCCGCGTCAACCGCAATCATCTGGTCACCTCTCGCACCGACAAGAGCCCGTGCCAAAGGGTTATTTGCCAGATAGATTCCGACGAGAGACGCGATACATGGCAACAGGCAGAACACCAGCAGCCCTATCGAGATCTTTGATGACCATGCTTCATCGAAAGCATAGCGGGAAAGAACGACAATACGCGTCCACGCAGGAGTTACTTTCCCTGTATAAGCACTATAACTGTGTTTGTAGACGGCCATTTTCCATCCTTTCCATGTCATTGTCCATGGCCCGCAGGAAGATGTCTTCAAGCGAGTCGCGCCGCTGATTCATGCGGCGGATCTGGACTCCCTGTTCGGATGCAATGACATAAAGGTCTCTTGCCTCAATGTGGTCTGGAATTATTAGCTTGATTCTGCCGCCGGGGTAGGAGGCACACTCGCAGCCGAGTCCCCTGATGCTGACAGAGAACCGCTCCGTCGCGCCAACCGTCTCGAGCTCCATGAAACTTCTGTTGGAACGGCGCTCTTCTTCGATGTTGCAGAGGGCGGCAATGTGGCCGTTCTTCAGGATCAGCACTTCATCGCATGTTTCATCGATGTCTCGCAGCAGGTGCGAGGAGATGAGCAGTCGAATGCTGCCTTCCCTGCGAATGTCTTTGATCAGCTGGATCATCCGCGTGCGTGCCATCGGATCGAGACCGTTGGTGGGCTCATCCAGAATAAGCAGCCGCGGGCCGTGCGCCAGCGCCTGGGCCAGCTTGATGAGCTGCTTCATTCCCAGCGAATAGCTGTTTACTTTTCTGTACCGCACTTCACCCAGCCCGACATAGAAGAGCGCTTCGTGTGCGCGCTCCAATGCTACGCCCGGTGGTAAGCCCGCGAGTTCGGCCATGTAGCGAACAAATCGCACGCCACTCATGTTTCCGATGTAGGAATCATTTTCCGGCATGTAGCCGATTCCCGCACGGATCTGGCCCCGATCGCGGTGCGAGTCGAGGCCAAACACCCGAGCCGTCCCCTTCGACGGAAGATGAAATCCCAGGAGAGTATTGATCAGTGTTGACTTGCCCGCACCGTTCGGTCCGAGCAGGCCAATCGCATTTCCTCGCAATTCTCCGGTCAACCCGTTCAATACGGTGCGATTCGCTAGCCGGACCTCTAAGAGATCAAGATCAATGATGCCCATGTCATTCTTTTACGTTGGTTGTGGCGCGCCTGTTCCCCATATTCATCAAGGTTTCGAGAGTTGCAAAATCGAACCCGAACAGATGGCTGTCGCTGGCAACTGCGATGCGGCTCTCTTCTCCCCGTGCGCAGATTACGGTGGGTCTCGCATCCGAGGCTAGCTGACGGAGAGCATCCGCTGTGTCTCCGGTGAACTGCGAAAGAAGAGGAGTGATCACCGGGGTCAGGTTCTGGTATGCGATGGCGGAATAATTCTCGTCCTGGTCCTTTGGAAGCAAGGCCCTGAACGCTGCTGAACGAGCCAGCGAATCTCCCGTCGAGTATGTGTGCATTGCGTCCATGACAAGCGCGCGGCTCGGCGCAACGATCATGTACCCATTAGAAAATGTGTAGTTGGCCACGATATTTCCAGAAGTCAAATCGTGGACCGCATAGAACCGCTGACCATTCACATCGTTCGATTCAATCGAAATGGAATGAGCGCTTGTACCCTGCGTTTGTGCGCGAATGGATGCAGTCAGTTTCTCCAGCGTCTGTTCGAGGCGCTGCGAGTCGTTGACTTCAATCACGGCCTTCCACGAAGGCGTCGGCAGCACAGGCCCGTCGAGCGAAAGCAGAAAGTCACCGCCAAGCGTGGCCGCCAGGTCATTGCGGAAGTCGATTTGCAGCTTCGCTTCAGCCTCAGTCCACTTCGAATCCTGCTCGCCGTCTTTCGGCATGGTCATCGCCATGATGTCGTCGGCAATGGCTGCGGGATCCTTTGAGAGCATCGCCACTGCAAATCCCGCATTCGGGCTCACAAACTCAAGGGAACCAATCGGAGCGGGTGCAGCTAACCACGAAGCAACCCCTTGTCGCGTTCCTGAGAATTGCAGATGGAGGCGGTTTTCCGGCTGCCCATTCACCTCGCGATGCTCTGCAATCAGATAGCGCGCGTCTTCTATTCCGCTCTTCGCCATTGCCTCTTTGCCATGGTTGCCGGCGTGCGTTAGAGCAGCGTTGTTTCCGATCATCTGATGGAGATCTGCGGCCAGAATAATTCCCGCGCCGCGTGTATACGCAGAGGCAATCTGCTTTCCAAAGTCTCCCGTCGCAAATCCGCTGCTGCCTGCATTCAGTTGAGCATCGATAACCTTCAAGGTTGCAATGCTGTTTGAAAATGCCACCTGTTTCTGCAGTATGAGAGCGAATCCACCGGTTCCCGCGTTCGAGGTTGAGTTAGCAGTGGCCAGCTCGCTTTCGCTCAGAACTGTTATCCCTGGGTGTGAAGCAGAAGCCGGAAACTGACTACTCAGGAAATCGCCAAGACCGCTCTTTTGAACATCGGCAACAATCGCGAAACCAGGTTTCCCGGCCTGCTGCACACCGACAATTACGATTTCATTGCCGAGATACTGACTCATCTCATGGATCTTTTCCACCAGCGAGTCAAGTTCCGCCGTGTTTTGACCGTGTCCTTGATTCCACCACTGCTGCAGCACCGGGCTCTGTTTGAGTTGATCGTGGAAAATCTGGTTGGCCTCATTGAGAAAGTCGCCGAGGTTTGGAATGCCGATGTACATCAGCGTGTCAGCGGGAACCTGCGCGAGCAAATCGCTGCTATATCTTGCTTGCGGAAACGGAATCTGCTCAAAGCGGCGCTCGAGCATTGAGAATTGCGCCAGCAGTGGAAGATACTTCTCGCGATCGTGGCTCCAGGCTATCTGTTGCGCAACCGGAGCCGGGCTCAGATTATCGTTCGTTGTAACCTGATCGCCTGCATGGATCAGCGTGTTGATTCCTGCGTGCAATACATTGACCGACCCCTCAAGCACAGCCACGCGTGAGCCCTTGATTCCAGAATTGACAGAGAAGACAGTTCCGGTAACCGCGACGCGGCAATCGGGTGTCCGTACATACAAGTGTCCGGAAGTGCGCTTGGCAGCCTGCACAATCACATCGCCATCGTCGAGCGCGATCGTTGTGTTATGGCCTCTTGCCCCAACTCCCAGCACGCTTCGCTCGTTGACTTCAATCGTCGATCCATCCGCGAGGCGAAGAACGGCATGCGCTCCTCCACTCGTCCGCAGATGTTCGCCCTCTGCAAGTTTGTCGCCGGGAGCGAGCTGACGATCGCCCGCGTCAGAAATGCGATAAGCCGCGCCGTCAATAGACTGCACCTCTGCGCGCACTCCCGGCGGAATCTCCCAATACGCCTTGTAGACGAAGAGCAGGCAAACGAGAAGCGCGGCCGCAGACGCGAACGTCCAGCCAAAAACCTGAGGGCGCCAAACGGACGCGTGGGCAGTCTTTGGAACGGACCAATTCACCGCCTTTGCCGACCCACTCTGGAAGTAGCGGTGACACGCGCTGCAGTCATGAATATGCGCCTTGATCAACTGCGAGCGCGCACTCGAGAGATTACCGGCCCGATACGCTGCCATTAATTGCCGCACGTCGTCGCAGCTCCCGATGGCATGGTCCAATACCTCGTCCACACCGTCAATGCCAAGCCGGTCAGCCACTCGCGTGGCGGAAGCAGCCAACTGCGCAGCATTCGGTTCAGCGGATTGCAGCGCCTGGATTCCTTTGTTCAAAAGCATTTCATCTCGTCTCATCGTCTTCCCCATTCAAATTCTCTGAGTCGCTTTTTCAGCCTTGACCTGGCGTGATGGAGCGTCACAGCAACAACAGCCTGCGAAGTCCCCATCAATGCGGCGATCTCGCGATTTCCCAACTCTTCCAGATATCGCAAGGTGAACATCTCAGCAGCGCGAGGGGCCAATTCTGCGATGGCCATCCTGAGAAAGTCTCCAAGCTCTCTGCTTGACACTTCTCCCTCGGGAGAACTGCCGGGCCCCGTCGAAGCAACTCCTGCGGCGCCTTCGAGCGGCTCCGTTGAAGCGGCCTTCCGCCTTCGCAGCAAGTCGAGCGCTCCATTGATGGCGGCGCGGTAAAGGTAGCTGGCGGCATTCGACACCGGCTCATGGGCGCTCGCCAGGCGCAGAAACACGACCTGCGCAACGTCCTCGGCATCGGCCATGTTGCCCGTAATGCGATAGGCCGCTTTCAGAACACGCATGTGATGCTCTCCAAACAATTGGGAGAGACCTTCTGTTACCAGCAATGCTGCGCTGCCGACGGCCACTTGATCACCTTTTTGGCTCTTCATAGAGATGACGCTTGAACCGGCTGATTATTAACCGGAATGAAAGTCTTTACGCGCGCGGAGCGCCAGGTGTTCCGGATAGGAGAAATTAAGACGAGACCGTCGAATCCGGTCGACATCCCCATCGCGCCGGAAAAGGATCTGCTAACAAGGGCAGCGTATGCACACTGCCTAAGTCAGATGAGATTGCGCTTCGCCAAATCCGTGTTCATCAATGCGTTTCAGGTAGGTTGCAGCTTGCCGCGACGGCCCCAGCCGGCACTTCGTTGGATGTGTCAATGCCTCGCTTCGATCCGCGCAGATCGCATCCGGATAAAAGGATCGACTTGGATTCACGGCCTTCGACCGCCAGGTAGGCATTCGACCCCACCGGAGCCGCGGACTGGGAGATCCATGCATCTTCGCATTGAACAAGCTTCACAACGGGCTGTTCTCCGTGAGTTGGCGTCGAACTGAAACCGGAAATCCGCATTCCGCGAACGTCGTCGCAAATAATTACCGGGCGTTGCTCGCCCGCAGGCGAACGAAATGTTATGTCAGACAGTCGAAGACCGCGGACGTGGCGGCAATACAGCCCGGAGGCCGGCAGCATTCCAAACATCCGGGCTTCGGGATACTTTTCGGGGATTTCAGGTACGGGGCGATTGACCCAGTCCGAGCGGCCGGCCACTACACTGTCTATCCGGATACTCGAGAGAGTCACGTCCTCCACGTACATGTTCTCGAGCCCCGTGATGGAACTGGCGAGAACCGATTCCGATGCATGGATGTTTTCGATGGTCACTCCGCGTAGTCCATGCTGGGGATTCTCGTACTTCTTCGAGCGGTTACCAAGGCGGATGAAGATGGGCGTGCGTGTACGCTGCATCCGGATGCCCGAGACGAGAAGGCCGTCAATCCAGCCACCATCTACCACCTCCAACGCGACTCCGGAAATTACGCGCTGCGCCAGGTCGACCGCATTGTTATAAATGATGGAGTTGGAGAAAGTAATATTCTCGAATCCACCCTGCGTGGTGGTCCCAAGCTTGAAGCCGTTACAGCAGGTGGTAAGGGCACAATTTGTCACCATAATATTTCTGTTGACGAGAGGCTGGTTGCCGTACGGGTTTTCGCTCTTCAGGCATATTGCGTCGTCGCCGGTATCAATGGAGCAATCGGAAACAAAGACGTTTGTGCAGCCGGCTATGTCTATCCCGTCGGTATTGGGACCATAATTTGGATTTTTGATAGAAATGCCGCGGATGACGACCTGCTCGCAATTCATAGTCCGCATCGTCCAGCTAGCCGCACCTTCGATGCGGAGGTCCTCGATGCGGAGACCTTTGCAATTGACGAACTCCAGCATGGGGCTGGGACGGCGGCCATTTGGCGCCCAACCGTGCGCGATGACGTCGGCCCAAGCCTCCTCGGCCGGCAGTGGAGCCCGGTCGGAACGCTTCCAGAAGGCTGAACCCTGGCCGTTGATACGGCCAGAGCCACAGAGCGTTACGTTCTCCGCATCCTTGGCTAAGATCAGGTGATTCTGGTCGGCATCGCCCTTGAGGTTCAGTCCGGAGTGGGGCGCATAATCGTCAATGTTTGTGCTGCCCAGAATGGTCGCGCCTGCTTCGATGTAGAGCGTGACATTGGCCTTGAGAGTGACATTCCCACAGCGATAAATTCCGGGCGGAACACAGACAAACCCGCCGCCAACTCCAGTGCAGGCATCAATCGCCGCGTTGATGGCTGCTGAGTCGAGAGCTTTACCGTCGCCTTTCGCTCCATACTGTCGCGGATCGAAGATCGTCGTACGATCGCCGTCAGGCCTGGGGGACGCGAATGCCGCCACGGGAACTGCGGCGGCAGCGGCCAGGCTCAGGCCTGTCAGCAGCCTTCTGCGATCGACGTCGATCATCTATTTTCCTCTTCGAGCCAGCCGCGATATTCAACCGCTTCAGAATTGGATTCGCATTTGCACCGCCGTTCGAATCCGCATCGAAGGCGTAAATCGAGTCGTTCTCCGTGGCAACGAAGAGGACATTATGCACAAATCCGTCGCTCATCGTCAGCCCGGGGACATAGAGCGGCAATGAATATACGGTGCTATCCACTGCAACTGAGAAGAGCCTGCCAAACGAGCTCACGTTCACATTAGGCTGCGTCGGCGCGGTCTGATTCGTATTCTGTCCCGCATGCGTCAGGTCATAGCGTCATGTCGGCACTGGCGCCGGAGTGGGCGATTGTGCCATCGGCGTTGCCACCGGCATGCGGCCTTTCTTCAGCCTTTGCTCCCGATTCCTGTATCCATTGAGGGCTCTTCCTTCGGATCGGATCGGCGCGAATACACGGGAATTCCGCTGATAAGGCTCTGATATTCCGTGAGGCGCTTGCCCAGAATGACTACTCCCTTGGAAGTGATTTCATATTCGCGAATATCCTTGGCATGATTCCCGCCCCGCATCTTGATCACCACCATAATCTTGCGAAGCTGGCCATCGATGGATACGTACCGCATCCGGATGATGTCATCGCAAAGGAAAGAAATGGAGTAGGTGCTGAACGGAAACTCGGTGAACGACTCATCCACCTCAACCGTGCTTAGGATCGTCACGCCGATTCCTGTCAGGGCGAAGATCATCCGGTAGAGCGATTCGCGAAAGTCGGCGCGGAAGCCGGGCGACAGAGCCATTTCAAAGCCCGCCAGGGAATCGATCACCAGGCGCTTGGCGCCAATCTTCTGTACGGCGTCGAGAATCGACTGCATGGTTTCATCCACCGAGAGGTCAAGTGGACGGAGATAGAGGATTGTGAGTTTCCCCTCTTTCTGCGGCGTTTCCAGATCCAAACCTAAATTGGTGGCCCGCAACGCATACGCTTCCGGGCGTTCTTCAAAAACCGCTATGATTCCTGGTTCCCCGTGGCGCGTGCCTTCCGAAATGAATTGGGTTGCCAGGACCGATTTCCCTGTTCCAGAAGACCCTGCCACGAGTATGCTATCGCCCTCGGGCACACCCCCATCCAGCATCTTGTCCAACTCCGGAACGCCGAACGAAAGGCGCCGGCCGCTGGGCGGTTTTCTCTTGCGGGCCGTCAACCCAAACGTACGCGAGAAGGCTTGCACTCCGGCATCGGTTATGCGAAAGGTGTGCAACCCCGGCACGGAATCCTGGCCGCGCAGTTTGATGACCTGCAATTTCCGGACAATTGAATTTCGCTCCGTTGTTTGGCGCAGCCAGAACAGACCATCGGCGACGGTAAATATCGGATTATCACGCAGTTCCTCCTCCGCATATTCACCGATGAGGAAAGTTGTCGCCTGCCAGCTTGCGAGGAACAGGGCTAATCGCTGAATGAACGATTGCAGGTCCATGTCACTTTGCGGCTTCCGCACCATGGTGCGGAAGGAATCCACAACGACGACGGCGGGGTTGGCTTTTTCAACTTCCTTGGTAATCTCCACCAAGACGGCGCCCAGGTCCTTTTCCAGGACAACCTGGCTCAGGTTGATAAAGCGGATGGAGTCCGGGAGCTTGGCCGGATCGAAGAACGTGTACTGTTGCTGGTATCGCAGCATCTTTATGGCGGATTCGCCGAGCACAGTGAAGTAGAGAGCAGGACGTTCCGAGCTCGCATTGGCAAACACGAACTGGTGAGCCAGCGTCGTCTTGCCGCTTCCGGGTGCGCCCGCGATGATGTTGAACGAGAATTCGGGGAGGCCGCCGCCCACAATTTCGTCGAGGCCCGGAACTCCGGTGGATAGTTTGTTGATCTTGACTTTGTCTTGGGTGCTCACGCTTTTATCCCCTTTTCGGAACTGCGATCGTCAAAGGCCGCACCTGGCCACGCATTGCGCAGCAGGCTTAACGTAATAGGCTCGCCGAGGAAGATCAGAAGCAGGCCGAGTAACCGGCCGATGACAACGATTCCTTCGTCGCCAACCCGTTGCTCAACAGCTTCATCCTCTTCAATGTCAATTTGGGGCCCGAACTCGCTCAGGCCGTGTCCCAGGCCGTGTCCCAAGCCCTTTAGCGCTCCGTCCGCGGAGACCTGCGCCGTTTGAAGACTGGGTATTTCCGATCTGGCCATCGCCAAAGCACGGGAGGCCAGCGAATGAAAAGCGGCGCTTCCAGCAAACTCACCAAGACTCTGGCGCAGCTTCTCATAGACGCGGAGAATTATCGACTCCACCGGCTCGGAGGTCTTGCCCGCGTTGGCTTCGTAAGTCAGGAGCCTTTGAGCCAAGTCTCGCATTTCCGGGGGAATCGTCATGTTCAAGCCCGCATCGCGGAATTCGATGCCCATTGCGCGCTTCGTAAGGGTTTGGGGGGGGCGATTCCTTCTTTTCGGAAGCGCACCCACGGTTGGGGTGTTCTCCATCCAGTTCCATAACGGGTCGCTCTGGAGGTAGCGTTGACGGAACTCAATTCATATAGCGATTCGTTTCCGAGCTAGGTGCGTCTTCTTGCGGGCCGCCGGCCTTGCTTCGGATAAGCGTGAAAACGTCCAAGACCGTGGCAATACTGCGAATGTTTCCCGCAACACTCACGAGTCCATCTTCCATGCTGGGATGTTTGTCCGCCAGGATTTCGATATGTTTGCTGACGCTCCGCAGCCGGTCGATTTCCAACAGAAGGTCTTCGAAAGCGGCAGTCATTGCCGGTCCATCGGTCGCCAGGACTATCGTGTCTGCCGTGGTCGTAGCCGCCTCCGTCCCGACCTCGACCTGAAGGCGCAAATCCTCTATCAAACGCAGTGTCGTTGCCTCGCCGAGGAAAGTAAGAAACAGACCGAGTAGCTGCGCAATCAGAATAATTCCGGCCTCGCCGCCCTCTTCCGTATCCGTTTGGGATTCAACTTCGTCGAGCCCGTGCAAGCCTCCATTCGCCGTTACCTGCACAGTGCCGAGCCGGGGAGACTCCGATTTGGCCAAAGCCAGGGCACGAGAAGCGAGCAACTGAAAACCATCAACTCCCACGGGAGCGCCAAGTTGCCTGCGCAGCCTCTCATAGACGCGCACAGTCGCAGGTTCTGTTTGCAGGGATGTCGTAGCCGCATCGGCCTCGCAAGCAACGAGGCTGCGGGCCAAATCACGCGTTTTTTGTTGAGGAGTCATCGGTTCCGTTCTTTCCTTACGCGCTACGCCCTTGCCTTGAACGTGAAGCGTTTGCCGCTAAGACACGATCATGGCGATTGCTTCCGTGGTCAGATTCCCGGCACGGTTCATCGGACTCGATTTGGCGTCATGCGATCCAAAAATACTCTAAATGTCTCGGGAAAGATGAGCAAACTTGAACAGGTTGCCGCGCCGCCGGAGGAATCTCATCGTGAAGTTCGATTGAAGTGCTCAATCGCACATGCTGCAACGGGCGTTTCGCCGAAAGGGAAAGATCCGGCATCCCGATCGGGCCATCGCCTTTTGACCGACTGGAGGGTGCCCGGGCCGCCAAATGCATGTCGAATGAACTAGGTACCCGCTTGACTCAGGTAGGCCCAACAGGTTGCGGAGCGAGGTCGCTCTGTAAACGATGTAAATCGCCTTAATCCGCGCCCCATTTGGAATTGCTGGTCAGTTTCCGAGTTTCACAATTTCGTACTGTAGCCGGGGCTGCAGTGCAAGACGCCGATTCTACTCTTGGAGTGGCTTCCTTCCGTTGGCCTGTTATAAGCTTGGTGCATCCCCCCGCCTTTCCGACCTTACTGCAATGGGAGGAATGCCGAATGCTCAACGCCCGCGCCAATTCCCGACTGTCTATCGCTGGTCTTCTGCTGGTCATGGCTGGGTGCCTGGTTCTGCCCTTTGAGCTGAACGGCCAAACGGCCCTGGCTCCAGCGCAGTCCCCAGCGCCAGCGAAGAGCGGTCCGGCCGCGGTTCAGGCGCGGTTGGACATGCTCGCAGACGCGCTGAAGGCGGCGCGGGCAGTGGGCGACGCGATGACCGAGGCAAAGACCCTTAACCAAATCGGCCGCCTGCACTATCAAATTTCGGATTTCCAGAAGGCGTTGGACGACTACAACCAGGCGTTGGCGCTGGCCCGTTCCGCGAAGGACGCCGTCGAGGAGGCGGAGGCGCTCAACGGCGTGGGGAGCTGCTACCGCGCCCAAGGACAAAGCCAAAGAGCGTTGGAGACCGCGCAGCAGGCGCTGGATGTCGCCACGGCCGCGGGAGATGAAAGGGGCCAGGCGGAGGCGCTGAACGGTCTTGGGTGGGCAAGCTCCAACCTGGGCAAGAACCAAGAGGCGCTGGAGTTCCATCACAGCGCACTGCCCCTGGCGCAAAGGTCGGGGGATAGCGACCTGGATGCAACCGTTCTGCGCCGCATCGGCTCTGTCACCTCTGCTCTTGGGCAGCCGCAGAAAGCGCTGGAGTTCTACGATCGGGCTCTCGAAATCTTTCACCGCGTTGGCGACGACGCCGGCGAAGGTTCGACGCTCAATAACATCGGCGCCGTCTATTTGGGCGAGGGGAACAAGGACAAGGCGGCGGATTTCTACAACCGGGGTTTGGCCCTCGAAAAACTGGCCGGCGACCGCGCCACCGAGGCCATTACGCTTTTCAACCTCGGCGTCCTCTCGTTCAATCTTGGGGAAAAGCAGAAGGCGCTCGATTTCTATGGCCAGGTGCTTGCCTTGCGGCAAGACATGCACGATCGCACTGGCGAGGCTGGGACGCTCTACACAATTGGCAGCGTCTATTCCGGTCTTGGGCAGTCGCAGAAGGCGCTCGAGTCCTACAGTCAGGCTCTCGCAATTCGACGGGAGATTGGCGACCGGAGTGGCGAGGCCGCGACGCTGAACAGCATCGGCGCAGCCTATGGCGAACTTGGCGAAAAGCAAAAGGCGTTGGACGCCTACAGTCAGTCCGCGCAAGTCTATCGCCAAGCCGGAGACTTTAACAACCAGGCCGTGGCGCTGGCCGGCATGGGCGAAATGCTCCTCGCTCTGGGTGACAAACAGAAGGCGGTGGACTCCTACAACCAGGCCGTCGCAATCTTCCACCAGTCAAAAATCCCCGCGGCCGAGGTCCATTTGCTGGTAGCCATCGGCCCCGTGTATCTGGCCCTCGGGGACAAGCAAAAGGCGCTGGACTCTTACAACCAGGCACTGCCGATCTTGCGCCAGTTGGGTGACCATGGCAGCGAGGCCCAGACGCTGGTCAGCATCGGACTAATCGAGTTCGATCTCGGGGAGAAGCAAAAGGCGCTGGACTCCTACAACCAGGCGTTGCCGATCTTTCGACAGGCAGGTAACCGTGGCGCCGAGGCGCAGACACTGCACAACGCCGGCATTGCGTATACGGGCCTGGGAGAGAAAGAGAAGGCGCTGGATTCGTACAACCAGGCACTCGCGATCCGCCGGGAGATTGGCGACCGCGCCGGCGAGGCCTGGACGCTGAATAACATAGGCCTTGTCAACTCCGACCTTGGGGAGAAGCAAAAGGCGCTGGACTCTTACAACCAGGCTCTCGCCCTTCGACGGGAGATTGGCGACATTGGAGGACAAGCAGCGGTATTGGAGAGCATGGGCGCCGTCTCCTTCAGCCTTGGAGAAAAGCAGAAGACGCTGGACTACTATAACCAGGCTTTGCTTATTTACCGGCAGGATAGCGATCGTGGCGGCGAGGCCACAACGCTAAACGAAATGGGGATCGTCTACAGCGATCTTGGCGACAAGCGGAAAGCGTTGGAGTACTACGGCCAGGCGCTGCCGATCTATCTACAGGCGGGTGGACGCCGCAGCGAGGCGCTGGCGCTGAAGGCCATCGCTATCGCCTATGGAGATCTTGGCGACAAGCAGAAGGCGCTCGACAACTTCATGCAGTCGCTCGCCATCAGCCGGGACTTGGGCGACCGCGGCGGAGAGGCCGCCACGCTGCACAGCATCGGCGATACGTATTCCAGCCTGGGGCAGAAGCAGAAGGGCCTGGATTATTGCGCACAGGCGCTCGACCTTCAACGGGAGATCGGCGACCGCAACGGCGAAGCGCTCACCCTGAACAGCATGGGCAAGGCGTACAAGGATCTTGGCGACAAGCAGAAGGCGCTCGACAACTACAACCAGTCGCTCGCCATCAGCCGGGACAGGAACGACCGCAGCGGCGAGGCGTATGCGCTGAACTACATCGGTCTTGCCTATTCCGATTTCGGAGAGAAGCGGAAGGCCCTGGATTACTTGAACCAGGCCCTCGACCTTCGACGGGAAATCGGCGAACGCAGCGGCCAGGCCGACACGCTGAATAACATCGGCATGGTCTATAGAGACCTTGGCGACAAACAGAAGGCAATGGACTACTACAACCAGGCTTTGCCGGTTTATAGCCAGGCCGGCGACCGTGGTAACCAGGCGCACGAGTTGATCAGCCTGGGCATCGTTCATTCCGATCTTGGAGAGAGGCAGAAGGCGCTTGACTACTATAACCAGGCGCTGGCCATGGCGCGGGAAGCGAGCGACCGCGCCAGCGAGGCCGGGGCGTTGAACAACCTGGGCATCGTCTACCAGGATATTGGGCAGAGCCAGAAGGCGCTTGAGTACTATGACCAAAGCCTCCAGCTCAATCGCCAGTTGGGCGACCTGAGCGGCGAAGCCGAGACGCTGAACAACATCGGCAACGTCTATTCCGGCCTGGGCGAAAAGCGAAAGGCGCTGGACTACTACAGCCAGGCTATGCCGATTTATCGTCAGGCGGGCGACCTGACCGGCCAGGCTGGAGCGCTGGGAAACGTCGGCAATACCTTCGACGATCTCAAGCAGTTGCCGGAGGCGCTGGATAGCTTCAATCAGGCGCTGTCCATCTTTCGTCAGTTGGGCGACCGTGGCGGCGAGGCTGCCGTGCTGGACGACATCGGCATTGTTTACGACGATCTCGGACAAAAGCAGACGGCGCTCGACTACTACGCCCAGGCCTTGCCTCTCTATCTTCAGGTGGGCAACCGCGACGGCGAATCCGGAGTCCGGGAGAATATGGGTGTTGTCTATGACTCTCTTGGCGAGCCGCAAAAAGCGTTGAACGAGTACCACCAGGCCCTGCCGCTGGCCACTGCCGTCAATAGCCCCATCCTGGAAGCAGCGATTTTCAACCGCCTGTTGTTCAATCTCAAGGTCTCGCAGCCCGCGCTGGCAATCTTCTACGGCAAGCAAGCCGTTAACCGCACCCAGCAGGTGCGCGCGAATATCCAGGGACTGGACAAGGGGCTGCAAGCCAGTTTTCTGGCGTCGAAAGACAGCTACTATCGCGATCTGGCGGACCTGCTGATTGCGCAGGGGCGATTGCCGGAGGCC
>Ga0182030_10007051_pt1 | contig 23543 bp, 31 predicted proteins | sample 812S3MmetaG_FD_121299 | JGI IMG/M metagenome (GOLD analysis project Ga0182030, IMG submission 121299) | Permafrost microbial communities from Stordalen Mire, Sweden - 812S3M metaG (Illumina Assembly) | ecosystem: Environmental > Terrestrial > Soil > Wetlands > Permafrost | place: Sweden...
ACACCGTGATGGAGCGCCTGCTTGAAACGGTGTCCTTTGACGCCGCGGACCGCAATGGGACGCGAGTCGTCGTCGATCGCGAGTATGTCGAGGGCAACCTCGGCGAATTGGTTCGCGACCAGGATTTATCCCGGTACATCCTGTGAGCGCGCCGCAACCGACCGACATCAGAATACGCACCCAATCGCGCATTCTCGACGTGAGCTTCAATGACGGCTCGCGCTTCGAGTTGCCGTTTGAATACCTGCGTGTGTTCTCTCCCTCGGCCGAGGTCAAGGGCCACGGCGGCGGTGAGGGAGTACTGCAGGTCGGCAAGGAAAACGTGGGCATTACCGGCGTCGAACCGGTCGGCAACTACGCGTTGCGCCTGCTGTTCGATGACGGCCACAATACCGGGCTATATAGCTGGGCGCTGCTGTACGAGTTGGGCCGCGATCGAGACGCGAAATGGGCGCGCTTCCTCGAGCGCTGCGCCGCAGCCGGCGTCGTGCGCGCGCCCCGCGTATAGCCAAGGGGATATCGCTCAGGTCGGCTACAATGCGGCTCGAGGTTCAAGGAGCGCCATGAGCAATTCCGAGCGAACGGTGGATTTTGGTTTCGAGAAGGTCCCCTGGTCCGAAAAGGCCGAGCGCGTGCGTTCGGTGTTCGCCTCGGTCGCCGGCAAGTACGATGTGATGAACGATCTGATGTCGTTCGGCGTGCATCGGCTGTGGAAGCAATTCACCTTGTCGCTAACCGGGTTGCGCCCCGGGCAGCAAGCCCTCGACGTCGCCGGCGGCACCGGCGACCTCGCGCGAGGCCTGCTCAAGCAGGTGGGCAGGGACGGCCGGGTCGTGTTGTCGGACATCAACCCCAAGATGCTGGAAATAGGCCGCGACCGATTGCTGGATGCGGGACATGTCGGGAACGTGGAATTCATCGTCGCGGATGCCGAGCGGCTGCCCTTTGAGGATGACTCCTTCGACTGCCTGACCATCGGTTTCGGCCTGCGCAATGTGACCGACAAGGCCGCCTCGCTGCGCTCCATGCACCGGGTATTGAAGCCGGGAGGCCAGCTGCTGGTGCTCGAATTTTCGACGCCGGTGGCGCCCGGGCTGAGGCCTGTGTACGACGCTTACTCATTCCAGGTGCTTCCGCTGCTGGGGCGCCTGGTGGCGCGCGACGCCGCCAGCTACCGCTACCTGGCGGAGTCCATCCGGCAGCACCCGAACTAGGAAGCCATGCTGGAGATGCTGCAAAGCGCGGGATTCTCTCAGGCGCGCTATCACAACTTGACGGGTGGCATCGTCGCCCTGCATCGCGGGTACAAGATCTGACATGCCGGCAACTCCCGCCTGGCTAGCCTCCGTCGAAGCGCTGCTCAATCGAAACCTAGAAGCTTCGGGCGTCGGTGTAGGGCTCGCGCGCTCCTTAAGCGGAACCTGCATCCAGATCGATGTCGAGGGTTGGACCCGGGTTCGAGCCTGCGTGGCGGGTGGCCGCCTGGCGCTCATCGCCGGCGATGATTCCCCGGCCGATGCCCTCATTACCGGATCTCCCGCGGCGCTGCTGAATTTGTTCGCGGCGCGCGCGGCCGGAACCGGCGCGCCCCGCGCCGCCCAGATCCGCGGCGACGCGCAAATCGCCAATCTGTACCGCGAATTATTCGTGCAAGCGCGCCCGGATCTGGAGGAGGAGCTTTCGCGGATGGTCGGCGATCTGCCGGCGCGGCGCATCGCGCAGTTTGCGCGCCAAGCGTCGGCGTGGATTCGCAGCACCGCGCGCACGGCACGGGAAAACCTATCCGAGTACCTGCAGGAAGAGAGCCGCGACGTGGTCAACCACACGGAATACGAGGAGTTCCTGCGCGGAGTCGACGCGGCGCGCGAAACCGCCGATCGCATTGCCGCGCGGCTCGCCGGCCTCGAGCGACGCCTTGGGGTGCGCAGTTGATGCGCGCGCGGGTCGCCTTGCGGCTGTTGCAGATCCAGCGGGCGCTGGTCAGGCATGGGCTGGATGACTTCGTGCGCGCGACGCATCTGTACCGGCCATTCCGCTTCCTGGTGTATCTGTCCCCGTGGACCTGGTTTCAACGCAGCGCCGGCGCCACGCGCGGTGAGCGTCTGCGCCTCGCGCTCGAGGAACTCGGGCCGATCTTCGTCAAGTTCGGTCAAGTGCTGTCGACGCGCCGCGACCTATTGCCGGTCGACATCGCCGACGAGCTTGCAAAACTTCAGGATAGCGTGCCGCCGTTCGGCAGCGAGATCGCCGTCGCGGCCATCGAGGCGGCCTTCGGCCGGCCGCTGAAAGACATCTTCGGCAGCTTCGATCAAGCGCCGCTGGCCGCGGCGTCGATCGCGCAAGTGCACGCCGCCGTGCTCAAGAACGGCCGCGAAGTGGTGGTCAAGATCTTGCGCCCCGACATGCGCGAAATCATCGAGCGCGACCTTGAGGTGTTGCAGGCGCTCGCGATGCTCGCGGACCGGTATTGGACCGACGCAAGGCGGCTGCGCCCGATCGAAGTGGTGCGCGAGTACCGCAAGACCGTGCTCGACGAGCTCGATCTGATGCGGGAAGCCGGCAACGCCGCGCAGCTGAAGCGCAATTTCACCGGCTCCCGATTGCTGTACGTCCCTGAGGTTTACTGGGATTACTGCCGGGTCAACGTCATGGTCATGGAGCGCATCCGCGGCGTGATCGTGAGCCGGATCGACGAGCTCAAGGCGCGCGGTGTCAACATCGCCAAACTGGCCGAGAACGGCGTGGAGATATTCTTCACCCAGGTGTTCCGCCACAATTTTTTTCATGCCGACATGCACCCGGGGAATATCTTCGTGCAAGTCGACGATCCGCAGAATCCGCGTTACGCCGCGGTCGACTTCGGGATCGTAGGCACGCTGGATGCGCGCGATCAGCACTACCTGGCGGAAAATTTCCTGGCATTTTTCGAGCGCGACTATGGCCGGGTCGCCGCGCTGCATATCGAGTCCGGCTGGGTGCCGAAGGGCACGCGCGCCGACGAGCTCGAGTCCGCCGTGCGCACCGTATGCGAGCCGATCTTCAACAAGCCGTTGAAGGAAATATCGTTCGCGCAGGTGCTGTTACGGCTGTTCGAGATCGCGCGCCGCTTCGACATGCAGGTGCAGCCGCAATTGATTCTGCTGCAAAAGACCCTGTTCAATGTCGAGGGATTGGGCCGTGAGCTATACCCCGAACTCGATCTGTGGAAGACGGCTCAGCCAGTGCTGCGCGCGTGGATGCGCGACCGCATGAGTCCACGCGCGCTGCTGCGGCGCGTGCGCGCGCAGCTTCCCGACACCCTGGATGCCCTGCAGCAGGTACCGCGGCTGCTCAACGGCATTGTGCACGACGCCGCGCAGGGAACTCTTCGATTGCCTGTACAAGACCCCGCGCTCGACGCGCTGCGCGGGGAAATTCGCGTTGCGAATGCGCGGCGCGACGCCACGATCGGCGCGGCCGCGCTCTGGCTATCGGGTTTGCTGTCGCTCGCCTTGTTCGCGCAGCATCGCTGGTTTGGCTTGGGTCAGATGGGCGCGGGAATCCTGCTCCTATTGTGGTACCGAACCTTGAGGTCGCGGGTCGCATGAGAATGAGAATCCCGATAGAAAGCTCGACCAGCTACCGCGGCCGCAATTCGCGCCCCAATTGGCTGGCATTAGCGGCATTTGTCGCTCTCACGCTCACTATCGGCGCTTTCGGGGCGAGCCTTGCGCCGCAAGTGTCGGCGGCGGCCGCCGGCTGGTACACGCATCTGGCGAAGCCGGAGTGGGCGCCGCCGACCAGTTGGTTCGGTCCACTATGGACGATGGTGTTTGCCTTGCTCGTCGGCACAGCCGGGTGGCTGGTCTGGAGCGAGCGTTATCATCGCGAGCGCAATGCGGCGCTTGCCGCTTTCTCGGTTCAGCTGGGACTCACCGCGTTGTGGGCTCCGGTGTTTTTCGGCGCCCGAAGTGTGGGCGGCGGCCTATTTCTGATCGTTGCCCTATGGCTGGCGCTGGTCTGGACGCTGCGGGAATTTGCCGCGGTCAAACCCGCGGCGGCTTGGATGATGTTGCCGTTCGTCGCCTGGGTAAGCCTGTTGGCGGCGCTGAACCTCGGCATCTGGCGGATGAACCAGTAAGCGGCGGCTACTCGCGCCGCGCGCGCAGCGCACCCATGGCGCGCACCATGACGGCTCGGGTAATGGCGCTGATGGGCAGCAGGCGCAACAGGCGCAGCGCGAACAGCGGGCGCGCAACCAAAATCCCTGCGACCGCCGCTCCCACTGTGCCGAGCCCGCGGTTGCTCATCAACATACGCATGGTGCGGCTGCGCGGAAATCCGGATGCGGCCGGCGCACCGCGCGTATTTTCCGGGCTCCGCGGCTCCAGCAAGCGGCGCAATTCCTGGCGCGAATCGGCCAGCCTAGCCAGCAATTCAGCGCGCGAGCTGTCATCAGGCTCGGTCATTGCATTCATTCCTGCTGCTCCGAGGCCAGGATTCGCTCCAGTATCATCCGGTCCGCGTGCCATTCGCGGCGCACCGAATCCAAAATCGGGGTTTGCGCTCGCGCGATGCGCGCCTTGTAGATGGCCGCGCCCACTGCGAGCACCACGAAGCCGCCGCCCATCCATGCAATGGCGCTCAATCGGTTAGGTGTATTCCAGGTTGCGGCCACCACGCCCAAGCACCCCATCAGCAGCGCGAACAGGATGCTGACTGCCACTATCGCCGAAGCCAGCAGCTGTGCGGTGATCTCGCGCTGCGCCTTGGCGACGTCCAGCGCCGCCAGTTCAACATAGGCAGCGAGGTGGCGCAGCAGCACCGGTGCCGCTTTCGGCAGGGACCAGAGCATGCTCATGGGTGTTTCCTAGGAACGGCGGGTTGCAACAAGCCCGACCAACACGCCGATGAGAGCTGCGATGCCCACGGCCTGCCACGGGCTGTCACGGACAAAATCGTCGGCCGAGCCCGCCACCCGTTGTGCCTGCTGCCGAATCGAATCGGCGCTGTCGGCGATGCTCTCCTTCGCAGTGCTAATGGCGCGCTGAACTTTGTTGCGGACTCTCGCGACGTCGGCATCGTTGAGATCCGCGATCTTTGCGACCAAGTCCTCGACATCAGCGATCAAGCTCTTGATTTCGCTCGAAGCGGCCGCCTTGACACCGGTAACGCCGTCGTCGATATCGTCCTTGAGCCGACGTCCTGCCGCGCGCACCTGATCGGGGTCTCCACCGAAACTCGTTTCCATGGGAATACTCCTCGTTTGTTATATATAACTGACGTCGGCGCCATATGGGTTGCCGATGCGCCTCAAGAACACGCGGTCGATGGCCTGCTCATTGTCGCTGCGGTCAAGGTGACGCACCATCGGCCCCCCACAGGGCCTCCTGTAGGAAAACCCTCACATGCTAGACTTATGGCGCAGAAATTGGGAATTTTCGCATGAAAGTCTTTGGCGAGGAATTGGGTGCGATCGGCCGGTGGCACATCGCCTTGCCGCCCTTGCTGCTGATTGGCTTTCTGGTCGGATTGTTTGTCCTGGCGGCGGCCGGGCAGTCCCGGCTCAACGCGGCGAGCAGCGAAGTTTACCAATCGCAATTGCGGCTACAGGCCCTGGGCGAGTTTGCCGCGCTCGTCACGGATGCGGAAACCGGCCAGCGCGGCTACCTGCTTACGGGCAACGATGCCTATCTGGAGCCGTACCGAGCCGCCACCCCCAAAATCGATTCCGCGCTCGACCGGCTTCGCGATTCCTACGTGCAGTCGGAAGAGGGCACCGCGAAGGTGCGCGAGTTGCGAATTTTGACCGGCAAGAAGCTGGGCGAACTCGAGGATGCCATCGTCACATCGCAGAAGGCGGGCAGCGCCCCGGCCTTGAACATCGTCCGCACCAACGTCGGCAAGCGCTTCATGGACGAAATACTCGCCATCGTCACGGCGATGCGCGATCAGGAGGCGGTCGCTTTCGCGGCTGCGACCGCACAGCAGCGCAGCGATTTGCGCCGCTCGGTTTGGGTCTCCTCGCTGGGATTGGCGCTCAACATCGGGCTGGTGCTGCTGGCGGCAAGGGTCGTCTACGGCGAGATGCGCCGTCGAGCACGCCAGGCCAGCGATTTGCGCGACCAGAAGCAGGAATTGGAGCGGCTGGTGGAGGAGCGGACCCGCGAACTTGTGTCACTGTCGACCCATCTGCAGGGGGTTTCCGAGCAGGAGAAATCGGCGCTGTCGCGTGAATTGCATGACGAGCTGGGCGGCCTGCTGGTCGCCGCGCGCATGGATCTTTCATGGCTGCAGCAGCGGCTGCCGACGACCGACCCGGGGGTAGAGCAACGATTCCGGCGGATTCATGAGTCGCTGAATGCGGGCATCGACCTGAAGCGCCGCGTGGTCGAGGATCTGCGCCCGACCTTGCTGGACAATATGGGGCTTTTCGCGGCATTACGCTGGCAGCTTCGGGAAACCTGCCGGCGCAAGGGCCTTCGCAGCAGCGAGTCGATTCCGGAGAAGGAGATGCCATTCACCCCGGAGGCGGCAATCGGGGTGTTCAGGATCGTTCAGGAGGCCTTGACCAATATCCTGAAGCACGCGGACGCGAAGTCGGCGCACCTGAGCGTCGAGATCGAGGGCAATATGTTCAGGCTGGTGATTTCCGACGACGGCGTAGGGCTCCCCGCCGAGCGCCTGCGAACGATCGCATCGCACGGCCTGGCATCGATGCGGCACCGCGTGTCGGCGCTCGGCGGCAGCTGGAAGGTTCATAGTCCCAGTGCCGGTGGCACTGTCGTGAGCGCATCGATTCCGTTGTCCAAGATGCTCGCGATCAGCGCCAGCACTGCGGCGAACGATCGCTAGTGTTTGCTGCGATGCTCTTGGGAGATCTCGTGTAGGACTTCCGGCAGCCTGCCGTAATCCCGCGCCTTGTCCAGGAAATGCGATGCGCCGAGCGCCATCGCGGCGTTCTTGTACTCCGGCAAATCGTAATTGGTGAGCACCACGATGCGTGGTTTCAATTGCGTGGCGGCAAGCGCGCGCATGACGCCGAAGCCCGTGCCCTGCTTCAAATGCAAGTCAAGAATGATCACATCCACCGCTTGTTTCTTCACGGCGGCGACTGCCTCGGCTTCGGTGTCCGCTGTCCCGACGAGCTCCACGTCCGCAATCTGCTTGATTGCCTCGCTCAGCCGCTCGGTCAACACCTTCGAGTCTTCAACCAGCAAGACTCTCAAGGTCTGGGCCATTGTCATGATGTCCACGGTTGAAATTCTGATCCGATCCAGCGGCTTGGTGTCGTGGAGTCTACTGCTGCGCGATGGATCATGACCACGCCCGGCGCGTCGTTATGCGCGTAAGAGTATTCCTACAGTTGCGCTCTTATTGGATCAGCCCGTTGCGCAGGGCATACGAGGTGATGTCGGCATTCGCGTTGAAGCTCATTTTCTCCAATATCCGGCTGCGATAGGTGCTCACGGTCTTGACGCTCAAGCTGAGCTCGTTCGCGATATCGGACACGCCGCGGCCGGCCGCCAATTTACAGAATATCTGGAACTCGCGTGTCGACAGGCGCGAATGCAGCGGCTTGTCGGGATCGCCGTCCAGATCGGCGACCAGGATCTCGGCGAGCGCGGCGCTTACGTATCGGCGCCCCGACAGCACCGTGCGCACTGCCTTCATCAATTCCTCGGGTGCGCTGTCCTTCGACAGGTAGCCGCTCGCGCCTGCGCGCAATACATTGACGGCGTACTGCTGCTCGGGCAACCCGCTCATCATCAACACTCGAACCCCCGGATGGCCGGTCTGAATGTGGCGCAGGATGTCCAAGCCGCTGCGATCGGGCATGTGTATGTCGAGCAGTACCAGGTCCCATTCCCCCTGGCGAAGCGCATCGAGCGTTGCATTGCCGCTGGACGCCTCGCCGACCGCGCTGATGCTGGTGTCCGCCTCGAGAAATTGCTTGAAACCGGCCCGCACGACCGCGTGATCGTCTGCTATTAATACTCGTGCCACGTCTTACTCTCCGTTGAGCCCGCCGCTAGCTATTTACGCACTCTTGGCTTTGTGAATACCCATTGAGCTTGTTATACAGCGTCTTCAGACTGCAGCCCAGCGCACTCGCGGCCCGGCGTTTGTTGCCCTGGAAATAATCAAGCGTCGCTTCTATCAAGGAACGCTCCATGTCGTGGATCCGCGATCCAACCCGAATCTGCAGTCGATCGCGCTCGCCGGCCGGTTCAACGGCTTGTATTGCAGAACCGGAGTGAATCAACGGCGCCAACTCCAGCGTAGTATCGCCGAGAATATAGGCGCGCTCGATGCAATTCCTCAACTCGCGCACATTGCCGGGCCAAGTATGCTGCCGCAGCGTCATCCGCGCCAGCGCCGACAGGCGCTTTTGGGTGCCCCCGCGGGCGTTGATATCCGCCAAAAAATGCTCCGCGATCAGCTCCACATCGCTGCCTCGCGAGCGCAACGGCGGAAGGTGGATCGGGAACACGGCCAGCCGGTACAGCAAGTCCTCGCGCAATTGCCCGTCCTTCACCGCCTGCAGAGGGCATCGGTTGGTGGCGGCAATGACCCGGATATCGCACAGCAGTTCGACGCTCGCGCCCACCCGGTAGAATTTGCGCGTTTCCAGCACGCGCAGCAGGCGGGTCTGCATGTCGAGCGGCATCTCGGTGATTTCGTCGAGCAACAGCGTGCCGCCATTGGCGCGCTCGAATACGCCCGCATGCGCGCGGAACGCGCCGGTGAAGCCGCCTTTCTCGTAACCAAACAGTTCAGCTTCGATCAGGCCGCTTGGTATCGCTCCGCTGTTGATGGCGACGAAGGGCCCGTCGCAGCGCGCGCTGCGCGCATGAATGGAGCGGGCCGCCAATTCCTTGCCGGAGCCGCTGTCGCCGGTCAGCAGCACGCTGGCCTCGGTGGGCCCGACCTTCTGAATGAGGCGGAACACCTCCTGCATGGCCGGAGACTCGCCCAACAGGGGATCGATCGTGGTATCCACCGCTAAGCTGGGTTCCCCTTGCGCGGAATAATTGTCGATGGCCCCATTCATAGAAATCTCTCCTCGTGATCTTCCTGATCGCGCCCGTGTAATGATTACAAGAACACGAGATGATTTGTACCGCGCGCGACAGGCTGTAGGCCATGGGTGGGCGCTGAACCTCGGCTCAGAATTTATGCCGATCAGTGTCGGTGTTTGTCCGACAGCGCGTTATCAGCGGGCGTGGCCGCAGCGCCAACAGCTGGTAAACTGGGCCTCGAGCTGCTCGCCGCAGTCCTCGCAGATCCAGGGGTTTCCGCTCGGGGTCGCCGCCGCGCGCGCCAACGCATTTAACGCGTACTGCTCGTCGGCGTCGTCCACGAAAAGCTGCGGCCAGGTTTCCATCATGGGCAGTTCTCCGAGCGCGCCGGCCAGATATTGATTGCGCAACTCGCAATGAACGCCGGCGGCCAGCAGCACGTTGCGCGCGTGCGCCACCTGCAGGAGGCTCGCGGCACGATATACCCGCTTCATCCAGCGCCGCTATCCTTCATCTAGCGCAGCGACCCAAGAAAGGCTGTGACATCGCCGCCTTGCTCCAGAGTTTCCACCAATGCCGAGCCCACCACCACGCCGTCCACGTGCGCAGCGAAGCGCGCGACCTGTTCCCGGGAACGAATGCCGAACCCCGCGCATACTGGAATGGTGGAACAGCGTTTCACCCGATCCATGTATTCCAGCACTTCGTCAGGAACGTCGGCCGCAGGCCCCGCGAGCTTGCCGGTGGTGCCGGTCATGGTGACCGCATACACGAAGCCCTGCGCTCCCGAGCACAGTTTTGCCAGTCGTTCGGCGGGCGTCACCGGAGTCACCATTTGCACCAGGGCAAGAGCTTCGCGATCCAGCGCGCGCCTCAGCTCGTCGCTTTCCTCGTAGGGAAGATCCGGGACGATGAACCCTGAGATGCCGGCCGCTGCCGCATCTTGCGACAGCGCCTCAAACCCATACGCCAGCAGAGGATTCAAGTAACTCATCAATAGAGTGGGTGCAGTGCGCTGCGCCCGCAAGGATCCGATCTCCTCGATGATCCAGGGCAGCGTCACACCGCCCGCCAGCGCCGCGAAACTCGCCCGCTGAATCGTGGTGCCGTCGGCCATCGGATCGGTGAAGGGCACACCGACCTCCACTACATCGCAGGCGTTCGCCACAGCGATAAAATCGTCCTTGAACTGCCGCCGCGTCGGAAACCCGGCGGTCATGTAGCCGACCAGCGCCGGGCGGCCACGGGCCACCGCCGCTTTAATCGCCGCGGAAATGCTGTCGCAAAGCGTCATGCTCAGCGCTTCAGCACGGTGCGCTGCAAGATCGCAATATCCTTATCGCCGCGCCCGGAACAGCCGATGAGAATTCTCGCGCCCGGGTGCGCCTGCGCAAAACGGCGCGCGCCTGCAAATGCATGCGCCGTCTCGATTGCGGGCAGGACACCTTCGAATTTCGCGCATTCCATCAGCGCATCCAGTGCTTCCTCATCCGTTGCCGACTCGTAGGCGACCCGGCCGCTGGTCATCAAATAGGCGTGCTCGGGCCCGACACCGGAATAATCCAGGCCGGCCGACACCGAATGCGTTTCCCGAACCTGTCCGAAGGCATCCTGCAGAATCAAGGTGTAGCTTCCTTGCAGTACGCCCGGCGTACCGAAGGTCAGGGATGCCGCGTTGTCGCCGAGCCCCGGGCCGCGGCCGCCGGCTTCCACGCCGAGCAGCCGCACAGCCGCGTCTTGCAGGAACGGATGAAACAGGCCGATGGCATTCGAGCCGCCGCCGACGCAGGCAACGGCAACATCCGGCAGGGCCCCTGCCTGTTCCAGCATTTGAGCCCGGGCCTCGCGGCCGATCACGGACTGCAGCTCACGCACGAGGTAGGGATAGGGATGCGGCCCCACGGCCGAACCCAAGGCATAGTACGTGCCGTCGGGATCGGCAACCCAGTCGCGCAGAGCCTCGTCGATTGCCGCCCGCAAGGTCTGGTCCCCGCTGGTCACCGGCACCACCTGGGCGCCGAGCAATTGCATGCGGCCGACATTGGGTGCCTGACGTTCCACATCCACCGCTCCCATGTAGACCACGCAGGGCATACCGAGCCGGGCCGCGGCGGCGGCGCTGGCAACCCCATGTTGTCCGGCGCCGGTTTCGGCAATGATGCGCTTGGCGCCCAGGCGCTTTGCCAACAGCGTTTGGCCCAGGGCGTTGTTGATCTTGTGGGCGCCGGTGTGGGCGAGATCCTCGCGCTTGAGCCACACCTCGGCCGCCCACCGCGCGCTCAACGCGGCGGCGTGGGTGAGCGCCGTGGGCCGTCCCACCCAGGTCTTCAGCTGGTAATTGAACTCCGCCAGAAATTCGGCGCTCGACAGATACCTATCGACCCCGGACTGCAGGCGATCGAGCGCAGGCACCAGTGTCTCCGGAACATAGCGCCCGCCAAAGGCTCCGTAGCGGCCCTTGATGTCGGGATACTGAGGCAGTGGCGCGGCGCCGGCGCTGCGCTGGGATTTCACGAGTCATTCTCCAGGCGCGCCGCCGCGGCGCGCACCGCGCGCACGAAGTCGTGGATCTTGGCCGGGTCCTTGACCCCGGGTGCTTCCTCGACGCCCGTGCTCACGTCGACGCCGAACGGCCGGACCGCCTGAATCGCTTCGGCGACATTTTGCGAGGACAGTCCGCCCGCGAGAATCACCTCGGTTTGCCGCGCGAGTTCCGCCGCCCGCCCCCAGTCGGCCAGCTCGCCGATGCCGCTCGTGGGGCCCTCGAACAACATGCGCGCGGGCAGGGGATTCGGCGTCTTGCGGCCGAAGCGCACCACGGGCAGCACTTTGATATGCGCCGGAATCTTCAGTTCGCGCAGGTCCTCGAAATCGGTTTGGAAATAATCCGGCTTGAGAACTCTGCAAATCTCATCGACCTGCATTTGCAGCGGATGCTGGGTCACAGCGATGCGCAAAATTCCCGCGGGCGCGAGCGCCGCAAGCTGCACCGCCTGACCCAGGGTGACCTGGCGCGGGCTGGGCGCGAACACGAATCCGATTGCGTCGACACTCGTGGCTTCGGCGGCCGTGACGGCGTCGGCGCTGGTAATGCCGCAAATCTTTATCCACATGGGGCGCAGTGTAGACATTTACGATTGCGCTGTCCGTGTCGCATTGAAAATCCCCGCCAGCAACTCGGATGGATCGTCGCAAGCCATCAATGCCGTGCCGATCAGCGCGATGCGATAGCCGAGCTGCATCATGCTGCGCGCATCGGCGGGAGTCGCAACACCGCTCTCCGCGACCGCCGGCCACCCCTGCGGCAACCGCGGCGCGAGATCCGCAAAGCGCTCCGGCGACACTTTGAGCGTGTGCAGGTCGCGGCTGTTGATGCCGACCAGCACTGTTCCCGCGTTGCGCGGGCGCGCCTCCAGGAGCTCGCGCGCGCATTCCAGATCCGCGGCGTCAAATGCCTCCAGCAGGACAAACAGCCGGTGCGCAGCGGCAACATCCAGAAGTTCCGCGATGCGCTCACGCGGCAACATGCGCAGGATAATGAGCACCCCGCCGGCTCCCGCGGCGCGCGCCTCCAGAATCTGATACGGATCGACGAGGAAATCCTTGCGCATCGCCGGCACGCGCAGCGGCGTCAACACCTGCGCCGCCCGCTGCAAATGCTCCAGCGATCCATCGAAGCGAGTCGGCTCGGTCAGCACCGAGACTGCGGCGGCCCCGGCGCGCGCGTAAGCGGCGACCCGCCCCGGCCAATCCTGCCGCTGATCGCCCAGAACGCCGGCGGCGGGCGAGCGCAGCTTGAGCTCGGCTATCACATCGAAGCGCGCCGATAATCGCAGCGGCGGCGCGGCAGGCGCCCGCATGGCCCGCTGCTCGAGTGCGGCGGCGGATTCGCAGCGCTTGGCCTCGGCCACGCGTGCAGCGCTCGAGCGCGCCATTTCATCGAGAAAACCGCTCAACCTTGTGCCTCCGCCGCGAATAGCTGCAGGCGCTCAAGCCACTGCTGCGCTCGACCGCTGTCGAGCGCCGAGCGGGCAATGCCGATCCCCGTCGGGATGTCTGCCGCACGCCCGGCGATAAAAAGTGCCAGCCCCGACTGCAAGCTCAGCGCGTCCAGATGCGCGCCGCGGTCGCGCCCTTCAAAAACGGCGCGCAAGGCGGCGAGATTCGCAGCAGCGTCACCGCCGGCCAGATCCGCGGCGGCGCAGCGCTGAATTCCGAAATCCCGCGGGTCGAGTTCGTGGCGGCGGATCGAGCCCGGTGTGACCTCGAAGGCCAGAAAGGGCCCGACCGGGGTGACCTCGTCCCAGCCGGCGGCACCGTGCACCACCCAGGCGCGCGCGATGTCCATGCCGGCCAAGCTTCCGGCCATCAGTTCCGCCGCGGCCGCATCGTAGGCGCCGATTAAACGAAAGCGCGGCGCCGCCGGATTGGTCAGCGGCCCCAGCAGGTTGAACACCGTGCGCACCCCCAAGGCGCCGCGCACCGGCGCCAGTGCCTTCATTGCCGGGTGAAAATACGGCGCGAACAGGAAGGTGAATCCGGTGGCCACGAAACAGCGCGCCGCGGCCGTTTCGTCCAGGGGTAGTTTGAAGCCCAGCCGCTCGATCAGGTCCGCGCTGCCGCTGCGGCTGGAAATCGATCGGTTGCCGTGCTTCACCACCGGCAAGCCGCAGGCAGCGGTCAACAACGCCGCCCCGGTCGACAGATTCAAGCTTCCCGACCCATCGCCGCCGGTGCCCACGATATCGATGGCATCGAGGCCGCTGCCAAGCTGGGGCCTGCGCGCCAGCGCGCGCATGGCCCCGGCGAAACCGCGCAACTCCACGGCCGTGACCCCCTTGAGACGCAGCGCCACCAGCAGGCCGCCGGCCAGCGCGGGCGGAAGTTCCGGGCTGGTCAGCCAGTCGAGCAACGCCGCGGCATCCGGCTCCGCCAGATCCCGGCGCTCCAGCAGATGCTCGAGAATGTCGCGCGGGTGCTCGAGAGTCATAGCTTCAAGAAATTGCCCATCAACGTGGGGCCATCCGGCGTGAGCACGCTTTCCGGGTGAAACTGCACGCCCTCGATGGGCAGCGACCGGTGGCGGACGCCCATGATTTCGCCTTGCGCCGTACGGGCCGTCACCTCGAGCACGGCCGGGATGCTCTCCGGCTCCGCGATCAACGAGTGATAGCGGCCGGCCTGAAAGTCCTGGGTCATGCCGGCGTACAGTCCGCGCGCGTCGTGGCTGACGGGAGACACCTTGCCGTGCATCAAGCGCGCGGCCCGCACCACCTTGCCGCCGAAAACCTCCACCAGAGACTGGTGCCCCAGGCACACGCCGAATATCGGCACCCGTCCGGCGAATGCTTCGATCATCCGCATCGAGATGCCCGCATCGCGCGGCGTGCCGGGACCGGGCGAGATGACCAGGTGAGTGGGGCTTAGAGCCATGGCTTCCTCGACCCCGATGACATCGTTGCGATGAACATGGACCTCGGCTCCCAGCACCAAGAATGCCTGCACCAGGTTATAGGTGAAGGAGTCGTAGTTATCGATCAGCAGCAGCTTGGGCCGGGCGCTCACAGGCCCTCCGCCGCCAGGCTGAGCGCACGCCGCAGCACCGCGCTCTTGGCCATCAGCTCGTCGTATTCGGCTTGCGGGCAACTGTCGGCGACGATGCCGCCCCCCGCCTGATAACTGTAGGCATCGCCGCGAAACACCAGCGTGCGTATGGTGATCGCCTGGTCCATGTCGCCGCGCCGCCCGAAGTAGCCGACGGTCCCGCCGTACAGCTGCCGGCCAACGGGTTCGAGCTCATCGATGATCTCCATTGCGCGCACCTTCGGCGCCCCCACCAAGGTACCCGCGGGAAAGGTGGCGGCAAACAAGTCGAAGGCGTCATGGCCCGGTGCCAGCCTGCCGTTGACTCCGCTCACGATGTGCATGACGTGGCTGTAGCGCTCGATCACCCGGAATGGATCCACCGCCACCGAGCCGGCGGTGGCGACGCGCCCCAAATCGTTGCGCGCCAGATCGACCAGCATCACGTGCTCGGCGTTCTCCTTCGGATCCGCCAAGAGTTCGGCTTCAAGCGCAGCGTCGCGCTTAAGATCAACGCCGCGCGGCCTGGAACCTGCGATGGGGCGCAGCTGTGCGACGCCCGCATGTAGTTTCACCAAGGCCTCGGGGGATGAGCCGACCACGGTGATGTCGCCGAGCTCGCAGTAGTACATGTAGGGTGAGGGATTCAACAGCCGCAGCGCGCGGTACACTTCGAACGGCGACAGCGAGTGGCGCCCCTCGAAGCGCGCAGCCAGCACCAGTTGGTACACATCTCCGCACGCGATGTACCCCTGCGCGCGGCGCACGCGCATGGCGTGCTCGGCCTCCGTCAGCGAGGGCACGGCGGGCGAAAAGCCGCCCTGTGCCTGCGGTGTCGGCACGGGTCCGCGTAATGCGCGAATGACTTCGCGGCGCAAGGCCTGCCGCTCGGCTTCGCTGCCGTCGTGCAACAGCGCCACGCCATGGGTCAGATGATCGAATACCAGCAAGGAACGCGGCGCGACATAGTGCGCATGCGGCGTCGGAGTGTCATCCAGGCGACGCCTATTGACCCGTTCGAAATAGCGTACCGCGTCGTACGCCGTGTAGCCCACCAGCCCCCCGAGCAACGGGACACCGGGTAATTCGGGCTGCGGATGGGGCGCTGCCGCAAGCGCCGCGCGCAGGGCATCCAGGAATTCGGCCTTCGAGCGCGGCCTGGCCAGCCGGTTGGGCCCGACGTAGAGGCCCGAAGGGTCGAGCCGCACCTCCAGGCAATCGCCGAAGCCGATGAACGAATAGCGCGCCAGGCGCTCGCCGCCTTCGACGCTTTCCAGCAAGAACCGCGGCCGGAACGGCGCCAGCTTCAGATAGGCCGAAACCGGCGTATCCAGATCCGCAGTGATGTCGAAAGGTGGCTTCATAGTCGGCTGAAAGATGCGGGCAACAAAAAACCCACCGCCGTTTTTTTCCGGAGATGGGTCGCTGGATAACGATGAATTCGACCAAACCTTATGCGATCGGCGCCCACTCCTTGAGGAGGCGACGCCACCATCCGCGGGCGTTGAATTTACTGTTGAGGCTCAACATGCGCGCAAGTATAGCAGGCTAATTGCGTCCCGCCGACTCCAGGGTTTTCTTGAATTTGCGCGTCAATTCAACGAATCGCGGGGTCAGCCCGATGTCCTCGTACACCGGATCGCCATGATCGTCCCGCGAAATGACCTTCGGCCCGCGCTCGTAGGGCATCGCCGCGGCGATCTCATCCAGGCTCGCCTGCAGCAGATCGCGGATGATGTCCTCGATCGGCTGTCCGGGAAACAGCTCCGCCAGCGCATGCAGGCGGGCAGCGTCGTCCAGGCTCAGCCGAATCGCGTACTCCTGCACGGTGCGCGCAGGGGCCGCCCGATTTCTCCAACGATCGAGCAAGGGCTTGAATTTCACGATATCTCCGCCATAACCACGCTATACCTGCGCTCAACAACAATGACGCGCGTAAAGGAAAACATCAACCTTGGCGGGGACTTCTCCACATAGATCCGCGCGCGAGGCCGCCGCCGCCGTGCCGGACCCGGGCGCGCTGCCGCGCGGCGTGCTCGGCGTTTTCGCCTACAGCCGCCGCGCGCTCTCCCTGGTGTGGACCACCAACAAGGCGCTCAGCATCGCGCTCGGCTGCCTGACGCTCGTCGCCGGCGTACTGCCGGCGGGCATTGCCTACGTGGGCGCGCTCATCGTCGATGCCGTCATCCACGCGGCCGACCTACACCGGCGCACCGGCGGCGCCGCGCTCAACCATGTGGTCGCCTTGGTCGCGCTCGAAGCCATCTTGGTGGCCGCGACTGCGATGGCGCAGCGGGGCATTTCTCTTGCGCAATCGCTGCTGCGCGCGCAACTGGGACAGCGGGTCAATGTGATGATCCTGGAAAAGGCGCTGACCCTGGACTTGACGCAATTCGAGGATTCCGAGTTCTACGACAAGCTGACGCGTGCGCGCCGCGAGGCCTCGAGCCGCCCGTTGAGCCTGGTCATGCGCACCTTCGGGCTGCTGCAAAACGCCGCCTCGCTGGTGTCCTTCGGCGGCTTGCTGATCAAATTCTCACCCTGGGCCGTGGTGCTGCTGGTCGTGGCCGGTTTGCCGGCCTTTCTGGCCGAGACGAAATTCTCGGGCGAAGCATTCAGGCTGTTCCGCTGGCGCGCGCCGGAGTCGCGCATGCAGATCTATCTCGAGTCGGTGCTGGCGCGCGAGGACCATGCCAAGGAGGTCAAGCTGTTCGAGCTTGGGCCGCGCCTGCTCGAGAGCTACCGCGACATATTCACGCGCCTGTATCGGGAAGATCGGGACCTCACCCTGCGCCGCGATGCCTGGGGGTTCGGATTGGGGTTGGTCGGCACCGCCACCTTGTATGGCGGCTATGCGTGGATCGCCGCGGAGGCGGTGGCGGGCGCGATCACCGTCGGCCAGATGACCATGTATCTGATGCTGCTGCGGCAGGGGCAAACCGCGGTGAGCGCGGCGCTGTCCGCGATCGGCGGCCTGTACGAAGACAACCTGTACTTGTCGAATCTATTCGATTACCTGGAACAGCCGGTGGGAAGCGTCGGCGGCAGCCGGCGGGCGGGGATTCATCCCGGAGACGGAATCCGTTTCGAGGGCGTCGAATTCACCTATCCCGGCGCGAGCTCTGCGGCGCTGTCCGGCATCGATTTGCATGTGCGCCCTGGCCAGAGCCTGGCGCTGGTCGGGCAGAACGGCTCGGGCAAGACCACCCTGATCAAGCTGCTGACCCGGCTTTACCAGCCTACACGGGGCAGAATTCTGCTCGATGGATCGGACCTGAACGACTGGGATGAGAGCACCTTGCGTCAGAGAATTGGCGTGATATTTCAAGACTTTGCGCGCTACCAGATGCCGGTGGGCCAGAATATCGGCGCCGGCGACGTGCGCGCCTTCGACGATGAGGCGCGCTGGCGGCGTGCCGCGGCACAGGGCCTGGCTGCCGAATTCGTCGAGCAGCTGCCGGCAGGCTACCAGACCCAGCTCGGCAAGTGGTTCAAGGACGGGCGCGAGCTGTCCGGCGGCCAATGGCAGAAGATCGCCCTGGCGCGCGCATTCATGCGCAGCGAGGCCGATATCCTGGTGCTGGACGAGCCGACGGCGGCAATCGACGCGAGCGCGGAGGCCGAAGTGTTCGAGCACTTCCGCGAACTGACCCGCAATCGCATCGCCATCGTCATCTCGCATCGCTTTTCCACGGTGCGCATGACCGACCAGATCCTGGTGCTGGAAGAAGGCCGCATCGTCGAGCGCGGCAGCCACGAGACGCTGATGGCGGCCGACGGCCGGTATGCGAAACTATTCACCTTGCAGGCGCGCGGCTATCGATAACGGGGTGCGGAACATGCCTTCCTTCGATGTGGTATCCGAGATCGACATCCATGAACTCACCAATGCGGTCGATCAAGCGGTTCGCGAACTGTCGCAGCGCTTCGACTTCAAAGACACCGGTGCGGCGTTCGAGCTCGAGGAGACCACCGTGAGCATGACGGCGCCGGCGGAATTTCAGCTCAAGCAAATGCTGGAAATCCTCAAGCTGCGCATTGCCAAGCGCGGCATCGATATCGCATGCCTGGAGGTCAAGGATCCGGAGGTCAACCTCGCCAAGGCAAAGCAGCTGGTGGTCTTGAGGCACGGCATCGATGCCGACACCGGCAGAAAGGTGTCGCGCTTGATCAAGGACTCGAGGCTCAAGGTGCAGGCGCAGGTTCAAGGCGAGAAAGTGCGCGTGACCGGCAAGAAGCGCGATGACTTGCAGGAGGCGATCGCCGTGCTGCGCAAGGCCACGGTGGAGGTGCCGCTGCAGTTCAACAATTTTCGCGATTAGCGCCGCCCATCGATGTCCAAGGCGATGAGCGGCGCCATGGCCGAACGCGCGCGTTCCTACTCAAGCGCCGGCCTGCAGCACGAAAGCGCCGGCGAGCGCGGCATTGATGGCCACCACGATGGTGGTGGCGAGAAGCGCCTGTGCGACCCTTGCGACAATGGGGAATTCCTTCATGATCGTGTACTCCGTGTGTGAAATGATGACCCGGCGACAAGGTTGCTCCCACGGGTACTGCCCGGCAAACGCATTGTCTGACCCTCTGTTAAGGAAAACTTAACGTGCCATCCGCCTACGATCGCCTGCCCTTGGGAGCTTTGCGGGTATTCGAGGCCGTCGCCACGCACTTGAATTTCTCCGCCGCCGCCGCTGCGCTGAATGTGACCCCCGCGGCGGTCAGCCAGCAGATCAAGACTCTCGAGGGCTACATCCAGGTTCCGCTGTTTCGCCGCAATGGGCGCCGCGTCGAGATCACCGAGGAAGGCCTGGAACTGCTGCCGGCGGTGCGCGGCGGCCTGGAACAGCTCGAGGCGGCATTGCAGCAGGTCAAGCAGCATCGCCGCGCCGGCCCGCTGCAGATCAGCCTGCTGTCCTCATTCCTGCAGATGTGGCTGCTGCCGCGCATCCGTTCGTTTCGGCGCAAGTGGCCCGACATCGATCTTCGGTTCCACACGTCGCGCGAATTGGTGGACTTCTCGCGCACCGCCAACCACGTCGCGATCCGCTTCGGCGGCGGCAATTATCCCAATGTGCACAGCGAGAAGCTGCTCGGCGATTGGTGGGTGCCGGTGGCGACGCCGCAATTGATCAAGCAGTACGGCATGCTCGGGCGCGGAACCGACTTGCGCAAATATCCCCTGCTCGACAGCGACGATGCGCCTTGGCGCATCTGGCGCCAGACCGACGAGGAGGCGGCGTGGCAATCGCGCGCGCCGACCATCGACGACTCGGCCGGCCTGCTCGCCGCGGCGCAGGAAGGCTTGGGGTTCGCACTGGTCCGCTGGACACTGGTGACGCGCGCCTTGCGCACAGGATCCTTGCGACTCGCAGGCTCGGAAGTGCTGCCGGACGGCTCAGCCTATTATTTCGTGTGCCCCAAGGCATTCCTGGCCTTGCCGAAAGTGGCGTTGTTTCGCGAATGGATTTTTGCCGCCGCGCGCGAGTTCCCGGGGCCGGCCGAGCCGCGCGGGCGCTAGTGGGCTGGGTGCGACATGCCCTTCGAGTGGACGATCGTGCCGTCGAGCTTGACGATGATGGCGTCGATATCGTCGAGACGATTGTAGATCTCCAGCGCCTTGTCGGGGCCGAGCACGAACGCGGTCTTGGACAGGCCGTCGGTACGCGTGGCATACGGGCCGATCACCGTGGCGCTGCGCACCTTGCTCGCGGAATGGCCGGTGTGCGGATCGATGATGTGATGGTAGCGAACGCCGTTCTCCTCGAAGAAGCGCTCGTAATCCCCGGAGGTTGAAATCGCGGCATTGACCAAGGGTATGCGCGCGATCACTTCGCCCGGCCCCTTGCGCGGGTCGCGGATCCCCACGATCCAAGGCTTGCCGAAGCGGTCGCCGATGATGCGGCTGTCGCCCCCCGCTCCGACGTAGGCGCGCGTGATGCCCATCGATTTGAGCACATCGATTGCCTGGTCCACCGAATAACCCTTGGCGATGCCGCCAAGATCGATGCGTACGCCGGGCTGCGAGAATTGCACCGTCTGATTCTTCGGATCGAGCAGCACGTGCCGATAGTTGACCGCCGGCAGGGCCTTGGCGATCTGCGCCTCGTCCGGGCGCACGTGGTTGCGGAAATCATACATGTAGCCGACGCTTGCATATGTGATATCGAAGGCACCGTCGGTGATGACCGAGTATTGCTTGGCGGTCGTCAGCAAGTCGAACAGTTCCTTGCTGATCCGCATCGGCCCATCCGCGGCCTTGGCGTTGACCAGCGAGACTTCGCTGGTCGGCTTGTACACGCTCATGGTCTCATCGATGTGGCGCATCTCGTCGAGCACCGCGTCGATCGCCCGATTGCCCTGCGCCCTATCCTCGGCCCACAGTTCCACCGTGATGCGCGTGCCCATGATGCCGTCGGTGACGCGCCTCACCCATTCGGCGTGAGCGGGCTTGCATAAGCACGTGACGAGCGCCGAGCACAGGGCGAATTTCTTCAGCAAAGCTGTCATGATGGATAGCGGAAGTTGCGTGAATGCCGCCATTGCAGCAGCACCAGTGCGCTGCCGATCATGCCGCCGAGATGCGCGAAGTGCGCGACTCCCGACATTGTGCCGGTGACGCCGAGGACCAGCTCGATTGCCGCGTAAATGCTCGCGAACAGCCATGCTGGCATCGGAATGGGCGGGAACAAGGGAATAACCTTTCTCCTGGGAAACATGACGGCGTACGCGAGCAGCAGGCCGAAGACTCCGCCGGAAGCGCCGAGCGTCGGTCCTGGAGCCGCGCCGAACAGCATGGGGACGAACAGCTGGCTCAAGGCCGCGGTGATCACCGAGGCGAAATAGCAGGTCAGCAGGCGCCGCGGCCCGACATAGCGCTCGATTTCGGCGCCGAACATCCACAGGCCCAACATGTTGAACAGCAGGTGGCTGATGTCGTGGGTGCTGTGCAGGAACGCGTAGGTGACGATTTGCCATATATGGAAGTAGATCGCGCCCTCGATGGGTTGCAGCGGCCAAAGTGCGAACATGTCCATCGCCCCCGGCAGGAGGTACTGCAGCGCGAATATCACGACATTCGCGACGATCAGGCAATTGACGGCGGTAAATCTCATTGAGCGATGAATGCCTTGGCTTATTCGTACTACGGCAGGTTATTCTAACCCGCCATGCGCGCAGTATTCCTCGATTACCAAACCGTCTCCTATGACGACCTCGACACGGCGATGTTGACGGGCGTCATGGATGATCTGCATTTTTACCCGATGACCCTGGATGTGCAGATTGCCGAGCGCATTTGCGACATCGAGATCGTATTGCTCAATAAGGTGCGGCTGTCACGCGCACTGCTGCAGGGGGCCCGCAAGTTGAGGCTCATCGTGCTGGCGGGCACTGGCACCGACGGCATCGACCTACTGGCGGCGCAGGAATTGGGCATGGGGGTTTGCAATGTACGCGGTTACTGCACCTCCTCGGTGGCGCAGCATACCTGGGGACTGATCTTGAGCCTGACGCAGCAATTACCCGCGTATGCGCGGCTCGGGGCGAGAGAGTCGTGGGCCGCGGCCGAGCGCCCCCACCCTAAAGGCGGCCCGATTCGCGAGCTGGCCGGGCTCACTTTAGGGATCGTAGGATGGGGCGAGCTGGGCCGTGCGGTGGGCAAGATCGCGCAAGCCTTCGGCATGCGGATCGAGATCGCAAACCGTCCCGGCGAGCCTGCGGCTCCGGGCCGCGTGGATCTGGAGCAATTGCTGGCAACGGCGGATATCGTCTCGCTGCACTGCCCGCTCACTGATTCCACTCGCGGCATGATCGGCGCTGCGCAGCTCGCGTTGATGAAACCCGATGCGTTGTTGATCAACACCGCCCGTGGTGCCCTGATTGACAGCGCCGCGCTGGCCGCCGCGCTCATCAGGGGCCGCCTGGGCGGGGCGGGCATCGATGTGCTGTCGCAGGAACCGCCGATCGACGACGCGCTGTTGCAGCCGGACATCCCGAATCTGCTGCTGACTCCTCACATCGCCTGGGCGGCGCGCGAGTCACGGCAGCGCTGCATCGACGAGATGGCGGCGAATGTCCAGGATTTCCTGCGCGGCGGGCGCCACGGGCGCGTGGTTTAGGAGCTGCTAGGGCATCAAGCCCCGGCCTTCCTTCTTTGCGCGCTTAGCGGCCCGCTTCTCCTCCAGTGTCTTGGCCGGCTTCTTCTTGCCTTCCTTCTTTCGGTCCATGCCCTTGCCCATGACGAGACTCCTCTGCGGTTGACAATCTTCATCGCTTGGCGGCGCGGCGCAGCAGCTTGCGCTCCGGCCGGCCGGCCGCCGGGCGCTTCGGGGCCGGCGCTTTCGCCTTGACGCGGCTGATGCGCAATTCCCGCCCCGCTACCCGCACCTTCTGCAAATCCTTGAATACTTGCGTCGGCATGCCCTCGGGCAGATCGACATAGCTGTAATCCTCGCGGATATCCACTCGGCCGATGTGGACACCCTCGATCCCCGCCTCGTTGGCGATTGCGCCGACGATATTGCCGGGCCTGATTCCATGCTGCGACCCGACTTCGATACGGAAGGTTTCCAAGAGTCCGCCTGCGGATCTAGACCCGCGCGGCGCGGCCGCCGCGGCGGCGGGTGCAGGATATTGGTCGGGCGCCGAGGATTTAACGGGCGCCACGTGTTTGGTGGACGCCGGGTCGTCGGCATGCTTGGGCGTCGCGAGCAACAATGAGCTTGTGCCCTGCGCCAGGTGCGCCAGCGCCGCCGCAATGTCGAGCAACGGCAATCCGCTTTCAGCCTCCATCTGCTCGATCACCGGGCGGAATGCCCGGGTATCGCCGGCTGCGACGGTGTCGGCCACGCGCTGCTTGAATTTCGAGATGCGCAGCGCGTTGACCGCATCAACGCTCGGCAGGTTCATCGGCTCGATCGCCTGACGCGTGGCACGCTCGATGGCGCGCAGCATATTGCGTTC
>Ga0182030_10007052_pt1 | contig 23543 bp, 18 predicted proteins | sample 812S3MmetaG_FD_121299 | JGI IMG/M metagenome (GOLD analysis project Ga0182030, IMG submission 121299) | Permafrost microbial communities from Stordalen Mire, Sweden - 812S3M metaG (Illumina Assembly) | ecosystem: Environmental > Terrestrial > Soil > Wetlands > Permafrost | place: Sweden...
GTCAGCCGTAGCCGCCCGCGCGGATCGGTCCCGAGCTCCACGCCCTGCACAGCCATATCCAGATTGAGCTTGACCACCAGCAGGTCCTGCGCCAGTCCCTTATGCAGCATGATCGAAAGGCGCCGCCGCTCCTGCTCGTGGACCCCATCGATGTGCCACGCAAGCTCCTGTAACTTTCGGTTCGCCGCGGCCAGCTCGCTGATGTCTTCAAGGGTTGTGATGATGTGGCTATCCTGCCCCTCGGCATTGCGCACCACCGCGGAGCGACCCACCAGCCAGCCTTCCTGACCACTCGCGTGGTGACGGAACGGCAGCCGGATCGGGTCTGAGTAGCCGGCCTTGAGCGTGCGCTCGCGCCACTCCAGCAGTGTCTGCCACTCAACACGCGGGAACAGGGCCTTCCAGCTCCTGCCCACAGCACGCTCCGGTGGCAGCCCGGTCATCTCATGAAAGCGCGGATTACAGTAGCGTTGCGTACCGTCAAGGTCGGTGATGGTGATGCCCACTCGCGCCAGAGTGGCCACTTCGCGAAAGCGCGCTTCGCTGATACGCAGCTTCTCCTGGAGCGCGCGGATTTCTGTAATGTCCACGACCATCGTGTAGATGCCCACCACCCGATCATCGCGCCAGGCCGGCACGTACGTGACCAGACTGTTGCGCTGCGTGCCATCGGCACGCGGGTCAGTAAGCTCAAAGCGGGCGACCGCGCCATTGCTCGCTGCCTGAATATACGGTTCGCGCTCCCGGTACCCTTCCTTGCTGAGGATTCCCCAGCTGCTCTTGCCTTTCAGTAGTTCGGGTCGCGTCCTCAGATACTCCGCATAAGCCCGGTTTGCAAAGCGGTTGACGTGGTCCTTGTCCCAGTAGGCCACCATGGCAGGAATGTTATTGAGGATCTCATCGCGCTGGTTGTGTGCCGCTCGCAACTGGTTCTCGAGCTCCTTGCGTTCGGTGATGTCGTAGGACATCCCGTAATAACCCTGCACCTGGCCCGCCTCATCAAAATCCGGCACCAGCTGTACTTCGTAATAACGAGTGCCCTCGGGCTCGTTCCAGACACGCTCGAAGGTGACCGCGTGGCCCTGCAGTACCCGCTCGTAGGAGTTTGCGGTCTCGCGATAGCGTGCCTCGCCCAGAATCTCGCGCATTGTGCGACCAAATAGTTGCGGGAGCTCGCCGAACAGCTTGCCAAAGCTACGATTGGCCAGCTGCAACTGACCGTCCGCGTTGGCGTAACTGAGTGCGATCGGAATGGCGTCGGCAATCACCCGCAAGCGTTGCTCGGAGCGCTGGAGGGTCTCGGCGGCGCGGCGGTGCGCCGTCACATCGGCCAGCGTGCCACAACGGAATTGCGGCACACCGCTCGGATCCGTCTGCGCGGCCCGTCCACGCGAAGACACCCAGAGCCACTCCCCGCTGGCGTGACGGATCCGGTACTCGGTTTCCAGCAATTGATGGGGATCCCTGCTCAGCTGCACAAAGGATTCGCTGACGCGGCGGATGTCGGAGGGATGGATCAGGCTGAGCCACTGTGAATGGCTGATGGAACCCGCGGCATTTTGGACGCCAAGAATCTCCTGGGCACGGCGACTGAGGGTGACCTGCCCAGAATTCAAATCCAGTTCCCAGCTACCCAGATCGGCGCACTCGAGCACGCGCTCGAGTCGCGCACGCTGCAGGGCAAGCCGCGCCCGGCCTATGCGTTGTGCACGACACCCGAGCAGCAATAGCGCGGCGGAGCAGACAATCAGAGCGCTGAATGCGGCCAGCCAGACATTCAAGTGAGCGCGCGGCAACAGCAGCCCGCCATAGAGGGCGGCACCGGCCGCCTCCGCCAGCAGCGCGCTGCCGCAGCAGCGCTCAGGCGCAGCCGTCGTGGCAGTTCCCTTTTGGACGTGACGGGTGTCACGGGCGGGCCGGAACTGAGATTCTGGAGGAGTGGGAGCGCGCGGTCTTAACCAGCGAACCGTCAGCGGTTGCGGCAGCTTGCACGTCGTCAATCACGTACGCAGGTACTCGGCGGATTGAATGGTTGGACTCTAGCAACGGGCAGCCCATAGGGCTGAGAGGCGCGTGCCAGTCCACAGTCACCTGGCGCACAGTTCCTAGGTGTGGTGGCCACGCGTGACTGGAATTTCCCCTAAGGCAGAGCTTGAGTACGGTGGACTTCCGCGAAGCTTGATGTATTAATTATAAAAAACAATAAGTTACAAAATATTTCTAATGTTGTTTAAAGGCTGTATGGCTTTATCCCAGTAGCCACGTGCATGCAGTACTTGCAGCAGCGAGCCGCTGCTCGAGCGACCCGAGTGACCACAGCTGACAAAGGCTGCCAAGTTTTGTCAACCGGGCCGCGCGGCGGCGTATTCTCGCGGAAAATGAAACGCATGCAGGCCAATAGCGAAACCACCAGCGAGGATGCACAGGGCGGCGCAGCCATGTCCGTGCTGCTGATCGATGATGATCGGGAGCTGTGCCGCATGCTGGCCGAGTATCTGGCACCAGAGGGCTTCAAGATCACCGCCGTGCATGATGGCGATGAGGGGCTGTATCAGCTGGGTCGGCACCACTTCGACCTGATCGTGCTCGATGTCATGCTGCCGCGCCTGAGTGGCCTCGATGTACTGCGCCAGTTGCGTCAGAAAGTCACGACCCCGGTGCTGATGCTGACGGCGCGTGGCGAGGAAGTCGATCGCGTGGTCGGGCTGGAGCTTGGGGCCGATGACTATCTGCCAAAGCCCTTCAACCCGCGCGAGCTCGTCGCACGCATGCGTGCCATCCTGCGTCGCAGTCTCATGCTCGAGCCGCAAGCGGGGCGGCGCGATCATATCGATGTCGGACCGGTGAGCCTGCACTTCTCCAGCCGCACCGCCAGCGTCCGTGGCCAGACCGTGAACCTCACTGGGGTCGAATTCAGGGTGCTCGAAGTGCTGATGCAGCAGGTAGGCGTAGTGGTGTCACGCGAGCAACTGACCCGTCAGGTCCTGAGTCGACGGCTGACACCGTACGATCGCAGCATTGACACGCACATCAGCAACATCCGTCGCAAGCTCGCGGCGGTAGCCGATGAGGTGTCGATCGTGAATGTGCGCCGCTCCGGCTACGTTTTCACGGTCTCTGACGTGCCTGCAGCTGCGAGCTGAGCTGTTCAGTACCCGACTGCAGCGCCCCATCGATGCGTAATCTGTACCTGCGATTTTTCCTGGCCTTCTGGAGCGCCATGCTGCTGGTGCTCACCTTCACTGTCATTGGCATCAACTGGGTCGACCGCGAGTATTTTGAGAAGCAGCGCGCGCGTCAGGACGAACTTGCGCATCAGGCCTCGGTCGTGCTGGCCGCTGGCGGCGTGACCGCATTGCGAGCGTGGCTCGTGGATGAACTACCCGCGCTCTCGCCGGATCGCATGTACGTGCTTGATGAGCACTCGCATGATTTGCTCGACCGACAGGTGCCTGAACCCGTCCTGGTCAGCCTCGGCAGGCGCCCGTATCCCAATGCTGCACCGGCCAGCAGCGAGCGCGGTCCGGACTACATGCTGCTGTCCCAGCTGGTGGGCGCGAACAATGATCGCTACGCATTGTCATTTATCCGTGATCGCGGCGGCCGCTTTGGCTTTCTGAAAACCTTCTCTGCCCTGGTCCTGATCGGCACACTGCTGGCCGCGACGTTTGTGTGTTTTCTGCTGGCCCGATTCCTCAGCGCACCGATCCAGCATCTGCGCGCCGCCACGCGCTCGATCGCCAGTGGCAACCTGAGCGTCAATGTCAAAGGGTCTGTCGGTAAGCGACGTGATGAACTGGCGATGCTGGCGGTGGATTTCGATGCCATGGCGGCGCGGCTGCGCACGCTGCTCGAGGGCCGCCAGCAGCTGCTGCGTGATGTGTCGCACGAGTTGCGCTCGCCGCTTGCGCGCCTGCAGATTGCCCTGGGCCTGGCACGCCGGCCCGGCGCCAACCTGGGGCAGGAGCTTGATCGCATCGATGAGGAGGCGCAGCGACTCGATGAGATGATCGGTGAGATTTTGAGTCTCGCGCGCCTGGATGATCCCACGCCGCAGGTGGCCACCGAGCCGGTTCTCATCGACGAGTTGCTCGAGGAGGTTTGCGAGAACGCCCGCGTCGAGGGTGACACGCGCGGCATCCGAGTGGCGCTCGAGGCGGCCGCGGGGCTGCAGGTGATGGGTGATCGCGAGCAGTTGTACCGCGCGATCGAGAACGTCGTGCGCAATGCCGTCCGCTATTCACCCGATCAGCGCTTGGTTACCGTCAAGGCGAGCCTCAGCGATCAGGCGGTGCTGATTCGCGTCCAGGATCAGGGCCCGGGTGTTCCGGAGGCGCTGTTGCAGAGAATCTTTGAGCCGTTTTTCCGCGTCAGCGATGCGCGCAATCGGGACTCCGGCGGCAATGGCGTAGGCCTGGCCATCACGGCACGCGTGGTCGCGCTGCAGGGCGGTACGGTCCAGGCAGCCAACGACCCCGATGGCGGTCTGATCATGGAGATCCGGCTGCCGCTGCTGCGACCCAGTGAAGCGACGTCGGGTGGCGCCAGCCTCTAGAGCCTCCCCGATTCGCGCTCTGCAGGGCGCACTCGGGCCGCATCTCAGGCGCTGGTCAGCGTCTTAGTTTCGGGTTGCGAGCACACCATCCGCGCGCAGCTGCGTGCGAAAGCCCGCGCGTGCCAGGCGCTGCGCCACTTCGCGGGGCACATCGCGCCCGCTGGTGAGCTTGTTGGGCGAGCCGGTGTAGTGATACAGCTTCCCGCGCCGGCGCAGGACCCGCGCGAGTTCGCCGTAGAACTCCTGCGAGTAGAGCTCACCGGCGATACCAAAACGCGGCGGATCATGCAGCACCGCGTCGGCCATCGCGGCGCCGAGCGTGTGGATATGCAGCGCGATATCGGCCTGCCTCAGGCTGAGCCGGCTATCGGCTGCCGGCGACCATGGATTGATACCGCGTAGCCAGAGCACCTCGCTGTTTTTTTCGAAGGACAGCACCTGACGCGCGCCGCCTTCGAGGCACCAGGCGGCGAAATAGCCCAGACCGCCGCAGCAATCGAGTATTACTTTGCCGCGCGGTTCAATAAGCGCCACCTTGGCGCGCGCATCCTCGTACGGGGACACCCGCGCCGTCGGCAGCATCTTGATGCCATCGATCTCAAAGGTCGGCGCGCCCCACTCGGTCGGCACCAGCTTGATCAGGCTGCCGCTATAGCGCGCGGCGGGCTCGAATGCAGTGCCGTTCCAGTAGTAGATCGTGCGCTCGCGGCAGCGCTCAGGATACGGATAGTGCTGTCCGCCGAAGCGCCAGCCCGCGCGCTCGAGCGCGAGCAGGCTCTCGGTGCGACCCAGATCAAGCGAGCAGCGCCAGCTGGTCTCGCCCTGCTCCGCGGCGCGCTGCATCTGCTGCACGAGTTCAAGGGTCAGCAAGGGTCCTTGAGATATTTGTGGCATCGCTGTGCTGAGCCCCATTCAAGTCCCCCGCATCACTCACATCAGCCCGCCCCTCAGGCCAGTGGCTCATGATAGGAGGGAGCGATGGAGCGCGAGCAGGAATCTGCGTGCGAATGCGCGGCGCTAGGAATGCGATGCAAGGGCCGCCGCGGAAGTCCCGCCGCCTACCGCCGGCACGGTCGCCGTCGGTGCAGCGCTCGCAGGGCCTTCGGGTTTGATATCCACTGCGGGCGCCGCGGCGGACGCAGCCCCCGGCGTCGGCGTCGAGCCGGGCGTTGGCGATAACGTGTCAGAGGAATCATCGACCTTGAGTGCCGACTCCTCCGCCTGGCGCGTCATGACGATGATGCTGATGCGCCGGTTGATCGGATTGCGGGTGTTGGTCTTATCAAACAGTACCGAGGAGGATAACCCTATGACACGCGAGATCTTGTCGGGGTTCAGCCCGCCAGCTTCCAGCGCCCGTCGCGCGGCATTGGCGCGGTCGGCCGACAGATCCCAGTTGGTATAGCCATTTTGCGCCACGTACGGAGTCGTATCGGTGTGGCCGGAGAGCGTAATGCGGTTCGGTACACTGTCGAGGTAGCCAGTCAGTTCTTTGAGGATGGCTTTGGTGTAGTCCTTGAGCTTGGAACTGCCCAGATCGAACATCGGCCGGTTCTTGTCATCAACGATCTGAATGCGCAGGCCCTCGGGCGTGATATCAAGCAGCAACTGATCCTTGAACGGCTTGAGCGCCTGGCTCTTATCGATCGCCTGGCGCAGCTCCTCCATCAGCGACTCAAGCTGCTTGTGGTCGGCTTGGGCAGCGACCTTCTTGGCCTGATCCACATCGGGATGGCTCACCGGCACCACCGTCTGGTTGGCCATTATGCCGGTGTCTTTCTTGACGGCCGAGCGCATCGAATCGAGGCCGCCGCCCATGTTGATCACCGAGGTACTGGCGCCGCCCGGTCCATTCTGGCCGGGGCCCGGCTTTGGCGCCTTGCCCTGTTCCATGCTCGGATTCTTGAAATAATCGAAGATCGCGGCGCGCTGCTCCTTGGTGACCGAGGCGACCAGCCACATCACCAGGAAGAAGGCCATCATGGCCGTCACGAAGTCGGCATAGGCAACCTTCCAGGCGCCACCATGGTGCCCCTCCTTCTTCTTGGGGCGCTTGATGATGATGATCGGGCGGATCGGCTTGTCGTTCACGCGGCGGCCGCTTCTTTCTTCTTGCCTTTGAGATGCCCTTCCAGATCCGCGAAGCTCGGGCGCATCGCTGCCACCAATAGCTTGCGTGCAAACTCGATGGCCACCGGCGGGGCATAGCCACGGACGCTGGCCACCAGCGCCATCTTCACCACCTCGAAAGCCTTGCCCTCCTCATGCGCGCGGTGTTGCATCGCGTTGGCGGTCGGGCCGACGAAGCCGTAGGCCACCAGAATGCCGAGGAAGGTGCCGACCAGGGCTGCGGCCACTTTCTCACCGATAGCGGCGGTGTCGGATCCGGCCAGCGAGCCCATCGTGTTCACGATGCCCAGCACCGCTGCCACGATGCCAAAGCCGGGCAGTGAATCCGACACCTGCTGGATGGCGTGCGCCGGCTCGGCCGATTCCTGGTGATGGTTCTCGAGCTCGTACTCGAGCAGGGATTCGAGTTCGTGCGGATCGAGATTACCGCCGACCATGAGGCGCAGGCAGTCGGTGATGAACTCGACCAGATGATGATCGGCCAGCACGCGCGGGTACTGGGCAAAGAGCGCACTCTTGTCAGGCGCCTCGACGTCCGCTTCGATCGCCAGCATGCCGGACTTGCGGATCTTGACCAGGATGTCATAGAGAAGCTTGAGGATATCGACGTAATCGGCCCGCCCATAGCGCGGCCCTTTGAGCAGTCCCAGCGAATTGGCGAAGGAGGCCTTCACCACCTTGATCGGATTGCTGATGATGAACGAGCCCAAGGCCGCACCAACAATGATGATGACCTCGGTGGGGTGCCAGAGCGCCAGCAGCTTGCCACCCTCCATGACAAACCCGGCAACCACTGATCCGATTACGACTAATGTGCCGATAATCAGAAACATGGATAGTTAGTTTCCCGAAATTAAGTGACCGCGCACCCGACTATAACGGCGGGTGGCGGGGATACTTTATCGGGCGGTGCCGGGGCGCATCGCCAGCCCTGAAAGAGCCTGGCGGCGCACGGGCGAAGTGTGACGCAGTTCAGCCTTTGCGCGCTTTCTTCGCCTTGGCGGCGCGCTTGGCGGGGGGCTTGGCCTTGAGGGTCTTGCCCAGGCGAATCAGGTAATGGCGAAATTCCTTGGCCAGCTGCGGATGGGCCAGCGCATGCTCGACGGTCGCCTGCAGGTAACCAAGCTTGCTGCCGCAGTCAAATCGCTTGCCCTCGAATCGATAGGCATAGACCGCCTCCCGGCGCATCAGCTGCGCGATACCATCGGTCAGCTGAATCTCTCCGCCGGCACCGCGGCCGATGCGTCGCAGCTCCGCAAAAATGGACGGGGTCAGCACGTAACGGCCCACCACCGCAAGGTTTGAGGGAGCCACCGCGGGCTTGGGCTTCTCGATGATGCTGCGGATGCGGCTCACACGCTCTCGCAATGAGTCGACCTCGACGATGCCGTACTTGTCGGTGTCCCCGGGAGGCACTTCCTCAACGCCCAGTACGCTGCAGCCCTGCTCGATGTAGGTGGCTGCCATCTGCCCGAGCGCCGGCACCTCGGCATCAATCAGATCGTCGGCCAGATGCACGAAAAATGGCTCGCTGCCGACGGCAGGCTCCGCGCACAGCACCGCGTGGCCGAGGCCGAGCGGCGCGGGCTGGCGGATGTAGATGCAGGTGGCGTAGCTGGGCAGGACGCTGCGGATCTGGCGTGCCAGATCGCTCTTGCCCTGGGACTCGAGCAGTGATTCGAGTTCCTGATCCGAATCAAAGTGATCCATGATCGAGTTCTTGGAGGCGCCGGTGATGAACACCAGCCGTCGGGCCCCGGCCCGCAGCGCCTCTTCGGCCGCGTACTGGATCAAGGGCTTGTCGACGACCGGCAGCATTTCCTTGGGACTGGCCTTGGTGGCGGGCAGGAAGCGGGTGCCGCGGCCGGCTACCGGAAAGACTGCGGTTCGAATCTCGGATCTCAAGTTGGGCTCCTAAGCAGTTGTAAGTGCCTGAAGGGCCGGCATTATAGAGCCGGCATCCCTGTGGGTATGTAAGTGTAGACCCACAGGCGGTGTGCCCGTGGCAGACCCCTAAGCTCAGTCGCGAATCGGTCGATCCGCGCCGTCATTGACCCGCTCGCGCAGATCCTTGCCAGGCTTAAAGTGCGGCACGTATTTGCCATCGAGCGCGACGGCTTCGCCAGTCTTCGGGTTGCGCCCCTGGCGCGGCGGGCGAAAATGCAGGGAGAAGCTGCCAAAGCCGCGAATCTCAATCCGATCACCCTGAGCCAGCGCATCGCTCATGATTTCGAGCATTTGCTTGAGCGCCAGCTCCACGTCCTTGGCCGGCAGGTGCTTCTGCTTGGTGGTGATGATCTCGATCAGCTCGGACTTTGTCATGGGCACTCTTCCCAATCCTTTTGTACTTCGAGAGTGACCGGGCGGCCTTGGCAGGCCGCCCGTAACACTCGCTGCATGAAGCCTCTAGCGGTCGGAGTTGATCTGCTCTTTGAGCAGATCGCCTAAGCTGGTGCCCGAGGTGGGCTGGTCAGAACGATAGTTCTGCACAGCCTCGGCTTCCTCGTGCACTTCCTTGGCTTTGATCGACAGCGTGATCGAGCGGGTCTTGCGATCCACGCCGACGAACTTGGCTTCGATCTCATCCCCAGCCTTGAGAATCGAGCGCGCATCCTCGACCCGGTCACGACCGAGCTCTGAGGCACGCAACTGGCCTTCGATGCCATTGCCCAGATCGATGATCGCGCCACGGGCGTCCACATCCTTGACCACACCGCGCACGATGCTGCCCTTGGGGTTCTCGGTGATGTAGCCCGAGAACGGATCCTTGGCCAGCTGCTTGACGCCAAGTGAGATGCGCTCGCGCTCCGGATCGATCGAGAGCACCATCGCCTCGACCTGCTGGCCCTTCTGGTAGTTGCGCACGGCTTCTTCACCAGGCACATCCCAGGAGATGTCGGACAGATGCACCAGGCCATCGATGTTGCCCGGCAGGCCGATGAAGATACCAAAGTCGGTAATCGACTTGATCTGGCCGGCAACCCGATCGCCACGGTTGTGGTTCTCGGCGAACTCCTTCCACGGATTGGCCTGGCACTGCTTGAGGCCGAGCGAGATGCGCCGGCGCTCCTCATCGACATCCAGCACCATGACTTCCACTTCCTGCCCGGTGTGCACGACCTTGGCCGGATTGACGTTCTTGTTGGTCCAGTCCATTTCCGACACGTGCACCAGGCCCTCGACGCCATCCTCGATCTCAACGAAGGCACCGTAGTCGGCAATATTCGTGACCTTGCCGAACACCCGTGTGTTGGGCGGGTAGCGCCGTGCAATGTTCTCCCACGGATCGGCCCCGAGCTGCTTGAGGCCAAGGGATACGCGTGAGCGCTCGCGATCAAACTTGAGGATACGCACTTCGATCTCATCGCCGACCTTGACCACTTCGGAAGGATGCTTGACGCGCTTCCAGGCCATGTCAGTGATGTGCAGTAGCCCATCGATGCCACCGAGGTCGACGAAGGCGCCGTAGTCGGTGAGGTTCTTGACGCTGCCTTTCACGACTGCGCCTTCCTGCAAGTTGTCCATCAGCGCCGAACGCTCGGCGGAGAATTCGCGCTCGACGACCGCACGGCGCGAGACCACGACATTGTTGCGCTTCTGGTCGAGCTTGATGACCTTGAACTCGAGTGGCTTGTTTTCCAGATACGCGGTATCACGCACGGGACGCACATCCACCAGTGAACCGGGCAGGAAGGCCCGCACGTTCTCGATCTCGACCGTGAAACCACCTTTGACGCGGCCGGATATGACGCCGGTGACGATCTCCCCGTCATTGAAGGCCTGCTCCAGGCGCGTCCAGGTGCGGGCACGTTTGGCTTTTTCTCGCGACAGTCGCGTCTCGCCGGTGCCATCTTCGACCGAGTCGAGGGCTACTTCGACGGAATCGCCTGCCTTAACTTCTACTTCGCCGCGTTCATTCTTGAACTGATCGAGCGGGATGACGGCTTCGGATTTGAGCCCGACGTTGATGATGACCACATCGGGGCTGACATCCACGACCAGGCCGGTCAGGATCATCCCTGGACGAATGCGCTGATTCGCCAGACTGTTCTCGAACATTTCACTGAAACTTTCGTTCATATTCACTCTTGCGCGCTTCCCCTCAAGGGATAGCGCATTGACGTTGGTTCCCGGCCGCACATCCATGTGGTATGGGAATGAAAAAACCAGACCCGACTCCTGTCAGATCCACCTTGAAAATCTTTCCAAATCAGGATCTTGAACAATAAAGGCAGTAATGGACTTTAAGTCCTTATAACCTCTTGCTCACGCTCCCCAGAATCCGTGCGCAGCGCCCGCCTGCCAAACGCGTTCGACCACTTCCGCGATACTCAAACTCGTGGAGTCCAGAATCAGTGCATCGGCCGCCGGCACCAGGGGTGCGACCGGCCGCGTCTGATCCTGATGATCGCGTTCCTCGATCTCCCGCGAAAGGGCGGCAAGGCTAACATCGGATCCCTTGTCTTTCAACTGCTTATGGCGCCTTCGAGCCCGCTCGGCAGCACTGGCCATCAGATAGATCTTCAGGGGTGCCTGCGGGAAGACCACGGTGCCCATGTCCCGACCGTCGGCCACCAGTCCCGGCGGCTGCGCAAAGGCCCGCTGGCGCCCCATCAGAGCGCTGCGGACCCCCGGCCAGGCCGCTACCCGCGAAGCGCCCATGCCGGCCTGGGCAGTGCGCAGCTGATCGGTCACTTCCTGTCCGGCAAGCTCAATGCATTCAGAGCCATCGGCGTGGGCGCTGAAGCGAACTGGCATCTGGGCGGCCAGCGTGGCGTGCCCGGCCTGGTCCTGCGCATCGAGCCCGGCGCGCGCGCCGGCCAGGGCCACCAGCCGATACAGGGCCCCGCTATCGAGCAGGTGCCAGCCACTGCGTACCGCAATCAGGCGACTGATGGTGCCTTTGCCGGCACCGCTAGGCCCATCGATCGCCAGCACCGGCACTCGGCTCATCCACCCTCCTCGATCTGCAGGCCAATGCGCCGGGCGAGTTCCGGGAAGCCTGGAAAGGAAGTGGCGACGTTGGCGACATCCTCGATCCGGATCGGCGCGGTGGCGCGTGCGGCAGCGACCGCGAACGCCATCGCGATGCGATGATCGCCATGGCTGTGGACCGTGCCGCCGCCAATCGCACCGCCGATGATGCGCATGCCGTCCGGGAGCAGCTCGCACTGCACGCCGAGCGCCTGGAGTCCTTCGGCCATCACCGCCAGCCGATCACTCTCCTTGACCCGCAGCTCCGCAGCGCCGGTCACGAGCGTCTCGCCACTCGCCGCAGCGGCGGCGATGAAGAACACCGGAAACTCATCGATCGCCAGCGGCACCAGTTCGAGCGGCACGTGGATGCCGTGCAGCGGTGCCGCGCGCACCGTGATGTCGGCAGTCGGTTCAACGCCCTGCGGGGCTCGCGGCTTGATCGTCAGGTCCGCGCCCATCAGCCGCAGCATGTCCAGAATACCGGTGCGTGTCGGATTGATCCCGACATTGCGCAGTGTCAACCCATCAACGGAGCTCAGGGCGCCGGCCACCAGGAAGAAGGCGGCCGAGGAGATATCACCGGGCACGTCCACCGCACGCGCCCGCAGGCGCTGCCCACCGAGCAGGCTCACCGTGGCACCGGAGCGCTCGAGCTGCACCCCAAAGCCCCCCAGCATCCGTTCGGTGTGATCGCGCGTCGGCGCAGGTTCAGTGACGCGCGTGGTCCCGTGCGCACTCAGGGCCGCCAGCAGGATGGCGGACTTCACCTGTGCGCTGGCCACCGGCAGCAGGTAATCGATAGCGGTCAGTGGCGCACCGCCATGAATCACGACCGGGGGCTTGCCCGCGCTGGTATCGATCTGCGCACCCATCAGGCGCAGCGGCAGCGCCACCCGTTCCATTGGCCGGCGCATCAGGGATTGATCGCCGATCAGGGTGGTTTCAAAGGGCGCACCACTGAGCAGCCCCATGAACAGGCGCATGGCGGTGCCCGCGTTGCCCATATCAAGCGGCCCAGCCGGCGCCCGCAGGCTGTCCATGCCCGCGCCGTGGACAATGACCTCGGTCGCGCCCGGCCGCCTGATGCGTACCCCCATGGCCTGCAGGGCCGCAAGCGTTGAGAGGCAGTCCTCGCCCGCTAGAAAGCCCGTGATGCGGGTCATGCCTTCGGCAAGACCGCCCAGCATCAGCGCCCGGTGCGAGATGGATTTGTCTCCCGGCACATCCATCACGCCGCCAAGCCGGCGACTGGGCAGTGCCTGATAGGCCGCAGGCGTGCGCGCTGCGCTCATGTGAGCGTGCCCAGACAGTCCGTGAGACATCGGAGCAGCTCGATGTGCTGCTCGCGTGTACCCACGGTGATGCGCAGGTACTCGCCCAGCCCGTAGCCGCCCAGCGGGCGCACGATGAAGCCTTTGCGCAGCAGCTGCTCGTAGATTTCTGCGGCGCGCGGGCCAAAGTGCACCAGTAAGAAATTGCCGGCCGATGGCCCGGCCTTTAAACCCAGCCGCTGCAGCGCCGCGCGCAGGCGCTCGCGCTCGCTGACACATTCGCTGACGCACGATTCCATGTAGGACTGCTCGGCGAGCGCCACGTGTGCGGCCGTGAGCGCCAGGGAATTGACATTGAAGGCCGGGCGCACGCGGTTGAGCACCTCGGCCACTTCGGGGTGCGAGACTGCATAACCGACGCGCAGTCCTGCCAGTCCATAAGCCTTCGAGAAAGTCCGCAGCAGTACCAGATTGGGAAAATCCTGCACCCAGCTGATCGCATCGATGCAGGCGTCGCGCCGTCCGTACTCAAGGTAAGCCTCATCGAGCACGATCAGCGTATCGGCCGGCGCGGCGGCGATGAAGGCACGCAGCTTGGCCGGCTCGACCCAGGTACCGGTGGGATTATTAGGATTGGCGATCAACACCAGGCGCGTATCGGGGCGCAGGGCGGCGCTCATCGCGCCCAGATCATGGCCCAGAGGCATCAGCGCCTCAGGTGCATAGGCGGGCGTGACGATGGCCTGTGCGCCGGTGGCCTGAATCACGTTCGGGTAGATTGCAAATCCATACTGCGAATAAATCGCGCTGTGCGCGGGGCTCAGGAAGCACTCGGCCAGGAACAGCAGCAGTTCATTTGAGCCATTGCCGAGCGTCAGATGAGATTCGCCGACACCCAGGTGGCGGGCAAGTGCGCGTTTGAGCTCAAAGCCGCTGCCATCCGGGTACAGCCCGATGTCGGCAACCTGCGCGTGCAGCGCCTCGATAACGCGCGCGCTCGGGCCAAAGGGATTCTCATTCGAGGCCAGTTTCACAATCCCGCTGCTGCCCAGCTCGCGCTCGAGTTCGCTGATCGGCTTGCCCGGCACGTACGGTGAGAGCGCGCGAACTGCGGGCATTGCAAGCCGCCCTGGATGATCACTGTGCATAAGCAATAGTCTCTTGCCCGCGCCCTACAGCACGGCGCGCGGATAGGAGCCGAGTACGCGATACAGCGAAGCGCGGGACTTGAGCTGCTTGAGCGCCGCGGCCACTTTGGGATCGGCGGCGTGACCGTCGATATCGATGAAGAACACATAGTCCCACTTGCCACGGCGCGAGGGGCGCGATTCGATGCGGGTCATGCTGATCGCCGCCGCCGCCAGCGGTTCGAGCAGCCGATAGAGCGCGCCAGGCCCCGCGGTATCGCGCGCCGAGAGCAACAACGTGGTCTTGTCGGTGCCACTGGGCTCGAGGATCTTGCGACCGATGACCAGAAAGCGGGTGGCGTTATCGTGCTGATCCTCGATCTCGCGCACCAGCAGGTTCAGCCCGTAGACCTCGGCCGCCGTATCGCCGGCAATCGCCGCGGAGCCGGACTCATCGCGCGCGCGCCGCGCGCCTTCGGCATTGCTGTTGACCGCGATGCGCTCGGCATCGGGAAGGTGCGCCTCAAGCCAGCCACGGCATTGGCCGAGCGCCTGGGCGTGGGCGCAGACGCGCTTGATCTTGCGCAGGCTGTCCATCCGTCCCATCAGGCAGTGATGGATCCGAAGCTCCACCTCCCCACAGATGTGGAGCGGTGAGCTGAGAAAACGATCGAGCGTGTTGCTGACGGTGCCTTCGCTCGAGTTCTCCACCGCGACCACACCAAAGTCCGCGTTGCTCGCCTCCACTTCCTGGAACACTTCCTCGACACCGCTCAAGGCGAGCGCCCGCACCGAGTGACCAAACTGCTTGAACACCGCGGCCTGTGTGAAGGTGCCCTCGGGCCCCAGATAGGCCACTTTCAGTGGCTCCTGCTGGGCCAGGCAGGCCGACATGATCTCGCGAAACAGGCGTGCGATCTCCTCATCGCGCAGCGGACCCTTGTTGCGCTTGAGCGCCTGGCGTAGCACCTGGGTCTCGCGCTCCGGGCGATAAAAGTCCACCGTATGGCCGTCGCGATGCTTGGAGATTCCCACCTGCTGTGCCAGCAGTGCGCGCTCGCTGATCAGCTCCTGGAGGTTCTGATCCAGCACATCAATCCGCCCCCGGATGGCCGCGAGGTCGGCCCGCCGGGGTGTCTTCTTCAGAGTTTTCTTCTTGGGCATGCCTGCTCCGCAGTCTAACGTGCGCTCGGTGGAATCCTACAGGCTTGTACGCACGATGCGCGCCGAGAGTACGCCCTCGATGTGCTGGAGCTGCCCGATCAGCCCGGGGCTGACCTCACCGTCGGTATCGATCAGGGTATAGGCATACTCGCCGCGCGACTTGTTGAGCAGATCGGCAATATTAATGCCGGCGGCGGCCAGGCAAGTGGAGATCTGGCCCACCATGTTCGGGACGTTGCTGTTGGCGATGGCTATACGCATCGTGCCCGGCATGCGCGGCAGCTGGGATTCGGGAAAATTGACGCTGTTGCGGATGTTGCCATGCTCCAGAAAATCGCGCAGTCCCTCGGCCGCCATGACCGCACAATTCTCCTCGGCCTCCCCGGTCGAGGCGCCAAGGTGTGGCAATGTGATGACGCGCGCGTGATCCTTCAGCAGGCGGCTCGGGAAATCACACACGTAGGCGCGCAGCTGGCCGGCATCCAGGGCCGCCACGATATCCGGCTCGCTGATGATCTGGGCCCGGGCGAAGTTCAGTACTACGCCGCCCGGGCGCATCAGCTTCAGGCGCGCGGCATTGACCAGCTGGCGGGTGGTATCAGCAAGCGGCACGTGCACGCTCAGCATATCGGCGCGCGCGAACAGGTCATCCAGTGAGCGGGCCTGCTCGACGGCACTCGACAGCTGCCAGGCGCGCTGTACGGTGAGCTGGGGATCGTACCCGAGCACCCGCATACCGAGCGCCAGCGCACTGTTGGCCACTTCCACACCCACGGCACCGAGGCCGATGACCCCCAAAGTCTTGCCGGGCAACTCAAAGCCCACGAATTGCTTCTTGCCGGCCTCCACCGCCCGATCAATCGCCGCGTCATCGCCTTCGAGGTGCCGGGCAAAGTCCCAGGCCTGGCACAGATTGCGGGCCGCGACCAGCATGCCGGCCAGCACCAGTTCCTTGACCGCATTGGCATTAGCCCCGGGCGTGTTGAATACCGGTATGCCGCGCGCACTCAGTGCGGCAACCGGGATGTTGTTGGTGCCGGCGCCGGCCCGGGCGACCGCCAGCACGCTGCTCGGCAACGCGAGCTTGTGCAGGTCCGCCGAGCGCACCAGCACCCCGTGCGGGTCGGTAAGGTCGCTGCCGATCTCATACAGATCAGGCGGCAGGCGCTCGAGCCCGCGGGCGCTGAGCTGATTGAGGATGAGAATGCGGTATCGCATGGCTGACAGAGTCTTAAGCGCGCGCCGGGCGCGCTCAGCCGTAGCGGCGCGCGAACTCGCGCATGAATGCGACCAGCACCTGCACACCCTCGAGGCTCATCGCGTTATAGAGGCTCGCGCGCATCCCACCGACCGAGCGGTGCCCCTCCAGGTTGACGAGCCCCGCCTTGGCGGCCTCGGCAATAAAGGTCTTGTCCAGTTCCGGGCGCGCCAGCACAAAGGGCACGTTCATCCACGAGCGGCTCACCGGTTCGACCGGATTGCGGTAGAAGCCCGATTCGTCGATCGCCTGGTACAGCAGTTCGGCTTTGCGCCGGTTACGCTCGCCCATGACCTTAAGACCACCCTCGGCCTTGAGCCACTTGAACACCAGGCCGGCCACGTACCAGCCGAAGGTCGGTGGTGTGTTGAGCATCGAGCCCTCATCGGCCATCGCCTTGTAATCGAGCACTGTGGGCGTGCCGGCGCGCGCATGCCCAATCAGCTCCTCGCGCACGATGACCACGCACAGGCCCGAAGGGCCAATGTTCTTCTGGGCTCCGGCGTAGATCAGCCCAAAGCGGCTGACATCGAGCGGGCGCGAGAGGATCGTCGAGGACATGTCGGCGATCAGCGGCGCGCGTACCTCAGGGACATAGGAGAATTCGACGCCGCCGATGGTCTCGTTGGGCGTGTAGTGCAGGTAGGCGGCGCCTTCGCTGAGTCTGAGCTGCTGCTGGGGCGGCACACTGGTGTAGGCGCCACCGGCATCGGCCGCCAGCTGCACGTGGGCATAGCGCTTGGCTTCACCCAGCGCTTTCTTGGACCAGTTGCCGGTATTGATGTAATCGACGGTGCTTGCGGGCGTGGCCAGGTTGAGCGGAATGGCAGAAAACTGCAGGCTCGCCCCGCCCTGCATGAACAGCACCCGGTAGCCGGCTGGGATCGCCAGCAGCTCCCGCAGATCCGCTTCGGCCTGTTCAGCACAGGCTACGAAGGCCTTGCTACGGTGACTGACTTCCATCACCGACATCCCGCTGCCCTGCCAGTCAGTGAGCTCGGCGCGCACCTGTTCCAGCACCGGCAGCGGCAGGACCGCGGGTCCTGCGGAGAAATTAAATACGCGCACGCGCTTGCCTCGATAGTTAAGTTGAGAAGGCCGCTCCGGTCCGGAGCGGCACGCCACTACCGCTCCGCGAGCGGCTTGCTCGTTAGCCGGGTGGGATCGGGTCGCCCGCGGCCTCGCCCGCGGCCTCCGCAGCTCCTTCGGCCTCGGCAGCCTCCAGGGCATCGACCCGCTCAATGCCGGTCAGGCGCTCGCCTTCGGCCAGACGGATCAGGCGCACACCCTGCGTATTGCGGCCTACAACCGAGATGTCGCTGACCGGCGTGCGTACCAGCGTGCCGGTCGAACTGATCAGCATCAGCTCATCGCCCGTGCCGACCTGCAGTGCGGCCACAGTCTGGCCATTGCGCTCTGAGGTCTGCAAGGCAATCACACCCTGGCCGCCGCGGCTGTGAGCCGGGAATTCCTCAAGCGGCGTGAGCTTGCCATAGCCGGTCTCCGACGCAGTAAGAATGTGTCCCTCGCCGAGCACCAGCAGCGCGATCAGCCGCTGATCATCGGCGAGTTTCACGCCGCGTACGCCGGCCGCATCGCGACCCATTGGCCGCACTTCCTGCTCGTTGAAGCGAATCGCCTTGCCGCCGTTCGTGCACAGCAGGATCTCGCGGGTGCCATCCGTCAGTGCCACGCCCACCAGCCGATCATCATCGCGCAGGTCCACGGCAATGATACCGCTCGCCCGCGGACGCGAGAAGGAGCTCAGCGGCGTCTTCTTGACCGTGCCGTGGCTGGTAGCCATGAACACAAAATGCTGCTCATCAAACTGCTTGATGGGCAGCATCGCATTGATCTTCTCGCCCTCCTCCAGCGGCAGCAGATTGACGATCGGCTTGCCGCGCGAACCGCGCCCGGCCTGCGGCAGCTCGAACACGCGCATCCAGTACACCTTGCCGCGGTTGGAGAAGCACAGCACCGTGTCGTGGGTATGGGCGATGAACAGCTTCTCGATGAAATCCTCATCCTTGACCGCGGTTGCGCTCTTGCCCCGGCCACCGCGCCGTTGCGCCTGGTAGTCCGAGACCGGCTGCGCCTTGACGTAGCCGGCGTGGGAAAGCGTCACCACCACATCCTGGGGTTCGATCAGATCCTCGGTCGAGAGGTTCAGATGATCGCGCGAGATCTCGGTGCGCCGCTCATCACCGAAGTTGTCACGCACCTCGACCAACTCGGCGCGGATCACCGCCGCCAGGCGCTGCGGGCTAGCCAGGATCTCGCCCAGATCCACGATTAGATCAAGCAGCTCGCGGTACTCACTGACAATCTTGTCCTGCTCAAGGCCCGTCAGGCGGTGCAGGCGCATGTCGAGAATAGCCTGGGCCTGCACTTCACTTAAGCGATAGCCCTGAGCCGCGAGTCCGAACTCCGGGGCCAGGCCCTCGGGGCGGCTTGCGGCCGCGCCGGCGCGCGCGAGCATCTGCGGCACGGCCCCGGCGGGCCAGTGGCGCGCGACCATCGCGCTGCGTGCTTCGAGCGGCGAAGCCGCGGCTTTGATCAAGGCGATAATCGGATCGATATTGGCGAGCGCAATAGCCAGGCCTTCCAGCACATGGGCGCGTTCGCGTGCCTTGCGAAGCTCAAAGACGGTGCGGCGCGTGACCACCTCGCGCCGGTGGCGCAGAAAGGCATCAAGCAACTCGCGCAGCCCCATCAGGCGCGGTTGCCCATCCTGCAGCGCCACCATGTTCATGCCGAACACGGTTTCCATCGGCGTCTGGGCATAGAGGTTATTGAGCACGATCTCGGCCACTTCGCCGCGCTTGAGCTCCACCACCATGCGCATGCCATCCTTGTCGGACTCATCGCGCAGCTCGGAAATACCCTCGATCAGCTTGTTGCGCACCAGATCAGCGATGCGCTCGAGCAAGCGGGCCTTGTTCACCTGGTAGGGCAGCTCGGTGACGATGATCGCCTGGCGGCCACTCTTCTCATCGATAGTCTCGATGTTGGCGCGGGCGCGGATCGAGAGCCGCCCGCGGCCACTCTTGTAGGCGGTAGCGATCTCCTGGGCGCCGTTGATGATGCCGGCGGTCGGAAAGTCCGGACCGGGCACGATCTGCATCAATCCGGCGAGCGTGATCGTCGGGTCATCGAGCACCGCAAGGCAGGCATCGATAATCTCGCGCAGGTTGTGCGGCGGGATGTTGGTGGCCATGCCCACGGCAATGCCCGAAGAACCGTTGACCAGCAGGTTCGGCACGCGGGTTGGCAGCACTGCCGGCTCGCGCTCGGACTCATCGTAGTTGGGGACGAAGTTGACCGTTTCCTTATCGATGTCGGCCAGCAGCTCGTGCGCGATGCGCGACATGCGCACCTCGGTGTAGCGCATCGCCGCCGGCGAGTCCCCATCGACCGAGCCGAAATTGCCCTGGCCATCGATCAACACGTAACGCATCGAGAAGGGCTGCGCCATGCGCACCATCGTGTCGTACACGGCCGAATCACCGTGCGGGTGATACTTACCGATGACATCGCCGACGACGCGCGCTGATTTCTTATAGGCCTTGTTGTAATCATTCCCCAGCACCCGCATGGCAAACAGCACGCGGCGGTGCACGGGTTTCAGGCCGTCACGGGCATCCGGCAGAGCGCGGCCTACGATCACGCTCATCGCGTAATCAAGATAGGACTGGCGCATCTCGTCTTCGAGGTTTACAGGCAGGATTTGGCTGGCGATATCAGTCATGCGGTAAGGTGCTAACGGCTTGGATTTAAGCCGGAAATTCTAACACAACTAGGCCTTTGAGCGTGTGCTGACGACAGCGGCTGCACCCCTCCCCGTCAGTGGGCGCTGCACAGCGCCGGCCGCTATACTGCACAGCGCGCCATGCCATGCACCGTGGTGCCTGATACGCCCATTTCACGAACACCCGGCAGCCGCACCGATGAATACCGCACACAACGCCGATCCGGCTGAACTTGCTAAATTTGATGCGCTGGCCCACGGGTTTTGGGACCCGCAGGGAGCGCTGCGCACGCTGCACGCGCTCAATCCCGTGCGTGTGGATTTCATTGCCATGCGCACACCACTCAAGGATAAACGCGTTGCCGATATCGGCTGCGGTGGCGGACTCTTGGCCGAGTCGCTGGCCGGCCGCGGCGCGCAGGTGACGGCCATCGACCTGGCGCCGACGATGATTGACGTCGCACGGCTCCATGCCCAAGAATCCGGCGCCCACATTGATTACCGGCACGGCGATGCGGCAGCGCTGGCCGCGGCCGAGGCCCGTACCTTTGATGTAGTGACCTGCATGGAGCTGGTGGAGCACGTGCCCGATCCGGCAGCGCTGATGCTCACGCTGGCCCAGTTGCTGCGCCCGGGCGGCAGCCTCTTTGTCTCGACCATCAATCGCAGCGCCAAGTCCTTTGCGCTCGCGATCGTTGCTGCCGAATATGTGCTGGGGCTCGTGCCCCGAGGCACCCACGAGTACGCGCGCCTGGTGCGGCCCGCGGAACTGGCGAGCATGGCGCGTAGCGCGGGCCTCGCACTCGCGGACCTTGCCGGCCTGCACTACAACCCGCTCAGCGGCCGCTGCACGCTTGATGAGAATCCGGATGTGAACTATCTGGCCCAGTTTATCGCCGCGGCGAACAGCTGATGGCGCTGGAACTGTCGGCGCCGCTGCGTGCGGCCCTGTTTGATCTGGATGGCACCTTGCTCGATACCGCACCGGACATGGCTGCCGCCCTCAACGCCCTGCTGGCCGAGCAGGGTCAGCAGCAGATTGAGTTTGTGCGCATCCGCCCGCAGGTCTCCCACGGTGCGGCAGCGATGGTGCGGCTCGGATTTCCAGCAGCGGACCCGGTGCGGGGCGAGCAGTTGCGCCTACGTTTTCTGGATATCTACGCGACGCAGCTGGCCGATCAGACGCGCCTGTTCCGCGGCTTTGAGGAAGTTCTGGAGACCCTGGAGATCCACGGCATCCCTTGGGGTGTGGTCACCAACAAGCCGGCGCGCTTGACTGAGCCGCTGCTGGCGGCGCTTAACCTCGCGGCGCGCGCGGCCTGCATTGTCAGCGGCGATACGATCGCTGAGCGCAAACCGCACCCGGCGCCACTGCAGCTGGCGGCGCAGCGCATCGGCATTCCTGCCGAGCATTGCCTGTACCTGGGCGATGCGCTGCGCGATGTGCAGGCCGCGATCGCCGCCGGCATGCTGCCGCTGGGCGCACGCTTTGGCTATCTCGATGTCGCCGAGCAGCCCGATCGCTGGCCGGTCGCCGGCTGGATCGACCGGCCCTCCGAGCTGTTGCCGTGGCTGGGCCTGAGGCTGCCCTTATGAGTAGCGCGGTCCTGCTGCTGGTGCTGGCCGCGCTTGTCGTGGGTGCCGCCCTCGCCTTCGGGCTCAGCTGGTTTGCCAATCGCCGGCTGCAGGGACAGCTGGCGCAAAGCGAGATGCGCCTGCGGGCGAGCTTTGGGGAGCTGGCGCAGACGGCACTGCGCGATAACACCGACATGTTTCTCAAGCTGGCGCGCGAGAGCTTTGCGCGCGAGCAGGCCGAGGCTCAGGGCGCGCTCCAGGAGCGCGAGAGCGCACTGAGCGCCCTGGTGACGCCGATCCGCCAGGCCTTGGAGAAGACCGAACAGCAGATCGCCGGCCTCGAGCGTGAGCGGCGCGATGCCTTCAGTTCGCTGCGCACGCAGATTGAATCGCTCAGCTCCGGGCAGGTCGCGCTGCAACGCGAGACGCGCAACCTGGTCGGTGCGCTGCGCCGGCCCGAGGTGCGCGGCCGCTGGGGCGAGCTGACGCTCAAGAGAGTGGTTGAACTCTCGGGCATGTCCGAACACTGCGATTTCACCGAGCAGCCCAGTGTCGCCGGCAGCGAGGGTACCCTGCGCCCGGATCTGATCGTGCGCATGCCCGATGGCCGGGAACTGGTCGTGGATGCCAAGGCGCCGCTGGATGCCTATCTCGAGGCGATCGAGGCTCCGAGCGATGCACTCAAGGCGCTCGCGCTCGCGCGCCATGCCCAGCAGCTTGAGGCGCGGGTACGCGAACTCGCTTCCAAGGCCTACTGGAATCAGTTTCCAAAGAGCCCGGAGTTCGCAGTGCTGTTCCTGCCGGGCGATCAGTTCCTGAGCGCAGCGCTGATCGAACGGCCCGAGCTGCTCGAGACCGCGCTCGCCCAGAGCGTGATCATTGCCACACCCGCCACACTGATCGCACTGCTCAAAGCGGTGGCCTACGGCTGGCGACAAACCGTAGTCGCTGAGAATGCGGCACTGATCCGCGATCTGGGGCAGGAACTGCACCGCCGGCTCGGCACCTTCCTGGCCCATCTGGGACGCACCGGCCAGCGCCTGAGCAGCGCGGTCGAGGCCTACAACAGTGCCGTGGGTTCGATCGAGCGCCAGGTGCTGCCACAGGCGCGACGCTTCACCGAACTGGGCGCAGTCAGTGGCGAACCGCTCGAATCGCTGGATCCGGTCGAGCGCCTGGTGCGCACGCCGGCCGGCACGGCGCCGCCCGGCACGGATCCTGGCGCGCCGTGAGCCCGCCGGCGCCGCCCGGGCGCATCCCTGAGCCGGGCTCGATCGCGGATCTGGTCAGTCTCTACAGCCCCGCCAATGTCCGCGCGGCGCTTGCCGAGCTACTGGCCCTTGAGGCTGAGATACGCACCAGCGCGCGGCCCGATCTTGATCACACCATTGCGCACGTGCGTCTGGAATGGTGGCAGGCAGAGGCCGAGCGGACGCTGGCCGGAGCCCCGGCCCACCCGCTCACGCGCGCACTGCGTAGCCTGCTCGATCCGCAGCCCCTCGATATCAGGCCGCTCGTGCACAGCGCGCGGCTCGAAGTGGCGAGTCTCGCCGGGGCTGATGAGGCGCTCTGGCAAAGCTTCTTCGAGGGGAGCCTGGGCACGATATTCAGCGTCCTCGGACAGGTGCTCGGTTGCACGGCATCGCCCGCGACGCTGCGGACACTGGGCGGCGCCGTGCAACAGCTGAGCACCGAGCGCGCTGAACCTCCGGCGCTGCTCAGCGCCGCGCTGCGCGCA
>Ga0182030_10007054_pt1 | contig 23540 bp, 20 predicted proteins | sample 812S3MmetaG_FD_121299 | JGI IMG/M metagenome (GOLD analysis project Ga0182030, IMG submission 121299) | Permafrost microbial communities from Stordalen Mire, Sweden - 812S3M metaG (Illumina Assembly) | ecosystem: Environmental > Terrestrial > Soil > Wetlands > Permafrost | place: Sweden...
AAGATCGCCTCGGTCAAGAACATCCAGAAGATCACGCGGGCGATGGAGATGGTGGCCGCGGCGCGCCTGCGCCGCGCCGAGCAGCGCATCGAGGCGCTGCGGCCCTACGCTGAGGCGCTCGGCAGGATGACGCGCCAGGCGGCCATGGCGGCCGGCTCGGAGGCGGCGAGCCTGCCGCTGCTGCGCGAGCATGCCGCGAAGGAGCGCGTGGGCCTGCTCCTGGTGACCGGCGACCGCGGGCTGGCCGGCGGCTTCAACTCGCAGATCATCCGCGCGGGGCTGCGCTACTCGGTGGAGATGGGGGAGGAAGGACTGAGCACCGACTGGTATGCCACGGGCCGCCGCGGCGTCTCATCGCTGGGCTTTCGCGGGTACGAGCTGAGCGGGAGCTACACGGGCTTCTCCGACAGGCCCGCCTATGCCGATGCTCGCGCCATAGCCGAAGAGCTGATCGCGGCCTACGTGGATGAGCGCGTGGACAGGGTGGAGATGGTGTTCAACTCCTACGTCTCGCCGCTGACGCAGCGGGTCACGCGCCAGCGCCTGCTGCCGCTCACCCAGGAGGAGCTCGCCGGCGAGGACGGAGCGGAGGCGGGGCCGCTGGGCCGGACGCCAGTGGACTACGAGCCGGACCCCGAGAAGATCCTCAGGCGGCTGGTGCCCGACTACATCGAGATCTCGATCTATCGTGCGCTCGTCGAGTCCGCCGCCGGTTTCTTCGGCGCCCAGATGACCGCGATGCGCAGCGCATCGGAGAACGCCGGGGAAATCATCACCGACTACACGCTGCAGATGAACCGCGCGCGCCAGGCCGAGATCACGCAGGAGATCATGGAGGTCGTCGCGGGGGCCGAGGGGCTCAGCTAGGGCGACCCTCACGACCCGCAGCGACCACGAGACAACTTGAACAGATGACTAGGAGACCACAGAGCTAATGCCACCCATCACTACACAAGAGGCCACCGGAGCACCGCAGTCCGCAAATGGCGAGCGCGGCCCCAACCTCGGACGCATCGAGGAGATCCAGGGCGTGGTGATCGAGGCCGTCTTCCCCGACCGCCTCCCCGAAATCAATCACGCGATCACCGTCGCCCGTCCGGCCGCGGCTGCCGAGGAGGAGGCCGAGGGAATCAGCTCCGGCGCCGGCGAGGGCGTGCTGGTGTGCGAGGTCCAGCAGCACCTCGGCGACGACCGCGTGCGCGCGGTGGCGATGGACACCACCGACGGGCTCGCCCGCGGCGCGGTCGTGCTGGACACGGGCGCTCCGATCACCGTGCCGGTGGGTGAGGTGACGCTGGGGCGCATCTTCAACCTGCTCGGCGAGCCGATCGACCTCGGCGAGCCGCTGCCGGCGGGCGTGGAGCGCCGCAGCATCCACCAGGACGCGCCGCGCGCGGAGGACCTCACCCCGACCACCGAAATGTTCGAGACGGGCATCAAGGTCATCGACCTGCTCGCGCCCTACGCCAAGGGCGGCAAGGTGGGGCTGTTCGGCGGAGCCGGCGTGGGCAAGACGGTGCTCATCCAGGAGCTCATCCACAACCTGGCCAAGGAGCACGGCGGCCTGTCGGCTTTCTGCGGCGTGGGCGAGCGCTCGCGCGAGGGCAACGACCTGTGGCTGGAGATGAAGGAGTCGGGCGTGCTGGACAAGACGATGCTCGTCTTCGGCCAGATGAACGAGCCCCCCGGGGCGCGCATGCGCGTTGCGCTCTCGGGCCTGACGATGGCCGAATACTTCCGCGACCAGGGCCAGGACGTGCTGCTGTTCATCGACAACATCTTCCGCTTCGTGCAGGCCGGCTCAGAGGTCTCGGCGCTGCTCGGACGGATGCCCTCGCAGGTGGGCTACCAGCCCACGCTGGAGACCGAGATGGGGCAGCTGCAGGAGCGCATCACCTCCACCAAGCGCGGCTCGGTCACCTCGATCCAGGCGATCTATGTGCCCGCCGACGACTACACCGACCCCGCTCCGGCGTCGGTGTTCGCGCACCTCAACGCCACGACCGCGCTGTCGCGGGCGATCTCGGAAAAAGGCATCTATCCGGCGGTGGACCCGCTTGACTCGACCTCCACGATCCTCAAGGCGGACATCCTCGGGGACGACCACTTCCGTGTTGCCAACCGCGTCAAGGAGGTGCTGCAGCGCTACAAGGAGCTGCAGGACATCATCGCCATCCTCGGCATCGACGAGCTCTCCGACGAGGACAAGCTCACGGTGCAGCGCGCGCGGCGTATCGAGCGCTTCCTCTCCCAGCCGTTCTTCGTGGCCGAACAGTTCACCGGCGCACCCGGAGCCTACGTGCCGATCGCCGAGACGATTCGCGGCTTCGAGGAGATCCTGGACGGCAAGCACGACGAGGTGCCCGAGAGCGCGTTCTTCCTGAAGGGAACGATCGACGAGGTCGTCGAGGCAGCCAAGAAATGAGCCACGCCAAGTTCCCCGTCGAGGTGCTGACCCCGGAGGGCGAGGTGTTCTCCGAGGAGGTCGAAATGATCTCCACGGTGACCGCCGTGGGCTCGATCGGGATCCTCGCCAACCACGAACCGCTGCTGGCCCGTCTGGAGCCGACGGAGCTGCGCCTGTACCGATCCGAGACAGAGATCGTGCGCTACGCGCAGGCGGAGGGCTATCTGCAGTTTGTGCGCAACCACGCGCTGGTGCTCGTGGAGGAGGCGATCGCGCCTGAGGACCTGGACCGCGCGGCGCTCGAGTCGAGGCTGGCCGAGGCACGCTCGACTGCCGAGAGCGCGCCGGAGGACAGCGAGGAGCGGGCGCGCGCCCTGCGCGACATCCGCCGCTGCGAGGCGTTTCTCGCCGTCGGGCCGTAGAGCACCCCACCGGTAGCCTTTCCCGCCTCATGTCCTCGACCCAGCAGCCAATCGGCGTCATCGGCACCGGTTATGTGGGCCTCGTCACCGCGGCCGGCTTCGCCGAGCTGGGCAGCGAGGTGTGGTGCGTGGACATCGACGAGCAGAAGATCGCAGCGCTCATGCGCGGCGAGGTTCCGATCTATGAGCCGGGGCTGGAGGAGATGCTCGCGCGCAACGCCTCCAGGATGCACTTCTCCACCGAGCTGGCGGACGCCCTGGAGCGTGCCCGCCTGCTGTTCGTCGCCGTCGGCACCCCGCCCACCTACTCCGGTGACGCGGACCTCTCGGCGGTGCATGCCGTCGCGGAGGCGATTCCCGCATCGCGTGACCACGCGCTGGTGATGAAGTCGACCGTTCCCTGCGGCACGGGCGAGTCGCTGCGCAGGGTCTTCGGCGAGCAGGGCAAGCACGACCTCGCATACGTCTCCTGCCCCGAGTTCCTGAAGGAGGGCTCGGCGGTCGCGGACTTCATGAAACCCGACAGGGTGGTGGTCGGCGACAGCGGCGACTGGGCCGGGGACGCCGTGGTCGAGCTCTACGCGCCGCTAAAGGCCCCGCTGGTGCGCACCGACATCGCCAGCGCGGAGATGGTCAAGCTGGCCTCAAACGCGTTCCTTGCCACGAAGATCTCCTTCATCAACGAGATCGCCAACGTGTGCGAGGAGACGGGCGCGGATGTGGTCGAGGTCGCCAGGGGCATGGGGCTGGACGAGCGCATCGGCGCGAAGTTCCTGCAGGCCGGCATCGGCTTCGGCGGCAGCTGCTTCCCAAAGGACGTCGACGCGCTGAAGCAGCTAGCCGGCAACTCCGGCTATCACTTCCAGCTGCTCAACGCCGTCATCGAGGTCAATGACCTGCAGAAGCGGCGCGTGATCGGCAAGCTGCACAAACACCTCGCCGGCCTGGTCGGCAAGCGCGTCGCGCTGCTGGGCCTCGCCTTCAAGCCGAACACCGACGACATGCGCGAGGCCTCATCGCTTGTGCTCTCCGCGCGCCTGATCGCCGACGGCGCAACCGTGTCCGCGTATGACCCGGTCGCCGAGGAGCAGGCGCGCCGGCTGGTGACCGGGATCGGCTTCGCGGGCTCGGCGATGGAGGCGGTCGCCGACGCCGACGCGGTCGTGCTGGTGACCGAGTGGAGCGAGTTCCTGGAGCTCGACTGGAGCGCGGTGGCCGGCTCGATGCGCGGCAACCTGCTGATAGACGGCCGCAACGCGCTGGATCCGCAGCGCGTCCGCGACGCCGGCCTGATCTACGAGGGGATCGGCAGGCGATGAGGGCAGCTTGCAGGCGGTGATCCTCGTCGGCGGGCAGGGTACCCGCCTGCGCCCGCTGACCTCGAGGATTCCCAAGCCGATCGTCACGCTGGTCGACCGTCCGTTCATCTCCTTCATGCTGGAGTGGCTGCGCCGCCACGGGGTGGACGACGTGGTGATGTCCTGCGGTTTCCTGGCGGACAGCGTCAGGGAGGTGCTCGGCGACGGTACGCAGCTGGGCATCCGCCTGCGCTTCGTGGAGGAGCCCGAGCCGCGCGGGACCGCGGGCGCGCTGAAGCTCGCCGGGCCCATGCTGCAGGAGCGCTTCCTGATGCTCAACGGCGATGTGCTCACCGACATCGACCTGAGCGCTCAGATGGAGCAGCACGCTCGCACCGGCGCCCGCGCGACGCTCGCGCTCGTGCCCGTCCCGGACCCGGCCGCATACGGTCTTGTGACGATCCGCGAGGATCGCTCGGTATCGGACTTCATCGAGAAGCCCAGCTCGGAGAACCTGCCCACGAACCTCATCAGCGCAGGCGCCTACGTGCTCGAGCGCGAGATTCTCGAGCTGATCCCGCCCGACCGCAACGTCTCGATCGAGCGCGAAGTGTGGCCGCGGCTGATCGGCGCGGGGCTCTACGGCTACCCGTCGGAGAGCTACTGGCTGGACATCGGCACGCCCGAGCGCTACATGCAGGGAACCTTCGACATCATCGAGGGCAACGTCGCCACAGAGGTCACACAGCGTCTGGGCCCCGGCTGGCTGTCGCTGGCCGAGGGCGCGCAGATCCACGGGCGTGTGATCCCGCCGGCCCTCATCGAGCGCGGGGTCTCGGTGGCGGCCGGGGCGCATGTGGGCAGCCTGGTGGTGCTGGGCCAGGACGTTTCGATCGGCGAGGGCACGACCGTCGAGCGCTCGGTGGTACTCGCGGGCACCCAGATTGGGCCGCGCTGCGAGCTGCGCGACTGCATCGTCGCGGCGGGCTGCAGGGTGGGCGCGGGCACCCGGATCACGGGCGGCGCGGTGCTCGGCGAGGGCGTGAGCGTGGGGGCGGAGAACCTGATCACGCGCGGGGCGCGTATCTTCCCTGGTGTCGAACTGCCCGACCGGGCGATCGAGTTCTAGCGCGAGCTGCCGTAGGGTTCCTGCCAGCGCCCGCACAAATCCCACAAATCTCTATCTGCATCCCAGCAGCCCAGGAGGCGAGCAGCACATGAGCGAAGGCGGCATCACCGCCACATCAACAGCCGGGGAGGAGCTCTCTCGCGCGGCGATCGCCGAGGTCGACCCCTCCGACCAGCTCGGGGATGTGCTCGCGCTGCCTGAGCACCTCAGGGATGCGCTGTGGCGCGTTGAGTCGGCGATCATGCAGGACTGGGACACCGCCGCCGGCCTGGTGGTGGCCGGCATGGGCGGCTCGGCGATCGGCGGCGCGCTCGCACGCGCGGCGCTGGGCGATCACGCCTCGCGCCCGATCTTCGTCACACGCGCCTACGGGCTGCCGTCGTGGACGACCCCGGACACGATGGTGCTGTGTGCCAGCTATTCCGGAGACACCGAGGAGACGCTCGCCTGCTACGAGTCCGCGGGCGCCCTCGGCGCCAAGCGCACCGTCGTGACGACCGGCGGGCGCCTGGCGGAGATGGCTCGCAACGACGGCGTTCCCGTGATCCCGCTGCCGGGCGGCTTCCAGCCTCGCGCCGCGGTGGCCTACATGATCGTCGCGGCGCTGGAGGTGGCGGCGCTTTGCGGCGCGGGCCCCAGGCTGACGGCCGAGATCGACGTGGCGGCCTCCCACACCGAGCAACTGGTCGCCGAGTGGGGACCCGATGCGCCCGAGGACTCGCTCGCCAAGGAGCTCGCAAGGGGCCTTCTGGGCACGACGCCGGTGATCGCCGGCGCAGGCCTGACCACCCCGATCGCCTACCGCTGGAAGACGCAGATCAACGAGAACGCCAAGCAGCCGGCCTTCTGGAACGAACTGCCTGAGCTCGACCACAACGAGATCGTGGGGTGGGAGGGCGCCAAGGACGTGGGGCGCTTCTCCGCCGTGTTCCTGGACGACTCCGACGCGCACCCGCGGGTGAAGGAGCGCATGGACCTGACCGAGCGGCTGATCGCGGGCAACGCGCAGCGCAGCTACCGCATCGAGACGCGCGGGCAGAGCGCCATCGAGCGGGTCGTCTCGCTGCTGCTGCTGGGCGATCTCGTCTCGATCTACCTGGCCGCGCTGCGGCGCGTGGACCCGGGGCCCGTGAAGGTGCTCGACGAGCTCAAGGCGGCGCTCGCCAGCCGCTAGATCGCCGCCGATCGGCCCGTTGGGCGGGCGCGACCGGTGTGATACGGTCCCTGCGACGGCCGAGGAGCGCTGCGACGGGCTCCAATCCGCCACGCTCGGTCCACTCTGCAGCAAGGGCGCTCACCTGACAGCCAGGAGGCTTCGTCATGTCAGTAGGTACCCCCACGGCTATCGCCGCCGACTTCAAGGTCGCCGACCTCTCTCTGGCCGAGTTCGGCCGCAAGGAGATCACGCTCGCCGAGCACGAGATGCCCGGGCTGATGTCGATCCGCCGGGAGTTCGCGCAGGCGCAGCCGCTGAAGGGCGCGCGCATCACCGGTTCGCTGCACATGACGATCCAGACGGCCGTGCTGATCGAGACGCTCACCGCGCTGGGCGCCGAGGTGCGCTGGTGCAGCTGCAACATCTTCTCCACCCAGGATCACGCGGCGGCCGCCGTGGCGGTCGGCCCTGACGGCACGCCGGAGAACCCCCGCGGGGTTCCCGTGTACGCATGGAAGGGCGAGACGCTGGAGGAGTACTGGTGGTGCACCGAGCAGGTGCTGCGCTGGCCCGAGGGCGAGGACGGCTCCGCCGGTCCCAACATGATCCTGGACGACGGCGGCGACGCCACGCTGCTGGTGCACAAGGGCACGGAGTACGAGCGCGCCGGTGCCGTTCCGGACCCGGCCGGCGCCGAGTCCGAGGAGTTCGGCGTGATCCTCTCGGTGCTCACGCGCTCGCTGGAGGAGGACCCCCAGCGCTGGACGAAGATCGGCGAGGGGATCAAAGGCGTCACCGAGGAGACCACGACCGGCGTACACCGCCTCTACCAGATGGTCGAGACCGGCGAGCTGCTGTTCCCGGCGATCAACGTAAACGACTCCGTGACCAAGTCCAAGTTCGACAACCTCTACGGTTGCCGGCACTCGCTGATCGACGGCATCAACCGCGCCACCGACACGATGATCGGCGGCAAGGTCGCAGTGGTGTGCGGCTTCGGCGATGTCGGCAAGGGCTGCGCGGAATCGCTTCGAGGCCAGGGTGCGCGCGTGGTCATCACCGAGATCGACCCCATCTGCGCGCTGCAGGCGGCGATGCAGGGCTACGAGGTCAAAACGCTGGCCGAAGTGCTCCCCACCGCGGACATCTTCATCACCACCACCGGCAACAAGGACATCATCACCGCCGCCGACATGGGTCGCATGAAGCACCAGGCGATCGTCGGCAACATCGGGCATTTCGACAACGAGATCGACATCGCAGGCCTCGGCCAGGTGGCGGGCATCGAGCGTGTGAACATCAAGCCGCAGGTCGATAAGTGGGTCTTCCCCGACGGGCACGCGATCATCCTGCTCTCCGAGGGGCGCCTGTTGAACCTGGGCAACGCGACCGGGCATCCGAGCTTCGTGATGAGCAACTCCTTCTCCAACCAGACGATCGCCCAGATCGAGCTGTTCACCAAGAACGACGAGTACGAGAAGCGCGTGTACGTGCTGCCCAAGCATCTCGACGAGAAGGTCGCCCGGCTGCACCTGGACGCGCTCGGCGTCAAGCTGACGCGCCTGAGCGACGAGCAGGCCGCCTACATCGGGGTCCCCGTCGAGGGCCCCTACAAGCCGGACCACTACCGCTACTGATGCAATGAGGGCGATGGTGCTCGCAGCCGGGTTGGGCACCCGGCTGCGCCCGCTCACCTACGAGGTGACCAAGCCGATGGTCCCGGTGCTCGACCGGCCCGTGATGGAGCACATACTGGACCTGCTCGACCGCCACGGGTTCACCGAGGTGATCGCCAACCTGCACTACTTCCCGGACTCGATTCGTGAGCACTTCGGCTCGCGGCTGCAGTACCGCTTTGAGGAGGAGCTGCTGGGCACCGCGGGCGGCGTGCGCGCCTGTGCGCCCTTCTTCGGGGACGAGCACTTCCTGGTGATCTCCGGCGACGCCCTCACCGACATCGACCTCGCGGCGATGGCCGCCCGCCACCGCCAGGCGGGTGGCATCGCCACGCTGGCGGTCAAGGAGGTGGCGGACACGCGCGAGTACGGCGTGGTGCTGCACGACGGCGACGGGCGTATAACGGGCTTCCAGGAGAAGCCCGATCCCGAGGAGGCGCTCTCGAACCTCGGCAACTGCGGCATCTACATGTTCGACCCGCGCATCTTCGACTACTTCCCCGCCACGCCCTTCGTGGACTGGGCAAAGGACGTGTTCCCGGCGCTGCTCGAGAACGACGTGCCCTTCCACATCCACGAGGTGCGCGAGTACTGGAACGACGTGGGCTCGCTGGCGGAGCTGCGCCAGGGGACCTTCGACGCGCTGGAGGGGAGGCTACACCTGGAGGTGGGTGGCGAGGAGGTGGCACCCGGCGTGCTCTGCGTGGGGGGCGTCGCGCTCCCCGCCGACACCGAGGTCGACGGCAGGGTCTGGGTCGGCCAGGACGTTGAGATCGGGTCGCACGTGCGGCTGATCGGGCCGCTGGTGTTGGGCGACGGTGCGAAGCTCGGAGATCGCGCGCAGCTGCGCGAGAGCATCCTGCTGCCCGGCACCGAGGTTGCCGCGGGCTCGATCCTGATCGGTGCGATCGCCGGCCATGCCGGCATCCTGCAGAGCCTTCGCCGCCACGGCTAGAGCGGGCCGCGGGCGAGCCGCGGGCGCGCATCGCAGCTCAACGGAATCGTTCCGAGGAGTGGACCGACCGGGACCCTATACTCGCTCACATGGGGGATCTGGCGCAGGTGGCGGCCGCGGCCCACGAGCGCAGCGGACGTCTTGATGAGACGGTCGGCATCCTCGCCGAAAGCGGTCGCGCGATGGTGATCGTCGACGGCGACAACGGATCGATCGTGCACGCCAACGACGCCGCCGAGGACCTCTTCGCCGGCCCGCTGGGAGGCACGAACATCGATCGACTGATCCCTGAGCGCCCCCGCGGCGGCCACGACGGGCTGCGCAGGGCGTTCATGCGCAATCCCACGCCGCGTCCGATGACCGCGCGCTTTGACGTGCCCGCGATCACGCGCACGCAGGGCGAGATGGTGGTGCGCATCGGCCTAACGCCGATCGCGGGCGGAAGCCTGGTGATCGCCGAGATCGACCAGTTCGGTCCGGCCGAATAGGGAGATCGCCACGGCCCGGCCACGGGAAGTCCGCAGACCGCGGGCTCATGCGTCCATGGGCATTTACATCCGTCGCACACGGGCGTAGCATCAGGGCAGCGACACATAAGGCCGATCGAAGGAGCCTACGATGCAAATCGACGTCAAGGGTCGTAACGTCCCGGTCACCGACGAGCTGCGTACGCATGTCGAACGCCGTCTGACGAAGGTCGCCCGCCAGGTCTCCGACCTGGCCCGCCTGGAGATCGAGATCTTCAAGGAGCCCAACCCGCGGGTGTCCAACTGTCACGTGGCCGAGGGGACGCTCTACCTCAAGGGAGTCACGCTGCGGGCCCACGACGCCTCGCCGGAGATGCTCCACTCGCTCAACCTGATGGTCGACGAGCTCGCCCGGCAGGTCAAGCGCCACCGCGACAAACTGCGCCACCGTCGCGAGGCGCACGCCGCCTCCGCACGTGCCGCACAGGCCGCCGCCACGGCGCCCGAAGTGGCCATCCAGCCCTCCATCTGAGGCCCGCCGGGGCTCGCCGCAGCCCACGGGCGCGACGGCGAGCCCCCGCCGGGTGGCGCACCGGCCGGCCGCGTGCGGCTGCCGCTGCGGGGGCCGCCGCGAGAGCTATCCTTGGCTCATGCCCTCCCTTTTGGACCGTGCCCTCAACGTGGGCGAGGCCAAGAAGTTCAAGACCTACCAGAAACGCGTCGCGCTGATCGGCGCCTTCGAGGCCGAGCTGGAGCACGACAGCGACGAGGAGCTGCGCGAGCGGATGGACGCGTTGCGCGAGCGCGCGGCCGAGGGCGAGCCCCTCGACGCGCTGCTGCCCGAGTGCTTCGCGATCGTGCGCGAGACCGGCAAGCGCAGGATGGGCATGCGTCACTTCGACGTTCAGCTAATCGGCGGCATGGCCCTGCACGAGGGGCACATCGCCGAGATGAAGACCGGCGAGGGCAAGACGCTTACCGCGACGCTGGCGGTCGTGCTCAACTCGCTTGCGGTGCGTGACCGCGAGGACGAGGATTCCGAGCAGCCGGTGCAGCGCAGAGGCGTGCACGTGGTCACCGTCAACGACTACCTGGCCAAGCGCGACGCCGAATGGATGAGCCCCATCTATGAGGCCCTCGGCGTCACCGTGGGCGTGTTGCAGACCAACCAGGGCTATGAGGAGAAGCAGCAGGCGTATGCCTGCGACGTCGTGTACGGCACCAACTCGGAGTTCGGGTTCGACTACCTGCGCGACAACATGGCCAAGGACCTCGCCGAAAAGGTCCAGCGAGGGCACTACTTCGCGGTGGTGGACGAGGTGGACAACATCCTCATCGACGAGGCGCGCACGCCGCTGATCATCTCGGGTGCCCCCGAACAGGCCGCTGACCTGTACGGCAAGTTCGCCAAACTCGCGCCCCGCCTCACGCCCGGGGAGACGCCCGAAGGCATGGACCCGCGCATGAAGAAGCAGTTCGTGGCCGACTTCGACTACGAGGTGGACGAGAAGCACAAGACGATCTCGATCACCGAGCAGGGCGTCGCGAAGGCCGAGCGGTTCCTGGGCATCGACCACCTCTACCGGGCCGAGAACGGACACCTCGTCAACCACCTGATCCAGTCGCTGCGGGCCGAGGCGCTCTACAAGCGCGAAGTCGACTACGAAGTGACCGACGGCCAGGTGCACATCATCGACGAGTTCACCGGGCGCATCCTGGAAGGCCGCCGCTGGTCGGAGGGCCTGCACCAGGCGATCGAGGCCAAGGAGGGGGTGGCGGTCCAGGAGGAGAACCAGACGCTCGCCACGATCACCTACCAGAACTACTTCCGCCTCTACGACAAGCTCGCAGGCATGACCGGCACGGCTCTGACCGAGGCGACCGAGTTCATGAAGATCTACGACCTGCCGGTCGTGCAGATCCCGACGAACATGGAGATGGTCCGCGCCGATCGCAACGATCAGGTCTACAAGACCAAGGAGGGCAAGTGGAGCGCCGTCGAGCGTGAAATCGCGGCCCGCCACGAGAACGGGCAGCCCGTGCTGGTCGGGACGATCTCCGTGGAGGTCTCCGAGCTTCTCTCCGAACGGCTTACCAGGCGCGGCGTGACGCACACGGTGCTAAACGCAAAGCCCGAGCACGCGGCGCGCGAGGCGGAGGTCGTCGCCGAGGCCGGCCAGCCGGGCGCGGTGACGATCGCCACCAACATGGCTGGCCGCGGCGTGGACATCAAGCTGGGCGGTAACGCCGAGCACCTGGCTCGCCTGGAGCTCGCGCGCCAGGGCGTTGACACCGACCAGGAGGACTACGAGCAGCGCCTGCAGGCGCTGGTCCCGGAGTACGACCGCCAGGTTCAGGAGAAACGCGAACAGGTGATGGCCGCGGGAGGCCTGTTCATCTGTGGGACAGAGCGCCACGAGTCGCGGCGCATCGACAACCAGCTGCGCGGCCGCGCCGGCCGTCAGGGCGACCCGGGAGAGTCGCGCTTCTTCCTCTCCGCCGAGGACGACCTCGTGCGGCTGTTCGCGGGCGATCGCATCTACAAGATCCTCGACCGTCTCGGCGGCATCGACGACGAGGGCAACGAGGAACCGATCGAGGCGGGCATGCTCTCCAAACAGATCGAGAAAGCCCAGAAAAAGGTCGAGGAGCAGAACTTCCTGATCCGCAAACGCGTGCTCGAGTACGACGATGTCATGAACGAGCAGCGTCGCGTCATCTACGCCTACCGCGACGAGGTGCTCGAAGGCAAGAGCATCGGCGAGGAGGCGCGACAGGAGGTCACCAAGGTGATCGAGCGGACGATCGACCAGTACACGCCGGGCGACTTCATGGAGGACTGGGACCTGGACGGCCTGTTCGTCGCGCTCGGGCAGTTCTTCCCGCTCGACCTCGACAGGGCGGAGATGCAGACGGGCACCGTCGATCGCAACTCCCTGAGCGAAGGCATCGTCGACGAAGCGATGGCGCGCTACGAAGCGCGCCAGGAGTCGCTGGGCGAGGAGCTGATGGGCGCTCTGGAGCGCTTCCTGCTGCTGCAGATCATCGACGAACGCTGGCGCGAGCACCTGTTCGACATGGACTACCTGCGCGAGGGCATCCACCTGCGCGGCTTCGCCCAGATCGACCCGCTGGTGGCCTACAAGAACGAAGCCTTCTCGCTGTTCGGCGACCTGATGAACAGCGTTTGGACCGACTTCGCGCGCATGATCTTCAACGTGCAGGTCAACGTGGAGGGCGAGAACGGGGGAGGCGCGCCCGCCCCGGCGTTCGCGGCCTCGGGGAGCTCCACCCGTTCCGGTCGCGTGTCCTACTCGGGCGGCCATTCAGCCGTGGGCGCGGGTGCGCTGGCCGCCGCGGCGGCGGCAGCGGGCACCCAGCAGGCCTACGCGGGCGAAGACGCCGAGGCCGAAGCGATGCCGGTGGTCGAGCAGAGGATCCTCGACGACGAGCACCAGGTGGGGCGCAACGACCCGTGCTGGTGCGGCAGCGGCAAGAAGTACAAGAAGTGCCACGGCGCCTAGGCGAGCGCGTCTGAGCGGTGACGCACGCGCGCATCCTCGGCCTGGATCACGTTCAGGTCGCGGCGCCGCCCGGGTGTGAGAGTCAGGCGCGGAGCTTCTACGGCGGGCTGATCGGCCTGTCGGAGGTCGAGAAGCCCGAGCGGCTGCGCGCGCGGGGAGGAGTGTGGTTCGCGTGTGGCTCCCAGCAGCTGCACGTTGGCGTCACGGAGGCCTTCAGCCCCGCCGGCAAGGCGCACCCCGCCCTGCTGGTGGCGCCGGGCTCCCTGGACGAACTGGCCCTGCGGCTCTCCCAGGCAGGGGAGCAGGTGCTCTGGGATGAGGAGCTGGCGGGCGCCCGCCGGTTCTACTGCAGCGATCCCTGGGGCAACCGCGTCGAGCTGCTCGAGCGGGCCGTGTGACCGTGGCCGGCGGCGGGCCGGAGATCGGGCGGGGCGGCGCCGCGGCCCGGGAACGCCTGCGATCAGCCCGCTGGAAGACCCCATGGCGCGTCGATCGCCACGCGCCACACTCCGTCCTGGCCGCGTGTGTAGAGCACGACCGAGTCGGTGCCTTCGTATGGTTCCTGCCCGGGTACGTCGATGCGCAGGCGCCCGGTGGCCAGCGCCGAGCTTCCCGCCGTGTAGAGGCGGGTCACCTCGATGTTGACGCTGGCGCCGTTGGCGATCAGGCCCTCCAGCACACGGGTGATCGCCAAGCGGCCTGTGGCGGCGCTGCCGTCCGGGCCCACGATAATCGCCTCCTCGCTCCAGCACTCGCCGGCCGCGCTCACATCGCCTGAGTTGATAGCTGCGGCGAAGACCTGTGAGAGCTCCTCCGGGGATTTGGCCGCCATCGCCGCCACCCTAGCGACGCAGCGTCCGGGCGGCTGCGGGCGGCTGCGGGCGTCGGGGTGGTGCAGTTGTGCGCTGATAGCGTAGGAGCATGGTCACAACTGCCTCCAGCGAGTCCACACCGCAGCGCCTTGCAGCCATCCGTGAGCAGATGAAGCTGCTCTCGGACTATCTTTGACCCCGCTGCGCTGGACGAGCGCGTGGCGGCGCTCGAGGGCGAGATGGGAGCGGAGGGCTTCTGGGATGACGGCGAGCGCGCGGCGTCGGTGACATCCGAGCACTCGCGCGCAACCCGGCGCCTGCAGAGCTTTCGCGCGCTCGAGGCGGACGTGCAGGATCTTGACGGCCTAGCGGAGATGGCCGCAGAGGACGAGTCCCTGGAAGCGGAGGTGCAGGAGCAGATCGCCTCCGTGGAGCAGCGACTGGCCGCTCTGGAGGAGCAGCGGCTGTTCTCGGGCCCATATGACGCGGGCGACGCACTGGTGACGGTGAACTCCGGAGCCGGCGGCACCGACGCGCAGGACTGGGCGGAGATGGTGCTGAGGATGGAGATGCGCTGGGCCGAGCGGCGCGGCTTCGAGGTGGAGCTGCTGGAGGTGAGCGAGGGCGAGGAAGCCGGCATCAAGTCAGCGACGTTTCGCGCATCGGGCGAGAACGCATATGGCCTGTTCGGAGCCGAGCGCGGCGTGCACCGCCTGGTGCGCCTGTCTCCCTTCGATTCGGCGCATCGACGTCAGACGAGCTTCGCCGGCGTGGAGGTGGCGCCTGTGGTCGCCGACACAGGGGAGATCGAGATCAACGAGGACGACTTGCAGGTGGACACCTACCGCGCCTCCGGAGCCGGCGGGCAGCATGTCAACAAGACCGACTCGGCCGTGCGCATCACCCACCGCCCCTCGGGCATCGTGGTGCAGTGCCAGAACGAGCGCTCGCAGTCCTCCAACAGGGCCACGGCGATGGCGATGCTGCGTGCGAAGCTACTCGAGCGCAAGGAGCGCGAACGCCAGGAGGAGATCGCTCGCGAGAAGGGCGAGGCGCAGGACGTGAACTTCGGCTCGCAGATCCGCTCCTACGTGCTGCACCCCTACACGATGGTCAAGGACCACCGGACAGGCGAGGAGATGGGGGACGTGCAACGAGCGCTGGACGGAGATCTCGACGGGTTCGTGCGCGCCTACCTGCTGAGCTCCGTGGCGGACGGCGGCTAGCCGTGGAGGACCTGACAGAGCTGGTGCAGCGGGCGTTGCGCGAGGATCTGCGCGACGGCGACGTGACGAGCATCGCCACCGTCTCTGAGGGCGCGCGCGCGAGCGCGCTGATCACGCAGAAGCAGCCCGGCGTGATCTACGGGCTCGCTGCCGCCGAAACGAGCTTCCGGCTGCTCGACGAGGGCGCGATGCTCGAGCGTCACGTGTCCGAGGGTGTCTGGCGCGAGGAGGGCGAGGTGCTCTCCGTGCAGGGGTCCGCGCGCGCGCTGCTGAGCGCTGAGCGCACCGCGCTGAACTTCCTCGCACACCTGTCCGGCGTCGCCACCATGGCCGCACATGCTGCGCGCGCCGTCGAGGGAACGGGGGCACGGGTGCTCGACACGCGCAAGACCATCCCGGGGCTGCGCACGGTGGAGAAGCAGGCGGTGGCGGCCGGCGGCGCTGTCAATCACCGCGCGGGGCTCTACGACGCGATCCTGATCAAGGAGAACCACATCGCGGCCGCCGGCGGGATCGCGCAGGCGGTCGAGCGAGCGCGTGCGATGTTCCCGGCGCTGGCGGGGACCATGGAGGTGGAGGTTCGCAACCCGGCGGAGATCGACCAGGCGCTCGCTGCCGGCGCGCCGCGGCTGCTGTTGGACAACATGGACGAGCAGCAACTGCGCGCGGCGGTCGCTCAGGTGTCGGGGCGCGCGACGCTGGAGGCCAGCGGCGGCGTGACCCTGAAGACGCTGCGGGGCATCGCGGAGACCGGGGTAGAATGGATCTCGATGGGGGCGCTGACCCACTCGGCGCCCGCCCTGGATCTTTCCCTGCTGCTGGAGGTTTCCGCGTGACACTGTTCGAGGCTTGCGACGCGGAGCCGCGCTGCGCCCTGCGGGCGGTGCGGCGATGAACCTGCCGATGGCGCCGAGCCTGCCGATGGCCGCATCGGGCGGCCCGCTCTCAGCGCAGGAGATCGCCGAGCTGCACGAGGAGGTACGCGAGCTGGCGCGTGAGCGGCGCGCGGTGATCCTCGCCCACAACTATCAGGTGCCCGAGGTGCAGGACGCGGCCGACTACGTGGGCGACTCGCTGGGGCTCTCGCGCGCGGCCGCCGCCGCTGAGGGGGAGACGATCGTCTTCTGCGGGGTGCACTTCATGGCCGAGACCGCCTCGATTCTGTGCCCGCAGAAGACGGTGCTGATCCCGGACCTCGACGCTGGCTGCTCGCTGGCGTCGTCCATCGACGCCGAGCAGCTGGCGGACTGGCGCGCGCGCTACCCCTCGGGGGTGGTGGTCATGTACGTCAACACCACCGCCGAGGTCAAGGCGCTGACCGACTACTGCTGCACCTCCGCCAACGCCGTGCAGGTGGTGCGCCACATATACGACACGCACGGCCCCGACACGGAGATCCTGTTTGGCCCCGACATGTGGCTGGGCGCATACGTGGAGAAGGAACTGGGCCGCAGGATGCACGTGTGGGACGGGGAGTGCCACGTGCACGCAGGCATCCGCCCGGCGGACATAGAAGCCACGCGCTCCTCACACCCCGGGGCGGACTTCCTGATCCACCCGGAGTGCGGCTGCTCCACGAGCGTGATGGAGTACGTGGCCGCGGGCGACATCGCCGCAGAGGGCGTGCACATGCTCTCCACGGGCGGCATGCTGCGCTTCGCCAAGGACGCCGAGTCCCAGTCAAGGGCCGCGGGATCGGCGCGGCGGCGCGAGGCGGTCGTGGCGACGGAGATCGGCATGCTCTACCCGCTGCAGATGGCGGCGCCTGACGTCGAGTTCATTCCGGCCAACGCGGAGGCGTCGTGCCGCTTCATGAAGATGATCACCCTGCCCAAGCTGCGCGACGCGCTGCGCGACATGCAGTTCGAGGTGCGCGTGCCGGCGGAGATCGCCGAGCGGGCGCGTGTGCCGATAGACCGCATGGTGGCAATCGGCTGAGAGCCGGGCGGGCCGGCCGGCGGCGTTGCCCGGCCTTAGAACTCCTCGGCGCTGTGCGGGCCCACGCAGGCGATCGCAAGCCGCTCGCCGACGCTCGCGGCGACCTCTCGCACCTCCTCGAAGGTGACCGCGTCGAGCGCCGCAACGGCGGCGTCGGGGTCGATGTCCTGGCCGAAGACGATCGTCTGGGTCGCGCCGTGGCGTGCCACGGCGTTGGTGTTCTCAAAGGCGAGCACGAGCCGGCCGGCTGAGTAGGCGCGCGCGCGCTCGACCTCCTCCCCGGTGGGTCCGTCGCTGCGAAGCTCATCGACGATCTCGCGCATGCGCGTGTATGCCTCGATGCACTTCGCCGACTCCAGGCCCGACCCCAGCTGCAGGATGGGCACGTCGGCGAAGCTGTGCGCGACCGCGTAGACCGAGTAGCAGAGGCCGCGCTTCTCGCGGATCTCCTCGAAGAGGCGCGAGCCCATCGAGCCGCCGAGCAGGGTCGAGTAGATGGCCAGCGCCGCGCGCTCGCGCACGCTCGCCACGGCGACGCCGGGGCGGTAGATCATGCGCAGGTGCGACTGGTTGGTCTCGCGCTGCTCGACGAGCGTCTCGGGCGCGAAGTCCGGTGCTGGGACATAGGGGCCGGGCGCGGGCAAAGCCGGGAAGCGCGCAAAGCACTTCTGCAACTCCTCCTCGGGCGGCAGATGGTCGAGGTTGCCGGCCAGGAAGGCCCCACCGCCGGCGCCGGACCAGCGGCGCTCTCGGAACGCGACGATCCCCTCGCGCGTGAAGCTGCGCAGGTTCTCCTCGGGGCCGAGCACGGTCCGTCCCAGCGGATGCTCGCCGAACGCGGCGCGGTCGATGAGGTACTCGGCGACCATCGAAGGCTGATCGTAGGCTCGGTTGATCTCCTGGATGACCACCCCGCGCTCGCGGTCGAGCTCCTCGGCGTCGAGCCGCGGCCGGCCTACGAAGTCCGAGAGAAGGTCGATCGCCGGGCCGGCGCTCTCGGCGCGCACGGTGATGTGGAAGGCGACCAGGTCATGGCTGGTGTAGGCGTTCAGCGATCCGCCGAGCCGCTCGGCGGTCTCGTTGACGTCCTTGTAGGTGGGGTACTTCTCGCCGCCCTTGAACACGAGGTGCTCCAGGAAGTGGGCCATGCCGTTCTCCTCCGCGCGCTCGTTGCGCGCGCCGGCGTCAAAGGCGACGAGGATCGTCAGCGCGCGGGTGCCCGGCAGCTCGATGCGGTGGATGGGCAGGCTGTTGGACGGCACCGTGGTTGTGCTCACGTTGGCCATGGGCCAACCCTAGAAGGTTCTCGTGACTCCCGGCCGCACGGGTGCCCACTACGCTTCTGCGAGCCCCATGGCCCCCCGCCGCTCAAACCTCCGGGCCGCCCTGCTGGTGGTTCTCATCCCGCTGATGCTCATCGCCGGCATCTTCCTCGGTGGGCATCCCGGCGACCTGCCCACGTTCGTGCGCAAAGCGCTGGTACCGGGCGGGCAGACGCAGGTGGTCGATGAAGCGATCGAACGCATCCACGCGGACTACTACCGACCGATCCCCGTGTCCAAGCTCGACGACGCGTCCATCTCGGGGGTCGTGGCGAGCCTGGGCGATCGCTTCTCCCACTATCTGACGCCCAGCGAATACGGCGAATTCGACGCGCCGCCGCACTTCACGGGCATCGGCGTGGCGGTGGGCCCGGCTCGCAACGGCCTGCTGATCGCGCGCGTGTTTGAAGCCTCGCCCGCCGCACGATCCGGGCTGAGGTCCGGCGAAGTGATCGTGGCCGTCAACGGCCGCAAGATCGGCGGCCTGTCCCTTGAAGCGGCGGTCAACCTGATCAAGGGCCTGCCCGGCACGGGTGTGTCTCTCGGGGTGGAACAGCCTGCCGCCAAGCACGGTGTCGCGCCGGTGAGCCGGACCGTCAAGATCACCCGCGCGGTGGTCTCCGAGCCTGTTGCGGCATCGGAGCTGCAGGCCGTGCACGGCGTCAAGCTCGGCGTGGTGGAGCTCGCGTCCTTCAGCCCGGGCGCACACGGCGAAGTCAGGCAGGGAGTCGACAAAGTGCTGAAGGAAGGCGCGCGCGGCATCGTGCTGGACCTGCGCAGCAACGGTGGGGGCCTGGTCGAGGAGGCGCAGCTGATCGCCAGCATCTTTATCCCGAAGGGCACGATCGTGACCACCCGGGGGCGCAGGCAACCCACCGAGACGCTGGTCGCGCTCGGAGGCGCCATCTCCACCTCGATCCCGATGGTCGTGCTCGTGGACACAGACACGGCCTCCTCCGCGGAGATCCTCACAGCGGCTCTGCAGGACCACCGCAGGGCCACCGTCGTGGGAACCCACACGTTCGGAAAGGGTGTCTTCCAGGAGGAGCAGGGCCTCTCGAACGGCGGGGCGCTGGACATCACGGTGGGTGAGTTCTTCACGCCCGACGGACGCAACCTGGGGGGTGGAGGAGTCAAGCAGGGCGCCGGGATCACGCCCGAAGTGAAGGTGGCGCCGAGCACGGTTGACACCGAACGCGGGCTCGACGTGGCGCTCGACACGCTTGCAGCGAAAGTCAGGTGAGCGGCACGGCGCGCGCGCGGACGGGCGGGGCGGCCGGCCCCGCGGCCAAGCCCGGATCCAGCGCTCCCGCCGGGATCGTCTGCGTGCTCGAGCGCAGGGGCCGCTTCATGACCGCCGAGCCCGTGTTCCCGCCGCGGGAGCGTGACGGCCCCCCGCGCGAGCGCGGCGGCGCCCGCGGCCCCGGCCGGGTTGTCGTGCGCGCAGGCAGCGGTCGCGGCGGCGGGGTGAGAGCGCACGAGGGCGATCTGGTGCTGATACGGCTGCCGGCTCGCGGCGGCGGCGCTACGGTGGCGCGGGTGCTGGGCAGGCCCGAGGTCGCCCGCGATCTGCTGGAGGGGCTGATGCTCGACCGCGGGCTTCGCCGCGAGTTCGATGAGGACCTGGAGGAGCAGGCGCGCTCCGCGGGCGAGCACGTGCGGCTGGAGGCGCGCCCGCGACGCGACCTGACGGACCTTGCCACCTTCACGATCGATCCGGTCAGCGCTCGCGACTTCGACGATGCGATCTCCGCGGAGGAGATCGGCGAGGGTCGCAGGCGTGTGTGGGTGCACATCGCCGACGTGGCGGCGCACGTGCCCGAGGGATCACCGCTGGATTTGGAGGCGCGCCGGCGCGCGACGAGCGTGTACGTCCCGGGAGCGGTGGAGCCGATGCTCCCGCATGCCCTCTCCAGCGACGCCTGTTCGCTGATGCCAGGGGTTGCACGCGCAGCGGTGACGGTGGAGCTGGTGCTCGACGGGGCCAGCGTCACCGCGAGCTCCTTCTACCGCTCTCTGATCCGCTCCGATGCGCGTCTGGACTACGAGCGTGTGGACCGCGTCTTCGCCGGAGCCGAGCACGCGCACGAGCCCTGGGGGGCGCCGCTGGCCGTTGCGCGGGCGGCGGCACACGCGCTGCAGGGGCGCAGAGAGCAGAGCGGCGCGCTGGTCATCGACTCCGAGGAGCCGGAGTTCGAGTTCGACGCGAAGGGCAATGTGGCGGGCATCCATGGGCGCGCCCAGACCGAGTCCCACCGGCTGATCGAGCACCTGATGATCGCGGCCAACGAAGCGGTCGCAGGGCTGCTGGAGCAGCGGGGCGTGCCGTGCCTCTACCGCGTTCACGAGCGTCCCGATCCCGAGCGTGTGCAGAGACTGGCCGACCAGCTCGCCTCGCTGGAGGTGCCCACGCCGCCGCTGCCGGATCCCATGTCCTCAATGCAGGCCTCCGAGCTGCTCGGTGAGATGTCCGTTCGCGTGGAGCGCCACGTGCGCCGCAGCGGGCGCGGCGCAGCCGCGTTGAACTCCCTGATCCTGCGCTCGCTGAAGCAGGCCTACTACTCGCCCAAGAACCTCGGCCACGCGGGACTGCAATCCCAGCACTACTGCCACTTCACCTCGCCGATTCGCCGCTATCCAGATCTCGTGTGCCATCGCGCACTGCTCTCGGCCCTTGGTGGCGACGAGCCGGCGCCGAGGGCGGGAGGCCTGGTGGAGCTGGGCGTGTGGACCTCCGACCGCGAGCGCGAGGCGATGATCATCGAGCGCGACGCCGACGATGTGGCGCGCTGCTTCGCGCTGCGCCAGCTGCTTGGGGCGGGGGACCCCGACCAGGCGTTTGCGGGGGAGGTCACCGGGCTGATCCCGGCGGGAGCGTTCGTGGCGTTCTCCCCAGAGCGCGCGCAGCCGCAGGCTTCCCGCGCCGCCCCCCCGTTTGAGGGGATGCTGCCAGTGCGTCTGATCGGCTCGCCCGAGCGGCGGCGCCCGCCGGCGAAAGGACACAGGGGCAGGCCCCAGCAGCGCCAGGAGCCCGCCGAGCGCGAGTGGTGGGAGCTCAACGAGCAGGGCACAGTCCTCAGGGGCGAGCGCACCGGGGCGAGCATCCGCCTGGGCGACCCCCTGCAGGTGCGCGTCGCGCGCGTTGACACGGTGCGCGGCCGCGTCGATCTGCTCCCCGCCGGTTAGGCTCGTCCCAGTGGCCAAGGGTAAGGGCAAGCGCAAGATCGGTGCGGGGGACGTGGCGTCCAACCGCTACGCATCGCACCGCTATGAGCTGATCGAGCGGGTGGAGGCCGGCATCGTGCTCGAAGGCACGGAGGTCAAGGCGCTGCGCACCTCCGGGGCGCAGTTGAAGGACGGCTTCGCCTCGATGCGCGACGGCGAGCTTTGGCTGCAGTCGGTGCACATACCGCCCTACGGACCCGCGTCGCGCGAAAACCACGAGCCCGAGCGCGCGCGCAAGCTGCTGCTGCACCGGCGCGAGTTGGACCACATCGCGGCGCGGGCGAAGGAGCGCGGGCTGACGCTGGTACCCACCAGGATCTACTTCTCCGGGGCCAACGCGAAGGTGGAGATCGCGCTGGCACGCGGCAAGGACCTCTACGACAAGCGCCAGTCGATTCGCGAGCGCGAGACCAAGCGCGACATGGAACGGGGCGTGCGCGAAGCCAGGCGCTAGCTGGGCTGGCCGGCGTGCCGGCTGCGGCGGCTCAGATCGAGCCGAAGCTGTGGCCGCCGCTGCTGAGGATGTGCGCGGTGTTCATGCCGAGCGCCAGGAGCACAATCAGCCCGATGTAGACGATGCCCACCAGAACCCGGTGGCGCGGGGCGACGCGATAGTAGGCAGCCTGCTGGATTGAGCCAGATTTGCGGGCCGTCCAGCGCCGGTACAGCTCGTATGCGCCGAGCAGCGTGATGATCAGCAGGATCGGGTTGGGATAGAGCAGGTCCAAGCCCACCAGCACGCCGAACCCCAGGAACCACATCCACGGCGCCATCGCCGCCATCGCCCGCCCCCCGTCGAGCGGGACGATGGGCAGGAGGTTGAACAGGTTCAGGAAGAAGCCGATGTAGGCGAGCGCGAGGAAGAAGTCGCTGTGGGCCGCCTCCCCGATCGCCAGGCAGACGCCCGCGCCGAGCGTCCCGAGGACCGGCCCCGCAAGCCCGACGCGCGCCTCCGCCAGAGCATTGTCCCCGAACGTGCGCACGCCGATGAACGCGCCCATGAACGGGACGAACATCGGGGCGCTCGCGGGAACGCCCTCGCGGCGCAGCTGGAAGACATGGCCCATCTCATGCACGAACAGCAGCACCACGAAGCCCACGGCGAACCACCATCCGAAGAACAGTGAGTAGGCGACCACCGAGACGAGCGCGGTGCCGGCGGTCGCCAGCAGCTTGACCTTGGGCAGCAGCAGAATGACTCCCTTGATGGCCGCGAAGAACTTGGCGACGGCGGCCGCGATCGCCGCAAAGATGCTCCCGATGCGCCGTTTCGTGCGGGCGACGGGACCGTCCCCTGGCTGGGGGTGCGGCCGTGCGGGCTCCCCGAAGGGGTTCTCCAGCGGCTGGGACACGGCGTGGCTTGGGTAGCTGCTCGGTGGCGCCGGCACCACGGGGGCAACCGGCACGGTGCTGGACAGGGAGACGTCGGAATTGTCCATATCTCTCATTGTGGCACCCCTTATAAGCACTGCCTAACGGCTTTGTTGCAGCGCTCCTGCGCCAGCGTCAGCGACCGGCGAGGCTTTTTTCCGCAGGATGCGGGATCAACGCTGCGAGGGGGTTGCATCGCGGTTGGGCTGCAGCTACTTTGCATCCAGACGCGGAACCGAGCCGCAAAGAGCGAGGCCACCGAGGTGTGAGGCCGCGCCACCCAGGAAGAAGGGCTTTCGGGCCCGCCGGAATGGGTTCCTCAGGCGGCTTGGGACCGCGTCGCTTTTTGTTGCGGGCGCCTGGTATCGACAGGGGTGCCTCCCGCACGAGTGTCTGGCCGCACCCACATGGACCGAGCAGGTCCGGCACGGCTACACTGGATGAGCATTCCCGGGGACGACAGGCTTCGACGCGGTTGGCTCGTGGGGATGGTGGCGAGTCGAGGTCCCGGGCGGCCTCGTAAAACACCCGGGAAAAACATAAGTGCGGACTCTCACGAGTACGCCCTCGCCGCTTAGTCAATAGCTAAGCCGTGAGGTCTTGGGCCCTGCT
>Ga0182030_10007055_pt1 | contig 23540 bp, 13 predicted proteins | sample 812S3MmetaG_FD_121299 | JGI IMG/M metagenome (GOLD analysis project Ga0182030, IMG submission 121299) | Permafrost microbial communities from Stordalen Mire, Sweden - 812S3M metaG (Illumina Assembly) | ecosystem: Environmental > Terrestrial > Soil > Wetlands > Permafrost | place: Sweden...
CGGGAACACCGCCACCAACGTGGCCACGCTGGCAGCAGACGCCCACCGGGACCCTCGTATCAGGCCCGCAGCGCAGACCAGCTCCACCGCACCGCTGGCGTAGATCAGCCTCCGGTGGTGGGCGGCAGGGATCCACCTGGGCATGATCGGTTCGAAGAGCTGAGGTCGTACGAAATGGACGATCCCGCTCGTCACGAAGGCGGCGGCCAGTCCCTTCGGCGGTGCGCTGCGGCGCTGGGTCATGAACTGACTGTACCGGCGGGTCACCGCTGCGACCGCCGAAACTCGCGCCGAGGCACGGCCCTATCGCGACGGACCGAGGTCGCCGTGCCGGCGCACGACGTCCAAACCCGCCACCACCTCATCCTCCACCTTCGATGGATCGGCCTCGAACTCCTCCCACCGGGTCGCCCGGGTGCCGAGCACGAACCGGTGGTGGTGGCCGAGGGAGTTGGACATCAACACGTAGTGCGGGAACACGAATCGGGTGGGCGAGAGTTCAACCACCAAGGCCTTGTTGGCGAACAACAGATTGGTCAACCCGGCTCCATGAGCGGCAACGATGGCCTCGGCGTCGTAGAACAACTCAACCTGCTCAGGAAAGGGCAGCGTCTCCAACTGCACCGGTCGAAAGCCGTGGCGGCCCAGCGTCCGCAGCAGGTCCTCCTCATTGGTCACTCTGCGATGGCCCCGCCGCACGATGTACAGCCGTTCCGATCGACGGGAAGGCCGGTCGGGCAACAGCGCCGTACGCAGCTGGTCCAGATACCACCGGGGCAGCCACCCGCTGTACCTCCAGGCAGGAAAGGTCGGCAACACGAGTGTCTCCGCCCGGACCAGGGCTTGGGAACCCAGTAGCTCCAGGGCGACATTGGGCGGCCGGATGCGGTCCAGGACGTAGCGCTCCACGGCGGTGAGTGGCCCGTGGTACACCGCCTTCACCTGGGTCGACGCCAGCGGAGGCAGACCCAGTCCGCACAGGCGGGCCAGATTGTCCACCAACGAGTGGTAGTGGTTGCGGTTCGGGGAGAAGAGCAAGGTCGATGTCCCGCTGACCGAGGAGGGTCGCGGTTGCGAGAGTCGACGCACCAGCCGAAGGGTCTGCTCCTGACCCATGTTGAGAGACTCCGGGCCGGTGTTGAGCGACTCCGCCACGGTCTTCCGCCACCGGCCCGCCAGCACTACCCCGTCGGCCGGGGCGACCAGGGTGTCCGAGAGGTACCAGGCTCGCATCGGTCGGGTCGCCGTCGAGACCGAGCGGACGCTGATGGACTCGGGTTCGAGGGGAAGGTCTTGAAGGGCTGAGTCGTGCCACGGGTCGCCGTCGGTCAATGCCACCACGGGTGCTCCCGGAACGAGATCGTCCACTGGGCCCGGAGAGAAGAGTCGCCGGAAGATTTGGGCGCGCGCAGCTGCTTGGGACTTCTGGCGGAAGGAGGTGGTTGTTCCGCCTTGGCGCCAGCGAGTCGTGGGGTCGTTTGGCATCGCAGCTCGGGGGAGGACGGATCTCCGATAGAAAGAAGGCTGCCCGCAAGCTAGCAAAGATGCTCGAATATCGGTACGGTCGGCGACACGAAGATGTCCTCTTGTGATCTTCCCCCCCTGAAGCCTGTGCCGGGTTGGCGGCGGGCGAGATTCCGTTGGTGGCATCGAACGTCAGGGCCGACGTGGCGACCATCGCTTTTCCCGAGCGAACACCGTTGGTGGGATGGAACGTCAGACCGTGCAACCGCCCCAGACTCGATCAGCGCTCGGTATCTTCTCTTTACTGGGCTAGAGGACTGTAGATGACCAGGCCGTTTCCCTGATGGTCGTAGACCACCGCACGCCGCTCGTGGGCATCGTCGTACGGTCCCTTCACCAGGGCGCCGCCGTTGGCTTCGACAGCCTGCGCAGCAGCATCGACATCGGCGGTCTTGATGCCTACGACCACCTGCCCCGGCAGAGGGTGGTCGACCGCAGTCGCCAGCGCCAAGGTGACCGACCCACCATCGAGGGCAGCGAAGTGGGCCCCGTCGCGAAACTTGAGTGCCATCCCGAGGGTCTCGGTGTAGAAACGGATTGATTCATCCAGGTCGTCGGTCGACAGGATGACCATCCGTACATCGTGTTCGCTCACTGTGCCTCCTTTGCCACGATCGACCTGACCCCCGCCTCAGGCGGCCACACCCATGAGGGCGAACATGTTCTCACCCATCACCTTGGCGACGTCGGCCTCGGGCAAACCGAGCTCGTCACGGATGTACACGGCGTACTCGTTCGGATCGGCGATCCCTTCGGGATGGGGCCAGTCGGAGTTGAAGAGGATGTGGTCGAACCCGATGGCGTCGACGAGCGGCTCGAGCGGATCCTCCCAGTAGGGGGCGACGTAGAGCGATCGCTTCAGCACGTCGAGGGGATGCTCGGCGAACAGCTGCGGCGTCTTCCCATACTGGGTTTTCATCGCCTCCACCACCCAGGTGATCCAGGCACTGCCGCACTCAATGGAAGCAATCCGCACCTTCGGGAACCGCGACAGCATCCCGTGACCGACAGCCGAAAAGACCGTGTCCATGATGGGCCGGTGGGTCTGGGACATCGACTCGAACAGGTTGTACTCGAACGGGCGCATCTCACGGTCTGCACCGGTCCAGTCGCTCGCATACTTCGCATAACCGGAGTCCGAGGCGTGAAACATGACCGGGATGCCGGCTTCCTGGACCCGGGCCCAGAAGGGATCGAGCTCCGGAAGGAACGGCGATTTCGACCCGCGATACCCGGCGACGGGCGCTGGGCGGACCAGCACGGTCTTGGCACCACGCTCGAGCGCCCACTCGAGCTCTCTCACCGCTCCGTCGGCCGTGGCCAGGTTCATGACCGGGGTGGAGTAGATGCGGCCGCCAAAGTCAAAACCCCATTCGTCGTACATCCACTCGTTGAAGGCGTGAATCAGGACCTGGGTGGCGATCGGGTCGTCCATAAAGTTGACCTCGATCGTCGAGGCCAGAGTGGGGAAGTTCACGATCGCCTGGATGTGCATCCGGTCGAGGAGTGCCATCCGTGCGTGGCGGTCGGTAAATTCAGGGATGGCCCGCATGGGCTTCACGATCTCGCGGAAGCTCTTACCCTCGGTGTTGCGGCCAGAGAAGTACTCGAAGCCCGAGCCCGGTGCAGCCACGACCTCGAACGTCGGATTGGGGATGTAATCGGACACCCGGCCCCTCACGATCATCTTCGTGCGCCCGTCGACGTTCGCCAGACGCAACAGGCCCGAATACTCCTTGGGCAGGTAGCGGGTGAAGGACTCGGCCGTCTCGTAGAAGTGGAAGTCGCAATCGAACACCGGGTGCCCGATGTCGGTGAACTCCATGTCGGGACGGTATGGGGTGAACTCCATGGCGCCAACTCCTCTCGCCTGCGCTCAGGCAGGACTCTTCGACCTCAGCCTCAATTTCAATAGTGTGACCAGGGGACGGACCGGGGATAGGGACTTTGGACCCTAAATACAGGTGCCGGCGGCGACCCGGCTACCTTGGAAGCGACGCTCTCGCCGAGATGGAAAATGGACTTTCGGCCCTATGGCACAGGCTGGGGTCGGCCTCACACTCGGAGCACCAGCACAGATACACCGGGACGAAGAGGGGGGTGTCCATGATCCCATCAGCACCGGCCGATCGAGGCCATGGCCATGATGGCGTGACGAGTCAGGTCATCGATCTCGATGCCCTCGAGGAGGAGTTGCCCGCACTGCGGGCCGCCTACCGTTCAGCCTCTCCCTTCCCCCACATCGCCCTTGACGGGTTCCTCCTGCCCGAGGTGGCCCATGCGGCCGAAGATGAATTTCCACCACCTGACCGCGAGCACTGGGTGAACTATGCCCACGCCAACGAGCGAAAGTTCGCCGACCCCCATCCCTCCAGCTGGGGGCCGACGCTACGGGCGATCTGGCGCGAGCTGACATCGGCGCGGTTCATTGCGTTCGTGGGTGACCTCACCGGCATCGACGGTCTCGTCGCTGACGAAACGCTCGAGGGAGCGGGGTTACACCAGACGCAGACCGGTGGGTTCCTGAACATCCATGCCGACTTCACGGTTCACCCCCACCGACGGCACCTGCACCGTCGGGCCAACCTGTTGGTCTATCTGAACGAAGACTGGCCCGAGGCGTACGGAGGCGATCTGGAGCTGTGGAGTCGCGACATGAAGACTCGGGAAGAGGTGATCGCCCCGGTCGGCAATCGGGCGGTGATCTTCACGACCGGTGCAGACACCTGGCACGGTCATCCCGAGCCGCTGCGGTGCCCACCCGACAGGGCCCGGCGGTCCCTTGCCATCTACTACTACACGGTCGAGGAATCGCCGGTGGCCCGCTCCACCGAGTACCGGTCACGGCCGGGTGATGGGGCCAAGTCGATTCTGATCTACCTCGACAAGGAATTGGTCAGGGTCTATGACTGGCTGAAACGGCGGGCTGGGCTCTCGGACGAACACACGAGCAGGCTGCTCGGCGGCAGGCGCCCCAAATCGCACGAGGACGGCTGACGGTCTGCGTAAACCGGCTCGGTATCACCCCTTGGAGCTGGAAGAAGAGGCGCCCCACCACTGTGGCCCCCACCAATGGCGGGGCAGTCCTCGAACTCTGGTCGTGGCTCAAACTCCTCTCGGCCTGTTCTCCACCGGTCTGGGGAGTCCGGAGCCTCGCAATCTCAAATTTCAGAATCCTGCTGACTCGATCTGCCAGGGAGTCCCTCGTCGGCGAGGAGGCTGTCCGCTGCACGTAGAAGCGGAACGTCGCAAGGCGTGAACGAGATTTGTCGAGGGTTGTCGGAATATGCCTCTGAGCTGGATCTTGATCGTTGGCATTCATGGAGAGGCGTTGACTCCATGCGGATGTTTTGCGGACGATTCGTAATTCTGCGACGCTCTCTCTGAGGGTGGCCAACGGAGCGGAAACCATCCTGGGAGGCGTAGCTATGGGTGCGAATCGGTGGGCTGGCGGCTTGGCGGAGCGACGAACCTTCAGATGGAGGCGCCCTGCGTTCCGTCGGCACCGAGTAATTGTGGCGCTGGTCGTGGCTGCAGCCACGACCAGCGTGGGCGTGCTGCCGGCGGCGGCTGACCAGTCCCGCCAGGTGATGCCCGCACCATCTGGCGGTGTGTCCACAGTCGGCCAGCCCGTCGCGGCATGGTCGGCCCGGATGGGGCGCCCTCTGGCCGGTCCCGGCAGCCTCGGATTTCCTTCTGTCGGCGCCGAGGCCGACACTCCGGCCTCACCAGACCTGTCCAGCACCGGTTGGAAACTCCAGCAGACGGCGACGGTGCCGAACGGTGCCCTGTCGGCAGACTCGTGCACCGGCGCCAAAGCCTGCACCGCCGTCGGCTGGTACCAGAACGACTCGAGTGCCACCGCCACCCTGGCCGAGGCGTGGAACGGGACGGCCTGGAGTATCCAGTCCAGCGCCGACCCCGCCGGCGCAACCTCCAGCGAACTGAATGGGGTGTCGTGTACCGGCGCCAGCGCCTGCACCGCCGTCGGCTCGTACCGGGACAGCTCGGGTACCACCCTGACCCTGGCCGAGGCGTGGAATGGCACCACCTGGAAGATTCAGTCCACCCCCAGCCCAGGAGGCGACTTGGGCACCGTCCTCTACGCGGTATCCTGCCACGCTTCCGATGACTGCACCGCTGTCGGCTCGTACTTCAGCAGCCAGGTTGGAGAGGTGACCTTGGCCGAGGCGTGGAACGGGACGTCCTGGAGCGTCCAGAAGACCCCCGACCCCGTCGGCGAGGCCTACATCGTGCTCGATGGGGTGTCGTGCAGCGCTGCCAACGCCTGCACCGCTGTCGGCCAGTACGACAGCAGCCCGTCCCCACTCACCATCGTGGCGGTGGCCGAGGCGTGGAATGGCACCACCTGGAAAATTCAGACCATCCCCAAGCCCGCCGGCACCCTCGAAAGCCCGCTCGACGCGGTGTCGTGCCGCGCCGCCGACGCCTGCACCGCCGTCGGCTCGTACCAGGACAGCTCGGGTGTCGACCTGACCTTGGCCGAGGCATGGAATGGGACCGCCTGGAAGATTCAGAAGACTCCCAACCCCGGTGCTAACAGCGGCAGTGTGCTCCTGGGGGTGTCGTGCAGCACCGTCGACGCCTGCACCGCTGCGGGCTTCTACATATCCTCCGGCTATGTGACCTTGGCCGAGACGTGGAACGGAACTGCTTGGAGCATCCAGAGCACTCCCAGCCCCGTCAACACCAGCACCGCCATCCCCCTCGAGGGTGTGTCGTGCAGCGGCGCCGACGCCTGCACCGCCGCCGGCTCGTACGACAACCAGGCGGGCAGCGAGGTGACCTTGGCCGAGGCCTGGAACGGCACCAGCTGGAAAATCCAGAAAACTGCCAACCCCACCGCCACCATCATGCTCAGCCAGCTGAGCGGAACGTCGTGCAGCGCCGCCGACACCTGCACCGCCGTCGGCTACTCCGGTGACGATGCCGCCAACCTGGCCGAGGCGTGGAACGGCACCACCTGGACGGTTGAAGGGACCCCGAACTCGACCTCCACTCCCCTCAGCGGGGTGTCGTGCACCGCCGCCGACGCCTGCACCGCCGTCGGCTACTCCGGCGAGGGTGGTGCCACCTTGGCCGAGAGGTGGAACGGCACCACCTGGACGAGGCAAAACACCCCCACTCCCGCCGGCACCATCGAGACCGAACTCAACGCCGTGTCGTGCAGCGCCGCCTACGCCTGCACCGCCGTCGGCCTCGACGAAAAAATCTCCGGCGAAGTGACCTTGGCCGAGGCGTGGAATGGGACCGTATGGAGCACCCAAAAGACCCCCAAGCCCACCGGCGCGACCGCCAGCGACCTCAACGGGGTGTCGTGCACCGGCCCCAAAGCGTGCACCGCCGTCGGCTGGTACACAAACAGCTCCGGCTACAAGGTGACCCTGGCCGAGGTGTGGAACGGCACGGCTTGGAGCATCCAGGCCACCCCCAACCCCACCGGCGACGACCCGAGCGGCGAACTGGACGCGGTGTCGTGCAGCGCAGCCGACGCCTGCACCGCCGTCGGTGGCAACCTGGTCGAGAGGTGGAACGGCACGGCCTGGAGCATCGAGTCCACCCCTGACCCCGCCGGCTCCTTCGGCACCTCCCTCGACGGGGTGTCGTGCAAGGCCGGGGCCTGCACTGCCGTCGGCTCGTACTACAGCAGCTCCGACGTCGGGTTGACGTTGGCCGAGACGTGGAGCGGTGGGGCCTGGACCATCCAGCACACGCCCAACCCGGCCGGCGCCACAGGCAGCGAACTCGACGGGGTGTCGTGTAATGCCGCCAATACGTGCACCGCCGTGGGCTTGTACGACAACAGCTCGGGCGTCCAGCTGCCCTTGGCAGAAGCCGAGGGTGGTTGACGTCCCACCGCCGGTCTCTGCACTGACGTGATCCCCGAGGCCATCGTGGCGGAGTCGCTCGGCGCCGCGGTTCAGAATCTAAGGACTTCTCATGGTCCGCATCGGCCTCGTAGCCCTCTCCCCGCGGTCGGTGTGGGTGCCCGTGTGTCCACACCTTGGGCTTCTCGTGGCGAGCTCGGTGGCAATGTGCTAGAAAACTTCGACCTGGCCGGCTCATCGGCTCAGTGGCCTCGCAACGCTGCCACGGGCTTGTCAGGTCTGGCTAACCCGGTCACGGCGGCCGGGGATTGGCGGGAAAGGCGGCATCATGCGATCGCGTACCGTACTGGGTCTTCTTGTGGCCCTCTTAGCTGTCACCGGCTTTGTGGGTGCAGGAGGGTTTCAGACCCCTGCCTCGGCCACCACCCCCACCGCGGATCCGGGGCTCAAGGTGGTGCAGTCGTCGAGTGTGACCGAATACAGCGCTGCCGGAACGTCGATCGATTTCGGGTTTCTGGTGACCAACACCGGCAATGTAACGCTGTCCGACATCGCGGTGACCGACACGGTGAACGGCACCACGCTCCCGGTGGTGTGTGCGGCGACCACCCTCCTGCCGCTCCCAAACCCAGCTGAGACATCCCCGTATCCTTATCCCCCGCAAAGTCAGACGACATGCACGGCGTCGACGGACTACACGACCACGGGTGCCGATGTCACCAGCGGGTCGGTGATCTCGACGGCGGTCGCCGCGGGTACCTATCTGTCTTCGACGGTGCAGTCTGCCTCGGGCAACACCCTGAAGGTTCCTTTCACGGGTGGGACCACGACCCCGCTCCTCTCGAACGTGCTCACGCCGTTCAGTGGTTCATACTTCGTGTTGGGCGCGTCGTTTCCGAGCTGGTCCATCTCGGGCACTTCCGCAGCTGGTTTGGTGCAGTGCCTGACCTCGTCGGTGATCCCGATGTTCGTCGTCGATTCCGGTCCGACCTGCCTAGGATCGACCACTCTTGCCGGCCAATCGGTCCTCGGCGTGGGCGTCCTGACCTCGACCGTCGAGATTCCGGTGAGCTGTCCTAGCTTTAGTTCCACGGTCATCGGGGACGTGGCGGTGTCCGGCAATTTCGCGCCGGCTGGCAGCAGTGCCAACTGCACCTCTGGTTCGACCGCCGATGTGTACGTGCCGCTGAAGGCCAGCGAGCAGGACGTGGAGCTGTCCTATACCGACGGTTCGACCACCGTCACCTCCCCACCGTTGTTCATCGCAGTGGCTCCCAGCCTCGAGTTCCACACCAAGGCCTTTGTCAACAGCATCTTCTACCAACCGCCAGGTGGGTCCGGCAGCAGCGAGAAGACCACCGAGGACACTTCGGGTGATACGGCCACGGAGACCAGCTTCGGGGGCTCGAGCACCGCGACCGCGGCGACGATGAACTCGGATTCCGTCACGGTGGACGACTCCGCCTCGACCCCGTGGTTCTCCGTCGACTTCACCGCATCGCAATACTCGGAGCAGGATCAGAAGCAGGTGTCCACCACGTCAGACCAGCAGACGAACACCACAACCGTGACAACCTCGATCGGGCAAGGGGCGGGGACTCAGAAGTGGGCGACGGCATCGAATCCGAATCTCCCCGCTTGGTACAACGATCTGTTCTACCTGATGGTGAATCCTCAGTACGCCCTGTGGAACTTCGCGTCCTGCAGCAGTGGAGGCGCCAACAAGTCCGGTACTGCCACCGTGTGTCCCTCGGGCACCACCGATCAGCCGGCCGAGGGGATCGCACCGCTCTCCTACGACGGGCACATCGCCGAGCCCACGGTCGGAGCGCTTCTCCCTTGCATCAGAGGCACCGTGAAAGGTTTCCAGATTCAACCGGCCGGACCGGGCAATGTGCCACCGGCCGTTATCCTCGACCAGTCCGACTGCAAGAGCATCGTGTCCGAGGATCCGTTCGCTGCCACCGCGCTCGGCCTCACCCCGACACCGGTCGGCCAGCTCCCTGGCCAGGCGCTCAACCCAACCAGCATCCTGGGGCCCGGCCCTCAGGCGTTTCCGGACGACAACACCGAGCTGGGACCGGGAGCGGAACCACCTCCCTACACCTACACCCAGTCCGAACAGAGCTCCTTCGCCTACAGCGCGTCGTCCTCCATGCAAGAGGGTATTACCGACGTCGACACCAACAGCTGGTCTGTCGGCGCCACGGTCAGTGACAGCATCTTCGGGTTCGGTGCCAGCGCGGGCGTGACCTACAAGTCGGTCAGCTCGAATACGAACGGTCTCGCCCTGACGACCAACAACCAGGGGAGTACGACCTCGGGAGACGATACCCAGTTCTCGACGACGGCGACGGTGGCCGGTGGCAGTGCGACCGGGCCGAACGTCTATGACACCGCCTTCACCCCCTACGTCGATCCACGATTCAACACGATCATGTTCCAGTCGGGTTCGTTCGGAACAGACGCAGCTCCTTCGGTCACCGGTGCCACTCCGGCCACGCTTTCCCTCACCAGTCCCGTGACGGCCGGTCAGACGGTGATCCATGTCGAAGGACCGGAAGATACGGGCATCCCCGTCCCACTCGCTGTAGGCCAACTGCTCGTCCTTCCCTCAGGCGTCAAGCTCACCGTCGCCACTGCCGCGAAGGTCAACGTCACCTCCGTGGACATCCAAGCGGCGGTGGTAAAGGCCACCGTCGCCAAGGGCTCCCAACTCGTGATCGATGGTTCGGCATCGGTATCCGGCTCAGGATTCTTCGGTCCTGTAGGGGTGGAGTTCTGTACAAAAGGCAGTGGCGTGGCGTATTGCAAACCGGCGGCCGCGGTGACCGAGGATCTCTCCCAGGGTTTCGGCGTTGCGCTCACCGCCACCGGGCCGCCCGAAGCCGTCGGCACCCAGGTGTCGGTGATCGTGGAGTCCCACGATGGCAACAGCCAGTACGAGCCCTCAGACCCCAGTCCCTCCGACCTGATCGAGGGAGCCGACCTGGCCGGACGCGATCTGAAAGACAGCAATCTGACCGGCGCCTATCTTGCCGGTGCGAACTTGACCGGTGCGAACTTGACCGGCGCGAACATGACCGGCGCCGACCTCTACGGCGTCATCTCGGGCCGCATCGTCGGAACCCCGGCCTCGCTGCCTACCGGGTTCTCCTTGGTGCAGGGGTACCTGTTCGGCCCCGGTGCCAACCTGACCGGCGACAACCTCACCGGTTTCGACTTGTCGAGCCTCGATCTCAGCGGCGCAAACTTCACGAGTGCCAATCTCACCGGTGTCGATCTGACTGGCGCCACGCTCACCGGCGTGATCTCCGGCATGATCACCGGCACACCGAGTTCGCTCCCGACGGGGTGGGCGCTGGATGACGGATACCTGATCGGGCCCGGCGTGGACCTTGCCGGTGACGACCTCGCCGGCGTGGAGCTCGCCGGCGTGGACCTGACCGGCGTGAACCTGACCGACGCCAATCTGACCGGCGCCGACCTGACCGGCGCCACCCTCTCGGGGGCCACCCTGACCGGTGCCACCTTTACGGACGCCAACCTGACCCAAGCCGACCTCACGGACGCCAACCTGACCGGGGACAATCTCTCCGGAGCAACCCTGACCGACGCCATCCTGACCGACGCCATCCTGACCGACGCCATCCTCACCGGCGTGATCTCCAGCGGGATCGTGGGTACACCCAGTGCCCTGCCCACCGCCTGGTACCTCGTCGACAACTCGCTTGTGTACTCGGCCCCCGTGTCGATCGGACTCGGTTGGGGGATCTCCGGTCCTGGCACCTGCTCGCTGATGACCGGAGGATACGTGGATTGCTGGAGCGGCTATGACGCCCAGGATTCGCTGGTCCCGGGCCTCAGTGGAGTGACGGCCGTCGCCGTCGGGGGCTACCACTACTGTGCACTTCTCGCCGCCGGTACCGTCGACTGCTGGGGGTACGGAGGTGAGGGAGAACTCGGTGACGGTTCGACCTCGAGTTCGTCGACGCCGGTCCCGGTGACGGGCCTGACCGGGGTCATCGCCATCAGCGCCGGGGACTACTTCTCCTGCGCACTCGTCAGCAGTGGCGCGGTGTACTGCTGGGGGGAGAACTCGAACGGGCAACTCGGCAACGGGAGGCTGACCAACTCCTCCGTTCCCGTGGAGGTCTCGAGCTTGAGCGGGGTCAGTGCCATCTCCTCCGAACTGAGCCACACCTGTGCCATCAGTACGGGCGGATCGGTGTACTGCTGGGGGGACAACGTGGGCGGCGACCTGGGCGACCCGGGCCTCCCTGAATACGATATCTCGGCAGTTCCGGTACGGGCTGGGCTGCTTACCGGAGTGACTGACATCGCCGCCGGGTTCCAGCAGAGTTGCGCCGTGCTTGGTGACGGGATCGCACAATGCTGGGGATACAACGGCGACGGAGAGCTCGGAAACGGAACCACCAGCGACTATTCCCCGACCCCTACCCCGGTGTCCGCCCCCGAAGGGCAGCTCGGATCACTCGGGGGGATCATCTCCATCTCATCGGGCAACTTCCATACCTGTGCGCTCCTCAACACGGGAACGGTGGACTGTTGGGGGTACAACGGCAAGGGGGAACTCGGCAACGGAACCACCGGCAGTTCGCTGCTTCCCGTACCCATCCCCTCGCTGAGCGGAGTCAATGCCCTCCGGGCCGGGGAGGACTACGACGCCTGTGCGCTCATCAACGGCGGCACCATGGACTGCTGGGGAGGGGGTACCGATGTCCCCACCCCGGTGACATTCGGAGCTCCCCCCGGCATCACCTCCGTGACCGTCACCGGAAGTCCCTCATCGCCCACCGTTACCGTCACTGGCTCAGGGTTTGGAAGTCAGGCGCCCACCGGAACGACACCGTGTGGCCCGACATCCACCGGAAAGAACTTCGGCGACGAGCTCAACCTCTTGGACGACACCGAGGGTTGGAGCGCCGGGGAGGCGGGGGGTGGAATCTGCGACTATGCCGGGCTGATCATCTCCTCCTACTCGGATACCCAGATTGTGTTCACCCTCGGCTCGAACTATCCGACCTACGGCACTCTGAATCCGGGAGATGACTTCACCGTCAACGCTGCGGGGTTCACCTACACCGGCACGGTGCTCTACCTGTCGTCATCAACTTCGGCCAGGAAGACCTCGCTCAAACAGACCTCGACCTCGCTCCCTCCGGCTCAGCTGAGCCCCAACGCTTCGATCGGTACCACGCCGCGCCTGCCGTGCTCCTCGGCCGCAACAGGCTCGGAGTGCGTGAGGCGTGCGGACCCAACGTCGATGATCCCGACCGGCCGAGTGAGCAGGTCACATGATCGCCTCTAAACGTTGAAGCGGAACGTCGCAAGCGTGGATGACATTGGTTGAGTGTCGTTGGTATAACGTCCTGACCTGGATTTACTCTGTCGGTACTCGTTGACAATCGTTGAGCCCCAGTGGACATCTCGCGGACTTTTCGCGGACTGAACCTGGGCCAGCCATGGGAAGATTGGGCATGGCCGAGGCTCTCCGATCACCTGGCGAGGAGGCCCTGAGGGCTTACCTCATGGCCCGGCAACTCTCATTCCGCTACGAGCCAGCGTCGTCTGGGCCGAACCCAGACTTCGAGGTCGACCACCCCATATGTGGGACGGTCATCCTGGACGTCCACGAACCGGTCTATCGGCTGCCTCGGAACCCTGATGGCTCGTACCACTCAGGTTCGGTCAAGGGGCCAGAGGAGGCCCTCAGGCGGGCGATTAACAGCGGGCGCAAGAAGAGGCAGGCTAAATCAGCGACCGACCGGGGTCATCCCTTCGTCACAGTGACAGCAAGAACGAACAGCGAGATGGCGTTCGAGCCATTTCAGGTAGCGGCGTCCATGTTCGGCAGCCTTCAGTGCAGGTTCCCCAGCGACGACGATCCCCCGCGAGCGGGACCGATGGCTCTGACTTTCGGGGATGGGGGCAGGCTTCAACCGAAAATGAACAGGCGATTCTCTGCCGTCGCCGTTCTGACGAACCCTAACTTGGCTGAGGCCGAGCGGCTGGCCGAGAGCCAGTTCGTGCCGGGCATGTCTCCCAGCCGGCGGATAGAGATAGTGCGGCGGGCAATCCAAGATCAGACGGAAGGTGGCCAATACCGGGAGGACGCTCTGGAGCATCGTTTGACGATCTGTCACAACCCGTTCGCCGAGCTTTCCCTGAGTTCCGAGTTCGCCGGGGCCTACGACGACCAGTGGATGTTCGACGGTGACCGAACCTACCGTGAGGCGTCGTGGGGAATTCGCGGGAACGGCGTGCCGGGACGAGTCCCTCTGGGGTAGCCGGCGCCCCAGATCAGCCGCTGAGCGCCCGTCTCCGGCGTTCTTCCGCCTCCTGGCACGGTCAGGTGCTCATCGGCCTCCAGCGGTCGTAGCCTGACGCCATGGCGGATCGTCAGGAAGGACCGACGTGGTGGAGGCGTGCCCGACGTCGCCTCATGCGCACGCATCTCGTCTGTAGCCTCCGACGTCACCCTCCGGAGATACGGCTCTCCACCTCGTGACGAACACGAACTCGTCGACAGCCAGATCGTGACCTACGGAGATGGCTGTGACCAGGCCGATCGCTGAGTGGGCGGATCAGGATCACGAGATGCCTGATGGCACGGTCAGCCGATGCCTATGCCGCAGGCGGCGGGAGCTGGTCACCTAATGACCAGTCCGGCGATGGGCTGGTGGCGCTACCTCCACAGCGCATTGGGGCGGCACCGGATCGAGGTCTGGCAACATCATGCGATGGACGTCGTCAGCCTGAGCATCGCCGGATTAGCTTCGTCGCGGTCATCGTTGTGGGGGCGATCACGCTCCGCTGGGCGCAGCACGATTACCGGGTTCGTCGCAAGGAGGCGGTCCTCGATGTCGTCCTGGAGATGCGCACCCTGGACTCCGAACAGTGGGTTGCTGCTGGCCGACGCCTGCCGTCGACGTGGTTGCCAACCTGGGCTGGCAGTTCGTCATGCAGCGTCCAACTTGATCCAACCCACCTGAGGCATGTGCCGGCCCCCGGCCTTCTCAGCTCTCCGTAAAGTTCGCTCCTGGCGCATTGACGGTCGGGGATACGGTCTCCGAGAGCGAGTCCGGGGTGAAGGTCTTTCCGGAGAGTGTCGGGGTGACGATGTAGATCGTCCCGCCCGACACGCTGGCCAGGTTCGAGAAGCCGTAGTAGCCCTGGGCGTTGGTGACCACAGCGGTCGATGCAGAGATTCCCCCGGTGAGGGTCATCGTGACCCCAGCCACGCCGACCCCGCCGCTTGTCACCCGTCCGGTGATGTAGGTACCGGTCACCATCACGAAGTTCTGGAGTGGGACGGACTTCGTGGTGATCGAGTTGGTGAAGCTGGCCGGGATGGCCGTGCTCCCGGCCTTGGTGGCCGTCACGACGTATCCCGAGCCGGTCGGGAGGGACCCGAAGGCGTAGTAACCCAGCGTGTCCGAGGTCTCGACGGTGGTGGGTTGACCGCCACCGGTGAGCGTGACGGTTACACCCGGGACGGCCGCAGCGGTGCCCGTCGCCGTCTGACCGGTGATGGCGAGACCCTTGTAGGCGAGGAACTCCTCCCCGCTGAGGCCGGCGCCTCTGACGGTCACGGACAGGGTGGCCGGAAGGAAGGTGTCGCCGGTCAGTGCCGGCGTCAGGGTGTACTGGCCGTTCAGGGTGTTGGGGAAGGAGTAGGACCCGTTCGCCGCCGAGGTGACTGATACCGAAGGCTGGTCATTGCCAGAACGGGTGACGGTGACACCCGCCACGCCACTTCCCGAGGGGCTCACGACTGAGCCCGAAATGGTGAACACGTCCGGGTTGAGGATATAGCCGACGCCGGACTGGCCGACGACCGTCGTTCCCACCGGGTTGTTCAGTGACAGGTAGAAGTAGCTCGTGGGTTGGACGAAGGTATCGCTGTCGATCGGAACCGACACCGTCTTTGAGGTCTGACCCGGAGCGAAGACCAGGGTTCCGTCGGTCTGCTGGTAGTAGTCCGGTTCGGTCGCCGAACCATTCTGGGTGTAGTAGTCGACGGAGACGGACTGCGTCTGCGCCGGGCTCAGTTGCACGGTGAACACCGCGTCGGCGGTTCCGCTGTCCCCCTTGATCACCGAGACATCGCCGGCCACGGAGACGTAACTGTTTGGATTCGCGTTGACGATGAGTCCTTGCGAGGAGGATCGTTCGACGGTGGCGGGCCCGCTGGCCACGGAGATCTCGAAGTAGAAGAGCTTGTCGGTCGACGCCACGGTGCTGGCATTGACCGGCACGGTCACCGTTTTACTGGTCTGCCCGGCGGCGAAGTCCAACGTTCCGCGTACGGCGGTGTAATCGGTCCCGCTGACCGCCGTGTTGTCGGCCGTGGCGTAGCGGACATAGATCGGGGAGGTGGACGCATCGCCCAGGCTCACGGTGAACGTGGCGTTGGCGGTCCCGCTCGGGGGCGCCTCCACGGCGGCGTCGGACGAAGTGACATAGGACGTCCCGGCCACCGGGGCGACCTGGTCGACGAGATAGCCGATGGCGTCACTGCGGAGCAGCTGGGCGTCCACCGGCGCCGACAGATTCAGGTAGTAGTAGAGATTGTTGGTGTGGGCGGAGTTGGCCAGGATGGGCACCGTCACCTGCTTGGAGGTCTGCCCGGGGGAGAAGGTCGCCGTGCCGGACGTCGACGTGTAATCGGTTGACGCCACCGCAGTGCCGTCGGACGTGGCATAGCCCACCTTCACCGTGTTCGGGCTGGCCGGGGCCAGGGTGATGGTGAACACCGCGCTGGACGAACCCGAGGTGGGGCGCGGGATGGTCACGTCGCCGACGCTGAGCCCCGGATTCACCGCCGTGTTCAGGATCGTTCCTAGGCCGTAGTACGAGTTGGACAGAACGGCGTTGGTCGGCGCCGAGAGCGTGAGGTAGAAGTTGGTGTCCGACGCCTTGACCGTGTCGGGCAGGACGGTGACCGGGACCGTCTTGACCGTGGTGCCCGCGGCGAAGGTGAGCGAACCACTGGCCGCGGTGTACTGCGTCCCGGCAACGGCGGAGTTGTTGCTCGTGGCGTAGCTCACGGTTACCGGGTTCGGGGTGGCCGAGGTCAGGGACACGGTGAAGTCAAGGGTTGTGGAGGTGGAACCTGCCGCCACGCTCGGGTTGTTCACCGACAGGTATGGCTCCACCTCGTCGTCGATGAGCGTCCCCGTTCCGGAGCTGCTGGTCACGGTGGCGTTGGTCGGTGACGACAGCGAGACGTAGAACACCCTGTTGGCATGAGCCAACGTGGTTGCATCGACCGTGACGCTGATCGTCTGGGAGGTGGCTCCGGGGGCGAAGGTCAGCGTGCCGCTCTTGGCGGTGTAATCGATACCGGCCGTGGCCGAGCCATCGCTGGTGGCATAAGCCACCGTCACCGGCTGGGTGGACACACTGGACAGCTTGACCGCGAAGTTGGCCGTGACCGTGCCCTTGACCGGCGTGTAGACCGACACGTTGTTGATCGACAACGTCGGGTTCTCGAACGGATTGGCGATGTAGCCGTACGCCGAGTTATTGCCGGCCAGGACGGCGTTAGTGGGACTGCTGATGGTCAGGTAGAAGTACTGGTCGGGCCCGGCCGCCGTGTTCCCGTTGACGGTGACCGGAACGGTGGCGCTGGTCTTGCCCGCGGCGATGGTGACCACGCCCGATTCTGGATCGTAGGCGCCGGATGCTGCCGTGGCTGACCCGTCACTGGTCTGGGTATTAACTGTCACGGGGTTGGGACTGGCACTCGACAGTTGGATGGTGAAATCGGCGGCCGTGGTACCGGTGGCCGGCTTGAGCACCGCCAACGAATCAACCGAGACCACCGGCGCGACATTTCCGTTGGAGATCATCCCGTAGGCCGAGTTGCGCTCGAGGGTGGCCCCGGAGGCCACCGACAGGTTCAGATAGAAGTCGACATCGCTCACGCTCGTCGTGTTCCCGATGATGGTCACGTTGACGGTTTTGGTGGTCTGGCCGGCGGCGAAGGTCAAGGTCCCATTGGCCGGGGTGAAGTCGCCGGGCGACACGGCGGTGTTGTTCTGCGTCGCATAGTTGACGGTCACCGCGCTGGTGGCGGCAGGCTGCAGCGCAACGGTGAATGCCATGGTGGCAGTGCCGGATGTGGGTCGGACCAGGCCGGCGTCACCGACGGTCAGCTGATGGTAACTCGCCGCCGGTCCCCCGATGGTGCCGTAGGCCGTGGAGCGGAGGAAACTTGCGCCGGTCGAGGCGTTGGACAGGTTGAAGGAGAAATACGAGGTCGCAGTGCCCGAGGCCTCCTTGCCGATGGTCACGGGCACCTCGGTCGACGTGACACCGGCAGCGAAGGTCAGCGTACCGAACACCGGAACGTACTGATTCGCCGCCGCGGTGGCAGATCCGTCGGAGGTGCCGTAATCGACCGTCACGGGAAAGGTGGCAGGCGAGGTGAGACGAACGTCGAAGTCGAGGGTGGTGGTGCTCGAGGTGCTCGCCGTCACCGCATTGTCGTCCACGGTCAACCAGGCCGCGTGGTTGGCGTAGAGGATCGTCCCGACCGCCTGGTTCTGGCCGATGATGGCGTTGGTCGGACTGCTCAGGTTGAGATAGAAGTACTTCGTCGCAGAGTACTGACTGGTCGTGGTGACGGGCACGGTGATCTGGACGCTCACCTGACCGGGGTTGACGGTCGCCGTGCCGTGCTCGTGGGTGTAGTTGACGCCGGCAACAGCTGACCCGTCCTGGGTGGTGTATTGGAAGGTGATCGGATTGACGCTGGCGGTGCTGACGGTTGCGGTGAAAGTGGCCACCGAAGTGGAACCCGTCCCCTGGGTGGCCGTGGCGTCATTGACGTTCACGTACGGATTGGTGGTCGGATCGATGATGGTTCCGGTTCCCGTGCCGTGGTTCACCACCGCGTTGGTGGGGGAGCTGAGCTGAAGATAGAAGTACAGATTTCCGGTGTGCAACGTCGAAGCAGGCACGGGGACCGAGACCGTCTTGCTCAGCGTGCCGGGCGCGAAGGTCACGGTTCCCTGCTCAGCGGCGTAGTTGGCCGTGGACGTGGCCGTGCCGTTGGCGGTGTTGTAGTTCACCGTCACCGTGTTGTTACTGGCGTACTCGAGGGTCACGGGGAAGACGAAATCAGTCACCGCGGTGGTCGACCGGGCCATGGTGACGTCGCCGACATCGACACTCGGTGCACTGTCCGCTCCCGCAGGCATGGAGCTCAGTCCGATGCTGAGGATGCCACTGAGCATGACTACGGCGACGATGGCCAAACGACGAATACGCATGTCCGCCTCCTAGGTAGTTCGGTCCGGGGCGAACACTCCAGCGGGTTCCGTCGCACCGCCCCTGGAGGATGCCTAACACGTTTTCGCCAGTTGGCAAGGGCCTATCAACTGGGACCGCTCTCGGTGGCCGATCCCGACGGTAGTTCTGAGGGCGGCGCGACCCCTTGGTCGTGACGGAAGCCGGCCATGATCTGCACAAACGGTTGCAGGAGCGGTGTAGGTCTCGACTGTCCGAATTCGGAGATAGCCGGGTGGTCCGACAGCCACGCTGAGTGTTCAAAATTGGCGCTCTTCGGCGCGGTGGGGCGCCGATCGGTACCGATCGGCGCTCGCAGGCCGCTTTGTTTGCTGCCCAGACCGCCCCCCAGGGCCGATCAGGGGCCCGGCGGACAGTGTCGTGACTGCCACGTCGGACCGGCCATCGGTCAGACGTGCGATGCCAGCCCGGGGTGGGGAGGATGCCGCTCAGGACACGTTGAAGCGGAACTCGACCACGTCGCCGTCCCGCATCACGTACTCCTTGCCCTCGACCCGGGCCTTGCCGGCGGCACGCACGGCGGCCAGCGAGCCGGCTTCGACCAGGTCGTCGTAGCTGACGATCTCTGCCTTGATGAATCCCCGTTCGAAGTCGGTGTGGATGGTGCCGGCCGCCTGGGGCGCGGTGTCCCCGATGTGGATGGTCCAGGCCCGGGACTCCTTGGGGCCGGCCGTGAGGAAGGTCTGCAGGCCCAGGGTCCGGAAACCCACGTGGACCAGCTGGACCAACCCCGACTCCTCCTGCCCGTAACCGGCCAGCAACTCGGCTGCGTCGGCGGGGTCCAGAGCCGCCACCTCGGCTTCGATCTGGGCGCACAGCACGACGACTTCGGCCGGCGCCACCAGGGCCTGCAGTTCGTCCCGCACCGCATCGTCGCCGAGTGCGCCCTCGTCGACATTGAACACGTAGATGAACGGTTTGGCACTCAACAGATGGAGATCGGTGAGCAAGGCCGGGTCGACGTCACCGGTTGCGGCCGCGGCGGCGATGGTCCGCCCACTGTCGAGGATGGTCCGGGCCTGCTCGGCCGCCCGCAGCACCGGAACCAGCTCGGGCTGCTTGCGGGACTCCTTGGCCAACTTGACGATGCGGCTGTCGACGGTCTGGAGATCGGCCAGGATCAACTCGGTGTTGATGGTCTCGATGTCGCCGACCGGTGAGATGCGGCCGTCCACGTGGATCACGTCCGGATCGGTGAACACCCGGACCACCTGACAGATGGCGTCACTCTCGCGGATGGCGGCCAGAAACTTGTTGCCCAGGCCCTCCCCCACCGAGGCGCCCTTGACGATGCCGGCGATGTCCACGAACGTGACCATGGCCGGAACGATCTCTTTGCTCTGGAAGAGCTCCGCCAGCCGGTCGAGGCGAGCATCAGGAACGGCCACCACGCCCACATTGGGGTCGATGGTGGCGAAGGGATAGTTGGCCGCCAGGACCTCATTGCGGGTCAAGGCGTTGAACAGGGTGGACTTCCCCACATTGGGGAGGCCGACGATGCCGATGGACAGTCCCACGGATGCTTCCTCCGATGACAGTGCAACCACACTGGTGGTGCCACCCACGCTGGTGGGCCGACCCGCGATCGTAGGTGATTGCCCGGGCCGGCGGAACAGACCGGCCGCAGAGCCTTCTCAGCCCGGTGACTTGATCAGGTACTCGCTCATGGTCGAGCTGCGTAGGCGGCCCAGGTCGAGACAGGCGTCCACGCTGGCGATCATCCGGGACACGTTGGCGTCGAGCTCCTCGGACGTGGTGGCGTTGAAGAACAGCATCGGATCGGCCACGTGCCCGGTGGACGGCCAGCCCTCTTCCACGATGCCGTCCATCTCCGGAGCCCCGTCGGACAGGGACCGGACCACCTCGTTGCGAACGTAGCGGGTCCGGGGCTGGAGCTCGCCGGACACCGGGGATTGGGTGCCGTGCCAGCGCGAGATCCACTCCCGGTACTCGAGCCCTTGGGGACGGTGGATGAGGGCCACCGTCAACACCCCCGGCGACCGGACCCTGTCGGGCCAGAAGCGCGGTACGGCGTGCGGGGTGGTCCCGTAGTCGTCGTAGAGGGACTCGACGACCAGGTAGGCCGCCCATCGCTGACCGAGCGCATCGATGGCCGCCCCGACGTCCGCCCGGCGCTCATAGGTATCCAGCCACACCGACACCTCGGCCACATGGGGCTGCTCACCCTCAGGAGGGGGCGCCGGCGACGGGGCCGGAGCGGCATCGCTGTCGTGGACATTGACGCTCAGGCCCCGCACCCCGCCGTCCAGCAGGCGGGGGACGGTGTCGCCGAGGAGGTGCCGGCGGAGGGCGTCGCCTTCCGGCCCGGTGCCGTCTCCCCACAACAGGAAGATGACCTTCTCCATCAGATCGACCCGGGCCGTTCAGGTAGAAGCCGGTGCCGGAACCCGGCAGGCCCCGTCGATGTCGAAGACCTGGTTGAACCGGCCGAGCGCCAGCCACGACCCCACGCAGAGGGCCAGGTCGACGAGTTCGTCATCGCTGAAGTGACGGTGGAGGCGGTCCCAGAAGGCGTCGTCCATGCCCAGGTGATCGGTGGAGTACCGCTCGGCGAACTCGGCGCTCAGCCGCTCCCGCTCGGTGAGGCCGTCCAAGTTCCCGTGTACCCCTACCTCCTCGTAGAACGATTCGGGGATCTCATCGGGATTATCGGATCGGCCCGGCACGTCGCGGGCGGTCCGCCACCCCATACAGATGGCGCACTGGTTGATACGGGCCATGGTGGTCCGGGCCGCCTCGAACTCCCGAAGCGTGAGCGAGGACCGCTCGTACACGGCGCTGGAGTAGGCCCCGGCGGCAGCGGTCAGAGGTGGCGCCAACTCGGTCCACACGTAGACCAACGGGTCTTTCTCTACAGGTACGGTGACGCGCGGCATGGCTTCCCTGCTCTCGCTAGCTCTCCGGGGTAGACGCTACAGGCCGGGTTCAGTCCGCGGAGCCCAACCGACTGTGTCTACGGGGTGTCGCTGGCCGGCAGCCGGCGGATGATCCGGCCCGCCATGGCGGTGATGAAGGGGAACCACTGGCGCTCGCCCAGCAACCACAGCCAGATCTCTCGTCCATCGGCGATCACCGCGTCGACGAACTCCTCGCGGCCCATCCCTCCCGGCTCCAGGGCCGGACGCCACAAGTTCCACAACCAGACTCCGAAACAGATCTCATCGCTGAACCCGTCCCGCCAGCTGCGGCCCTCCAGCAAGGCATCCCTCAGCCCCACCCTGATATCGACGGGTTCTTCGGGCAACTCCAACCGGGGAGCCCCCTCCACCTCGAACACCGTCATGCTCATAGAAAAACCATAACAATTCTGGTCCGGTAGCGCCTTGGGGGCCGGAGCGTCCGGCGAACTTCCTACTCAGAGCCGGTGCGACCCCTCACGGCCCGGTGTCCTGGGCCCCGGGGCCGGGCGCCCACGGGTGGCCCGGAAAACCACGCAAGGTGCCGGCTGGATCTCGCCCAGCGGTCAGAAACGGCGCTCAGCGGTCCTGGACCACGGGGGCCCGGTCGCTGTCCTCGTAAGCCGCCACGTGATCGGCATAGTCGATGAAGAGCGGGGCGTCGGGGTCGAACTCGCGGCGCAAGCTGTCAAAGGCGATGCGCTTGTCGAAGGAGTCCAACTTGACCAGGGCGGCGGGATTGTCGAGCTCACGGAAGTCGAGCCGGCCACGGGCGTTGTCCAGGGCCCGCTTGCCCCGTTCGGTCCGGACCAGCACGCTGCTCCACCCGTCCATGGCCCCGACGCTTCCCACCGACAGGTCGGCGCTGCGACCCAGGAAGTCGGCGCACTCGTCGCAGCCCTTCAGAGCGGCGCCGTGGAAGTTCTTGATGGGCTCGTCTACGGCCAGCTCCCCGTCGCGGTACTCCACGATCATCCGGCCCCTGATGACATCGACCTTGCTCACCCGCTCGATGTCGATCCCCCGGTCCTCCTGCAGCAACTGCAGCATGAGGCCCTGGTAGTCGAAGCTCTTGGTGCACAACAGGGCGATGGTCAGGACCACCGAGTCGATCCGGTGGGCCCCGGTGGGCCACCGTCTCGACTGCATGGCCCGGATCCCCTGGATCTCACACGGCGTGCCCACCACGGCGATCCGCGGCTTGGGGGGTAGGTCGTAGCGGGAGAGGTCCAGCTCGGCCAGAGCCATGGTCTGGTTGTAGTAGCTGCCGGCCGAGTCGATGATCTCCTTGGCCGTCGTGGCCAGATGGGCCACTCCCTTCCAAGGCTCGTCGGGGTCGTCGCTGGGCCGGGTCACCAGAGCGCCGTCGATCTCCCCACCGGCCAGAGCCGCAATCAGCAGGGCGGTGACCACTCCCCCGTCCTGGACCTCGTCGGACCGGGCGCCGGCCCGCACCGAGTACGAATCCATCACCGCGCCGAGGCCGTCTCCGGGGGGGCCGCCGGTGATCTTCCAGTAGTTGTCCGAGGAGTCGGCCCGGACCACGGCCCCACCGTCGGGGAACTGGTCGTCGCTCGAGTCACCGCTGACCGTCGACGGCGGCCACAGAGCCTCGTAGCGCAACCCACCCCGGGGGCAGAAGTCCCAGCACAGCGAGCAGCCGGTGCACATCTTGACCAGCTCGGGAAGGTCGGTGTCCTCATCGATGCCGATGGAGTTGGAGGGGCAGGCCGCCACGCACGTGCCGCACTGGATGCATCGACCGGCATCGATCACCCCGGCCTGCAGCTCCCAGAACCACGTCTTGCCGGGAGGTTCGGCGATGCCGTTCATCTCCTCCCGGATCCGGTAGGCCTTCATCCGACCGGCTCCGCCGGGACCGCGGCCACCGGGGTCGGTGTGCCGGTTC
>Ga0182030_10007056_pt1 | contig 23540 bp, 20 predicted proteins | sample 812S3MmetaG_FD_121299 | JGI IMG/M metagenome (GOLD analysis project Ga0182030, IMG submission 121299) | Permafrost microbial communities from Stordalen Mire, Sweden - 812S3M metaG (Illumina Assembly) | ecosystem: Environmental > Terrestrial > Soil > Wetlands > Permafrost | place: Sweden...
GCAGGTGGGGCAGGCGGTGCCGCCTGCCCGCCCGCGCTGAATTAGGCCCGCTGCTCGAATAGGATCGAGCGAAGGCGAGCACCGCCTGCCCCACCTGCGGGCTCACTGCAAATTCCACGACATCAGGAGTTCTGATGGTGCTGGTGGACGCGCTGGGGATGGCCGGCGCGGGTCTGGCGATGGGAGTGCCTCTGGCTCTCTGGGGCAGGCATTTCGCCGCGAGCCTGATTACCGGTCTGCCGGTGACGGGCGCCGTGCCGATGATGGCTGTGGCGCTACTGGCGGCCTATCTGCCGGCGCGTCGCGCGGCGCACGTAGATCCCATGGTGGCGCTCCGTTACGAGTAGGGCTGTCCGCTCCCTTGCGGTCGCGGCTCGGTAAGCGGCAGTGTGCCCGTTCTTCACGTTTTCTCTGTGATCTCTGTCCCCTCTGTGACCTCAAAATCACCACGACAAGCACGCGACCGCAATGTCACCTAACGACATTTCTTTGGCTTTTCTCCGTGTCTCTGTGCCTCCGTGGTGAATCTTGTGTTTCCTCTTTTCCGGCAGGGCGGCGTTAGGGAGCGTTATTCGAGCTTGATGTCCGAGAGATCCGCCGCGGGCTTGGGAAATTTCAGGTCCATGCTCTCCAGCGTCTCGCACAGAATCTGCGACACGGCGAGGTCCCGGAACCATTTGCGGTTGGCCGGAATCAGGTACCACGGCGCGTGCTCCGTGCTGCATTTCCGCAGCATGGCCTGGTAGGCGTCGGTATACTCGTCCCAGTATTTGCGCTCCTGCAGGTCCGCCGGCGAGAATTTCCAGTTCTTGCTCTTGTCGTCGATTCGTTCGCGGAATCGTTTGGCCTGCTCCTCTTTGCCGATATACAGCAGGAACTTTACGATCCGCACGCCGCTCGCGGCCAGCATACGCTCGAAATCGTTGATCTGATCGTAGCGCGCCGACCAGACCGGTTTGGGCACCAGGCCGTGCACCCGCACCACCAGCACGTCCTCATAGTGGGAGCGGTTGAAAATGCCGATCTTGCCCCATTCGGGCACCGCGTTGTGGACGCGCCAGAGATAGTCGTGGCGCTTTTCCGCGCCCTCCGGGACCTTGAACGACGTCACGTCCACGCCCTGCGGATTGAGCCCGCTCATGACGTGCTTGATGGTGCCGTCCTTGCCGCCGGCATCGATGCCCTGTAGCACCACCAGCAGAGAGCGCCGCCCTTCGGCGTACAACATATATTGCAGTGCCGAGAGCCGCTCGAGATTGGTGGTAAGTTGGCCGGCCGCAGCCGTCTTGTCCACGCCGAGCGTGTCGGCAGGATCGAACTTTGCCAGTTTGATCTTCGATCCGGGCGCCACGATGAGTTCCTGCGCGAAATGTTTCATCCGGCCCTATTCTACAACCTCGGACGGAGTATGGCATCGTAAAGGACGATGCTCGTACTCGCTTCGCAGTCCCCGCGCCGCGCCGAAATCCTACGCCAGGCCGGCATCCCCTTCATCGTCCGTGTTGCCCCCGTGGACGAAACGCCGCTGGCGGGAGAGAGGCCCGAGGAGTATGTCGAGCGCCTGGCGGAGGCCAAAGCGCGCGCCGTGGCGGCGGCCGCGGACGAAATCGTGCTCGGCGCCGACACCACCGTGGTGGTGGACCACGAGATGCTCGGCAAGCCTGCCGACGCCGCCGACGCGCGCCGCATGCTGGCCATGCTTTCCGGGCGCAGCCACCAGGTGATGACCGGGATTTGCCTCCAGCGCGGGGAGCGGCGGATTCGCGATCACGCCGTCACCGAAGTCTGGTTTGCGCCCATGAGCGCGCGGGATATCGACCACTACGTGTCCTCCGGGGAGCCCATGGATAAGGCCGGCGCATATGCCGTGCAGGGGGCGGCGTCGAAGTTCATTCCCCGGATCGAAGGCTGCTACTTCAACGTGGTGGGCTTACCAGTCGCGCTGGTCTACCGGCACTATTTGAAGCTCACGCGATAGACGCGGCCTCTGGCCCGACCTACATCGGCGACGCCGGCGATCTGTTGACCCTTCGGCGGACGCAACTCCGGATGGCCCCCCAGGCTGCACGTGAGCTGCGCACCGGTAGCCTTTCCACCTGCCCAAGCCAGATCCACGGTGACACCGCCGCGCGCCCGCAGGCCTTTCACGCTGCCGCTGGGCCACGCCGTGGGCAGCGCGGGCAGGAAGTGAATGGCGCCATCGTGACTCTGCAGCAGCATCTCCGCGATGCCCGCCGTGGCGCCGAAATTGCCATCGATCTGGAAGACCCACGAGTTGCCGGAAGGATGCGTGTCGAAGAGATTCGGCCCGGTGCTGTGCTCGATCAGCATGGATACCGATTCCCACGCCTTGTCGCCGTCGAGCAGGCGGGCCCAGAAGTTGATGGCCCAGGCGCGGCTCCAACCGGTGTACGCGCCGCCCGCCGCCAGCCGCCGCTCGAGCGAGATGCGCGCGGCCTTCGCCAGTTCGGGCGTGCGGCGCGGCGTGATGGCGCTGCCCGGATAGAGCGGGTACATATGCGACATGTGCCGCTGCCCGGGCGTATGCTCCACGAAGTCTTTGGACCATTCCTGAAGTTGGCCGAACTTGCCGATCTGAAACGGGATCAATCGCGCCCGCGCGGCTTTCAGTTTGGCCGCAAATTCGCCGTCGACCCCGAGGATTCGCGCCGCTTCTTCGCAATTTGAGAAAAGCTCGGAGATGAGCGCCATGTCCATGGTGCAGCCGTCGCTGGTTTGCGCAGTGTGGCCGTCCGGCGTGGTGAAATCGTTCTCGGTGGATTCCGAGGGGCAGGTGGTAAGGCGGCCGGCCTTGTCTTCCACCAGCCAATCCAGGCAGAATTCCGCCGCGCCTTTCATCGGCGGCCAGGCCTTGGTCCGCAGAAACGCGGTGTCGCCGCTGAAAGCGTAGTGTTCCCACAGGTGGGCGCAGAACCACGGTCCGCTCATGGCCCAGTTGGCCCACGTGGGCGAGCCCGAGCCGAAATCGCCCACCGGCGCGGATTGCCGCCAGAGATCCACATTATGATGCGAGACCCAGCCGCGGCAGCCATAATTGACTTCGGCGGTTTTGGCGCCGTTGCGGCTCAGGTCTTCGATCAGGTCGAAAAGCGGCGCGTGGCACTCCGCCAGGTTGCAGGTTTCCGCCGGCCAGTAGTTCATCTCGACGTTGATGTTGGTGGTCCAGTTGGAATTCCAGGGCGGGCGCACCAGTTCGTTCCACAGGCCCTGCAGATTGGCCGGCTGGGAACCCGGGCGCGAACTCGAAAGCAGCAGATAGCGGCCGTATTGGAAGTACAGCGCTACCAGGTCGGGATCCGGCGTGCCGGCAAAGGCCGCCAGCCGCTCGCCGGTGTCCATCCCCGGCGAGCCGAGCTTGGGAAGATCGAGCGACACGCGGCGGAAGAGCTTGCGATGGTTGGCCACGTGCGCGCTGCGGAGCGCGGCGTAGGGCTTGCGCCTTGCGGCGTCGAGTTTTTGCCGGCAAGCCGCGGCAATGGCTTCGGCCGGCAGGTCGGGATCGCGATCGTATCCGCGGTAGCCCGTGCTCGCAGCCACCAGCACCGTCACCGCCTTGGCCCCTTCGATGCGCTGTCGCTGGCCCGATAGTCGCACTGTTCCGCCCTCGGCGACGATGCGCGCGCGCGCCTCGAAACGCATGCCCTTGCCCTCCGCGGGATCGTACTCCACGTCGTTGTCTCGGATGTGCGCGGGCGCCTTTCCCGTGAGCCGCAGGATGCCGCCCTCGGCCGCTTCGGACGACGAGTGCCCCGGGCTGTCGATCCCCAGAGCAAAGCTCATGCCGGCGGCCGCGGTAGTCGTGAGTCTGAGGACAATCGCCTGGTCGACGGCCGAGACGAACGCCTCGCGCACATATTGCGCCTCGCCTATCCGATAGCTGGTGCGCGCTATGGCGGTGTCGAGGTCGAGCTCGCGGCGGTAATCCGTGACCTCGGCCGCGTGGTCCATGGAGAGATGCAAGTCCGCGAGCGGCTGGTAGGCTTCGGCGAACGGCCCCTGCATCTGGCGGCAGACGCGGTCGGCGGCGACGTAATCCTGCTCCTCCAGCACCAGGCGGCGGACTTCCGCGAGGTGTTTCAAGGCATCGGGATTGTTCCATGGCCGCGGCGCACCCGACCACAAGGTGTCCTCGTTCAATTGCAGGCGTTCTTCCTTCACCCCGCCGAAGACCATGGCGCCGAGCCGTCCGTTGCCGATGGGCAGCGCGTCGGTCCACTTCTCGGCCGGCCGCTTGAACCACAGAAGCAGCGCGCCGTTTTCCTGCGCCTGGGCCTCGCCTGCGCACGCTACCGCGGAAACTCCCGCGACAAATTCACGCCTGGTCAGTTTCGACATCCTGCATGCGATGATACGCCTACTTCTTGCGCAGCACCAGTTCCACACCGCCGATCACCGTGCGGCCGGGCATCGCGATACCTTGAATCTCCTCATACGAAGTGTTGGTCAGATTGGAGAGCTGCACGAAAGGGTGGACGCTGCCGCGCGTGTAGGCGGCGTCCACGTCCCACAGCGCGTACGTCCCTTCCTGGCGCCGGTCGAGGATTCCCAAACGCGTGCGCACCGTCACGCGGCCGGCCACACTCGCCTGCCACGCCACCACGGCCGAATGGATGGGGTAGTAAAACGCGTATTTGGTCTCGCCGATCGGGATGGTGTCCTCGGCGCCCTGGAGCCACGAATAGCGGAAATCGAGCGACTGCGAGCGCGATGCCGCAAACCGCAAAGAGCTCTCCACGCCGGTAAAATTCAAGCTGTTGATGTTCAGCGCCTGCCACAGGTCGTTGGGCGAAACGCGATAGTAATCGATGTCGTCGCGCTCGCGCCGCTCGAAGAGGGTGAGGCCTGCATGCCAGCGCGAACTCGGGTTCCAATCGATGCCGCCTTCGTAATTCCAGGCGCGCTCCGGACGAAGGTTGGGATTGCCGACGTTCGCCGGGTCCTCATAATAGAGTTCGGTATAGCTGGGGACGCGGAACGCGCGGCTGACGGAAGCGCGCAGCTTCAGGTGCGGCGAGAGCCAGTAGCCGGCCGCCGCCGTCGGGTTGAACTCGGCCGAGAAATCGCGGTAGACTTCCTCGCGCGCCGAAATCGAGAGCGAAAAGCGCTTGAGCGCGCGGAAGTCGAGCGCCACATAGGCGGCCGCGCGGCTGCGCGAGTGGTCGCCCAGATTGTTGCTCACAATGGATTCGTGCAGCGCTTCCACGCCGTAGTGCAGTTCGGTATTGGTGGCCAGGTTTTCACTGCGCCGCACGGCGGCCTGGTAGCTTTCGTCTTTGTGGTGATTGGTGTAGACGGAGGGATCGTCGCGAATCAGCACGAAGAGGTCGCTGTGCCGGCGGTAGGCGAAACTGGCGGTAGTCTTCTTGCCGAACGCCTGCTGGACCCCCAGAAACCACGTCTTGGTATCTTCCCAGGAAGGGTAGTCGCCGTAGAATTGATCGGCGCCGAAGGGGTGGTCCATGTAGGCCAGGGTGAGATCGGTGGCGCCCCATGCGGAGAGAAAGTGGGTGGTGGATGCCAGTTGCAGATTGCGGTAATCGCGATCGGGGATGAAGCCCGTAGAGAAATCGCGCGAGAACGAAACCTGCTCCGATAGCGCGCCGAACACGCCCGAAAGCGACCCTTGCTGCTGGTTGATTCCGTAGTTGCCCACGGCGGTGCGCAGACGCAATTCCGTTGTCTCGGGAGGCTCGGTGATGATGTTGATAGCGCCGCCCACCGCGTCCGAGCCGTACATGGTGGAGCCGGAGCCCTGCAACACTTCGATGCGCGCCACGGAATCGAGGGGCACGGGAATGTCCATGTTGTGGTGGCCCGACTGCACGTCGTCCAGCCGCAGCCCGTTCAGCAGCACGAGCGTCTGGCCATAGCTGGATCCGCGAATCGACAGGTCATTCTGCACGCCGTCGGGCGCGCGCGCCTGCAAGTCGATTGAGGGATCCTGCCGCAGCACATCCGCGAGGCTGTTGAACACCAGGCTCTGGCTGCGCACAGGTAGTACCAGGACGGCGCGATCGATTTCGTCGAGCGACAGCGGTTCGTACGTGCCCGTCACGACGATGGTTTCGTGTACCGGCGGCGGTTGCTGTTGAGCTTGGCCCAGAGCGGCCAGAAGGGGGAATAAAAGGAGTAATTCGGAGTGCAAGTGCTCATTGTACCTTGCGGTGCCCGGCGGCTATCATAGAGAGCAATGAACTGGAACGACGCAGCGGAAGATTTTCTCAACGCGGTGCTGGCGCAGACGCCGCGGCCGGCGCGCGAGTCCACCGAATCGCAGTTGCGTGGACTGGCGGAAGCGCTGGCGGAAGAAGACGGCAAGAATCGTGTAGGAGTGGAGACGGTGATTGCCGCCTGGGTACGGAGCACGCCGGAAACACTGCGCGCCGACCTTCCGAGGCAGATGGAGCGATTCGGGCTGGATCCGGAGGAGTACCAGCATCTGCTTACGGAGTAGGGGAAGGCTTTAGAGGGACCTCCCTACGGGGTCGGCAGGCGGCACCACTGCAAACACGGCATTTGCCTTGGTCGGCGGCGTCGCGGAAGAGCTACCGTTGCTGGCGATAAACTGCCACATGGCCCGCCCGGTCGGCGTCTCGGTGTCGATCGCTTCCGTTAGCGAATCGCGCTATTCTCCGCTTCTACCTTTACACCGGCGCCCGCATCGCCACCGGCTGCAGGTTGAAGGTTTCGGATTTTCACCAGGCGAGTCGCCCAGCCTCCAAACTGGAGGCGAATTTCGGAAGTCGATCATTCGGGTTGATAATATAAACCTCCTCCCCAGACGCGAGGACCTTCCCTCTGTCGACTCTCCCAAGAATTACCATCCCCATGATGGAGTCATTGCTCTCGATTTTCGCCACGATCTCTTCGCCGGTGCTTGGAGTTCCCCAGCGGACATCCTTATACGGAACCAGCCTAGCGCGAGATCGCCCTTCGGTGATGTCTCCGACCCCGCCCTCAGCAGCGCTCCGCACGTTAGTATCCTCGTCCCCCACTGCGATCTTCGCCAGCAACAACTTGTCGGTCAGCTTCTCCACCGCGGTGCGGCGCACGCCAGAATCCTTGTCCTCCACTGCGATCTTCGCCAGCACCGATTGATCGGTCAGCTTCTCCACGGCGGTGCAGCGCACGTCAGAATCCTTGTCCTCCACTGCGATCTTTGCCAGCAACGATTGATCGGTCAGCTTCTCCACCGCGACGCGGCGCGCGCCAGCATCCTTGTCCTCCACCGCAATCCTGACCAGTTCGCTGCAACCCTTTTGCTTGCCCGAATCGCACTGGCGTGCCAGGTCGTCTACTTTCTTAGATATGTTGCTTGCCGCAACCTTAGCAACCTCCAGAATAACGCCATTCATCGGGGCGCGCCGTCGTCACGCTGCGGTCGGCTTCAGTGATAAATCCAAAGCGTATTTTCGCCAAAGCCGTTGCAAGGGCTTCGCGGAGTCGAGAGGGTGTGTTCCCGCGTCGCGTCCGACTTCAGACGTGCAATTCTTGCGGGACTGGATAGCGGCGCACCTTGATTTTGCCCTCGTCCTTGCGGGCGGCGGCCAGGTCGTAGGCAAGCTGCATCCCGAGCCACGTCTCCTCGGTACTGCCAAAGGCCTTCGTAAGCCGGATCGCCATTTCCGGGCTGATGCCGGACTTGCCGTTCACGACCTTGGTGAGCGTCTGCCGGGTGACGCCGAGAATCTTTGCCCCGGCGGTCACAGACAGGCCCAGTGGCTCAAGGCACGCGCTCTGAACGATGCGTCCGGGATGCGCAGGATTTTTCATAGGCATGGCGTTTCCTCCCTCAATGGTAGTCGATCAGTTCAACGTCAAAGGCGTCGGTGCCCTCAAAACGGAAAACAATGCGCCAGTTGGCGCGTACCGTCACAGCCCACAACCCTTTCAGCTCGCCTTTCAACGGGTGAAGACGATAGCCGGGAAGATTAAGCGCCTGCGGCGTAACGGCCCTATCGAGAACCGTCAAAATTTCCTGAACCGTGTCCAGCAAGTCGGGCCGGAACCCGCTCCGGTCGCCGCGCTCATAGAGCCGTTTCAGGCCCCGGTGCTTGAAGCTCTTAATCATCAGGGTATCACCGTAAACTGGAAGTTGTCAGTTGTCAAGGTTCATCATAGGTGAAGCGGGGCAACCACCACGCCTTTCAAGCCGAGTGGGTAGGCCACATAGCCGTCCGAGTGCTTTTCCACTATGATCTTGATCGCCCTGTCCATTTCACAACACGTGGTAGTATCCGCCGCGCTCCAGCACTTCCACCGGCAGGCCGAACACCTCCGATAGCGCTCCCGCCTCCAGCACCTGTTCCTTGGGACCGTCGCCCACCACGCGGCCATCGCGCATCAGCACCACGCGCCGCATCTCGGGGATGATGTCGGGCAGATGGTGCGTCACCATGACGATGCCGATGCCGCGCGCCGCCAGTTTGCGCAGAATCTCGCGCAGTTCGTGCGTGGCGTACAGGTCCAGGCTGGTGGTAGGCTCGTCCAGCACCAGCGCTTGCGGACCGTGCACCAGGGCTCGCGCGATCAGAATACGCCGCGCCTCGCCCGAAGACATCTCGTTGGTATTGCGCTCCGCCAGGTGCGCGATTTCGAGCAGGTCCATCACCTCCCGCGCCTGGTGCGCCATCTCGGGTGTCACTTCGTGGTTGGGCCAGATGCCCACGCTGCCGAAAAAGCCCGAGAGCACGATTTCGTAGCCCGAGTAGTCGCGCGTACACATCTGCATCCAGTCGTTGGAGACGATCCCCAGGTGGTGGCGCAAATCGAAAAGATGCCACCGGTCGCGCCCCAGAATGCGCAGCGACCAGGGGTCGGCTTTCAGGCGCGGGTACAACTCCCGCGAGATGACTTTAATCAGCGTGGATTTGCCGGAGCCGTTGGGGCCGAGGATCACGGCGTGCTCGCCCTGCGCGATGGAGAGCGTGACGCCATCCAGCACCACGCGGTCGCCGCGCTGCACCGTGACGTTCTGAAAATCGATGAGGGGGACGTCCGACATTGACCTCATATTGTACAGTCACCCCCTCGGAAGACGATCTTACGTCGCGCGCGGTCCGCCCTGCAGCACTTCCGCCGGACAGCCATCGGCCATGAGCTTGAAATTCCGGACGAAGCGCGCGGCCAGCGTCGCGTACTTCTGGCGATACGCCTCGCGATTCGGCCAGGTGGCGGCCGGATCCAGAATCTGCGCCGGAACACCGTCGCATTCCGTGGGGACCTGGAACCCGAATACCGGGTCTTCGCGGAAGGTGGCTCCCTGCAGTTTCCCCGACAACGCGGCGTGAAGCAGCGTGCGCGTATGGCGGATGCTGATTCGCTTGCCCACGCCGAACGGGCCGCCGGTCCACCCGGTGTTCACCAGCCAGCAGGTGGCGCCATGTTTGGTGAGGCGGCCTTTTAACATTTCGGCATACGTGTAAGGATGGTGCACCATGAAGGGCCCGCCGAAACAGGTGCTGAACGTGATCTCAGGCTCCGCGCCGAGGCCGATCTCGGTGCCGGCGATCTTGCTGGTGTATCCGGAAATGAAATGGTAGATGGCCTGCTCCGGCGTCAGGCGCGAGAGCGGCGGCATCACGCCGCTGGCGTCGCAGGTGAGGAAAACCACATTGCGCGGCTGGCCGGCCATCTTGGGCGGCAGGTAGTTCTCGATGTAGTCCAACGGATACGCGCCGCGGGTGTTTTCCGTGAGGGCATCGTCGTTCAGATCGAGCCGGCGGGAGAGCGGATCGAGTACCACGTTCTCCAGGATGGTGCCGAAGCGCCGCGTGCAGGCGTGAATCTGCGGCTCGGCTTCCGGCGAAAGGCGGATAACTTTGGCGTAGCAGCCATCCTCGAAATTGAAGATGCCGTTTTCGCTCCAGCCGTGTTCGTCGTCGCCGATCAGTTGGCGCGCCGGGTCGGCGGAGAGCGTGGTCTTGCCGGTGCCGGAGAGTCCGAAGAAGAGCGCTACGTCGCCATCCGGTCCCACGTTGGCGGAGCAGTGCATGGGCAACACGCCTTCCAGCGGCAGCAGGAAATTCAGCAGCGTGAAGACGGTCTTCTTGATCTCGCCGCCGTAGGCCGATCCGCCGATGATCGCCAGGCGCGCGGAGAAGTTGATGATGATGAAGGTCTCGGTGCGCGTTCCGTCCACCAGCGGCGACGCGTGGAATGAGGGCGCGCAGATCACCGTGAACTCCGGCACGTGGCGCTTGAGTTCCTCCGTGCCGCGGATTTTCATGAACATGTTGCGCGCGAACAGGCTGTGCCAGGCCTTTTCGGTGACGATGCGGATGGGCAGCCGGTAATCCGGGTCGGCGCCGGCATAGCAATCCTGCACGAAAACATCGCGGCCCTGCAGGAAGCCCTGCATGCGGCTCAAGAGCGCGCTGAATTTCTCGGCGCTGAACGGGCGGTTGTATTCGCCCCACCAAATGCGTTTCTCGGTGGACTGTTCATGGACGATGAACTTGTCGGCGGCCGCGCGCGCGGTGTGCTTGCCCGTGGTGGCCACTATGGGGCCCAGGTGGGAGATGCGCGCCTCACCGCGAAACACGATCTCTTCATAGAGAGACGCGGTCGGCAGATTCCAATACACGCGATGCAGGTTTGCCAGGCCGTGGTTCGCCAGTCCGTACAGGCTGGCCAGCCGGGTAGCTTCGGGCTGCGCGGGGGAGGGAAGGTCCAGGTAGGGGTTCATCGCCAGTTCCTCACGATCTTGCGGTCGCCCAGGAATATTTCGTTGGGCGCCTGCGGGTCGAGCGCCCATTGTATGCGCTCGATGCCCTCGGTGATTTCCTTGAGAGTGCCGCAGAAGCTCATGCGCAGGTGTCCTTCCATGCCGAACTCGCGGCCCGGTACGGTGACCACGCGAACGCGCTCCAGCAGCAGCCGCGAGAGCGTCTGCGAGTCCTTTTCGTAAGCGCTGAAATCGGGGAAGCAGTAGAATGTGCCGCCCGGCTTCACCACGCGCACTCCCGGAAATGCCGCCAGCCGTTTCACCATCACGTTGCGATTGTTTTCCAGCGTGAGGCGCAGGCTTTCGATGGACGATTGTACGCCGTTGAGCGCGCCCACGGCGGCCCATTGCGAGGGCGCCGCCGGTCCCGACGTCTCCTGCGACTGAATGTTGGCCATGGCGCGGATCAGTTCGCGATTGCCCACCGCCCAGCCGATGCGGAAGCCCGTCATGGCGTACATCTTCGATACGCAATTGACAACCACCAATTTGGAACTGTCGAGGTTGTGGACCTGGGTGAAGCGATAGCAGTTGCTGGGCACCCGGCCGTCGAAAATCAGGCGATTGTAGGTGTCGTCCATCACCAGGTAGAGATTGCGTTTCTCGCACAACTCCACCACGCCGGCAACGAACTCGTCGGAGTAGACCACGCCCGAAGGGTTGTTGGGGCTGTTGAGGATGACGGCCTTGGTGTAGGGTCCCACGGCCTCGGCCATTTCGTCTACGGTGGGCTGGAAACCGCCATCGCGCGCCGTCACGGCCACCGGGACTCCGCCGGCGATTTTCACCATTTCGGGATAGCTGACCCAGTACGGCGCCGGGAAGATGACCTCTTCCTTGGGGTCGAGGACGGCGTGCAGAAACACCATGAGGGACTGCTTGGCGCCGCTCGACACGATGACGTTTTCGGGCGCCACCAAGCGGCCGTAGTGCTCCTCGGTGTAATGGATGATGGCCTTTTTGAGCGCGGGAATGCCGTCGGCCGGGGTGTATTTCACCTCGCCGGTGGAGAGCAGCGAGGAGCAGTTGATGATGGCGTCGATGGGGGTTTTGCTTTTCGGCTCGCCGCCTCCCAGGTGGATGACGGGTTCGCCCTTTTCGCGCAGCAGCGCTGCGGTTTCATTCAGTTTGAGTGTCGGCGACTCGCAAATGGATCTGGCAAGTTGGCTCAAGCTCATGGCGTCGGTCCTTGGGTGCAGCAGTCCCCGCAAAATGTCACGGGGAAATAATAGTATACAGGATCTTCAAATACTATTTTCCGGTGTGTTGTACGCCGGCGTGCGAGTTGCTCCGCATGGCCAAAGATTCGGACGGGCGATGCCGCCCCGGCCGCGAAACTCGCCTCAAGTGGCAAGAGCCGCTTGCTAACGGCCTGCCCTCCGGGCCCGGCTCAGAAAACGCCGTGATGATTCCACGGGACTTGTTACTGAGGCGGGGCCACAGGGCACCCCGTAGCGGCGTTACATGCGGAACCACCGCGATACACCGCATTAAGGTTCAGCGCCATCTGCCGTCCAAACAGCACCCCTAACTCATTGAAAAAACGGACCAACGTGGAACGTGCTGTTAACCGGCGGGTGTATTTGCGCAGGACCGGCGCCCCGCCCCCGGCCACACCATCCGATCCTGCCCAACCTCTTCAGGTGCCGGAGATCGTCCGGAAGGCGCGGACGCCACCGTGGGGCCAGCCAATGTCCGCAGTTCGCCAATGGTGACGTCCTGCCTGGCAGCCAACGCCTGCCAGATCCGGCGTTGACGCGTTGTCAGGTCGTGGCCAATCCGGTGCGACGCGACGTACGCGCTGCGCGCCGGTCCCGAAGGCCCCAGCGACAGATCCTGCCGAAACCCCTCTTCAGCGGGCGCATACGAACGGCCAACTCGCTTCTTGGAAGAGAGGCGTCCACTGAGGGACAATGGGGAGGAAGCCATGGTGACGCTGAACACGTTGCGGCACGAGAAAAGGGCCGAGATCCTCCGCCTTGCAAACATTCACGGCTGTCGCAATATCCGTGTGTTCGGCTCGGTGGCTATGCAGGAGAACCGGCCAGATAGCGACGTGGATTTCCTGGTGGACATGGAAGCAGGGCGCACGATCTTCGACCTCGCGGGTTTCATGGGCGATGTCAGGGATCTGCTGGGGACCGAGGTCGACGTAGTCGAAAGCCGCTCGATTCATCCTTACATCCGCGACCGCGTCCTCGCCGAAGCCATAGGACTCTGAGGTATGCCGGCAAAAGATTCGCGCCTGTACCTGATCCACATTCGCGAGTGCTGCGAACGGATTCTCGAATACACCGCCGGCATTGAAGCAACATGGCCGGGCGTTTCACTCGTCCATGACGCGGTGTGCCGTAACCTGGAAATCATCGGTGAGGCCGCGCGCCGGTTCGATGACGCGTTCCGCGCAGCCCATCCGGAGATCCCGTGGCGCGCAATGATGGACGTGAGGAACATCCTCATCCAGGCGTACGACCGCGTTTCCGCCGGGATCCTGGTTGATGTCGTACGGCAGGACATCCCACCGTTATTGGCGTCGGTGAAGCACCTCCTCGGCGAAGACCTTGGCTGATGACGCACCAGCTTTCCTGAAGATGGGCACACGAGCAATGGGAATGCGGTCAGCCTGGACCCGGTGTGGGGCACGTCCGGCAAGGTCATTTGCGGAACTTATGGACGCATTCGGAGTTCGAAGGTGAGTTTTGGTGTCTCCTCAGCCCCGGTTGACACCCAGACGTCGGGGAGGATGCCGGATCTGGTTGAAAGTCGGTGACTTGTATTGACTGAATTCTCCGGTTCGAACGGGGCTGTTTTCTGTGTCTGGCAACGGGTGTTTCCGGCACTTATGGAGAATCCGTTCGAAAGCCGCCATCCTGCCGAAGCACCGGGGGTTGCCCACCCTTTCCCACCCTTTGGGTCAAATCAGCCAATTAAGACCTGATACACTGTTGTAGGAATCGACAACGTATTGATTTTCAACGTATTCGCTCCTGGCACCGCGATTGCTTGTTGAATTTCCTTCGATGAATCTACAGCCTATAAGGATGGGCAGTGTATGACCCTCGCCGCCACTGAGAAACAAACCGACTACCTTCGAGCGCTTCCGGGAGATGACGCCCGCCAGATCCTGTGGCGCTTCTCCGACCGCTTCGACCTCCAAATGCTGGTGCAATCCGTACGTGCGGTGGCGCGCGGACCGGTGGCCCGCCTGGTAGCCCAGGGCGCCCGCAATACCCACGAATGGACCGCCGAAAAGAACGCCTTGCTACAGGCCTTCGACGAATCGGGCATCACCGGCGTCTTCATGGAGCCCTCGCAGGGCGGGTTCATCGAAGGGCCCAAGAACCTGGCGCTGGCCCTGGTGGCCTTCGAACTGGCCTGGGTGGATGCCGGCGCGGCTACCGGCAGCCTGGCCGGTTGCCTGGCGCTTTCGCCCATCCACGAGCGCGGCACGCCCGAACAGCGCGACTACTACATGGCCCGTTGCGCGCCTCCGCAGCCGGGCGAAGACCGCATACCCTGGCGCGGCGCCTTCTGCCTCACCGAGCCCATCCCGTATGTGGGAGTCGACACCGGCCTGCTGGGCGGCAAGGTGCGGGTGGCCGAATGGAAAGAGGGTGAAGAGCCGATGCTGCAAGTGGAGAAGCGCGGCCGCTTCATCACCAATATGGGGTTCGCCAACTTCGTCACCGCGGCGGTGGAGTCCGACGACCCGCGGCTCAAGGGCACCTGCATGGTCATCCTGGAAGAGACCGACCCCGGCACCTTCGACCGCGGCACGCCGACGCGTAAACTGGTGCACCAGCTTTCCTCCACGCGCGACCCCATCTTCAGCCTCAAAGTGCCGGCCAGCCGCATCATCGGCGGATACAGCGTGAAGGACGGCGTGATTGTCCCGCGCTATAGCCACGGCGAGATCATCGAAGCGGTCTTCCGCCGTACCCGCGTGACGGTGGCCATTATGACCTCGGCCAAGCTCCTCTCGGCTGTGGAACCGGTGATCCGCTACGGCCGCGGGCGGTTCCGCGGTAGTGCCGTGGCCACGCCCGGGTCGCCGCGCTATGACTTGGGCTTGCAGATGAAGGCGGACGTGGTGCATCGCCTGGTGGACGTGTGGGCTACCGGGGAAGCCAGCGCCGCCCTGGGCTTCGAAGCGGCGCGCGTGTTCGACCGGCTGGACCCGCTGGAGCGCCGGAAGGACGAGATTTTCGCCGCGCGCGGCATCGGCGGCGGGTCGGCCCGGATGAAGGCCATGCGGCCCATTCAGGCCAGCGCCATCGAGTACGTCCACGGCGCGCGGCCCGAGTTGCAAGACGACGTGCTGGTGCAATACGCGCTGCTCGATTCGGTGGCCAACGTCTTCTGCCCCGCCTGCAAGTTGTGGAACACCGGCCACGGCGCGCGCATGATGCGCGAGGCCGTCAGCCTGATGGGCGGCTACGGCATCACCGAGGATTGTCCCGGATTCCTGGGCCATAAGTGGATGGATGCGCAACTGGAAGCCACTTATGAAGGGCCTGAGGCAGTACAGCGCCGCCAGCTCAGCGTCACCATGACCGACGAGGTCTTCCTGGCGCAATTCAAAGAGTGGATCCGCGAAATGCGGCTCATCGCCAACGAGCGGCCGGGCACCGGCGCCTGCGCCCTGGCCACGGCTATGCAGATGTGGCTGTGGAGCCTGCACCATCTGCTCAAGGCCAGGGACGCCGCCGGCGCCAAGCTGTACCAGAGCTCGCGCCAGGGCGTGACCTTCCCGCTGGCCGACGCCTTGTGCTGGCTGCTGGCCTCGCGCTGCCAGATTCTGGACGTGCTGGAACTCGAAAAGCACGGCCCCGAGAACCCCACCGTGGCCGAGGGACTGCCCGGGCTGCTGGCCTTCCTCACCGACCTGTGCCACGTGCAGGCGGCCCACGCGGCGGGCGAAGTGGGACGCGTTTGCGCCGAGTTGGTGTTCGGCTACAACCGCCATCCGGCGTGGGAAACCGAGGGCTGCGCCACCTGCTACCGCACCGAAGATCTGGACGCCATGGAGTGCCTGATTCCCGGCATTTCGAGTCTGGCGGCAGGCTACAGCGACGTGATCGAAAACGATGGACGGCACGAAGCCAAGGCCGGTCCGTGCGTGCGCTTCGACGGGCTGGACCAGTTCTCCCGCCTGCGGGTGCGCATGGACGGCTGCCTCACCGGTTCGCAACTGGCCAAGGACCGTGCGGCCGACGCCCTCACCAAAGTCATGATTCCGGAAGCGCTGGATTACCCGCAATGAGCGACGGGGGCATCGACCGTCAACAGATGGATGTGGACGTGGTGTGCGTGGGCTTCGGACCGGCCACGGCCGGTTTCCTGACGACGCTTTCGCGCCAGTTGGTAAACCCCGACGGCTCACCGGCGGTGGAGAGCCCCTCGAATCCCGGGCTGCCCCTTCAGGTGGTGTGCTACGAGCGCGCCGACGACATCAGTTTCGGCGTTTCCGGAGTGGTGACGCGGGCGCGCGGCATCCGCGCCACTCTGCCGGATCTCGACCCCAGCCAGATTCCCATGGCCGCGCGGGTCACACACGAGAAGGTGATCTATCTGCTGGACCCGGTGGGCGCCAGCCGCCGCTCACGCACTGTGCGAATGGCAGACCGTCTGATTCGCACTCTGGGACTCGACCGGGAGTACGGCGTGGAACTGCCCTACGTGCCCACGTTCCTGCATAAGCAGGGCGGATTAGTGATGTCGCTGGGTCAGTTTTTGCAGCACGTCGGAAGCGAACTGATGGCTTCCGGCACGGTGCAGATCTGGCCCGGAATGCCCGTGGAAGAAGCCATCTTCGACCCCGACAGCGATCGCGTGCTGGGCGTCCGGCTGTGCGACCAGGGAGTGGATCGCGGCGGAAATCCGGAAGCCGGTTTCATGCCCGGAATGGATATCTACGCGGCATTGACGGTGGTGGCGGACGGACCGGTGGGCGCCGTGGGACGGCAGTTGGACGAAGAACTCGGGATGCCGGACGGCCATCATCAACGCGAGTGGGCCGTGGGCATGAAGATGGTGGTGGACCTGCCGGAAACCTGCACGCTGGAGCCCGGCACGGTGTTCCATACTTTGGGCTATCCGGAGCCGGAGATTTTCGGCTTCCTGTACGTGCATCCCGGCCATGTGGCCACGGTGGGGATTTTCGTCCCCTCGTGGTTCCGCAGCCCCATGCGGTCGTCATACCGGTACCTGCAGCATTTCCTGCTGCATCCGTATTTGTGGCAGTATCTGCGGGGCGGGAAATTACGATCGTGGGGAGCGAAATCGTTACAGGAATCGGGCCGGCGCGGGGAACCGATACTGGCGGGCAATGGTTTCGCGCGCATCGGCGAGGGTTCCGGCAGCACCAACGTGCTGACCGGGTCGGGCGTGGATGAGGCTTGGACTACCGGGTCGCAACTGGCCGAGGCGGTGTTGGAACTGCTGCGCGCGGGCAAGCCTCTGGACCGCGAAAACCTGGAGCGGACGTATGTGGCGCGGCGGCGCGCCAGTTGGGTGGAACAGGAAGGGCGAGTGGCCGAAAAGGCTCGCGACGGCTTCCACCGCGGGGTGGTCACCGGACTGATCGGCATGGCGCTGGCCGGATTCACCAAGGGAAAGCACTCGCTGGCCGGCGAGCCCGGGCTGATGCCGCAGTTGGCGGACTATTACCGCGGCAAAATCTCCCCGGCGGAACTGGAGCAGATGGTCGCCGACTGCCGGCGCCGCGGAGTCTCGTGTCACGATGCGCTGATGGAGCGTTGCGGCTGGCCCGCGATTCCCTTCGACGGCCAGCTTCTGATCACGCACCAGGACGCGCTGCTGATCGGCGGCAAAGTGCAGGCGCCGGGGGGATTCGCCGACCACGTGAGCTTCATTTACCCCGATTTCTGTGAACGCTGTGCGACCAAGCTGTGCATCGAGATGTGCTCGGGGCAGGCCATCACGGCCGGTCCGATGGGCGTCCCGATGTTCGACCGCGAGAAGTGCGTGCATTGCGGCGCGTGTCTGTGGAACTGCACCACTTCGTTGCAGGACGATCCGCAGCGCGGCAACATCGCCTTCCGGCCAGGCGCCGGCGGGTTGCATTCCCCGGAGAATTAGGCGGGGCGCGCAAGGTTCTTCCTACAGCCAACCGACGGCGCCGGGTTCCAATTAGGTTCTTATGGAAAAAGACGAAAAAAGAATTGTCGATCCTGGGCGGCAATCCCCAGAGCCGTGAAGAGATCGCGCGTTCCAACCCGGAGATGTTCGTCATGCTGATCCACGGGTGTGGGATGGTTCGCTTTGGTTTGTGTCGCGGGCCGTTGGCTGGCGGCAAATAACGGCCGGATGACCTTTTCGCGGATGACCACGAGCGCGGCGATGGCCCGCAGACCAGTCGGTTCCGGCTCATAGCGGCGTGAGGTCCCGATCTTGCGCACCATTCCTTTGCCGCGCAGTTTCTTCAGATTGTAGGTGGCCCGTCGCGGCCCATAGGCGGATTCCGCTTCGCCGCTCATGGCGCGCACCTTTCGGGCCAGTTCAAAAGCCGTGAACCCGGTGGGTGCCGTCGATAACGCCATCACCGCCTCTGCTACCCGCCGCATTCCGGGCTGGGTGAAATCGATCCCGCCCACTTTGGTCTTCCCCACCTGGGTGGGCAGCGGCAGGTTTTCCAGAGTCTCGTCAGACACCAGGCAAGCGTCCAGGCGTCCGACCGCGTTCAAGAATCTTTCTAGAATCCCGCGCAGGCGAGTCACGATTTCCCCGAAGCACGGCAGCGACCCGCCCCAGCGGTACGCGCTGGTATGGTGCACGATGACTTCGGCGCGGAGGGGTGCCCTCAGGGCCCGTTCGCCATTGGTATGGATATTCAGGATCATCTTGCCGGAATCCGACTTCCTCGTCTTGAACGCCTTCGACGTCCTTTGTGATCGACTTCGCCGGCCCTTTTATTGCCCAACGCGCTCGAAAGCCGCGCCCTGAATTACAACTCTATGCCGAACGTTTTTTCGATTTCGTCCAATGTTCGGCCGGTAAAGACACCTAGCCAAGCCTTCTGTATGACTCCTTCTGGCGAGACAATAATCGTCTCAGGTGTCGCGCCTAGCCTGAAGTTCCTGATCGTCTCTTCGCTGGGGCTGGCATACACAGGAAACGTGAATTTATTAGATAAGACATAATCGGTCAGCCCGGCGGTCCTCAGTGAAATTCCCATGATACGATAGCCAGCTACTCGCTCACTAAGCTTGACGAACGATTGAAGATTGCGGCTGCACCACGCACAGTCAGGCGCAAAAACATAAAGGATCGTGGGCCTCGAATCGCCGCCCCAGGTCACCACAACACGTCCACCGCGCAGGTCACTGGCCACTAGCGGCTGGGCGTGCTCACCAACGATCCCAGCCGACGGCAAGGCTGGTCCGGCATTAGGCGTGTGATTAATGCGCCAACCGAGGTATAGATTGAGCCCAAGGGAAGCCGCCAACAGGCCGACTGGCAGCCACGAATCGACATTACAGAACCTACGGATGAGGGCAACGCCCACAATTCCCTCCATTGTTTTAACTTAGAGAACGGCTAATGTAAGGCGTCATGCAGAACCGCAATAATGTTAACAGTTGCAGGGCGGGTATCCTGCGAGTCGCCGCCTTCCGAGCCGCACCATGCGAAGCCAAGATTCCGCGCACTCGCAGGCGTACTCCACGCAAGATCGACCGCCCATAAAGCGTTTTCACGGAAAATGTCGATACATCGGCCGCGCTTACGGTGGCAAGCCCGCGGCCCTACTCCTCTATTTGGCGGACACAGCCACAGCGAATGTCATTGCCATCGTTGCCGACGTAACAATAGGAAACGCCAGCGTTGTTAAAACCACAAAGATCAACACATCCCTGATATTGGTCGTCCGTGCACGGCCCCTGTGCCCGCAGTATTGCGGACGACCCGGCTACGGCTATAGCAAGAAGGACAAGGGAGACTACCGTTTTTCGCGTATTCTTAAGAGTCACTAGCTTATAAAACCTCCTGCGCACGAATGTAGCCGGGGGGGGGGTGAATAAGTCAACAGGGAACTTTCCTTTAATATGCCCGATACACCGGGGTCGGCAAGGGGCGGCGTGATGTACCGAAGAAACGTTAAAGCGAAGCTAAGGTGCAATGCGAAAGGAACAACTGTGGCCAAATTGGAGTACTAATATCTTCTTAGGCGTGGGACCAGAGCCGGACAGAAGATCGGCGAGAAGAATACGCCACCGTTCCTTTTCCGCACACCGCCGCGGGATCGCTCGGCCCATGGTGGCGCACCCCTAATGAGAATCTTCCCCCATGGGCCGGGCTTGTCGGCCTTAGGCGTCGAACATCTCTATTTACGGGGTCATCTTCGCCGCGGAACCGCGGCATCCGCTCCGCTATGAACGTGCTGGATTATTCTCGGTTGGATCTGGGGAGCCACTATCTCCCCGACATTCATTCCATCGCGCCGATTTCTGTCTCGCGGTAACTTCGCGGCTGCTGCGGGATAGAAAGTAGTACCGTTGCATCGCATGATCGCGCTAAGATATGAAACGTCATTAATATGGTGGGCACTAATGTCGGGCAGCATCCGAAATGTTGTGTCTCGCAACGTCCACTTCGGACGGAGAGTGTCCGCTTAGCGGGCGCTGGCCTAAGCTGACGTGGCGCGGATAGGCCACCTTGCTCTTTGCGGGAGGAAGACAACCAAACGCGGGCACCCGCACCTGGGAGTGACAGGAGCACGCGCAGATGTGTTGATCGCGTCGATTGCATTTATTGGGAGGCGAAGTGAAGTCGTTTACCATACTTTTTGTGTCTGGGGTTGGAGCGAGCATTCTCGCGAACCAAACTTCCCCACCCGTGCCGGCTTTCGAGGTCGCGTCCGTGAGGCGCTGCCAACCAGGAGGCCGCCCTTACAGGAAGGAGGACCCGGCGATGATCAGGTATTTCAATTATCCGCTAGTGCCGATTATGATGCGGGCCTATGGCCTCCCGCACTACCAGATTGTCGGGCCGTCCTGGCTGGAAACCGAGCGATACGACATTGTCGCTACAGTGCCAAAGGGTAGCAACAAGGCAGAAGTTCCTGCAATGCTTCGAGGCTTACTTATGGATCGATTTCACATGAGAGTTCACGAGGAAATGAGACAGACAAATGTGTATGCGTTGGTGGTTGGGAAGGGTGGCCCAAAACTGCGCAGACCCGAGAGTGTGGACGGCCCCGAGGTGATCGAATTTTCCAACACCGGGACACTGAAAGCAAGGACGTTAGCATCGCTGGCGTCGATGCTGTCGAGTGTGGTGGACCGGCCCGTCGTCAACATGACCGGGCTTGAGGGGAATTTTGACATAAGTCTCAGTGCGGCGCCGGAGGATTTTCCCGGACTTCAGCGGATCGCATCTCAACGAGGCGACGCCGACGGCCATCCGCCCGGCGATTCGGAGACCCTACCTTTGCCGTCCGTCTTTACGGCCGTTCGAGAACTGGGCTTGAGGTTGGAGCCAAGGAAGTTGCCCTTACGATGCCTCATTGTGGATTTTGCGGAAAAGCTTCCCCGTGAGGATTAATGGGGCCGGTGCTCATGGCCACATCCCGGGCGCATCGAGCGAAGCGGGCGTCGGCGGGCTGCATTCCCCGGAGAATTAGGCGGGGCGCCAGGCGAAACCCGCTCCCGAGAATGGCGCTCCGCCCCAATCGGTTCATAAGCACTGGCTGCGTGAACGTTTTCGGGATTCCGGGCGGTTCCCGCTCCGTTGCCGTCGCGGCTCGGAATCGGTCGCATTGGAGTTACCGAGCCCGGCTCAGAGGGCGTTCCGTAAGCCAGCGGGGCGTTCCCGAAACCGTGTAAGCGCCCATAAGCGCTCGGCGAATAGTCGGGCGGCGCGCCAGACGTTATAATCGAGTTGCCCCAATCCCCATTTAGGAGTTAGCAGCTTGCGAAAGAAAGTTACCGTTGTAGGCGCCGGAAACGTCGGCGCGAATTGTGCGTTGCGAATTGCCGATAAGGAACTCGCCGATGTGGTCCTGGTGGACGTCGTGGAAGGCGTCCCGCAGGGCAAAGCGTTGGATATCCTGCAGTCCGGTCCGGTGCAGGGATACGACGTGTCACTGGCGGGCGCAAACGATTACGAACTGACGGCCGATTCCGATATCGCCATCATCACCGCGGGTTTCCCCCGCAAGCCGGGGATGAGCCGTGACGACCTGCTGGCGGCTAATTACGATGTGATCCGCATTGCCACCGAACAGGTTGCCAAGCACTCGCCCAACTGCATCATTATCGTGGTGACGAATCCGCTCGACGCCATGGCGCAGGCGGCCTACTGGGTGTCGAAGTTCCCCAGGAACCGCGTGGTGGGCATGGCGGGCGTACTGGACAGCGCGCGCTTCCGTACGTTCATTGCCGCCGAACTGAAGGTGTCGGTGGAGAACGTCACCGGCGTGGTGATGGGCGGCCACGGCGATACCATGGTGCCGCTGGTGCGCTTGAGCGGCGTCTCGGGAATCCCGCTGACCGAGCTGATGGACCAGGCGGCTATCGACAAGATTGTCGAGCGCACTCGCAATGGCGGCGCGGAGATCGTGAAGTACCTGAAGACCGGGAGCGCCTACTATGCGCCGTCGGCGGCCGCGGTGGAGATGGCCGAGTCGATCCTGAAGGATAAAAAGAAAGTGCTGCCCTGCGCGGCTTATCTGGAGGGCGAATACGGCATCAACGGGCTGTTCGTCGGAGTCCCGGTGAAATTGGGCGCAGGCGGCATCGAGAAGATTTACGAGATCAAGCTCACGGCGGAAGAACAGGCCATGCTGAAGAAGAGTGCGGACTCGGTGCAGGAACTGGTGGACATTCTGAAGAAGCGGTAAACTCGCCTAACGCTCCCTTAGCGGCCGCGAAACAATACGCTGACCAAATGTCTCGAATGTGCGCAATCGCTCCCTAACGGGGTGCCCTCTGGGCCCGGCTCCGTCAAATGCGCATGCCGAGCCGCGCGCGGGAGCAAGCCGTTGGGTCTGAGTGCACAGGATATTTCTTCGCGGCTCCTTACGGTCGCGGCTCGGAACTGAGCCGCGACCGTGAGGGAGCGTTCGCCTACTGAACTTTGCGCGTGCGCTCGGCCAGGTAGGCCGCCATCACTTCGCGCAGGGGCGGCATAGGCGCTAGACCCAGCCGCTCGATTTTGGCGTTGGAGAGCGCCGAATACCGCGGACGTTGGGCCGGTGTACGGTACTCGCGTTCGTTGGTGGCCAGCAGCAGCGGTTTGAAGTCCGCCAACTCGAAAATGGTCCGCGCAAACTGAAACCAGGAGATGGGGATGCCGCCGGCGATGTGGAAGACGCCCGCAAGGCCGCGGTCCACCAGGTCGACCGTGCGCTCGGCCAGCAGGGGCGCGTAGGTGGGTGAGGCTACGTGATCTTCCACCACGCGGATGGGCTGGCCGGCGGCTGCCAGGCGCAGCATGAGCTCCACGAAATTGCCACGCGCGGTGGCCAATCCGCCGGGTCCGAAGACGCCGGAAGTGCGCACCACGATGGCCCTGTCCAGGTAAGCCTGGGCGTACAGTTCGCCGGCCAGTTTGGAGACCGCGTAGGCGCCCAGCGGGTGGGTCGCGTCGTCTTCGACGTAAGGATGCCGGGCGCGTCCGTCGAAGACGTAGTCGGTGGAGAAATGCACCAGCCGCGCGTCAATCTGGCGGCAGGCGACGGCCAGGTTTCGCACTGCCAGCCCGTTCACCAGGAATGCGGCCAGCGGCTCTTTCTCGGCCACGTCCACCTGGTTGTAGGCGGCGGCGTTGAAGA
>Ga0182030_10007058_pt1 | contig 23536 bp, 23 predicted proteins | sample 812S3MmetaG_FD_121299 | JGI IMG/M metagenome (GOLD analysis project Ga0182030, IMG submission 121299) | Permafrost microbial communities from Stordalen Mire, Sweden - 812S3M metaG (Illumina Assembly) | ecosystem: Environmental > Terrestrial > Soil > Wetlands > Permafrost | place: Sweden...
GGCCCAACGATCGCCTTCGGCATGCTCGAACGCTCCAACGTCTCGATCATCGAATCGATGATGCAAATCCTCACCGCCCAACGCGCCTACGAAGCCAACGCCAAAGGCGTCCAAGCCGCCGAAACTCCGGAGAAGCTAAAATAGTGACTCAAATAAGTCGATAAGTCCTGTAATAGGGGCAACGAGGGCGATATTTTGAGAAGGATGCAAAATCTGACTCTATACTTCTCCGACCGCGATTTCCGAATCGACGGAATTGAATATCGGCGAATACCAATTTTTGTTCGCCCGGCCTCTATGGAGATAGAGGCGTGGCCGACGGAGTTCTTGATTTACGTCGCGCTGGTCCGCGGGAGGAGCCGCTCGCACAAGACTTGGCGAGCCTACGCTTACGCAATCCTCAGCTACATCCGTTTCATGGAAGGTGTGGGCATCAGCTGGCGGCAGCCCAGTGAAGAGCGTCTAGCTCACTATCGTGCAAACCTTGAGAAGCTAGGATTAGTGCGCCCGACGATTGCGCGGAACATGCGCCGGATTTGCTTCTTCTATGAGTGGCTCTTTCGGAAGGGCCTTATCGCGACTCTGCCATTCGCTACCGAGGACCGCGATATTCAGTCGTACGGCATGACATCACACATCGGCAAGAAGGTGACCGCAAAAGTCCCAGCTCTGATCCCGCCTGTGCCGAAGCGCCGCCGATATCCACGCTATTTCAACCGGATAGAGCAAGAAAACTTATATGCGCTTTTGACGGAGCGTGACAAACTTATAATGGAGTGGGCGATTTATACGGGCGCCCGAGAGTTTGAGATCGCGGGCCTCCGAGTTGATCAGTTGCCGCCTCAAACCGCTTATGTGCATCGACGAACGTACCAACTTCCCATTGTCGGAAAGGGCGGAGCCGTCGGAGACCTCCACGTTCCAACGTGGCTGATGAATCGAACACATCAGTACGTGAAATTCTTCGGCCGCGCCGAGAACGTTCGCAAATGGAAAAAACAGGGCTACGTGATTCCGCCGGAAATTTTTATTTCGCGCTTAGTTACACCACTACAGCCAGATTCAATCTACCGGGCGTTCAAGGACAGCTTAAAGGCTGCGGAGCTGACCGGTACGTTTCACGCATTTCGACACACGTACGCTATATCGACTCTGCATAAATTGATGGGCACGGATAAGAATAAGGGTACAGACGGATTGGCCGCCATCGACGATCTCAAGTATCTGATGCGACACGAGTCGATTACGTCTACTACGCGCTATCTCGAAGCTTGGCGCTTCTATGAAACGGAGATCTATTCGGATCTCTTTGAGATACCGGAGCGCTACTTACATGCATAATGATGACCTTGGGTACAGTCCCACTTCGTTATTGTGGACACACACTTCACCGATCACTGGTAGGACAGTCACGGTGTCTTTTCAGTCGGAGTTCGACACGATTGGAGAGCGAGCGCGCGAGATGTTAAATGCCGCGAAGCGCAATCTGCTGCACAAACGTAGTCACAGTATCCATAACGCAATTTATGTGCTTCGTCGGTGCGTGCGTGCTATTGCCAATCATTGCCCTCAAAGTGACGTAGTTGAGGATTGGCTTTCTGCCGTCACAAAGAACCTCGTTGAAGATGACTCAATTACCGAAGGATCTCGCTTTACTTACTTTGGTCATACAGCGCCAATTCTCGCGGAAGTAGCACGAGTTCGTTCCGAATCCCTTAGTTACTCAAACCCGTTTCAGAGACGATCCATCTCCGAGGAACCCCTCGTCCACGGAGATGCCCTCGAGCCAATAATCTCTCAAGCTCGACGAGACGCGTACGCAGTTCTCCGGACACTCGAGAGCCCACCGAAATCGCATCTCCCGTTCATTGCGGAGGCACGTCGTTTGGCGAACGGCGGTTTATTTATTCCCGGGGATGTTAAGCGAAATCGAAATTCCGAAGCCGTAGAACTCGCAAGAAGGTGGACGCGCAAGACAGGTCTCAAGCTTGCGGACCTAACGGTGCACCTCTACCCGTCTGCAGAAACATTGCTGCCATTTCTTCTGCTCATTTCATTTGCGCTGGCAGCTAATCCCGATTCCATTTCGTTGTTGAAGCGCAGCGGCGTTCGCCGGCTGGAGCACCCAAGCAGCGGTCCGTGCTTAGAGATCAGTATGGACAAGCCACGATCCGGTGAAATTCCACAGGCTCTGCTAAAGGTGCGAGAGACGCTATCTGAGGGAGCGCTTCTGCAACAAGTATTGGCAATGACCGAATCTCTAACACAGCTGGCGGATCAAGACGATCGGGATTATGTATTTCTTGCTGCAACGCGCTATGGATTTGTCCAGGCAATCCGCGGAAGACTTCGTTCTGACGCAATGGCGAAATACTTAAGGACGCACAACTTCCCTGCGACAACGCTAAAAGCACTCCGATCTGCCCGGATAACAGACGATTGGATTGCACGTAAAGACCCACTGTGGATATGGCGCCTGCATGGTGGTAGCTCTCTGGCGATTGTTGCATCGTACGTCATTCGTGGAGAAACTGAGAGCCTTGATGAAAAAGCGATGGCTCAATTTCAAAGTACAATGTTGCAAGTCCCCACGTCTGGGCGCAAGCTTGAAAAGATGGCGGCATCCACGCCGAGCCATACCTGCGCCGACGTTTTCGATTCGTCTAAGCCAAGGGATGCTAACGGTTTTTGTGTGAGTTATCTTTGGCCATATAACGATGTCCACTTCATGTTTAACCCTGACGAGAACTCCGTCGTCCATTTGCTTCGGGACTATCACGTGCTCTGCGAGGCGGAGAAGGCGATCTCGCCGGCACGATTTGCCAAGCTTTATGCGCCCAAGAAGAAGTTGATAGAGACTGAATATCTTCCGCTTATCGATTCCGAATTGATGGAAAGGGCTGAGCGACTCGTAGCCGCGATGCCGAAGTTGCCACCAATTCTTGAGGTGCTTTAAATGGCAAAACGCAGCGCGGCGTCCGTCAATCGGACGCGGCAATCAAAACGTATACTTCCTGACCAATTCGCAGACTGTCGATTTGAAGACTCACTTTGGAATATACCAGTTCACGCGCAGGGTCGAACCTATCATATGGACTGGGATCAATCGCTCGCAGGCGGTTCCCGACTAACGGCTCGCGGAAATTCAGAGCTTCTCGAAGCGGCTAAGCTCTATATACTGCTCGTAGCCCAGGGGAAAGGCTGTCGACGGCCGCTTAGAGGTAGTTCGCTAAAATCGGAATTTGAATCCATCGTCGCTCTAATTCAGTGGATGTCATCGCGAAAGCTTTCAAGCTTCAGGCTTCTAAGTCTGGCGCAAGCCATATCATACAGAAACTATATTCGCGGGCGGACAACTACGTTTAGGAAGGGGGTCGGCCGGCGAACTGCTACAGAAGCTGAAGCAAAACCAATAGCTCCTCGTACGATTGCCTTTCGTCTTATGGTTCTCAAGAGATTGGCTTTGAATCAATCCGAAATGGGTTCGATTGGGACATCTTTCAGCGTAGCCGAAAGCTATGAGCTCTTAGAATATCTCGATGCTAAGGTGACGGCTGAATCGAGCACCGAAGTCATACCTGACGACATCTTTAGGAACGTCTTAGAGAAGGCGATCGCATGGATTTCAACCGATGCTCCCGTGGTAATTGCTCTGCAGCGTGGCATCGACGAATGGAGAGCTTATCGGCGCGACAACCAGTTAGGGAACTATAACCTGCGTGCGTCGTCGAAGTGGCGAGCGATTCGCTCGTCGCTGGTCGATGGAGATAAGCGAGTTCAACTGGACGGCGATGAGCGATCGTTCGATTCATTGACATGGCCGGACGTAGCGAGGCTCGTTACCATCACTCGCGGGGCGTGCTACGCCGTTATCGATGGTATGGTTGGAATTCGCGATTCTGAAATGCGCTCACTGAAGATTGGGTGTATGAGCAGCGCCCAGCCGGAAGGCGGCGGTCCAGCTATCTTAAAGATCGCGGGTTTGCTTTATAAGACAGCGTCGACTGATCGGGGCGTGCCTGTCCAGTGGGTTGCTGGTTATGACGAAGCTATCAATCCGGTTCGAATTGCGATTGAGATCCTCGAACAATTGCCGCGACCGAAGCATTCGGAGCACTTGTTCGCGCCCATGCAGAAAGGACGTCACCATGGGACTCGCCTCGCGCGCGGTGGGATTTCTGCTGCCTTGGGCGAGTTCACGTCGTCAATTGGCATAAAAGAGTGGCATTTCACGCCTCACCAATTTAGAAAGACGTTTGCTCGATTTGTCGCCCGCTCAACAGTAGTCTCGGTCTTCGGGTTAATGCGACACTTCAAGCATATGAGCGTGTTGATGACTGAGCGATATCTCGGCCCAGATCCAGAGCAGTTAAGCGATGTTTACGACGCTTTTGAGGACCTTACAATTGAGCGACTTGAAAGCGCGTTTGGGGCTGAGCGGCTCGGCGGACTAGCTGGCAAACGAATATTGAATAATAACGGGCCGTATAGAGGCGCTTCCAATGCAGAGGCTAGGTCAAGGCTTGCGAAAATGACGATCGCCGATCCGAGCGCAGCGTTTCGTCTGACTCCGACGGGAATGTGTATCTACGACGCGCCACGAGCAAACTGTGGTGGAAAAATCGAAAACGTGGGGTGGGATGCGTGTATGCCCTGCTCCAACTTTCTAGTGGGTGCGGAGAACCTGCCGTACTGGAACTTAATATGTGAAGCTCTTGAGGTTGCGATAGAAGAACAAGAGATTTTGGGGTTCGGATCGGTTTACTTGCACGATCAATTGTTGGCGGCCCGACAGATTGTCGCTTCGATTGAATCGCCCAGCTAATGGACGGACGACGAACGCGCCGCGAGCGAAGTCGACATATGATCGTCAGCGCGCTCGCCCGTCTCAAAGATGGCACTGGTACTCATTCCCGTCATGTTGGAATAAGGGTGCGTATAACGAAACAGGCTGTGGCGCGTGAAGCGCGAGTTAGCTCGGCCACTCTATATCGGTTTCCCGATTTGATCAAAGAAGTGGAAGCCGCTTCCGAGGCAGTCGATCAGAAGCTTCGGCCGGCGGAGGCAAGACGCGCCGCTGCGGCGGACCGAATCGAAGAGCTAGAGCGGCAAGTCGCTAAGTTGCTATCCGAAAATCTCAGGCTTTCGCGCGCTCTCCTGAAGTTTGATCCGACACTTGGCCGGCCGGAGCCAGTCGAACTCGATGCGCAGCGGGCAGCGCGTAAGGCGTCAGGCCACAGTCGGAAGACCTAGATCTAGCATTGCGTCCGTATTGCAGCCGGGAGCCGTTGCTGGTGGCTACCAGACTAAGCATCCACCGATAATCAGCTGAAGAAAAGTTTGCATCTACCGATCAAATGATCGGGCTCCGAAAGTTCCGCGGCACGTCTTATGCGGACTACTCGCGGTCCGTAGCCCCGCGGACGTTCACTCCAGAAGGTAGGCCTTCGCGGCCCCGACGAGTGCACGCGCGTGATCGGCGAATTCTTCTTCTGTGCTCGCCGAGTGTAGGACACATGCTGGCGACTTATCGCCCAGTCGATCACTGAGCCATGTAAACCATCGTACGATTTGATCAGGCTGGTATTGCGTCCGCAATAGTAATGCGGTCTGAAGTGCAAGTTGCAACCGACGGGCGGAAACGTACGGGACATCGCCCTTCGCCTGCCAACTCGCAATCGTTCTGGCATCTCGGACGCCAGCGATGTAGCAGGTCAGCCGGTCGCCAATGAGGTCAAGAACTCGGGTCAAGACCTGGAGCGCGGGGTCGTCGCCGCTTCCTCCAGTGCCCGAACTTCCGGCCTTTGCTGCGTCGGAGTTAAATTCGTCAACAACAGCATTCCGGCTTATGGTCATTGGGAGCTGGGGCATCACTGAGCGTCGCGACCTCGAGCGCAATTTCATGATCGAGCATTGTTTCAAAGAGGCGTCCAACTGCGAACATCGCGACCATTCCTTCGGCTACCGGATCCACATCTCGGATCGTGAAGTGCTTGAGTCGCTTTTTCGTGGCATTGCTTGTAAGGAACGCAATCTGATTCTTCTTTTTGCCAGGAAGATACAATGGGTTCTCGGTTCGCGGTCTCCTGGCACGGCGCAGTCCGTGTCCGAGTGCCACGATGTGGCGAGCGATCTCATCATCGGGCATTAGGTCGAACAGCCTCTGGACTGCGTATGCGACGATCGAAGAAACGGACACGGCGTTTACGTCGCGAACCGTGAACATTTTGAGTCGACGTCTTACGATATCTGAGGCCAAAAAGACGACTTGAATCTTCGGAGCAGCCGTCGAATGAGAGGCACGTAGTCCGGGGCGCCGTCGCGAAGACGGCTGATGTCTCTCGCGCATTGTTTTAGCCCGAGTTTGCAAGCATACTTGCAAGACGGCCTACTGGCAAGGGTTCGCAAAATCCTTGGTGTGATCGTCAAGAAGAGAGCCATTACCGTTCGGCTCCCTCTGGATCTCGTGAGGGAACTAGAAAACGAGGCCATTGAAGACGGCCAAAATCGTCAGTCCGGGAGAGTGTATTCTCCAAGTAGTACCCTTGAGCGAATTCTTCGAGAATACTTCGCGGCAAAGCCGGAGCGGCGTCGGAAGCGGTCTAAGTAGCGACGTCGGCGTTGGCTGGGATATACTTAAGTTGCGCTGATGAAATATAACGTCGACTATTACCTACCACGAGCGGTCATCGCTCGTCGCCTTGGCGTAGCTGTTTCCCGCCCTCCGAAAAGTGACGCCGAGAAGGCTGCCGACGATGAACGCTTTTCGTATGATGCTAACCGCGGATGGTCATGGAAACATCGCAGCAGCAACCGTCCGCACTCAGATGACTGAACAGCTATGGTTAGTTAGCGAGGTCTATGAGACGTACGACCGGAGCATCGATAATCCCGAGCGCCCACAACGTGAACGCAGTCAGCCACGGGCTACTTCGAGGGGTCGATCCGGTCAGCTATCGCCAAAGCCCAAGCAGTCCAATCATCGATGTTCTGTCCATCGCTAAGTTCAGAGTGGCCGGATCCCTTTAGATATGACACGTAGGATCGAATCCGATTCGCCTTCTCCCAACGCTCAGCATCGGTGATGAGCTTGTCGACTTTCGCCTTCTCCTTACGGGCACGCTCGTCTGCCTCTTCCTGAAGCTGTCGCTCGCGCTCCCAGCGCCGGCGCTGTTCCGCAATCGCTTCGTCACGTTTGCGATCGCTCGCCGTCTGTTCCAGAAACCCAATGATGATGTCGTTCAGACGTGACTCTAACGGCCTTTCCTCCGTCCCATTCCAATCCCGAGTTCCGTAGTAGGACTTATAGAGCCGCAAGCGGAGCAGCCCAGTCGGTTCATGGTCGTATTTGGGCCCCCAATCATAAGCCCCGGGACGCACGTCCTTCTTGTGCGGAACCCTTTTCGTAATTTCCATGACGTCGAACGTGATCGTCTGGCCGAGCATTTTGACGGACAAGCCCTTACGCTCGTCGACGCTGACGCTCCAGCCGCGTCGCTCCAAGCCGCGCAGGAACACGGTCAACAGGACCCGGCGCTGCCGCTCAATCGCCGTGATCTTCGACCCGGTGGAGCCTCCCCAGCGCGATGGCTGCCCCTCCCGGTCGAACCACTTCTGGACGATCGAATGCCACTCCGCAACCGTCTTCGGAACTTCAATTCGCGCTTCGTCACTTTGCTCGTGAGCAATAGCGGCCGCAATGTCCGCCGGCAAGCCCGTTTGCTCGGGCCGCTCGTGCTCAGCGATAACGACGGTCTCATCCTTCGGATCGACGCATGGCTTAAGTGGCGACTTCCGGACGCGTTTCCCAAACTTCAGCTTTGTCCAATAACCACGTGGTGGCAGTGGGACGTCGACGCGCCTACAGAGCTTCGAAAAGCCGACATCCGAAATGTGATAGCGCGGGGCGATCTTCGAGACCGGCTCGGACCAGACAAGATCGTACAATTCCCGGCGAGTTAGATGACGTGTCTTGGTAAGCCGCATCGGTTGTTCTTCGCTGGCGTTGCGCTCGTCACACTAGGAGGACGCACGACAAGATGGCTACCGACCAAGGCCGGCCTGCAGCCAGCTCGGTACCTTTGCGGACTTGGCGTCCGAAACCGATCGGGGCGTCTCCGGCGGTTATCGAGTAAAGCAGCCCTTGGAGAACGAAAGAGCCGCTATGGCACAAGCAAAGCCCCTCATCGACATCAAGTCGTCGCGCTTTCAAGAAGGCTATAAGGGCTCGACGGAAGCGCTTCCGCCGATGCGCACAGTACCGGCTGCATCGGTCGTCGTGAAAGTCCGCGCGGCGGTGCCTGCCAACCCGAATCAAAGGTAAACCGCCGTGGCCGACAGCAACCCGCCCCAGCCTCAAGATTACGTCGTTCGCAAGGGCTACCAGGGACCGGCCGCCCCGAGTGTACCTCACCTGTCCAGGCATATACTCGTTCGCCGCGCTCGAGCGGCGACGCTAAACGGCTGGAACGGCGACGCGTTGCTTCAGGTAGCGACATAGTCGACATCGCGCAGCAGACGGGTTCGTAAAGCACCGCGGTATGCTCAGCAAATTCGCGATGCCAGCCCAGAAAGCCCTGGACATGCCGGGAGCGAAGGTTGGCGCTCAGCTTTAGTCAAGTGGCTAGAAAGCGATGCCGTAGGCGCCTTCCGCAGCAGCCGTCTGCGAAGGTCGGATCTCGAACAAGAGGTGGCTTTACGTTGGCACGCTGCTTTTCGCGGCCTCAATTTAGTTCGTGCGGAACTTCGGTCTGCTTTAGTATCGAGTCGAAAAGGGCCAGTATCGGCGCGTGCTTCACCTGTACGATGGTGTCGCTTTTGGTGGATCCGTGAAATTCTGAAATGCCGATCCCAGTGAAAATGACGCTCTGCCCGCGCAAGGGCTTGTCGCCCTCGATAAAATGATGCGGAAAATTGGTGAAGAACACGATTGATGGCGGGAGAGCATCACCTTGCGGCGGTTTTGTCTCCAATCGTCCGACCTGATGTACAACTTTGTTGAACCAATCAGAGTCAAACGACGACGATTCGGCTGGCGGCACGTTGATATCGATAAAAACGATACGCTCGTAAGCCGCGCTTTTTCGTAATGCCTTAACGATCAGGTCGCTGCACTTTGCTTCGATCTCTTCCAACGGCAAGCGCGCACCGGCGTAACCAAGATAACCCGTGCGCTGCCGACTCTTGGCTTCGACTGAGTATTTTCGACCGCTTGCACGATGCGTAACGTTGAATTCGCAGTGCGACGTCGTACGATCGTCCTCATCCTCAAGTTCGACGTCAAATCCAGCCCGAAGAAACGCCGACGCAGCGTAAATTTCGTAGCGCGCTCCTTGAAAATGCTCAGGGCGCTTCAGGCGTTCCAACAATTGAGGCTTGAGGAGACCGTAGTTGTCCGCAAGATAGAGCTCGTAGCACAGCGAGAGCAATGCAGATACAAGCGCCGGCGGCGCGGAGACCTTACGCAACTCACCGCGTGGATGATCTCGCCACGTGCCGAGATCCTCGAGCACCTGAAACCACTGCATGAGCGGATGCCGATCTGCGACCGGCTTTTCGACTTCGACTCGAAACCAGTCTTGATCGATAACGGAACCGATGTATGTGAACAGAAAATCGTGAAACGAGTTCCACCGATTATCTGTCAGCACGCGGTCGCCCACTGCAACGAATGCTTGACCAGCATGACGCAAAGTAACGGGTGCACGAACGTGGCCGAATCGAGCGACGTGCTCGGCTTCGACGCGCTGCCCCTCAGAAAGAGCGTGGCGAATCTGGTCGAGCGCGGTCTTATCGAAGTTAGGTCTATCTGACATGTTGATTTAACATCGTCTAAACGTCTTGCCGTCGGCGCACCTGGTACTGAGCATTCCGGCCGGTCCTTAAGGATGCACCGCTTCACCAATTATACAGTATTTCTGCACCTATACGAGCTAGCGCGCTAAGCGTCGCGTTATTGCATCGCGGCACCCTCCGCGAATCTGCGCGGGAGTTCGCCCCGCAAGCCCTTAGAATGGCAACTAAGGCAGGCGTGGAAGCTAATAGATCGGAGATGTCTGGCGACCACAAAGTGCCGAGTGTTGAGGGGCGCGACGGTCTTAATGGATGAGTCCGTTGCAACGCGCTCAGGATGAGAAGGTAGAATGCAAATTCAAGAGGTCGTGAAGCTGCTACAGGCTGCAATCGAAGCGAGCCTTTACGTAGCCCCTCGAGATTTCGGTCTAACCTTCGCAGAGTTAGTTGAAGTAGGCGGCCAACTCGGTTTGAAAGAGGGCGAAATCACCGATGCTCTGCGATATCCGAACGCGCTAGCATTTACAGCGCAACCGCGTCGTCTTACTTTGCCGGATCACTTGTGGCAGCATTATGGGATGCTCGTCTTCGGGGACGAGCCGGAACTAAGAAATCCGATGGCGTTCGATTTCGTCGTCAAGCAATTAAACGAGATAGGACGGGAGTTCGGTGTCGGGCGAGCGGTACTGCTGCGAGACGTTATGATGGCTCGCGCGCAAGATGCCTCTATTCCGCGAAAAGATCTCGAGGTGGCGCTCGCGTTGATGTTCCTGTCGGGGCTCCTCGTTGAAGACCGAGACGGGATCCGTTTTCGGACGGTTGTTGCCGGTGAGCGCCAGTTGCCGAGCTTCGGAATAAATCAGCCCGGTGCCGATCGGATTCGAAACCGAAAAGTCGATCGAACACGAGCTATGCCTCTGGTGAAAGACGTCATCGACCGGCGAACCGATGGACGTCCGGCAAGCGCTGAACCCTTTGGTGCATTTGAGGAGTGCCTCACCAGCTTAGGCTACACGAACTTCAAACTCTGGTGGGCTCAGACGGCGGCCGAGCTGAAGCGCTCGGATCACATTTCGTCGCCGTTATCCAGTCTTGTTCTCTCGGCGGCATTAGTTGAAGGCTCGTTGACGTTCATTGTCAAGCACGCGCAAAGGCTTGGACTTAGCGTGTTCGGTTCAACTGATTTAACAAAAGATTCGAAGACATGGAAACTTGAAGATCTGGTGAACGGCGCTACGCGCGGCGGTGACGCAGCCGTTCTCGATGCGCAATTGAAGAATCGCGTTGACGGCTTGCTCATTACTCGTCAGCGGATTCACGCGGGCCGCATGCTGTCAGATTTCCCAAACGGTGTTCCGGATTTGAGACCGGAAGAGGCCCGGGACGCTCGTGGCGTTGCCGAGTTGGTGGTTCGTCGCATCTTGGACTGGCTGGAGAAGTTCCCGCCGTCGTGATTGTCTTCGAGCGTGACGCGAGAAGCGAGCTACGCCGGCAAAGGTGCTTTACGTAACCGTATAGTCGCGATCGCACAGTAAACGGGTTCGTAGAGCACCTGGTTCGCGTACATAATTCGCGCGGACCTCACGGGCGTCCCTGGTGACGGCGGCGCCTATGCAATGGCCGAAGGTGTCCGCGAGTTGTCTCAGATTGCTCCCGGCGGCTACGCGTCCGGTAGTGTCCTCTTATCAAGCACGAGCAAAACGCTTCGTCGGAAGCGGACACGGGCGCCGGCCGCATCGATCGCTCGGCCAAATGACTCCGAAGCGCCTTCGCCATCAACACAAAAGAGATTCACGTCGCCTCAGCGCCAGGCGACACGATCACGAGGCCGGCGGCCTCAAGCTCCCTTAGCTCGTCGCAGTTCTTGTCACCGAGCTCCAAACAAGGGTCTTTCTCGACGTCGTCGTCACAGCCGCGACCCACGATGAAGTGGGATTTCCGACAGGCGACGCACCAAAATCTACATACCATGGAAATTAGGATTCGCTGCGAGGGCACGAGGCCCCGACGAGCAGTGATTTCCCTGGGCTGAGGGGAGATTCGGCGCCGGCCCCCGACCATAGTTGCTCGGCCCGAGTGGAGGTTGCTAGGGTGCTTCGCAAATCCCATAGTCGCCATCGCACAGTAAACGGGTTCCTAAAGCACCTTTTTTGCTGCTCACTTTCGCTGCGAGCAAGGAATGGTCTTGCCTACCAAGGCAGGATTCGAGCCACGCGGATGTTACGAGAAAACACGGCGCGCTCGCAACAGGAGTTAGAGCGGAGACTCCTGGGCGACTTCCGTTAGCTTTGCGAGCTTCAGTTCGCCATCTAACTCGGGAAAGACGGGCTGGAAGAATACGCTATGACCGCGCGGGTGCGTGAGCGTTGCATTTATGGTTCCATGAACGATGCGCCCAATGCCATCGCCGACCATCAGTTCGTTGCGGCGACGCCAAGTCGTCAGATCGCCTGTATCCCATAGACGACGAAATATTGCGGATTCTGCGCGCAGGTAGGTAATCAGCTCGTCTACTTCTTCGTCTGGTAACAACGACGCATAGTCGCTTCGCAGGCGGCCGACCATAACCCGCGATGAAGCTTCGTAATCGACGTGTAAACGGTGCGACTCATCGCAGAGGAAGTGGAGAGCGACGACATTTCGAGACCACCGCGGGATCGGTTGCTGCGCCCGAAAAATCGCCCAACCCAATGCGTTTTGCGTCACGATGTTCCAGCGCTTATCCAAGACGATCGCGGAACCGCCGGTAAAGCCGGTTACCATCGTTTCGAGCAGTTTAATCTCGATGTCGGTTGCGGTGATGGGTTGTTCCGCCGGCGACGTCAGGCGAAACAAATACGCGCGCTCGTCTTCGTTCAACAAAAGAGCTTCGCAAAGTCGGTCGAGGACCTTTGTTGAGACCTTGATCGGGCGTGCTGCTTCGAGCCAGGAGTACCACGTCACACTGATCCCGGTGAGTTCGCAAAGCTCTTCGCGCGTTAGGCCGCTGAAGCGCCGGCGTTGTTTCGTCGGAGTAAGTCCGACATCTTTGGGTGTAACCCGCAAGCGCTTTGTGATGAGAAAGCTGCGTAGCGCTTCGCGTCGGGCTTTTGTCTGATCTTGCGACACCTCGTTAGTTTTTCTACCTTTGCAACTTCAGGCCTAGTCGCTATTCTGGCGCTGTCGAGAATTTGAGCCGGGCAAACGCACCGCATTAACATCGTTTAATGCGGCTGCCGCCAGCTTTATGTTGTCTTAATGCTACGAGGACGGGGTTATCTTTGCGAGTCGCTACCTGGTTTATGATGTGCACGTTGCTAGTTTTAAGCATCTCTCCGAAAATCGGGTACGCGCAATCCTCACAAAGCGTTCTTGATAGTAAGATCACGGGACGTGTGACGAGCGTGAACGGTCAGCCGGTTGCCGGTGCTAACGTACGAGCAACAGGCGGAGGTGTCTCATCGATGACTTCCACCGATGTAGACGGATCGTTCGCCCTCCACGTGCCGGCCGGGATCTTCGACATCACCGTTAGCAAAGCCGGCTTTCAGCTTGCCCAGCAGTCCGGTATCATCGTGGCACAAAATTCGACCGCGGATGAAACAGTCACCCTTCAGGATGCGACAGTTTCATCAATCCGCGAAATCGGCCGAACCCAGTCAGCGAGCGGGAGCACGGCGATCAACAACTCAGAGTCCGCCGTTGCGGTCCTGCCGGAGAGCGCGACACTCGACCAAGCCGTTCCGAGCACGGTGCGGTTGGCCGCGGAGTTGCCTGGCGTAACGGAGATCGGAACGACCGGCCCCGGTCCGAATCGCTATATCGCGGTTCGCGGTGGTACGTTGCAGACGCAGATTCAAATCGATGGCCACCCTGTAAGTACGGGAACCACGGGAACGTGGTACAGCAATTTTTACAATCCGTGGTCGTTTAGCCACGTCGACGTCTATGAGGGCCCCGGCTTGAACCAGAGCAATGGTGGGACGTCCGTGTATGGAACGGTCAATTTTCAAACGCCTGATTTTCCTACGTCCTCAGAGCTCGCATACTTAGCGAATCTCGGCATTGATGGTTCGGGAAATGAGTATTCGAGCTTCTGGTTTTCCGGAAGCGTTCTTCCACAGGGGCGACTGAGCTTCGTCCTTGCGAAGAATGCGTACGGCGCGTTCAAGAATCTCCAGGAATTCCAGGCCGGAAGCACCAGCGGGACGAGCGCACTCGTGTCCTACCTTGGAAACATGTCGCAAAACATGAATCTCAACAGCGAGGTCGCAAAGATCCGCTATCGTTTTAGCGATGCGACGTCTCTTTCGCTCGGCTTTTTTGGAGATCAAGCTCTCGAAGATCCGGTTGGGAATTCATATAGCAGCGTCATCGGGACTTACAACCTGGCTCCGTGCTTCAATGCCGGGAAGCCGGCGACATCGGCGGCCACTTGTGGTCTGCAATCCACGTACAGTGCGCCCGCCGCGCTCGGAAATACGGGAACGACCCAAACGCTTTATAGCTTCTTGCCGCAGGGATATAATTCGTATAACAACCCCAATTTCACGGCGGAATTTCGGACGACGATCGGTAACGACACGCTGCTCGTGCGGCCCTACGCCGCAGTTCTCAATCGGACGCTAAATTGGTTGAATGAGGAAAACACGCCGGGCAACGGTGGTCCATGGTACCTGGCGACGAGCCCTTCGCAATGCGCTCCCATCACGAGCTTTTCGGCGCCGAACGCGGGCGTAGGAACTGGGGCGAAGGGACCTTGCTTCCAACAAGGCGGCGCAGCCCCGTCAACGACGGCCGCGAACAATTGCAGTGCGCAGACGCCGTGCTATATTCCGACGATAGTGAAGAACGGTGCCGGGCAATCCGTGTACGGCCCGGTTTTCGGGCAGTCGGCTAACGACCAGTTCGCCGGCGTTACCATTCGTTATCTGCATCCCGTTGCCGAAAACATTTATGCCATAAATTTCGACTATAACTCGCAGTATACGACGGGGCTCACGGGAGACATAAGCGATTTCCCCACGGGTCAAACGCTTGCAGCGAACGACTTGCTGGTGCCGCCGACCACACAAACGAAATACGAGCTCTCGGGAACCGGTATCTTTCAGCTCACACGCACGCTTCAACTAGGTGTCACCGGATATTTCACGCAGTGGAACCTCTTCGGCGGACAAGAAGATCCCGGCGTTGTGGCCGCTGTCGCGGCTGCGCATCCCGGCTACGCTGGTAACATCAACGCGGTCACGCCACTTGCGATCACGCCGTTTCTAACTCAATACTCTCACTTCGATCCGCATGTCGGATTGACGTGGCAGCCACGAAGCGGCCTTTCGTTCCGTCTTGCAGGTGGCTCGGGCATAACGCTACCGATCCCGTATTTCATGTCCGGAACGCCAGTCTATACAGCTCCCGCTGCGTTCAATGGAAATATCGGAACGTATACCGTCAAGAATCCCAACATTTTACCGGCCGTATCGATCGCGTACAACGCGGGCGTCGATTTCCGCTCCGTCGGCGGGATCGTGCAATCGCTCGACCTCTACGACTACACGACGCACGATGCGTTCTCGACCAGCACCAGCCTTTATACCGGCCCGATTCAAGGGCCGCCCGGCAGCGCAATTTATCAGGTGACTCCGGTGAACGTTCCAATTGAGAGGATGTTCGGGCTCGAGTACACCCTAAAACATCTGCCGACAACTGGCTTCGGCTACTACCTCACCGCATCGATGCAACGGGACTACTTCGATGACCTGCCACCGTCGTTTTACGTGAACCAACAGAGCCCATTGATCAATTTCAAACAGCTGGACGTGGGTAGCCCGATCGGCTTTGGCGAGACTATTCCATACGCGATGGCGTACGCCGATGTCCGTTATACGACTCGGTCCGGACTGATGCTGCTCGTTGGCGCTGACTATACCGGGTCGAACAATTGGACATACGGGCCGGCATATACGCTGATGAACCTAGCCATCCACATTCCGGTAGCAAGAAACGCATACTTCCAGTTCGCCGTTGACAACCTGACAAATCTGGTCCGGGGCACGACGATTTCAGCCGGTGTTGCTGGCGCAGGGTTCGGACAAGTCGTTTACGGTGCGCCAACGCCCGGAGCGGCGCAGTCGTTTAGCACTCGATCGACCGTCCTCGGTTCGCTACCGCCGCAAACTTTTACGTTCCAATTCACGGCAAAGACCGGGAGCTTCTAACTTGTGTCTCAATCGGAAGAAGGGGTAACCGCATATGACTGACTTGTCTAGAACCCAGTTCTTGCAACTGACATCGTCGCCAATGCTCGCCCCCGTCGTCGACGCTGATCGAGGCGCGAAGTCCTTCATTTCCATCATTTATGAAACGCACTCGCCGACCACCGACAACGATCGGGGGCTTGCCACGGGTTGGAACGAGGGCGCGCTATCCGCCGCAGGACTCGTCGCAGCCCGAGCGATCGGATCTCGCAGGCGTCATGACCACGTAACGGCGGTCTACAGCTCCGACTTATTCCGAGCCGCTGAAACCGCCAGCCTCGCTTTCGCTGATTCGAATATACCCGTGTTTTTCGACTCTAGGTTACGTGAATGCAACTACGGCGCCTTGAATGGTGCGCGCACGCAACTAGTTTTTCGCGATCGTACCCGAAATGTTCACGAGCGGTATCCCGGTGGAGAAAGCTATTTGGACGTAGCCCACCGCATGGCAGCCTTTCTCGAAGTCCTCGCGAGCAAGCCGCGCAAGGGTCGGATACTGCTACTAAGTCACTCCGCGCCGAAATGGGCGCTGGACTACCTTCTGCTTAGGGTACCGCTTGAAACGTCCGTATTGTCGCCGTTTCGTTGGCAGCCTGGATGGGCCTATACCGTGCCGGTCGGCTGGCAAGCTACGAAAACGTCGCGGGAGTAACGAACTAGGCAGAATTACACGATAAGGCGTACGTCGCCGAATTGGTCTCTTTGCGTTCGCGTTCGTTACCGGGATCGGCGAGGGCGTTCAGCGCGACGCCGTATTTCCGGCAGATACATAGAGGAGCCGCCGTCATTGGAAAATCCGTTCAGCGATTATCGGACCGTTTCCGGGCTGAGCGGCTGAGGCCGGGTGATATCACCACGATTGTGCTTTGCGAATCCCGGCGTCGCCATTGCTCAGCAGATCGCTACGCCGCTTCAGCGCGACGCCGTGGCCTTTTAGCGGCCGCAGCCACCCGCCCGGCGGACTCGCCTTTCAGCTGGTGAGGAGCCATTCTCAACTACGTAATTAATTCTCGCGCAAAACTAGAGATTCTCAACCACCCGAAAGCGACAGGCGGTATACTCGATTTACAGCGATGAAATATAACATCGACTATTATCTACCCCCAGCGGTCATTGCCCGTCGGCTAGGCGTTGCTCTTCTCCGGCCTCCGAAGAGTGAGGCTGAGAAGGCCGCTGACGATGAGCGTTTTTCTTATGATGCCAATCGAGGATGGTCGTGCAAGTATCGCAGTCCTAACCGCCCATCCTCAGATGAATCTACAACTTGAGTTGGCTGCGGATCTTACGAGACATCGAGTAACGCGCATTGAACGAACCGATCATAGTCATGGCGAGTCCGAATGTCACGCAGCACTAGGATTGGCGCGCGCAGATCAAATCTAGAATTAGTTGAGCGAAACCATGCACGCGCCGCATTGTTATCGTACCGCTCAGCGATAGCGCGAGTCGCCTGCAAAGCGGCGCGTAAGGCGTCGCCTTCGCTCGGTTTTTGGCCACTGATCCAACGTTGCACGCAACGTGTGTCGATTTTGCCTGCGACGAGAGCGGTTAGCTTCAACCCGAGACGATCGGCGAGCTCCTGTACGACATTTGGAAGTGGCAACGCGTAGACATCGTTGAGCGCCGCCTGAATTCGGGCTTCCGATCCCTTGAATGACTCCACTCTGGATGCCTTCGCCCCTGCAACGTGGTGTGCCGCGAATATTGACCGTTTCAGCGATGGGCTCCGCTGCTCGCCCCACAGCCGTACTACGATGGCTCATAACGCCGGCTCGCGATCGGCGACAAAATCACGAGACGGCGTCGGATGGTCCGGGAGCCTAGGTCGGTCGCCCCGACGCCGCCGGGCGAATTAGTGCCCCTGTCGGCCGCGCTCGATTCCTTTCGCGTTCGGAGACTCTTCGTCGAAGATTGACGGTGCCGTCGGCTTGCCTGCCTGCAATTTTGGGGAATGCTCGGGAGCCCGCGCGTTTACTCTAGCGTCGTGCGCGGTGTAGTGGATGACGAGCCGGCCCGGACTGCCCAAACGTCTGGGCCTTCTATGTCCCCTCGCGGCCGGATTACAGGTCAGCATCTACATGATCGAACATATGTTCGATCATGAGCGAATGCGCAATAACCCTCAAAGGCGGCCGTTTCGACGGCAAGGTGGTCGTGGTCGACGCGAGGGCCCGTGAATTTTGGGTTTATCTGAACATGTACAACCAACCGCGGGCAGTTAAGGCCGGCGGTCTTCCGAGATCCGAATCGATGCTTACTTACCGTCTCATGGAGGGTGGAAGCACCGCTGAAATCGTCGACGATGTTTTCGGCCCTGGCCCGGAGTCGCGACCCGTAAGAAACACATCTTAGGGCAAAACCGCTCCAGGGTGTCGTGCTGCTGTTTGATGACCATGGCCCGTGCGAATCAGTCGCATCGTTAGCGAGCCGAGAGTTATAGCAAAAGCTAGTCCAAATCGCTAGTTTTCGCTATACTTTGCCGCCGCCGCGGTCGAGGGTTCGTACTGAGCTCCCAAGCAAGCGGGTAAGGTATAGCTGAGTCGATGATTTCGTCCAACTCGGGCTTAATACGCTCATTTGATCCCTGCGCTCGCAGATCTCATTTCGGAGCGCGAGTGACCATGCCGCCTAACCATTCTAAGGCCGCGCGGGTTGAACCGCACTAGAGGCCGCAACCCCGCTGCACGGCCGCTAGTGGTGAGGGACCAATGAACGAGAGCCCAAGCGACCCCAGTTCGCCTGTAAACGGCGGCCTGATCGTCGCGGCGCGCCCTGAAGACGTCGGTCCGGGCGAACTCGTCCCCGCGGAAGAGATTCCGGCCGGCCTCGTGATCCCCCGAGGTTACGTCGCCCGCCGCTTACTGCCGTTTTCAAAACCGCCGTCGATCGCAACGCGGCTTATTCGCTAGGTAGACTGGCATCGCCGAGGTATTCTCGCAGTCTGGTTGCAATGCGCGCCTTTTCAGCTCGTTGCTTGGATGAGTTTTCGTATTGCGAAACGGATTGCGGTGGAAGAATCTGATCGGTGATACGTCCCTTGGCGAGCCGAATGACCCGATCGCTGATGCCAATTCCTTGAATCCAGAGTATGCGCGGCTTTATGAGTTGTAATTGCTCCCACACCACATCGATGTCGATATCCATAAGATCGTCCCCTGGCGAAGAACCAGCGGGTAGCGGTGCCTTCACAAACGGCAGCCAGCCAATGTCGCTATTTGTGAGGCCTGCGTCTTCGAGAATTGGCTTAGTCCGGCTGCGATGGAACGGGATGCGGTCAAGGCTTTGCAGCCAATCGGAGTACGCGGCGGCATAGTCGGCTACGTCGCCGGTAGTGCCCCACGCTAGGAAGTTTTTGCGCATAGCTTCGTACGCCGGCGATCCGGGGGCGTCAAGATCTGAAGCGTTCGGATAGTAACTAACGATTAAAACTTTCGCCTCGGTAAGGGGCGGAATAAAGCCTGGTTCGAGTCGGCGCGTGCCAGAAGTGATAAGTCCGTTATAGCGTTCATCGATGTTTTCGCGAATAAGCCTTGCACCCAACTCGGAAAAGGCACTGACGATGTCAGGGTATGGCCTGGGCGCTGGAACCACAGCTCGTTTTGGATCCTTGCTCATGAAAATATCGCGTCCGGAAATGCTCCGCGGCTTACCTTTATGGGCTCATTTAGGAACGTTTTCTTTCGGCCGGGAGCATTCATGTATACTCGCATCTGGTGACCTTTTTCCAACGTGACAAGGAGCGAATACTGGTCCTCGATCGCATGATTGGCAACTCGCCGTTGTCTAATCAGCCCCAGAAGAGTGCTGTAGGGCAAGCAGCAAATCTCGCGCCCTTTGACACATATCAGGCCAAGATAGACTTTGGAAAAATCCGAAGCGATGGTGGCTAAATCTTTGAGGTTGCTAGAGTGAAATGCGAATGGATATTCCTTGAAAGCCGGCGTTGGCTTAGAAGCGTACTTAAGGTAGACGGCAATGGAATCATTAATTTTGTAGGCTGAACGCACTGGCTTGCCATGGTGCTCAAGCGCGTTGATTGAAGTAAACTGCTTGTGTTCAGCGATTTGAATCAGCGCCGCACCGTGAAATAAGTGGTCGTCATCGATGTTCATTGTTGACCTCAATCATATGAAGTTTTAATTGTTCGCCGCGAGTGTGTTGCTCGTTGCAGGGAGGCTTGGCGCCGCGGATGAGATTGGCTTCGACATCTCGCAGTTGATGGCGAGATAAAGCCGGCTGTACGGTTGCGAACCTGATCGCGGGCCGTTCATCTGGGCCACATGATTGTTGCCAATTTGAACGTTTATGATGCTGCCTGAAGCCGCGACGCTCGAAGTTGCTTGACTGTCCGATGTAGATCACTCTACCTGCGGGCTCAGCCGTAACAAAATATATGCCGCCGCCAGCCGGTTTCTCTATTTGGTCAATGGACATTGCGGAAGTAACCGCAAAGGTTCTTTTGCGCATAACAATACGTCCGGAGGGTTGGGTGCGGCACTTTCGTGCCACACCCAACCCGCCGCTACGCCTCCGCGTCAGTGCCGGCCGGGGTGCGGGTCTCCGGCATAATCTTCGAGAGCTCCCGCAGTGCAGTACGCAGTTCGTTCGACCACTTGCTGCGTTCGCGCTCATAGAATTCGAGCCGGCTTTCCATAGCGTTTACCTCTTCGCCGGCGAGGACAAAGAGCAGAACCTCGATCGCGGCCCGCGTTTCCGGTGTCGATTTGGGTCCGGCATACAAGTCGGTATAGAACGGATGATTTTGATTGAGCCAAACCTTGATCTGGCTAAGGGCGCCTTCGGGACGATAGAACGGGGCTCCGATGGCTGACTCTTCGGCGATCACGAACGGACGACGAGCGATCTCCTTTTCGAGGTTTGCCTTAACCTCTGCGAATGGTAAGCCCGTTTGCGTCGCAATCTTCTCGGCCTCGGCATTCACTTGACTTTGGCCGCGCTCGTTGGCGGCGAGTTGTTCGGCACTCGGCTTCGAACCTTTGAATTCGGTGGCGCTTTCCATGGCCTGCTCAGACGGGCGTTTCTGATCCTTGTCAGTGTCTTGCCCTTTTCGGATCTTGCCAGCATCGACTGCATAGCGCGCCTTTATTTCCGAGATCAGTTTTCGAACGCCATGGGTCTGAAGAGCGTCCCATATGCTGTCGTCTAGCCGGACGGACTGCTTGGAGGTTGTGACTGAGAACTTCTCGTCGAGGTCCGCGGGAAAATCGAGTTCAATCTGCCAGTAGCGATCCTCCGCTCTCCAGGTCGACAACCGGTCGTCGTCGCCCCAGGGGTGTCGCGTAACGACATCCATTTGTCGGCCCATGCGCATGATGATCAGGCCTTCATGGTCGCCCATCACAGGCATGCGTGCATTTTTCGTGGTGTTTTTTGTAGTGTTCTTGTCGACGAAACCAAAGCGAGGCGGCAAGTATGAAGCGCGCAGTTTGACGATCACCGTTGAGCCGTCCGGCGCTTTCATGGGGATCTGACCGGATTCGTAGGGAATCGCGCGATCTTCGTCTAGCGTGAAATTGCGTGAGCCGGCAGTAAGGAACAACGGGTCGACGGGCTCAACTTTCACGCCCTCGACGACCAAGTTGCGGTCTTCGAGAAAGGTGCGGTAGACGAGTCCGAAATGCTCAAGCAAATGCTTGCGCAGGTTCTCCTTTGTACTCCACGTGAGGCGATCGAGTTTGTCGACCAGCACGATCGTGCCATGATCAAGGCCATTGAAATGCTCATCGACGTAGGACTGCAGCCAGTTGGGCAGATCTGTCGGCGTCGGAGCCGGCGCCGGCACGCGGCCACCTTCGCCGACCTTTAGGTCCTCGAGGTCAACGCAGACGGCGTTCATCTCGCCGCCGGAAATCCGCGAAAACACTTGAAACCGTTTACCCTGGCTAACGCACGAACTCGGTAAGCCATAACCGTACCGGCCCAGACCCGAACGATCGTTTTCGCGATCGGTGCCGCCCCATTTTGCGGCATAACCGAGCATGGCGGGGATCATACCGCTACCGTCGTCAATGACGGCGTAGGATGCCGGCTTCGTTCCCTTGCCCTCGTACCCGAAGACAACGTGAATGTTCGTCGCACCGGATTGCATTGAATTGTCGATCTTTTCGTCGATCGCTTTTGCTGTATTTTGGTATCCGAGATCGCGGATACCGCGGAGGAAGGCGGCGCCGACGATGAGGCTGTCGTCGCCTGAGACTGTTTGTTGCGCAACATAGCGCTCTTGGCGCTCAAGTGCCGGGTTGCCGAGTGAGATTGAGGTGGTCATGATGATGCTAGGCCTTTCCGCGGCCACAGTTGGACCGCGTGGTGTTTGCAGGGATGTTGTTTTTTCGGGTAATGCGCTACGCACTAAGCGCGAAACGCAAATCTTTGAGGATGCGGCGGTGCTTCTTTTGCACTGCGGCCTGAGAGACTCCGTATTTGGCTGCAACCTCGCGCTGCGAGTTATCGCGCCAATAAAGTTGTTTGAGAAGCTCGCGGTCCGACTGCGGCAAAGCTTGGAGTGCTGCATGAAGCACCAAGCGCTGCAAGCGCTGAATTAGCGGGCTTTCCTGCGCAGGATCTGGCGCATCCGTCGCTTCTTCCAGAGGCACTTGTTGCAAGCGCTTCGCATCGCGATGGCGGCGCTGCACTTCTTTGCGGACAGTGCGATACATCGCAGCGTACGCATAGGTCGCGAAGCTAGCCTCGGAAGCCGGTCGATACGTCTTGGCGGCAGCGGTGAGCGCAATGCGAGCCACCTGGAGCAGGTCGTCGTCGACGGGTCCGGGTTGAAACGCCGTGACGACCTTGCGGCATAGCCCTGCGTGATTGACGAGGAGTTGTTCGAGAGCCGGCTCGGAAGCTTCGGTGCCACTCTGAGCGGCGATGACGAGTTCACGAACCGTCGCGCATTGCGCGGTGGCGTATTGCATAGGGGAGCATCCTTGTCGTGTGATGCCGGCCGCTGGCCGGCTACAGTGACAGCGCTCAACCCTTTGAGGGGGTCTACCCAACTCGGTTTCATCTCGTTCGGGGGCCATTTAGCCGCCGGATTTGAACCCTGTCTGTTTACATCATTGCCCAAAAGTCGTCGCCTGACAACCCCAGGGAGCGGAAATCTTTTTGGTCAGGGCTCCGGGGCAAGTGCCCCCAGGCGGCCCTTCGGGCGATTGCGATGCCCCTGGGAAAAGGCAGCGCTGGAGACCCTGCCCGTGCGGCTAGAGGGAACCGGGCTCGCAATTGTTTCTAGGCCGGAAGCGGGGTTTACCGCCCACGGGCCCAGCGATCGACGTACTCTCGCACGAACGCCAGGTCCCCTACATTGCCGGCCAACATGCGATCGAGAGGAGCGCACCCGCCGAAATCGAGGTTCGAACGCTGGACCCATTCGTCGGCTATTGGCTCGTCGCCGAGAACCGAATGGAGCACAGCGAAGATACCAAGCACATAGGAAATTCGCTCCAACCGGTCACGGCCGAGGCGGGCGGACGACGGATCCGCCTCCCACC
>Ga0182030_10007059_pt1 | contig 23533 bp, 27 predicted proteins | sample 812S3MmetaG_FD_121299 | JGI IMG/M metagenome (GOLD analysis project Ga0182030, IMG submission 121299) | Permafrost microbial communities from Stordalen Mire, Sweden - 812S3M metaG (Illumina Assembly) | ecosystem: Environmental > Terrestrial > Soil > Wetlands > Permafrost | place: Sweden...
CTGATTGATTGTTTACTTTTGAAAAGTGTTGCACTCTTATTTACCGAAATGCTGCACTCTTATTTGCCATTTTGCTGCATTGTTAATTACCGAAAATGCTGCATATTTAATTACTGACTACAAATGGGTAATATATCTTGTATCTCATTCATATTTTCTTAATGTATTATTGAAGTTTCTTTTTCAATTCAGTGCAACTTGCAATGTAATTTTATCATTTATATTTTTGATCATCAGAAATTTATTTTATCAGCTTGTCGGGTAGCTTGATGGGCAGAAAGATAGTTAACATTCTGGTAATCATAGCAAGTAGCTTGTAGGGTAAAGATATCTTTTATCCAATTTATTTTTATCTTTTCTTATTTTATCGTTTAAAAAAGTTAAACCAATCTTATTTTTCCAGTTAATAATACCTGCATCATTCCCTGTTTTATCTTTTTATATTTATCTAATTTCTTTTCTAAATCTGTTATTCCATTATCCATATCGGAAAGGATTGTGGCGATTTCGGTTTGTTCATCGTGCTTAGGAAATAAAATTTCATATTTTGAAATTTGTGGTGCTGTTAATTGAGGGACACCAGTGCTTTCATTACTAAACTCAATAAAATTATTAATATATTCGGCAATGAAATTTATATTAAGATTGGTTATAGGATTAAGAATTATTACTCTGCCTATAGCAGAATATTTATGATCTCTTGGGTTAGCAACACCAACCTGTCCTCTTGCTGTAACGGTTATTGTATTCTCAGTTTGTTTATATTCAGATGTAAATCCATAAAGCCCTTTATTTGTTAAAGCATTTGAATAAATTGGGTAGCGATAATTTTCATCTTGAATTAAAGAATAATTATTAAAATTTAAATCACCACCTGCTGTAATTGAAAAAACTTCACCCAACTTCTTCACCGCCCAACCCTTTTTAGGTTTCAGAAGTTGCTGCATTGCACCCTGTTTTATCAAGCGTTTTTTAGATATCAGCTTTTCTAAATTGCTTATAAGTGCATCGGTATCGGATAAGACGGTGGCGATAGCGGATTGTTCGGAACATTTATAATTTTTATCTGTGGTAATTGGATTTATTCTCGTTTTTGAAGGAAAACAAATTTCACCTAATTCTTTAACATCCCAATCTTCAGGAATAACGCCAACTTCTGTATGTTTGTATTTATTCAAATATTTTTGCATTTAATTCATTTGTGCTTATTACCTGTAATTTGGCTATTTTCTATCATTCTCTTTCTGCTATGTTCAATAGCCATGTGTAGTCGGGCTTTAAGTATTTTTTTATCGGGTAATTCAGTAAGATATTCTGCTACTTTAATGCCTGCTTTTTTCTAATTGTAATAGCTCTATCTGCTCATTGCTACCTTCGGCACATAGAATCAAACCTATTGGTGAATTTTCGCCTGCTTGTTGATCATTTTTTTCGAGCCAACGCAAATAAAGTTCCATTTGTCCTTTATAAGCAGCTTTAAATTTACCTAATTTAAGTTCTATGGCAACTAAACGTTTGATTTTGCGGTGGTAAAAAAGAAGGTCAAGATAAAAATCTTCTCCATCAATAATCATTCGTTTCTGACGTTCAATAAAAGTAAAACCACTTCCCAATTCTAAAATAAAAAGCTCTAATTCCTTCAGAATAGAATCTTCAAGTGTTTTTTCAGAATAGGTATCCTTTAATCCTGTGAAATCAAGAAAATATGGACTTTTAAATACTAAGTCTGGACTTATTGTATCATTTTCTTTTAAATTGTTTAGTTCTTGTTTAATTAGTTCTTTGGGTTTTTTGCTCAACGCTGTTCTTTCATATAGCATACCTTCTATTTTCTCTCTTAATGTTTTAACGTTCCATCCTTCAATCCTGCACATCTGAGTATAAAATTCCCTTTGTAAAGCATCTTTTATAGGGATTAAAGCAATGAAATGTGTCCAGCTTAATTGTCGTATTAGCGATACGACATTCTGCTCATCATTAAAAACCTGAGCAAACTGCATCATTCTTCTTACATTCTTTTCTTCAAAGCTCTTTCCGTATTGCTTTGTCAATTGTCGTGCTATAGATACGACAATTTGTTTACCATATTCAGCTCGTTTATTTTCAAGGATATTACTATTAATACATTTACCAATATTCCAATAAGTATAAGTAACTGTAACATTAGCTGAATAAGATAATTTTTTCCTACCTTCTTCAATAATAGCAATCAGATTGTTCAATAATAAATTTGTTGATTTTTCTATTTCCATACAAACCCCATTTTTTCAAGATGCTTATTCACTTTATCTTCCAATACAGAAACTTCTTTATAAATTACAGGTAAAGCACTTTCATACCTTTCTGCCAATTCTTTTATCCTTTGTGTTAATCGCTGACTTATACGTTCCATCTCTGTTTTAACTGATTTTTCAATACTCGCCATCCATTTATCATCAACTACCAGTTGCTTTATTTCATCAGCAGAAAGAATTTTATATTTACCCAAAACTTTCTTATCCAGTTCTGCTGTTGCTGACTTAATTTTAATCTCTAATTGGCTTTTTTCTTCAGTCAATTTTAAATATTCTTCCAGAACAGCCATTTCACCAAACGATGCTTGTTCTTCTGCTGCAATGCTTAAATCATGTTTTATCTTCTTTGTTTTAACTGATATTTCCTTCAATCAGCTTTGAACCGTAATTTTGTTAACTTTTTCAAAATCAGAAAAGTATCCATCTTCACCGCTGTTTTCTTCTACCAGTTCTTCCAATCTTGCAATAGCAGCTTCCTTAGCAGCTTCATATTTATCTTTAGCTTTCTTTTCTTTATCAAAATGGCGATTAATGACAAGATAAGCAGGAACTAAATCACAAGTCCATCCTTTATCTATTTGTTCCTTCTTCTTATTTTCTACAAATATTCTGGAAACTTCTGCTTTCCATCCATCAACTGTAATTAAATAACAATCATCCTGCATGGTCTCATTCCAGAAGTTCATAAGATACTGATAAACATCATATTTATCAATTAAACTAATATCAGTAAATGCTTTTAAAATATCTTCAATTTCAGCTTTGGGATTGTTTTTATATTTATCTGATACATATTTTAAGAATAACAGGATAAGAACAAAATCTTTATACTGACTTGCATCCATGCCACCACGTAAAGCATCACAACTTGCCCAGAGTTTAGAATATAATTCAGATTTTTTTATTGCCATTTTTTGTTTCGGTTAAAGGATGATAATTTTATCGGGATTTGGGTTAAGTCTCAAACATAGTAAAAAGAAGATTATAATTGGTTGAATTAGCGGAATAAGGATATATCAAAGTGCCTATTTCCCTTTACCCATCAAAAACAAACACAGATTCAAAGCTTTTTCCTGATACTTGAATTTAGCAGTAACATTATTTAGATTTTTCTTAATATATGCTCTTATTGAAGCAGAATTAATGATTTCAACAGTCTTATTTGGATAGATTTGTATCAAACCTTCTACTTTAAAGGATAATGCACCAGCAGCATAATCACCCGATGTCTGTCTCTCAATAATTGCAATCCTATCGGGATTTATTTTATCAATTGTTGATGTTATAAGTTTGCAAAAATCCGATATGGATTTGCTTTCCTTATGATTTTCCAGAGTTATTTTTAAGCAGTAATCAGGAAGTATTTTTAATTCGGTGTTAATTTCTTCTATTGTGACGAAGATTGCAGTTAAATTTTCAATTTCTATTCCTGTGGTTCGCATATATGTTCAATTCTTGTTAATCTCAGCAGTAATAATTAGAAAAATACTTTTCGTTTTTTCAATACTAATATTGACAAATCCAGCGTTTTGAAGCATATTTTGCCATTCATTTATTGAATATACTTTAACATCACCAGTTCTATTAAATTTAGACTTCGCTATTAAATTAGATAAGTATCTAAACGGTGCAGCAACCCAAACTTCTGCTATTGTTAAATGACCATTATTTTTTAACACCCGTTTCATTTCATCCAGTGATTTCATCGGGTCTGGATAGTGATGAAAAGAAAGAATACATGATATTATATCAAAAGAATTATCATTCCATGGTAGTTTTTCGGAATCTGCAACTTTAAATTCTGCATAATTTCCTAATCTTGCTTGAGCATACTTAATCATTTCTGGTGAAATATCAGCACCATACAATTTTGATTTATTATCCTTAAAAATTTCAAGAAAAAATCCCTTTCCACATCCTATATCAAGAATATACTCATGCTTAATATTTTCGATTTTTAATGCTAATTTATTATACATTATTCTTGATTGTCTTCCGTAATAATGATTTTCATATGTGGAAGCCATTTTATCAAATGTCTTTATTGCATCTTCTTTGTAATTCTTCATTCAATTATTTTTAAATCTTCCAATTCATATTGCTATCTGATAAAAGTATATAAAATAAAAAATAGATACAAAATTAATCGTATTTATTTTTCCAAAACTCAATCCTATCTTTACTTATCCGCACCTTTAACCACAGTAGCCTTCAATCCAACAACCTTTTTCACACTATCCTTCCATTCAACCATCTCAAAATCCTTATACTTCAAATAAAGTTCCTTAATCTTCAAATCCGACTGCATCCCGATCAAATCTTCAGCTCTTTCCAAAGTTTCAGCATCCGTATATCCATTCCGTTTCAACCGATCCTTTAATTTATTAGCTTTACCAACCCAAATAGTATCGGTAACATAATCCTTAACCGTTTCAATAAGAAAACCTGTATTATCATCCAACATTGGTTCACAAGATATACTTGTCTTAAAACCTAAATTATAAGCATATTTCAATGCTTCAAACCGTTCTTCAAACGATGGGGCTTGTGTTTCCCAAAATTTTAATATTTCTGAATCTGTTGATCCGATGGTAAACCTGAATAAAATCTGTTCTTTAAAGTTCTGAAATTCTTCACATATCCTTTGGATGCAACTGATGTGTGGTTTTGTTACAATCAAGACTTTGTTGTTCGATGATACAATATTTCTGATTACCTGGATATGTTCGGTTAAATGCTTAGGTGTGATATCGTGGGTTGATGGATACTCATAACCTTTTTTGAAATGGAACATTTTTCAAAATGCAAATCATTTTTTAATGCGGATTCAAACCTGTTATAGATTTCGTCCTTGGTTAAAACAGAATTTTTGGAAATTCTATATTTCTGGATAATTTTTTCTGGCATACGGATTTATAATTATTTTATTGCAAAAAGAACTCCAAATTTCATAAAACTATAAATACATTCAACATGTTTAAATCCAACTGCTCTTAATAATTCCAAGCTTTCTTCTATTGTGTTTTCTTTATCAAATTCCCTACGTTGAAGCCATTGCTTGGTTTCTATTTCTGTGAAATGACCTTGCTGAATATATTCATACCACCAATGAATGTAAAACTTATTAAGAATATCAGAGGTTGCATTAAATTGATCCATATTTATAAATATACCGTTAACTGGTAGTTTTTTTAAAATATTGGAATACAATTTTGATTTTTCTTCATTCTCTAGATGATGAATTGATAAGGCAGATGCAATTAAATCAAAGTTACCAGCAGGTAATTCTTTAGAATAATCAGATATAATATATTTGAACTTTTTAAAATTAATAAACCTTTGTCTTGCTAAAAGTGAAGGATGGGGTAGAAGTAAAGTAATTTATTTTATAATGGAAGTCTAAAAATCAATTTTCCGAAAAAGATCATCCTGCAATTTTCATGGTATCGGTTTTTAAAAACAAAAAATCTAATTATAAAAAATCATTAATGAAAAAGGTAACCGTTGAAGCTACTTTTTTTTAAAAGGTTTACAGAACTACTTTACAATAGTGTTAAATCTATTTTGTTTTGTTCATTTTTTGTTCATTCGATTTTAAGATTCAGTATTGGCGGGTGTTTCAACTAAGATTAGGTCGGGGTAGCAAGATTCGAACTTGCGACCTCCTGCTCCCAAAGCAGGCGCGATAACCGGACTACGCTATACCCCGAAATGTATTAACTTTTTATTATTTGGGTTGATCTATTCTATGATTTTTATAATAGAATATATCAGTCCAACTTTCAAGTTCTCTTAATGTTTAGAGCTTGTTTTTGGTGCAAATGTAATCTTTATTTTGAAATTAACACAAAATAAGCTTTTCACCTGCTCATTTTAAACAAATATATAAATGTTTGGGCATCTCTAAAAACTATATTTTTTGAGGCGGGCGATTTTTTAAAACCGGAGTTTACTCTTGTAAATGAGGATTTTAAAAAATGTAGCCCAACAAAGAACCGAGCATATTCAATTAGGAATTAAAATTTTATATGCGAGTTCCATGAGACAATTAAAAAAATAAATATGTCTCGAATGAAAATGCAGTTTTTAGAGATGCCCTTATACTTTAATACCAATTACTAATATATCATCGGTTTGTTCATACGTCCCTTTCCAATCGTTTATTGCTTTTTCTATTAACTGATGCTGTTCCGTCAGCGGTTTACTATGAGCAGCTAACAACAATTCACGGAAACGATGAGAAGAGAATTTTTTATTGTTCTGTCCCCCAAACTGATCGCAAATTCCATCGGAAAACATGTAAATAAGGTCATTTTCTTTTATGGAAATAAGTTTATTGGTAAAAGATAGTTGTCCCTTGTGATAAAAACTGACAGGCATCCGGTCAGCTTCAATTTCTTTAATCTCACCGGATCGAATGTGGTATATCGGATTATAAGCGCCTGCATATTGCATGATCATTGTTCCAAAATCAATAATGCAAATAGCCATATCCATCCCGTCTTTAGAATCTTCTTCAGCTCCTTTTTGCTTTAAAGCAATAATTATGTATTCACGAAGTTGATTGAGAATCTCATTGGCATATAAAATACCCTTGTTAGATATAATATCATTCAGAAAAGCCATTCCTAACATGCTCATAAAAGCACCCGGTACACCATGTCCTGTACAGTCTGCAGCAACCAGAATGACTTTTTTATCCTTTTTACTCATCCAGTAATAATCACCACTGACAATATTCCGGGGCATGTAAAGAATGAACGATTCAGCAATATCCGGTTTGATCGTATCTTTATGGGGTAGCAATGCTGTCTGAATACGCCCTGCATAAATTATACTATCTGTAATTTCTTTGTTTTGTTGTGCAATGTAATTTCTCTGCTCCAGAACTTTAGAATGATGTCTTTCTAACTCTTCTTTCTGTGCACTTATTTTTTCATTCTTTTCCTGCAAAAGATCGTTCGCTTTTTTCTTATCCCGGTAATTTGTGTAAATACTTAAACCCAACAGAATTGACAAAAGTAACATCACTCCCATAACCATCAGCAATTTCTTATTACGTTGAATAGTGCTTGTCATCACTTTTTCTTCAACTTTGTCCTGAACAATAATGGAATCATTTTCCTGTATATCCTTTTCGAGATGTTTTAAACTGTCTTCATCCCGTATGTCTTCTTTCATTAAGGCTTTCAACTCCCTGTCTTCCGTTTTATCATGAGTTTTAAAATAATTAATAATTTTCATGGTATCCGATAGGCTTGTTGTCAATGAAAGAACCGTTTTAATCTTCGATTTTAAAAGACTTTGACAGGAATAATTATTTTCTTTTAAGCTATCAAGTTCTCTGTTGAGTTTTTGAATGCTATCCTTAAGCGCCGCAATATTCTGAGTGTAGGCAATTGAATGGATAAGAAAAAACAGAATGATTATGATAACATTTTTGATCGTTGATCCGCGCATAGGTCAATTATAAAAAGAATACAATAATGTAAATATAAGGAATTTTATTTCAATCAACTAAAGCTTCCCTTAATGTAATCTTGTGTTAATTTGTGCTTTGGATAATTGAAAATTTGGTCCGCGTTACCCGTTTCAATAATTTTTCCCATGTACATAAATACAATATGATCTGCAATACGTTTGGCCTGACTCAACGTATGAGTAACCAATACAATCGTGTATTGATCCTTCAGTTTAAGGAACATTTCTTCAATTTTCTTTGTTGAAATAGGATCCAGAGAGGAAGTGGCTTCATCACCCAGAATAATTGCAGGTTCTATCGCCAATCCGCGAGCCAGACATAACCGCTGCTGCTGCCCGATTGATAAACGTGATGCTGGCGTCCGGACTCGTCCTTTTACTTCATCCCACAAACCAACATATTGTAAATATTTGATCACCGTCTGATTGACTAATTTTCTGCGCCTCATTCCATGTATCCTCAGACCATACGCGACGTTATCAAATATTGACATGGGTAAGGGACAGGGCCTCTGTGCCAACAACCCCATTTTCTTCCGGACATTGATTACCTCTACTCCTCTATCATAAATATTCACACCATCAACAAATACTTTACCTTCAATTTTTATTTCTTTGGAATCATCATGCAAACGATTCAGCGTTCTTAATAAGGTCGTTTTTCCGCATCCCGATGGACCAATAATACAGGTTATACTTTTATCAGGTATGGTAAGATTAATATCTTTTAAAACATGATTGTTCTGAATATATAGGTTTAATCCCTCAATCCTGATGAGCGGATTCACGATTATATCCATAGATTTATTGGTTTCTGACAATAAAGCATTATTGCCTTTTATTTCTATTTCCGGATCTCTCATATCATACTTTATGTTTAGAAAGTTTTTTACTAAAATATCTGGCGGAAAAACTAAGTATCAGTATTATGATCGTCAGGATCAGCGCTGAAGCATAGGCCCTGTTTTGCACTTCCTCCACGGGACTTCCCAATTGAAAAAATATGGCCAACGGCAAAGAAGCAGCAGGTTGTGATAATGATGCTGGTATGTTATCAGAATATCCTGCCGTAAATAAAACAGTGGCCGCATCTCCTATTCCCCTGCCTATGGCAAGCAATACAGCTGTTGTAATCCCGGGCATAAGTTGCCGGATCATTACCTTTACCATTTCATACCTTGTGGCTCCTAATGATAAAGTCGCTTCTACCAGTTCATTTGGTACCAACCGCGCAACCTCATCAATGGAGCGTATCAATATAGGCATGATAAGCATTGCAATGGTTATCATACCTCCAAGCAATGATGCTTTAATTCCAAAATATATCATGATCGTAAAACCAAAAGCACCATATACTATTGACGGAACACCAAATAAAATGTCAAATGAAAAACGGGATATATTCGCCAGATATGATTTCTTTCTCAGATAAAAATTTATAAACATCACAATCGGGATACTGAATGCCAGACTTAACAAAACAGCTCCAACAATCAGATATACAGAACCTAAAATAGCATTGACAATACCACCTTCCTTGCCTAAATAAAATCCACCGCTGGGAATCTTTGTAATCATATCCCACGACAATGAGGGCAATCCTCTTTTTAAGACACTGAATAAAATAAACAACAAAACACCCAAAATCAGAGAGGCCGACAGTATCATTAAAAATTTAAAAATATTCTCTTCTATTTTCTTCATTCGCACAAAGTCAATTTTTTAATTTTTTCGTAAAACTCGCGTATATAAAGATTTACTCATGATATCTTTTTTCAATTTGAACTAAAATAAAACGGGAAAGAGCATTAAAAAAAATAATGATCATGAACAACAGAAAGGCTGCTAGCATAAGTGCCGCTTCATAATTAGGCATGGATAGCATTTCACCATAGTTATTCGCTATTAATGCCGGTAACGGGTAACAGGAATCGAACAACGAATGAGGCACCAAAGGTGTATTCCCACATACCATTAGTACAGCAATCGTTTCGCCAAATGCACGGGATATTGCCAAAACAGTGGCAGCAATTAATCCGGATATAGATTTTCGCAAAACTACTTTTTTTATTGTCTGCCATTTCGTTGCTCCCAATGATAATGAAGCTTCCCGCATTTCCTTCGGGATAGAATGAAAAACTTCAGTCATGATGCTTATAATTAAAGGTATAATCATAACCGATAAAACGATTCCACCAGCCAGTACTGTATACCCGGTAGAGAAGTCAACAAATTTAGGCGCCAGGATATTGGAAATAAATGGAACGATTGTCAGAACCCCCCAAATACCATAAATTACAGGCGGTATACCAGATAATAAATCAATGACAGGATTAAACCATTGCCTGATCCGCGATGAAGCATATTCCGTCAGATAGATACTCGTCAGCAGCGCCAGTGGAAGAGCTATTACAATAGCGATCAGTGTAACATAAAAAGTGCTTAGAATATAGGGCAGGAACCCAAATTCTCCTTTAAAGGGTTTCCAGTTTCCAGAACTTAATAACACCCAAAGTCTTTTATCATGCAGAATAGGGATAGCCTTAACAAACAAACCTACACCAATAATAAAAAGGAACAATAGTGATAAAAGAGTAAAGCACAACATGACATGCCGGGCGAACTTGTCCTTAAATATTCTCCTATGTATCAACATATTATTTCACTTTCTCAAGCTCTTGGGTGATCTTTTCTTTAGATAATGCTATATAACCCGATTCATTAACATATTTCTGACCATCTGTTAATATCCACCTAATAAATTCAGACACAATTTTCTTTTTCGGTTTACCCTTTGATACAAGATATAACTCACGCGTGGGGGGTGACGGATATTTCCCTGTTGCAATAGCTGCTACCAATTCATCCAACGTATTATAAAAATTTTCGTCCGGATCAATCTTCCCATTATTATTCAGATCTAAAGGCAACACTCTGATTCCGGATATTTGTTTCTTTGTTTTCGAATCATAGATATACCCCATGTTATTAAAACCGATACCTAAAGCATCTTTATTAATAGCCTGTGCAAGTCCGGGATCACCGTATACACCTACTCCAAGAAGATCTTCCTGTTTCGCTCCAAAATATTTTGCCCACATCTCTGCCGCACCTGAAGCATCAGATCGCGTGTATACATGAATGGGTAATTTTGATTTGATTCCAAATGCCTGCGACCAGCCTTTAAATTTACCTGTTATCCATAGTTCACTCCCGGTACCGCGTTTCAACCCAATAGCAAGAAGTTCATTCAAGGAAGGATTAGCGGCACTTATGACAGGAACAACCGCATCTTTCGTTACAGTTATAGAATAAGCTCCTCTCTTTGTTTCTTCAGGATAAACCTCGCGCGAAACCATTCCCAAATCAATCATTCCTCCCAAAGCATCAGTAATGCCTTTTCCTGCACCACCGGCTGAAACATCAATACGAACTTTGGGATGAATCTTTTTAAATTCTTCTGCCCACCTGATAACCATTGGATATAAAGCAAACGCTCCTGATATGCTGATTTCTCCATCCAAAGTACTTTGCGCGGTTGATTTTACTGATGAACCTATGGTATATATGACAATTAAAACAGATATGAGAATTTTACTTTTCATTTTAGTTTGGAATTAACCCGACTTTTTCGTGAGCATGACAAAGATAATTTACATCCTTGTCATGTTGGTTACAAAAATATTAAAGTGGTAAAAGTACCTAACTATATATACTGCTTTTGAAAAAAGAAATTTAAGAGTGTCATTACCGGTAAAAGGGATTCCGGAAGGAATAACGTTATTGATTATGTTGTACCCAGTTCATTATATTTGAAGGGGGTCTGTTGGCTTTGAGTTCATCACTCATAAATTGCATATAGGGGTGAACATGCGTAAAGAATTTTTTGTATGCATTGCATAAATAATTAAGACCGGAGTCGCCATTCGCAGTTTTAGTAAATCTATGTTTTGGACACTCCCCATGACAGGCAAAACGATATTCACAGGAAATACATTGATGAGGCAGGTTGTTTAGTTTTTTTGATCCAAATTCCTGTTGTTTTTCTGATTTGACCAACCCAAAAAGAGTGCGTTCATTAATGTTTCCCAATTTATATCCGGGATAAACAAAGTGATCGCACGAATAAACATCACCATTGTGCTCCACAATGATAGCATCTCCACAAGTCTCTGAGAATACACAGATTCCTGGACTTTCACCTACCCAATTGGCTAATGTTGCATCGAATTGTTGAACAAATACCTTACCAACATCCTGTCTGACCCATTCATTAAAAACAGAAATAAGAAAATTTCCATAATCATCAGGTCTTACTGACCATTCAGTAAGCAAAGCATCCTGATCATCAGGTCCAACAAGGTTTAATGTTTCAGGTTCAGGATTCTTCTTAATACGCTCCACAATTGGTATAAATTGGATGAATCCACTTCCTGTCAATTTTAGAAAATTGTAAATATCTGTTGCAAAGTGAGCATTGTACCTGTGAATGACTGTTAGTGTATTAAAATCAACCTTGTGTTTTTGCAGAAGACTAATTCCATTCATTACTTTTTCAAACGAAGCGGTTCCATTACGAAAAGGCCGATGTAAATCATGAACATGTTTAGGCCCATCTATTGATATGCCAACCAGAAAATTATTCTTTTTAAAAAAAGAACACCACTCATCGTTTAAAAGGGTTCCATTTGTTTGAAAAGCATTTTCTATCTTTTTCCCGGATGAATGTTTTTTTTGTAATTCTAAAACATTTTTAAAATAATCAATTCCCAGTAATGTCGGCTCCCCTCCCTGCCATACAAATTGTATTACCGGTACTTGTTGAACTGCTATATATTGTTTTATGAATTTTTCCAGTAACTCTTCACTCATCTTTAAAGAACCGGAATCTTTGTATAATTTTTGTTTTTCCAAATAATAACAATAGGTACAATTCAAATTACATGTCGCCCCTATTGGTTTGGCCATCGCCTGAAATGCAAAAGGTTTGTTATTAATAGTCATAAAATTTAATTTTCAATTGTTTTATGGAACCCACTTACCCGAATTTTGGTTGATAATATATTTTTTATATATTTATATATTTTTTAATATTAACTTTCAAAACTAAATAAATATTTCAATTTATTTTCTAATTCCGGTATTATATCCCATACATACCATAAACATGGTATGTATTTACCTTTTTTACGGCATTCGGGGAAGAATATTTATCTCGAAATTTGCATCTTATATAGACTGTAACAAAAAACAGAAATAATGAAGATTATTGTTAATGGCAAAGAGCAGGATTTAAAGGGAGATTCATTAAGCCTGCTTCATATTTTGACAGAAAATAATGTAAAAAAACCTGAAATGGTATCGGTACAATTAAACGGTGAGTTTATAGACCAGGATAATTTCAATCATATTTTTGTGAAAGAAAAGGATGAGGTTGACTTTTTATATTTCATGGGTGGAGGGTCCAATGGAAACTAATGGATTCTCAACAAAGATTCTTCATACATCCTATCTGAAAAAAGATATTCATCATGCATTGCATATGCCTATATATAGTAATGCTGCATTTGAATTCGATAATGCCGAACAGATGGAACAGGCTTTCCTCGGAAAGCAGCCTGACCATGTGTATTCGAGAATCTCCAACCCCACAGTTGAAAATTTGGAACAAAAAATACGAATGATAACAGGAGCATTAAGCGTTACTGCATTGAGTTCAGGAATGGCAGCAATCTCCAACGTGTTCTTTACATTTGCCGAAGCAGGTGATAATGTCATTTCTTCAAAACATTTATTTGGAAATTCTTATTCGTTTTTAAACAGTACTATTAAATCCTTTGGAATTGAAACAAAATTCTGTGATCTGACAGATGTCAATGATATAGAAAAAAATATAGACGGAAACACCAAAGCTATCTTTTTTGAAACCATTACCAATCCTCAACTTGAAGTAGTTGACATCCATCAACTGTCAGTCATTGCAAAAAAACACAATCTGATTCTGATTGCAGATTCAACTATTACACCTTTTAATATTTTTAAAGCAAAAGAGTTTGGGGTGAATATAGAAGTCATTTCAGCCACCAAAATCATTTCAGGTGGAGCAACGTCCATTGGTGGTGTGATTGTTGATTATGGCAATTTTAACTGGGAACATATTAAAAAACTGGAACCTCTTGCTAAAAAATTTGGACACCATGCCTTTCATGCAAAATTAAGAAAGGAAATTTTCAGGAATATAGGCGCTTGTTTGTCTCCTTTTCATGCCTACCTGCAAAGCATTGGACTGGAAACATTAGAACTGAGGTATCTGAAAGCAGCTTTAAATTGTAAGCAAACAGCGGAATTTTTAAATCAACAAAAAGAGGTGATTCATGTGAATTACCCCGGAATCCCCGATTCAAGATTTTATGACATCAGCAAAAAACAATTTGGTGAATGGCCCGGTGCAGTTCTTACTTTTGATTTAAAATCCAAATTAGCTTGTTTTGATTTTTTAAATAAACTGACAATTATTCGCAGGGCAACAAATTTATATGATAATAAAACACTTATTATGCACCCGGCATCAACCATATTCTGCGAATATAGTAACGATATTCGCGAAGATTTAGGTATTCCGGATACACTCATCAGATTATCCCTGGGAATTGAAGATGTGAATGATTTAATCGGAGACATTAAAAACGCATTAAGATAATGGATTTTACAGAAGAACAAATTGAACGCTATAGCAGGCATATTATCCTTGCCGATGTTGGGGTTGAAGGACAGGAAAAAATCCTGAATGGGAAAGTGCTGATTGTCGGAGCCGGAGGACTGGGTTCTCCCGTTGCATTATATCTTGCTGCAGCCGGCGTGGGGACAATCGGACTTATAGATGGCGATGTGGTTGATCGTTCCAATCTTCAACGACAAATCATACACTTTACACCCGATCTGAATAAACCCAAAGTCCAATCAGCAAAAGAAAAAATAGAACTGATGAACCCGGATGTTAAAGTGAAAACATATCATGAATTGCTGACAGTTGATAATATCAAAGATATCTTCGGTGAGTATGATTTTATTATTGATGGAACCGATAATTTCCCAACTAAGTTTTTAATCAATGATGCCTGTGTTTTCATTGGAAAACCGTTTTCTCATGGGGGTATTCTCAGGTTTGAAGGACAATCATTTACTCATATACCGGGTCAAGGGTGTTACCGTTGTATCTTTCGCAAACCTCCTCCACCAAAATCTGTTCCAACCTGTTCACAGGCCGGTGTACTGGGATCAATTGCCGGAATGCTTGGAACCATTCAGGCAACTGAAGCATTAAAATTTTTGGTTCAAAAAGGAGAACTCTTATCCAATAGGATATTGATCTTCGATGCATTAAAAATGGAATTCCGAACTGTTCGGTTTAAAAAAGATAAAGATTGTCCTATATGTGGTAAAAATCCTTCAATTAAAGAATTTCAAACATACGATCTTCCAACTTGTGACCTATAAAAAAAAATAATTATGAGTACAATAACAAATAAAAAGAAATTATCAATCATCTGCTTTAGCGGCGATTTTGATAAATTGGTTGCAGCTTTTACCCTGGCTACCGGATCATCAGCTGTCGGATACGATGTGAATATCTTTTTTACTTTCTGGGGTTTAAATGCTATCAAAAAGAAAAAGGGCAGAGCTTTCACCGGGAAGGGATTTCTGGCAAGATTTTTCGGATTCCTGATGGGTGGGATCAACAATGTTCCCCTGAGTAAATTAAATTTTCTCGGCGCCAGTCCGAAATTAATGACCTATATGATGAAAAAACGAAACGTGGCTACATTAAAGGATCTGATTGAGGCAGCCAAAAATCTGAATATTAATCTCTATGCATGCGAAATGTCTATGATCATACTTGGACTTACGTTAGATGATTTTATTCCTGAAATTAAGGAAGTCCTTGGCGTAGCTAATTTTCTGAATTATTCCGAAGGAGGCGACAGATTATTTATTTAAAAAATTATAACTATGGCAACAAAAAATCTTGATATAACCCGCGAACATTGTCCCATGACATTTGTAAAAACAAAAATTGAACTCGCTAAACTTCAACCTGGCGATCGTCTGGAAGTTTTGCTTACGGAGGGAGAACCATTGGAAAATGTTCCCAGAAGTTCAGAAGAACAAGGATATAAAGTAATATCTATTGAGAAAGTGAAAGATAATATTCGTAAAGTCATTATTGAAAAATGATACAGATAACAAGAGAACTGGCGGATCAGATCATCTCTCATGCCAAGAAGGAGTTACCGATTGAAGCCTGCGGTTATCTGGCAGGATTGGATGGGGTTGTATTAAAAACATTCGAACTGAATAATATTGATAACAGTCCGGAACATTTTTCTTTCGATCCTGCCGAACAGTTTAAAGTGTATCGTGAAGCCCGCAAGCTCGGAATTTATATCCTCGCTAATTATCACAGCCATCCATCCACCCCATCAAGACCCTCTCAGGAAGATATCCGGCTGGCTAATGATCCCGATATCAGCTATGTGATCATTTCTTTAGCTGAAAAAAAAGCTGTCATTAAATCATTCAGAATACATGACAATCAGTCAAAAGAAGAAGAGTTCATAATTATTAAATAATTTTTTACAAGTATACATTGCCCGCATCTTTAACAGACGACATCCAATAAACAGCCTTGATTGTTATTGTTGGATCAGTGGTCAGTGATTCTAATTCACGAAACCAACTCCAACCGTATTATTGGTTTGAGGATCAATCAGAATAAAAGCGCCATTCGACTTATTCGAAGCAAAACTATCGGCATAAACGGGATTAGCCGATCGTACGTGAACATCAGCTATTGCATTCAGTCCAACAAGATGGTTTTGATCTGAATATTCCAATGTCTCCGGATCCAGAATTCTGCTTATCTGATCAATCTTTACCGGGGTTTTATAAATACCATGTTGTAAAATGTATTTTGATCCAGGTTGTAAGGGACTATTATTTAACCAACAGATCATAGCCTGAAATTCTTTTCTGGCTTCAGGTTGCAGATCTGAAGGAACAATGAAATTTCCGCGGCTTATATCAATATCATCTTCAAGCAAAATAGATATTGATTCCCCGGCACAGGCAACATCTGGTTGTTCAGTGTATCTCTCGATTGCTTTTATGACCGATGAACGACCGTTGGGAAGCGCGGTAACCCGATCTCCTGCTTTTAAGGTACCACTGTATAATATGCCGGCATAAGCCCGGTAATCACGTTTTTCGGAATGATCGGTTCGTATCACATATTGAACGGCAAAACGCGCAGGGTGATTATCTTCGGATGAAACATTCAGATTTTCAAGATAGGTGAGAAGCGGTTCCTGTTGATACCAGGGCATGTTGGTGCTCGGTTTTACAACATGGTCACCTAACTTGGCAGATATAGGAATATAACGGAAATTAAATTCATGGAAAGTCAAACCATCAGCATATTTTTTTACATCAGCAGCAATCTGGTAATATACGTTCTCATTATAATTTACCAGATCCATTTTATTGATACAAACCACAACCTCTTTTATTCTCAGCAAACTGGTTATATATAAATGTCTTTTTGTTTGCTCTATAATACCATTCCGGGCGTCAATAAGAATGAGAGCGGCCTGTGAATTTGATGCACCCGTAATCATGTTTCGTGTATATTCCACATGACCGGGAGTATCCGCGATGATAAATTTTCTTTTTAATGTAGTAAAATAGATATGAGCGACATCTATTGTTATTCCTTGTTCTCTCTCCGCGATCAGTCCGTCTGTTGCTAAGGATAAATCCGGTTCAGCGCTTCCTTTTTTAGCGCTGGCTTTGTTTATAGCATCCAACTGATCTGTAGTCAATGAATTTGTATCTAATAAAAGTCTTCCTATCAGGGTACTCTTACCGTCATCTACACTTCCTGCTGTTGTGAATTTCAAAACATTCATTTTTTCCTTTTGTTAAAAATACCCTGTTTGTTTACGACTTTCCATGGCGCTCTCGGAACGTTTATCATCCATTCTTGCCCCGCGTTCAGAAATTTTTGCCGATCTTATTTCTGATATAATAGTGTCAAGATCACTGGCTTCGGATAAAACACCTGCCGTACAGGTCATATCTCCAACTGTACGAAACCGAACGGTTTCTTCAGTCACTTTTTCATCGTCACCAAGGGTCATAAATGGAGAGAATGGCCAGATAAAACCATCACGAATAAACATTTTCCGGCGATGGGAGAAATAGATGGAGGGAATATCAATCTGTTCCTCCCGGATATAATTCCAAACATCCAGTTCCGTCCAGTTACTGATTGGAAATACCCGGACATTTTCACCATGATTTATCTGCCCGTTGAGCATATTAAAAAGTTCCGGACGCTGATTCTTCGCGTTCCATTGTCCAAAATCATCACGTACGGAAAATATTCTTTCCTTCGCTCTTGCTTTCTCTTCATCCCTGCGGCCGCCGCCAATACAGGCATCAAGTTTCAATTCTTCGATAGAATCAAGTAAAGTCACTGTTTGCAATTTATTACGGCTTGCATATTTCCCTTTCTCTTCAGCTACTCTTCCGTTATCTATTGAGTCCTGAACATAGCGGACGATCAGTTTTAATTTTTTCTCTTTGACCAGCCAATCCCGGAAATCTATTGTTTCCTGAAAATTATGCCCTGTATCAATGTGTAACAAAGGAAAAGGAACGGGTGCAGGATAAAAAGATTTTTCAGCCAATCGGACCAGGGTGATTGAATCTTTCCCTCCTGAAAATAATATGGCAGGACGTTCGAATTGTCCTGCGACTTCGCGCATGATGTATATTGCCTCATCTTCCAGTACACTCAGATAATCTGATTTTTTTACCATTTTCCAACCAATTATGTCTATAGTAATTTATGTAATCCGCATTCTTTCTTTGAATTCTCCCACCACCAACGCCCAGCTCTGATATCTTCACCCGGCTGAATAGCTCGTGTACAAGGCTGACAACCGATACTTGGATATCCTTTGTCGTGAAGTATATTATAGGGAACATGATTTTCTTTCAGATATTTCGTTACCTCCTCAAGACTCCAATGGATCAACGGATGATATTTTATAATCTGATTACCATTATCCCATTCAAGTATTGGCATCCCCGAACGGTGTTCAGATTGTTCAGCTCTTAGTCCGGTTATCCAGATTTTATTTCCTTTTAATGCACGTTTTAAGGGTTCAATTTTGCGAATACCGCAACATTCTTTCCTGTTTTCAATAGAATAATAAAAAGAGTTCGGACCTTTCTCCGTCATCAATTTTTCAACTGCACTGCTATCAGGATGGTAAATATGAATCACTTCTTTGTAACGGATCTTCATGCTTTCAAGCACATCATAGGTCTCCTGAAATAAACGCCCGGTATCTAAAGTAAAAATTTTAATTCTGATTTTATTACTCAGGATAATATCAGAAAGAACCTGATCTTCCTGTCCGAAAGAAGTTGAAAACACCACCTCATCTGGATATTTACCGGCCAGAATCTTCAATGCTTCTGTAATATTTTTATCTTTTATAAGATTTTCTAATTGTTGAACAGTATCCATGTTTTTAAATCTGACTTTAATCCATGTTGTTTAATGCAAATAAAACAAAAGAATTCTGGTATTGGAAAATTATCAGGAATCTTAATGCCATATTTTTTATAACAAAAATAGAGCAATCCTTTTTATTAATTCGGACATTGTTGCGTGTATTCATAAAAAGCAGTATAATTATCCGGGTATTTTTACTACTTTTCTGAACCAAACACGTACTTTAAAGACAGACGCTATTTAATTCTATTGATTTGCATTATTGGTGAAGTAGTAAACAAATTTTTTCAGTTTATTGTTTATATGGATTGCCGGATTATTTCTGAAAGTTAAAGGATCTAAACCCAATATAAGAAATCTTCGGAAACTTTTTCTTCTTACATTTTTTATTTGTGTCCCATACACCAGACTAATTACAATAGTCAGAACGGATATTATCTTTATGGTTAACGTTATACCAATAGTATCGGTAAGTTTGCCTGCCAGTAAACTACCCAATGTTGTACAAGCCATAAAAAACATAAAATAAAGACCAATGACCCTGCCAAGATTGTTTTCATCGGCAAGAGTTTGCAATATGGAACTGGCTGAGGCAAAAATTAAAACTTGTCCAAACCCGACAAATATCATGATGAAAGAAGTTAGTGCAAAGTCTGAAACCATAGATAACAATAAAAAGCCGGCACCATAAATTAATGAGGCAATAAAAATTACAACTTCCAGACCAAATGCATGTTGTTTTGTAGCCATATATAAAGCTGCTATCAATGCTCCAAAACCAGAGTATGTGGTTATAAACCCAAACGTGTCAGCACCGCCTTTTAATATTTCTTTGGCATAAACAGGTAATACCACGTTCAGAGAAAAACTAAGCAAGCCTAATAATCCTACAAATATAATTACCGTCCTTATCGGAGAATAATTAAATGAATAAATAAAACCTTTCTGAATGTCTTTAAAGACATTTATTTTTTCGTTATTTTTTAACTTTGGTTTGTGTTTCATCAGTAACAAGACAGTAATAATGGACAAATAAGAAATGCTATTCAAAATGAAACAAATACCTTCACCTTTCCATGGTATCAGTACGGCAGCAATGGTAGGACCAATTATTTTGGCGATATTAAAAATTGAAGAATTCAACGATATGGCATTGACTAAATGTTCCGGTTTTTCTATCAGGTCATTGACTAACGTGTTCCGGACCGGATTGTCAATCCCTTTTGTTAAACCAACTATTATCTGAGTGGAAAAAATAAACCATAAACTATGCACACCTGAAATGACGGCAATTCCAAGGATAAGTGACATCAAAGCTGTAATGGCATTTGTATAGATTAATAATTTGTATCTTTCAAAACGGTCAGCTAATATTCCTGAAAGAGGAGAGATAAAAAAAATAGTTATCTGGCTTGTAAAAATTAATATTCCAACATACAGTCCGGAGTGTGTCAATCTGTATACCAACCACGATAAGGCGATACTTTCTATTAAAAATCCGATATTTGAAAGGATCTGACCAATGGTATATAACCTGTAATTCCTGGAAAAAAAAGAAGAAAAAATCACTTGTATTTTATTACAAATGTAGAAGAGATTTATTAGCTAAGTTTAAGTTGAATGTTAGAATTGTATTAATTAGTAGTGTTTGTCCAACATGCCCGGTTCTGCGTTACGCTTGCCAGAAGCTTTATCACCAGGTGATAGCTGCTTCCGGGGCATCGGCAAGACTTTCTGAGATCCAGTCAGCACGGGATAATTGTTCTTTGGAAAAACCTGTTGTGATTCCCAGGCATTTGGCGCCTGCCGATTTTGCGGCATTGATTCCATTAATAGCATCTTCCACTACTAAACATTCTGTTGGCTGTAACCCTAATTTGTGGGATGCTGTGATAAAAATATCGGGAAATGGTTTCTTGCGTTCCACTTCCAGCCCATTCACAGTAGCGTCAAATGTCTCTTCCTGCAGCCCTATTTCTTTTAGGTTAATATCCATCTTTATTTTGTCAGCGCTTGTAGCTACCGCTATTTTCAGCCCTCTTTTCTTACATTTTGAAATGAAACTGAAAACGCCGGGCAGAGACTTCAGCTTGCCTTTCGTAATAGCTTCGTATATCTGATAGGTTCTTTCTTTCAGCCGGGCTATATCTTCCTTAACTCCATATTTTTCAGCCACTCCACCTATGTAACGATTTTCACCTGCTCCAACATAAGGAAGAAAATCGTCCGGTTTGGCAGTTATACCAATTTCTTTAAACATCAGGATCGCGGCTTCACAGATGTATTTCTCCGAGTCAACCAATACCCCATCCATATCAAATAATACGCCTCTGATCATAAAATTTTATTGTTGCGCAAATGTAATGTATATTGCTTAAATTATAGGTAGAAAACGATTAATATTATCTTCAAGAGAAATGATTGTTTCTGTTCTGGATATGCCTTTTATTTTTAATAGTTGATCCGATAATATCTTTTTCAGATGTTCATTATCCCGTGTATACATTTTAACAAATATGGAATAATTTCCAGTTGTAAAATCACAATGAATAATTTCCGGTATTTTCTCAAGTTCTTTCAAGACCTGCTCATACTGACCACCCTTTTCGAGAAAAATCCCTATATAAGCACAGGTATGATAACCTATCATTTTTGGATCAATATCATAGTGCGATCCTTTGATAACCCCAATATTGATGAGTTTTTGTATTCGAAGATGAATACCCTGTCCGGTCATATTGAATTTTCGTGCAATTTCAGTAAATGATATCCGTGCATCTGCCTGAATAAGGGAGAGTATCTTTTTATCAAGATTGTCTATTTCGTATTCCAATTGTTTTTCCATATCCTTAAATTCTATACAACATGATCATATTTGTAAAAACGTACAAATATAAATGATAAATTGTTATTAAAAATGATTTAATAGTAATTAAATATAACATATAATATATATTATATACATATATTATAATGTAAAAATCAAATTATGTAATAAAATAGTATTTAAATTAATATTTTATTAATTGGTTGTCAAACCCTTATATTATTAAAATTATTAAATATTAAAACGTAACATAAATTATAATAAAAAGTATTAAATGATATTAAAAATAATAAAAAAGTAATAAACTATTATAAAAAGTGGTTTATTTAAAATTAATTAATAAATTTGCATCATGATATTATTGTTTAATATTTTAAAAATTAAGATTATGAAGAGGGTTCATCTGTTTTTTTTGATTTTCGGGCTGGTCTATACTATTGTAATGGTGGTGATTATCAGTACCCTTCAGGATATGTCCTGGAAAAGCAGTCACGTATATTATGTAGGTTTTATAATGGGTCTTATGATCACATACAATGCATTCAGGTCATTAAATAGACTTAAAGGTATTGGGAATATGACTTTTCACAAATAAGATTGTAAAATTTTGGATTCGATTAATAATTAAAATTAAAGTAATGAAAACAATGATCAGCTGCAGAAAAAGTAATCCCCCCAGGGGGAAAAAGATTAGTGTAAAAGAAGAAAGGATTTTAATCCGACATAGATTTTTGAAAATATTTTAAAATTAATACACGCACACATGAAAACACATATAAAAATAAATTCAATTATTGTAAATATGGTATTATTTACATGCTTATCTGTTGCAACTTCATTTGCTCAGGATACGTCTAAAGTAACCTATAAAGCGACTGCCGAACTTGTTAGCAGTTATATCTTTCGTGGCGTACTGGCTACACCGTCTCCATCCCCGAATATTCAACCAACCATTGCTGTTGATATTAAAAAAATAGAAATAGGTGTATGGGGATCCACTGATTTTGTTGGAATGTATAAGGAAGCTGATTTGTATGGCACTTATACCGCTGGTCCCCTGGCCATAACCTTAACAGATTATTTCTTTTCGAACCAGCCACCAAATTATATGTCTTTAACCAATCCTACACCTCCGGGTTATTTTGAATATATGAGTAACAAGACCGGGCATATTTTTGAAGGTTCTTTAGCCTATTCGGGACCTGCCAAATTTCCAATCAGCATATTGGTTGCTACCATGTTCTATGGGAATGACAAGAAATACAATTTTAGCACCAATAGTTTTGAAACTAATAATAACTATTCCACTTATGTCGAAGTAGGTTATCAGTGTAAGGATGTAGTTAA
>Ga0182030_10007061_pt1 | contig 23530 bp, 16 predicted proteins | sample 812S3MmetaG_FD_121299 | JGI IMG/M metagenome (GOLD analysis project Ga0182030, IMG submission 121299) | Permafrost microbial communities from Stordalen Mire, Sweden - 812S3M metaG (Illumina Assembly) | ecosystem: Environmental > Terrestrial > Soil > Wetlands > Permafrost | place: Sweden...
CGCAGGCCCGCGAGGATTCTGTCGCATTATTGAGCATGTTCGACGATGTTCGCGATAAGACGTCCGCGGCCAAGGAGTGGGATAGACTCATTAACTTACCAGCCGAAGGACCACGCTCGCCAGAATCAGGCCCACAGCCGCGAACGGGAGATACCACCGGGGCGGCCATTTCACCTCGCTATAAATCTCCTTGCCATCCACCGATACGGTGAATCGGAGTCCCCGCGGACTTTTTGAAAAACGAGTGTTGGCGTCGACCTTCATAGACCGGTTCCCGTCGGGAATGGTCGCCTGAAAGTTGCGCGGTTCCCAAGTGGCGCCTGGCTCCCTAGCGATTTCCTTTCCATCGACAATCAGCCGCTCCAGCCTTGGCCGATTCTCCAACTCGATGACGTGTCCTTTATACTCGGTCTTCCATGTGGTTTTAAGCACTCAGAGCCTCCCGGCGTGCGGCGAAACGTCACATCATACCAGTTTTGGGTGCGGTTGCGCTGACCGCGCCGCGCTCCCTGTTGCGCTTCACCTTTCGCAAACGCGCTGCCGCCTGCGCCAGAGAGTCCGCCACGGCGCGCCCCTGGGAACATTGCTCCGCGTTCTGCCAGGACGTGCCGCGCGAACTCAATCCAATAGTTCACGGTCGGGAAAAGACGATCGGCTGATCATGCGACAAGCGCTCGCAGCCATGCTCTGACGACATCGGCGTGTAGTTGGCGCAATATTTCCACCGTTCGACAGACCAACTCGGTCCCGAAGACATCCGCGAGTACATTGCCCACCTGTGCAGCCAGGTCGTCGATGTGCCCGTGCGGATAGCTGCTGGATGACGCGCTACTCGGAGGGAGCCATCGGCGCGTTCCACGCGTTAAGTGACGACTGAGCCAAACGGCAGGCGCCTGCCGGCGACTTCCGATACCACGGGACAGGCGATTCGCGATAACATCAGCGTCTGCGCAAGTCGTAGTCGCAGCCGGAATTCCGAGGCCGGTCATCGAGCAGAATCTGCTGAGGCCGTTACCCGGAAGCGGCATCGCTAGCCACCGTCCTTTGGCGGGCGGCGCGCCGACACTCCAAGAAACGAGGCAACCTCAGCCGTGCGATCACCGAGCCGGAAACGAAATCTGAAGCGGCGGACATTCCTGGGTGTGGGACTGGCCGCGGCCGCCGGAGGCGCGGCCATCTCATGCAGACGCGGAGGAGGCGGCGCGGACTGGCGCTTCTTCACTGCCGGCGAAGCCCGCACCGTGGATGCAATCTGCGAATGCCTGATTCCCGCGGACGGCGACGCCGGCGCGCACCAGGCGGATGTGGTCAACTACATCGACATCCAGTTGACCAAGTCGTTTAAGAAGCACCAACGAAGCTACCGGCGAGGCATCGCCACGGTGGACGATACCAGCCGCCGGCGATTCGGCAAGAGCTTTGTGGATCTGGCCCCCGGGCAGCAGGCGGACGTGCTGGCCGAGGTGGAGAAGAACGCCAGGGCCTTCTTTCAGTTGATTCTCGCCCACACGCAGCAGGGTTTCTACGGCGACCCGCGGCACGGCGGGAATCGCCAGCGGGTGAGCTGGAAAATGGTCGGCCTGTCCTACCCTCCGATCCGCGGGCGGCAGCAGTACGACAGCCAGGAAACCATAGGGTGACGCGATGGCTCTCAAACATGTGAATGCCGTGGTGGTGGGCGCCGGCGCGGGCGGCGGCGTGGTGGCAAAGGAACTCTCCACCGCCGGACTGAGCGTGGCGATGCTGGAACGCGGCCCGTGGCACTCGGCCGCCGAATTCCGCAAAGACGACCTGTACAATCAGCGCACCTCCGTGCTGGGCGCGGCCTTCGGTCCGGACGAGGACCGCAACCCGCGCGTGTTCGTGGATCAGACGGGCGAACACGTGGTGAGCCCGAGCGATTCCGCATACAACAACAACGCGGCCTGCGTAGGCGGCGGCACGTTCGCCTACGGCGCCATGGCTTGGCGTTACATGGAAAAAGACTTTCGCATGCGATCCACCTATGGCGCGGTGGCGGGGAGCACGCTGGAAGACTGGCCCATTTCCTACGCCGACATGGAGCCTTACTACGAGAAAGCCGAGTGGGAGATCGGCGTCTCGGGCGACGTTTCGAACAACCTTTTCGCCGCGCCCCGCCGCAAGCCCCTGCCGATGCCGCCGCTCTCGCCGAACCGGGAGTACGAGGTGCTGCATCCGGCCGCCAAGCGCCTGGGCCTGCACCCGTTCGATATCCCGATGCTGCGCAACTCGGTTCCCTATAACGGGCGCCGCGCGTGCATGCGATGCCGTTGGTGCGTGGGCTTCGCCTGCGAAGTGAATGCGCGCACGGGAACCCACAACACCGTGATTCCCACGGCTCTCGCGACCGGCAATTGCGAACTGCGGACCGGGTGCATGGTGCGCGAGATCCTTCTGGACGACCGCGGCCAAGCCACTGGCGTGGCCTACTTCGACCCGGCGGGCCGGCTGCAGCAACAGACCGCCGACCTGGTGATCGTATCGAGCGGCGCCAACGAATCGGCGCGCCTGCTGCTGAATACCCGGCACAAGCTGTTTCCCAACGGACTGGGAAACCGCTACGACTGGGTGGGCAGGAACCTGCAAGGCCACAGCTACGTCTCGGCGGCCGGCCTGTTCGACTACGACGTGTACGACGATCTGGGGCCCGGCGCCTCCATCGCCATCTGCGATTTCAACCACGGCAATCCGGGGCTGGCGGGCGGAGGCATGCTCGCCAACGAGTTCATCCGCCTGCCCTACCAGTTCATGGGCATGGTTCCCCCGTGGACGCCGCGCTGGGGCGAGGGGCACAAACAATTCGTGCGCAGCGCGTACCGGCGGACGATCTCGATCAAGGGGCCGGTGCAGGAGATGCCGGCCTTCGATTCGCGCGTGCAAGTGGACCCCAAGGTGAAGGACGCGTGGGGAATTCCGGTGGCGCGGCTCTCCGGCTACAAGCACCCGCACACGCTGGAAATCGCGCGCTTCCTGGCCGGAAAGGCGGAGGCGTGGGTGAAGGAAGCCGGGGCGGTGCAGACCTGGAAGCAGGTGCCCGGGAATTCCTTGAGCGGCGGCCAGCACCAGGCGGGGACGTGCCGCATGGGCAACGACCCCAAGACTTCGGTGGTGGATAAGGACTGCCGCATCCACGATGTCGATAACGTGTACGTGATCGACGCCAGCGTGCACGTGACCAACGGAGGGTTCAATCCGGCGCTGACGATTATGGCGAACGCCTATCGGGCGTCTGCGAACCTGTTGCAAGCGTGGAAGGCCACAAAGGTGCGCTCGTGAAGAAAGCGATTCTGATTTCCGGCCTGCTGGTTGCGGCGGTGCTGCTCTCGGTTCCGGGAGCGAGCCTCTATTACGAAACGGGCAGCGGCAAAGGCTGCACCAGTTGCCACGAGATGCAGGCGATCTACGACCAGTGGCATACTTCGAGCCACCGCGGAATCCCTTGCCAAAAGTGCCATGGCGGGGCGCTCACCATGGACGCCTCGTTCCACTGGAACAACGCCACGCGCATCTATGCGCACGTGCGGGGCGACCTGCCGGAGCGCATCGGCTTCGGGAATCGATATGTGCAGAACATGGTGGAGCGGTGCGAAGAATGCCACCGTCAGGAGTACGCCGCGTGGCAAACCGGCCCGCACAGCGCCAGCTACGCGCGCATCTTCACGGACAAGACGTTCAACGCGAAGAATATGCCGATGGACGATTGCCTGCGCTGCCACGGGATGCACTTCGAAGGCGGCATCGCGGCGCTGGTAAGCCCCATGAACCGGACCGGCCCGTGGCGGCTCACGCGGCCGGAGCTGGCCAACCTGCCGGCCATGCCCTGCCTGACTTGCCACCAGATGCACCGCCAGGGGCCGCCGCTGAAGAAGACCAGCGCGGAAGGCAGCGTTCCCGGCCCTGCGCAGGAAATCGCGCGGCCTTCGCTGGCATTGTTCGATCGCCGCAGCCAGATGTATATCCCGATCGCGGAACTGCCCATGCCGCGGATGATGGAAGGGACGCGCGCGGTGAAGATGAGCCCGGACCAGCGGCAGGCGCTGTGTTACCAGTGTCACGCGCCGGTGGCCGCTATGCAGGTGGGCTCGGGCGACGACCGCACCGGTATGGGGGTGCACGAAGGGATCAGTTGCCTGGCGTGCCACGCGCAGCACGGCGAGCAGACGCGGGCTTCCTGCGCTACCTGTCATCCCAAGATGTCGAATTGCGGCTTGGACGTGGAGAAGATGGATACCACCTTCGCCTCCACTAAGAGCAAACATAATATACATTGGGTGAAGTGTCAGGACTGCCACACCAGAGGCGTGCCGAAGAAGAAGGAGCCGGCAGTCACAGGAGTCAACCCGTGATGAAAACCATGCTCACGATCGCTCTCATAGCTTGCGGCTGCGCCGCGGGCGCGCAACCGCCGGAAGCCATTCCGCTCTGGCCCCACGGGGCGCCCGGGGAATCTCCGCTGCCGCAAGCCGAAGCCGACACTTCAGGTCCCAGCGGCGCACTGGTGGCCGGGCGGAGCGTGATCCGGCTGGGCAACGTGTCGACGCCCACGCTCAGTGTCTATAGCCCGCCCGCGGGGAAGAATACGGGCGCGGCGGTGCTGGTATTTCCGGGCGGCGGGTACAGTATTCTGGCGCTCGACCTGGAAGGATCGGAGATCTGCGAGTGGCTGAATACCATCGGAGTGACGGGCGTGCTGGTGAAGTACCGGGTGCCGGCGCAGCAGAATTCCGCCCGCAAGGGCGCCCCGCTCGAGGATGCGCAGCGCGCTATCTCCATGGTGCGGCACGACGCGGCGAAATGGCATATCGATCCGGCGCGCATCGGCATCGTGGGCTTTTCCGCCGGCGGACATCTGGCGGCGAATTTGAGCACGCATTTCGAGAAGCGCAGTTACGAAGCGGTGGACGACGCGGATACGGTTTCGCTGCGGCCGGATTTCGCCATGCTGGTGTATCCCGCGTACCTGGTGGGCCGCGACGGCGCGCTGGCGCCGGAACTTACGGTGACCGCGTCCACGCCGCCGGCGTTTCTGATCCAGGCGGAAAACGATGGCGTGGGGGTGGAGAACAGCCTCGGTTACTTCGCCGCGCTGCGCAAGAATCGCGTGCCGGCGGAGATGCATATCTATGCGGAAGGCGGCCACGGTTACGGACTGCGCCCCACGGATCTGCCCATCACCGGCTGGCCCGCGCTGGCGGAGAAATGGCTGCGGCACATCGGCATGTTGGGACAAGGTCCGGCTGCTGGCGAAGGGAAATCACCCGCTCCCTTACGGTCGCGGCTCAGAATCGGGTTCCGAGCCGCGACCGTCAGGGACCGTAAGGGAGCGGTTGGAGTAGTTATTTCGTGACAGATCCTAAGGCCGCTGGCCTTCCAGATCGTCCAGCCGCTGTTCGTGCGCACGGGCGGTGTTTTCGAGGGACCGGATGGAATCGAGAGTGGATCGCGCGATGATGGCGAGTTCGCGGATATTTTCGCCATCGGTGTTCACGGCGGCTTGGAGGTCCTGGGCGATGAGGGCGAGGTGGCGGATGTTCTCGCCGTCCTTGTTCGCGGCGGCTTGGAGATCCTGGATATCGCGGTGTGCCAGTTCCAGGTTCATGGTGAGGGCTTCAATCCGTTCGTCTATGGTCATGGCTGGTTCCGTGGGCGGCTGCTTTTATGGTATCTCAGACGGCTCCCCGGAAAGTGGCGGATCTCAGCGCAAGCGGCCGGCGCGCGGTTTGCCACGCTGGACTTGATTCTCGGCACCGCGCGTGCCGATCGGCGGAGGGTCCAAAATCCCCGTCACTCGCCCCAACCGGCGGCCAATGGTAAAGTAAACCCTTGGAGAAACGGATATGCTAGCTGGACGCCGCCGAATTGTATGGATCGCTTCCCTGAGCCTTGCGGCTCTCATGGGATTCGCGTTGCTCGCTCAACAGATGGCCCCCGCGGGACAATACCCCGCCAACTTGCTGGCCGGTTTGCAATGGCGCGACGTGGGGCCGATGCGCGGCGGCCGCAGCTACGCCGTGGCGGGCAACGCCAGCCAACCCGACACCTTCTATATGGGCTCGGTGGGCGGCGGCGTATGGAAGACCGAGAACGCCGGCCGCACCTGGTACCCCATCGCCGACGAGGGCATTCCCATCGGCTCCATCGGCGCCATCGCGGTGGCGCCATCGAATCCCAATATCGTCTACGTGGGCACCGGCGAGCCCGATATCCGCAGCCAGCACTCCTACGGCACCGGCATGTACAAGTCGACCGACGCCGGTAAGACCTGGACCCACATCGGGCTCGAAAACACGCGCCAAATCGGACGCGTGGTGGTGGACCAGACGAACCCCAATCGCGTCTACGTCGCGGCGCTGGGCCACGTCTACGATGCCAATCCCGATCGCGGCGTCTTCCGCTCCACCGATGGCGGCGCCACCTGGAAGAAGGTATTGTTCAACGAGAAAATGCCCAACGACGTGGGCGCCATCGCACTGGCCATCGACCCCAGGAATCCGCGCGTGCTGTACGCTTCGCTGTGGGCTACGCGCCGTCCGCCATGGTCGGTCTACGCGCCCACCAACCTGCCGGGTGGGGGGCTGTACAAATCGACGAACGGCGGCGACACGTGGAAGCAACTGACCGGCGGGCTGCCCACCGACGCTACCGTCGGCAAGATCGGCATGGCGGTGGCGCCCAGCAATCCGAATCGCGTCTGGGCGGTGGTGGACGATACCGGCGCGGCGGTCGCGCCCACCCGCGGCGGTGGCGGTGGAGGCGGCGGACGTGCAGGCGGTGGCGAAGCGGCCCCCGAGCCCGGCGGAGTTTATCTCTCCGATGACGCCGGCGCCACCTGGAAAAAGGTGAATTCCGAGAACCGCCTGTGGGGCCGCGGCTGGTATTTCGGCGAGATGGCGGTGGACCCCACCAACCCCGACCGCGCCTACGTGATGAATACCGCGACCTTCATGACCACCGATGCCGGCAAGAGCTGGGTTCCGGTGAAGGGCGCGCCCGGCGGCGACGACTACCATCAAATGTGGGTCAATCCCAGGGACGGCAACCGCATGGTGGTGAGCAGCGATCAAGGCACGGTAGTCAGCGTGGACGGATCCAAGAGCTGGAGCACCTGGTACAACCAGCCCACCGCCGAGATTTATCACGTGGCCGCCGACAATCGCTTCCCCTACTGGCTTTACGGCGCGCAGCAGGATAGCGGCGGGGTCGGCGTGAGCACCTGGTCGCGCGAGGGCTTGCTTTCGTTTCGCAACTGGGAGCCCATCTGCGAGGCGGGCGAAAGCAACACCGTCATCCCCGACCCCAAGGACGGCAATATTCTGTACGGCGGCGGCGCGGGCCGTTGCGACCAGCTCCTGAATACTCCGGCGTCGCTGGGAGGCCAGTTGCCGGCCCCCGATCCCAACGATCCGAACCGCAAGACGTGGACCCTGCCGCAAGTCTTCTCGCTGGCCGACGAAGCTATGTACTACGCCAATCAATTCGTCTTCCGCACGCGCGACCGCGGCCGCACCTGGGAAAAGATCAGCCCCGATCTGTCGCGCCTGAATCCGGAAGTGCCGGCCACGCTCGACCGGCTCACCGCCAAGGATATCGACGAGCAGATGACCGACCGCTTCGGCGTGGTGTACAGCATTGGACCTTCGCCGCTCGACGCCAAGACCGTCTGGGTGGGCACCGACGACGGCTTGATCCACGTGACGCGCGACGACGGCAAAACCTGGAACAACGTGACGCCGCCGGCCATGACCGCCTGGAGCAAGGTGTCGCAGATTGAAGCCGGGCATTTCGATGGGGAGACGGCTTACGCGTCGGTGGACCGCCATCGCATCGCCGACAACAAGCCGTATATTTACCGCACGCACGATGGCGGCAAGACATGGCAGAACGTGGCGGCCGGCATCCCCGAGGGCGCTTACGTCAATTCGGTGAAAGAAGACACCGAGGCCAAGGGGCTGCTGTTCGCCGCCACCGAACTGTGCGTTTATGTGTCCTTCAACGACGGCGAGCAGTGGCAGCCGTTGCAGAACAACATGCCGGTAACGTCGGTGCGCGACATCGTGGTGCATGGCGACGACCTGGCGGTGGCCACCCACGGGCGCGGCTTCTGGGTGCTGGACCAGATGACGCCCTTGCGGCAGATTGCCGCGCAGGGCTCGACCATCGCGACCGCCGGCGCGTACCTGTTCAAACCCGGCGAGACCTTCGCCATACGGGCCGGCGGAATGAACGGCACGCCGCTGCCGCACGAGGAACCGCAGGAAGAGAATCCGCCCTCGGGGGTGGTGGCCTACTACTGGCTGAAGTCGGCCGCGGCGCGTCCGCTGAAGCTGGAGTTGCTGGATCCGGCCGGCGCGGTGCGCGCTTGCGCCGCCAGTGACACGCCGGTGCGTCCGGTGAATACCGAGACGCTAAATGTGCAGGCGATCTGGGAGCAGCCGGCGCAGCCGCCCTCCGCGGCGGCCGGAATGCATCGTTTCGCCCTGGGCGGGTCCGCGGGACGCGGGGGCGGCGGCGGCTTCGGCGGACGCGGCGGCGCTGCGGCGGCCCCGGTGGTGGACGCTTGCACGCCTCCGGCAGCGGCCGGAGCGGCGGCGCCCACGGGAGCGGCGGCGGCCCGCGGCGGGCGTGGTGGACGCGGCGGGCGCGGCGGTGGCGGCGGCGGACGTGGGGGACGCGGCGCGGGAGGCTTACAGCCCGGCCAGTATAGCGTACGGCTCACGGTCGACGGCCAGACCTATACCCAGCCGGTTACGGTGAAGCCGGACCCGCGCGGGGCGCCGAAAGGCGCGATGGAGGAGGGCAGCGGCGGCCAATAGGCGGCCCCTATGTGCGGTGAATTGCCTTCACCGCGAGACGCGGGTCGTACGCGACGATATTTAATAGGGCAGCGGCCGGGCGGGTTGGACGGCGCCGATTGCGAAAAGGCTGGTTCGCTCGCAAATGGCACGAATTCCGGAAGAGGCAAGTTCAAACCGGCGCGCAGGTTTAGTCTGACCGCGCAGAATCGCTGCGAGGGCTTGGCGAGCAAGTCTACGGGTTCGTCCGGGGCGACGTGTTGGAATGGCTGAAGTCCAAGGGACCGGGCCATCTGACGCGAATCAACGATATCCTTACGAACGTCATGGAGGCTGAGCGGCGCGTCAAGAAGAGCGCGTAGCTGCCGGGAGCGGACCGGAGTAGTTTCTCCAAAACCGACTTTCCTGGAAGTTGGAAGTTGGTTGCGGCGCGCCAACGATGTGACCTCAAAACCGGTTGACCAGGACCCGAAGCATTCGAAAAAAACGTCCTTGCGAGGACAGTCTTCAGATTGCAGCCGGAGGTATAGGGCGCCGCGGTGTCGCCGAGCCACAAGTCACAGTCGGGTCCCTGCGGCAGCGGTTCCTCCCGCCGGACGTCACATTGGGTTGTTCTTCAATCCGGAACGGGTCTCGGAATTGCTAGTTGGCACTATTACCGAAGCCGGTGTTATATTGACTAGCCCGGGACTTACTACCGGCTTATCGCCGGGCAATCCGAACGAAGCCTGAATATCGTTGGAGGCGTATGTATTGGACCCGTTGATATCCAGAATCCAAAGCCCCCTGCGAAAGACGCCAATCGTGCGCTGGGTATTAGCGTTCCAGTCGCCTACAACCGCGATGTCCCCGGTCAAGCCAAAGGAATATACAGGATCTGTAATGCGGTAGTTTCCATCGCCTACGTCGTCGACGATCCAGGAGCAGACGCCGACCGCCGGGCTCGGGCAGCGAAATACACCAATCTGGTCCACGTTGGAGGCGCCGCCGTTGGAGGCACCCCAACTGTTCGCAACCGGCTGGTCGCCAGGCAGACCATAGTTATACACAAGCATCGTGGCCGGGTTGTACAGGTTGGTATTGGGCGACAGCGTTGACGCGGTCTGTGTAGCGGTGCTCAAGTACCACGTGCAGTCCCCGCCCCCGACAGCCGGGCAACGGAAGACACCAACCTTGGAGCTGCCGCTTCCCGTCCAATCGCCTACGATGGCCGTATCACCTGGCAAGCCAAACCAAAAAGGCCCTTCGTTGGCATCGAACTGGCCATTGTTGTTCAGATCGAAGTACCACGCGCCCTTGCGGAATACGCCGATACTGACCACGCCCGTGCCGAGCCAATCGCCGGCGACCGGCTGATCGCCGGCCAAGCCGTAGAACAAGGTTTCCGTGTTACCGGAAGCGTAGCTGTAGGTGGTTTGGTCGAGGTTCAGGACGAACGATCCCGACCCGCCCGTACTGCGGAAAACGCCAGTCTCGGACCGAGGCGATGCGGCCTGATCGATAATTACTGCTGTGGCCTGTCAAAGAAAGTGGACGAAATGTCAAGGCAAAGTAGAAATGTCCCCTTCTTCCTAGTCCAAACGGTCGTTGTGGACGAAAGACGGGCTTTCTGGTCCCCCCCGGTTAACACCAAAACCCGTATTCCGCGCGCGTAAGTCTAGTGTTTGCATCGTAGGGCGCCACAACAGGATCGGCCGTCAACCGAAGGGCTAATAGCTTCGAGTCCTACCCGAGGCGGTTTCCATATAACGTGGGGTAGTACGCCAAGAGCGCCGAATTCCCGGCCGATTTCTGCGCCCACTCCCCACGCTGGCCGCGTCTTTCTCCGTGAAGATCACCAGGGTCTCAGCGGTTCGCGTCTCCCACAGCGGCACGCCGTCGAGTGCCGTGACGTCTTCCGGCCTGAATCTCCGGGTTACTGCAAATGAGACCACTTACGTGCTGGCATCGCGCCCGTGGCCTCGGGAGCGACAATTACGATCAGCTTGCTTGCCCGTTCCATCCAGTGCAAATGCGCTAAGACTGCGGTCGATGATTTGTCGCCTGGTGCTTATCTGTGCGGCCGGGGCCAGCGCGGCGGTGCTCGGCGCCCAGACCATCGCCATCGACTATCCGCTGGAAGGCTCGATTTTCCTGCCGGAAATCACCGCGCCCACGTTTCTGTGGCGCGATCCCTCGCCCACCGCGACCCCCAAGGCGGTGAGCCGCATTTTAAGCTGGGAGACGCTTTGTTCGCCCAGGGCCAGACCGCGGAGGCGTTGGCCGAGTGGCGCGAAGGGCTCAAACGCGAGCCGGACAACGTCGCCATCCTGAGCCATACGGCATGGATTCTGGCAACTTCCGCCGACCCGGCGGTGCGGTCCGCGAGCGAGGCCGTGGCGCTGGCCGGCCGGGCCATGAAGATCAGCGGCGGGCGCGACCCGTCGGTGTGCGATGCGCTGGCGGCCGCCTACGCCGAGGCCGGCCGGTTTGGCGATGCCGTGAAAACGGCCCGCGATGGCCTGGCCCTGGTCACTCCGCGGACCGACCCGCGCGTGGCGGAGGGTCTGAAGGCGCGCGCCGCGCTCTACCAGAAGGGCATTCCATACCGGCAATAGTCGAGGCTCGCGCTATCATTGGAAAATGACAAGCACCCCGCCCCCCGTTGTGGACAGCGCCGCGCAGACGATTATGGACCTGGAGCGCGATTACCTATTGCAGAATTATGCCCGTTATCCGCTGGTTCTGACCCGCGGAAAGGGCAGCTACGTCTACGACACGGAAGGGCGCCGCTATCTCGATTCGATCACCGGTATTGGCGTGAATGCCCTGGGGCATGCGCACCCGCGGATCCTGAAGGTGCTGCGCGAACAGGCGGGCCGGATGATCCACTCCTCCAACCTGTATTACCACCCATACCAGGGGCCGTTGGCGAAAAAGCTGGCGGAGATGAGCGGCCTCGCGCGGGTGTTTTTCTGCAATACGGGCACCGAATCGGTGGAAGGCGCGCTCAAAATGGCCAAGGCCCACGGCCGCGCCGTCGACGCCGATAAGAACGAAATCATTTCGCTCGATAACTCGTTTCACGGGCGTTCGCTGGGGGCGCTTTCGGTTACCGGCCAGGCTAAGTACCGGCGGGATTTCGAGCCGCTCGTGCCGGGCGCGCGGTTCGTTCCGCCCAACGATATCGCCGCGCTGGAGGCGGCCTTTACCGGGCGCACCGCGGGCATGATTGTCGAGATGATTCAGGGCGAGGGCGGGATTTATCCGCTGACTTACGAGTTCGCCGCCAAAGCGCGCGAACTCGCGGACCGTCATAACGCCCTGCTGATCGCCGATGAGACGCAGTGCGGCGTCGGGCGGCCCGGCACTTACTTCGCCTACCAGCGGTCCACGCCGGTGGTTCTGCCGGACGTGGTGGTGGCCGCGAAACCGGTGGCTTGCGGCATCCCGCTGGGCTTTATCATTGCCAACGAAAAGGCGGCCGCGGCCATCAAGCCGGGAATGCATGGCACTACCTTCGGCGGCGGTCCGCTAGCCTGCCGCGTGGCGCTGGAGTTTCTCGACATTCTGGACGGGTTATTGCCGCACATCCAGGAAGCCGGCGGGTATTTCCACGTCAAGCTGAACGCGTTGGCGCGCAAGCACGGCTTCGTCAAGGAAGTCCGCGGATTCGGCTTAATGCTGGGCGTGGAGTTGGCTATCCCCGGCAAGCAACTGGTGCTGGACGCCATGAAGGAAGGGCTGCTGATCAACTGCACGCACGATACGGTGCTGCGCTTCCTGCCGCCTTATAACGTGACGGAGAAAGAGATCGATCAGGCGGTAAAGGTGCTGGGGAAATTATTTGCCAAGGTGAAGGCGGAGGGGTAAGAAGCCCGAGCCATCACGTCCGGACGCAGATTTCTTAGTAGACCCATTGCTGGAAGAACTTAGTAAGATCTTTGCCGGCGGCGCTCTGCATGGCGGCCTGCAGGTCGTCGCTGGTTACCGGATTGCCCCAATGCGCCATGGTATAGGCGCGCAATCCGCGCCAGAAGACTTCGTCGGTAAGCTGGCGGCGTAACTCGGCGAGCACCCAGGCGCCTTTGTAATAAGGCAGCGAGCCGCCGGCCTGCTGCGGGGTTTGCCAATCGGTGAAGTAGAGCGGCCGGTCTCTGCCCTGGGTGCGTAGCGTGTCGTAAGTCTGTTTGGCATCGGCGATCTCGCGATCGTAGCGGGCTTTGCCGAAGCGCCGCTCCAGAAAGGCATCCGCCAGAAACGTGGACAGGCCTTCGCTCAACCAGAAGTCCGACCAGTCCTTGGAGAGGATCTGGATTCCATACCATTGGTGCGCCAGTTCGTGCGCCAGCAGCCAAAGGTCCTCGGGATGCGCGGCCAACGTGACGGCGTAGGCTTCCGGCAGCAGCGTCATGCCCACGGCTTCCTGTTCGACCGTGCCGTGCGTGAAGACCTGCGTGTAGGTGTCGCCGGGGTATGGCTTGCCGGAACGCTCGGCGAGGAAGCGCAGGGCGGCGGCGGTGGGCTCGAAGACATCGGCTTTGCCCAGCACGCGCAAGGTCACGCCGTCCACTTTTTGGGTGCTTTCGGCGAACTCGCCCGCGGCGAAAGCGAAGAGGAATGCCGGATAAGGAGCGTCGAGCGTCCACGATGCGCCATCGGGGTGACCGCTGGCGGCGACTTTGAACCGCGGCGGCACGTCGAGCGTGAGCCGGAGCGTGGCGCGGTCGTCGGGGCGCTCGTCGCAAGGCATCCAGTCGCTGGTGGAATAGGAGCCGTAAACCTGGTAGGGAAAGAAGACCAGGCCCTTGGCAGGCACGGCGGTGTAGCGGATGGTCAAGGTGCGATGTTCGTCTTTATACGCCGGCGAAGCCAGCACTACGATGAGCGATTTGTCCTTGCGCTCGAAGTACCGCGCGGCTGGCCCCTCTTTGACGGAGGCGATTTCCAGGCCGCCGGCGTCGAGTTCCACGGCGTCCAGACGGTCGATGCGGCTGGCCAGTTGGATGGTCACTTCGCCGGCCATGCGTTTGGCGGCCAGGTCGGGCGTGAGGTGGACGTCGTAGTGCTCCACGCGGTAGGAGCGCGGCAGTTGGGCGGCGGCCAGGGGGACGATCGATACCAAGCCGAGGATCGCCGCCAGGGTTTTCATTTCGTGGGGACCTCTCAACGCTATCGTAGCGAAGTTCGTGAATCGCGCCCGTTATCACGGCATCGAATATCTTGATATGAAGAAAAATGGGGAGTCGCGGGTTCTGGTATTTGCCGGCAGCACCAGGACCGGCTCGTTCAACGAAAAGCTGGCGGCGCTGGCCGCGGGCGAATTGCGGAATGCCGGCCTGGAGGTCACCCTGGCCCACCTGCGGGATTACCCTATGCCGCTCTACGATGGCGACGCCGAAGCCGCTCAGGGAGTTCCCGAGAGCGCCCGGCGATTCAAGGAACTGGTGCGCGAACACGACGCGCTGGTAGTGGCCTCGCCGGAGTACAACGGCTCGTTCCCCGCGTTGCTGAAGAACGCCATCGACTGGATTTCGAGGCCCGCGCCGGGTGAGCCGCCGCTGGCGGTGTTTCGCGGCAAGCCGGCGGCGCTGCTGAGCGCGTCGCCTAGCCCGGGCGCCGGCAAACGCGTGCTGCGGCATTTGCGCGAGCTGCTGGAGATGATCGGCATGAAGGTGGCGCAAGCGCAGGTCAATGTGGCGCGCGCGCCGGAAGCCTTCGACGATGCCGGCAACCTGGTGCGGCCGGAAGATCGCGCCGCGGTGCGGGAATTGGTAGACGAGTTGGTACGGGCGGTCCGCCCGGTAGGCGTTAGCTGAGCCGGCTTGCTGAGCTAACCGCTCCGAACCACTCCCTAACGGGGTGCCCTCTGGGCCGGGCTCAGTAACAAGTCTCCTGGAATCAACGCAGTGTTACCGAGCCGCACGCGCTGCGACAATGGCCGGCCCGCAAACGGGACTACGGCGGGCGCGATACGCTATATTCAATCCATGCGCGCGAATCTTACATGGGAACGGCTGGGCAAGGGCGAAACGGTCTTCGGATGCGGCTTGCAGGTATACCGGTCGGCGGAGATTTGCCGGGCCTTTGCGGCGGCCGGCTTCGATTACGTGTTCATCGACATCGAGCATGGCTCGTTCGATCTGGAAACCGTCCAGGACATGATCAAGGTGGCCCTGGAGAATGGCATCACGCCGATCGTGCGGGTGGCCGAGCTGCTTTACTCGCTGGTGTGCCGGCTGTTGGATGCCGGCGCGCAGGGCATCATTCTGCCGCGGGTGGAAGATCCTAAGCTGTTGGAGCAGGCCGTGGGCTGGATGCGTTTTCCGCCGGCCGGCACCCGCGGTTACGGGGTCAACCCCACCATGATCGGCTACGAGGCGCACAGCTTCCCGGAAATCATCGAGCACCTCAACCGCAATACCGTGTCGGTGGTGCAATTCGAGACCGTCACCGCCATGGAGCGGGCGGACGAGTTGCTGTCCGTGCGCGGGGTCGACATCGCCATGGTGGGGCCGGCCGACCTGTCGATCTCGCTCGGCATTCCCGGCCAATTCGAGCACCCGATGCTGGTGTCCACGGTGGACCGGCTGATCGAAAAGTGCGTGAAACATGGCGTAGTTCCGGGCATACAGACGCGCGCCACGGCGATGGCGAAATTCTGGGCGGAGCGCGGCATGCGTTTCGTGGGGGCCGGCGCCGAACATGGCCTGCTGCTGGAGAAGGCGCGCGAGACGGTGTCCGCCTTGCGGGCCAGCAAGACCGCCAGCCGGGCGTAAACCGCCGGGTGCCGTAGTGGACCGGACACACCAGTGACGAATCGGCCCATTCCTAGGGTGAGCGGCCCGTGTTCTAATGAGACTGAGCGTTTCTTTTCAATATGATTCATACCTATCGCTTTGTCCTGATGGGGTTTGCGGTGCAGGCGCTGCTGGCCGCCGGCTTCCCGGTGGGCCAGGATGCCGCCGGGAAGCAGGCTGGCGCGGTGCTCGCCCAGTTGCCGCTGCGTTTCGAGGCCAATCAGGGCCAGTTCAACCCGGCAGTCCGTTACGCCGCGCGCACCTCGGCGTACACCCTGGCTTTGACGGCGCAGGGCGCCTCCTTCGTGTTCCCGGGTTCCCCGCGAGTTTCGCTGTCGCTGCCTGGTTCGGCGGCATCTCCTGCGATTGAGCCCGAGGACGCGCTGGCGGTGCGCACCGATTACCTGGTCGGCCCGCGCCGGAACTGGCATCCCGGAGTGGCCAACTATGCGCGCGTCCGCTACCGCTCGGTTTACCCGGGCGTCGACATGGTTTTCTACGGGAAAGAGAGCCGCTTGGAGTACGATTTCGTGTTGCAGCCGGGCGCCGATCCGGCCGCCATCCGCCTGCAGTTCAGCGGCGCCGGAAAGCTCGTCATCACCGCCGGCGGCGACCTGGTGCTGGATACCCCCGGCGGCCGCATGTTGCAGGAGAAGCCCAAGATCTATCAGCAGGCGCCCGGGAGTTCTGCCAGGCGGGCGGTATCCGGCCGGTACACCCTGCTGGCGGACGGCCTGGTGGGCCTTCAAGTAGACCGCTACGACCGCTCGCAGCCGTTGGTGATCGACCCGGTGATTACCTATTCCACGCTGATAGGCGGCGGAGGATCCGAGAGCATGGCGGGGATGAAATTCAGGAATGGTCTCCTTTATATCGTTGGGGCGACCAATTCCGGAGACTGGGCACAGGTATCCTTGGATATCCCCTACAATTCGCAGCAGGATTGTTTTATCGAAATCATCGACACCACCACGCCCGGCGGTTACACGCTGAAGTATTTCACTTACCTTGGTGGCACCAACGACGATACTCCTCTGGCGATGGACGTGGATGCCCCCGGGTTCGTCTACATCACCGGACGGACCGCTTCCATCGATTTCCCCATGCAGGGCGCGGCACTGACCAACATTGTCAGCGGCAACGCTACGCAGACAGCGGGCGCCGCCACGACCTACTCGGTATTCCTGAGCAAGTTGGATCCTAATCAGGCGGGCACCGGCCAGTCGCTGGTGTATTCCACCTATTTGAGCGGCACGCTGGGGAACGATCAGGCCGAGGGCATGGCAGTGGGCCCGAACGGCATCGCATACCTCATCGGAACCACCGGGTCGGCGGACTTTCCGATCACCGCCAACGCCTATGCCGCCTCCTTGTACGGGCCGTCGGACTGCTTCCTCGCGCAGGTCGATACCATCAACAGCATCCTGCTATATTCCACGTACTTCGGCAGCGAACTGGACGACGAAGGGGTGGCGATCGCGTTGGCGCCCAACGGCTTGGTTTACTACGCGGGCAACACCCTGGGGACGCAGTTTCCCGTGGCGGGGCCGACTTACGACCAGTTTCCCATCGGCAACTACGATATCGTAATAGGGGCTTTCGACCTGACTCAGTCGGGGGTGAATTCGCTGGTATACGGCACTTATTTCGGCGGTTCGGAGATCGACGAAGTGAAAGGCATCGCGCTCGACGCGCAAGGACACCTGATCGTCACCGGCTATACCCTGTCCCCCGATTTTCCGATCACCGCCCTTACCGCCGTGCAACCCACGAACCACGGCAATGCGGACGCCTTCGTGGCGTTGGTGGATCCCACGCAACCGGGCGACGATTTTCTGCTCTATTCCACTTTTCTGGGCGGGTCGGACGGCGAGGTGGGATATGGCGTGACGGCCGATAACGCGGGCTACCTGTATGTCACCGGCTACACCATGTCGTCGGATTTCCCCGTGACCGCCAACGCACCTCAGCCGAACTGGGGCGGAGGCATCAACATGTTCATTGCCCGGATCAATCCGGCGATTGCCGGTTTGCCGGCCCTCGACTACTCCACCTATATCGGTCTCGACAACACCATGACGGGATGTTGTTTGGCGGTGGGACCGGACGGGTCGCTCTTCGTAGGCGGTTACACGGAAGCGTACCTGCCGCTGCTGCCGGGCTACACGCCCCTCCAGGCCAATTACGGCGGCGGCTACGACGACGATTTCCTGCTGGTGCTGTCGCCGCCTGCCAGCGGCCTGACCGGCGTGAATCCCACGGTATCGCCCTCGCACGTGCTGCCGCGCAAGGGGCGGCTCACCGGCAGTGGGCCGTCAAAGCGGATCAAGCAGTAGCCATGGGGATGCTCACGCGTGCGGCGCGGGCGCTGAAACTGTAGGCACCCTCGTCCCGGCACGACAACACCACTGACGACCGTCTATCACGGCCCGGCCCACTGAACTCCCGAATCCTGGTGCATTGGCAAGCGGGTTACGGATTTTTCCCCCGTCTGCCAGGCCAGCCTTCGCGCCCGCCTTGGGCGTCCCCTACTTGGCGCTGAGCAAGTTGGCGAACAGGCGGAACGCGCCCGGCACGCCCGCGGGCAATTGCCGGAACCAGGCGTAGGCCGTAAAAATGTAAACGCCCTTGCCATAGTGCGTCCACAATTCGCCGCCTTCCATGGGGTCCTCGCCGGGGTCCTGCGAGGCCATCACGGTTTGATACTGCTTGTCCCATTGCGTGGCCACGTACAACGTGCGCTCCTGGATCCAGCCGTCGAAATCCTGGGGCACGATATGGTTGGGATACTCGAGCAGCGGGCTGTCCGGGTGGGGGAACGTCATGGGCGCGTCTTCCACCGTCACGCGATAGCGATTGCCGCCCGGCACGGTGAAGGGATAGGGCCCCATGCTCAAGGAAGGATCGGCATTCTGATATTGCACCACGTAGACGCCGCCGTTTTTCACGTAGTTCATGAGGCGCGCCTGGTTGGCCCGCAAATCGGCGCGCACGTTGTAGGCGCGCACGCCCGCCACGATGGCGTCGAAGCGTGACAGATCGCCCAGCTCCAGGTCCGATTGCGTCAGCAGCGTCACCTCCACGCCTAATTGCCGCAGCGCGTCCGGCATCTCGTCGCCGGCGCCCATGATGTAGCCCACCTTGTGCGCCGTGATGGCGATATTGGCGCGCACCGCTTTCACGTCCGATGGCGGGAACAGCGTCTGCGGCGGAAAATGCGGATAGTCGATCACGTCCATGCCGTTTTCCACCATGCGCCCGTTCACCGTGGCGATGGCTTTCAGGGTGGCGGTTTGTGCGGCGGCGGGCGGGGTCACTTCGAAGTTCAACTGGTCTTCTTCCCCTACGGCAGCCAGTTTGAACGGCTGCGACTGAGGCACGGCTTTCCAGCCCGCGGGCAGGTCGAGGCGCAAATCGCCAGTCGCATTGGCCACGTTGGCGCGCACCGCGACCTGCACTTTGCGCGCCGCCACCGCCGGAAATACCGCCACCGGGTCGGGCAGATCCACGGCCACCGTGGGTACGATCGCCAGCGGGCGCACGCGCTCGCCCTCCGCACGCGCCGCGTAGCGGTAATGCACCGGGCGGGTCACTTCGATGGGGGCGCCGTCCACGGTCAGCTTCAGCCGCATCTCCACCGCGGGTGGCGTGTCGGCCAAGCCAATCAGCAACTGGTTGTCCACCTGGTAGACGTCCCCGGATGGCGGCTTCACCAGCCAGTATGGCTGGGTATACGGCTGCGCGGCTGGTACGGTGTGTTCGAACGGGACCACGGCGCTCTGGTTATATCCCAAAGTGGCCGGCTTCACCGCCAGCGGCTCGTTCCAGATTCCTTCCACTGCGCCGCCCTCCAACGTCACGTGCGCGCTCGAGCGGTTGAGCACCGTGGTGGTCACCGCCAGCGCGGCGCCCGGACTGACATCCGGCTGGCGGGCATCGGCTTCCACGTAGAGACCGGCGCACAGCGCGATGGTTTCGTCCAACTCGGCCAGCTTGATTTTGGCCAACGGATCGGAAATCGCCGCCACCGACGGACGCGCCTTGGTCAGCGCCGGCAGCGACTTTTCGGGATGCTCGATGTCGAAAGCGCGGATGGCTTCGTCGATCAGAGGCCCCACTGAGGCTCCGCCGGGCAACCGGTTCCAGGTGGTGTCGATGCCGTCGAAGAGGTCTTTCGATCCCGGATCGCCGGCCACCAGTCCGAATTCCGTCATGCCGGGGCCCGGCCGCCGCACCGCGCCGGTACCCTGGCTGTGGTGCATGCTGCGGCTCATGGTGGCCAACTCCTGGTAGGAGTATCCCAGGACGGGGTTGAACTCGCCGGTATCGACTTCGCCGGCGCTGGGCAGCGGCGCAGCCTGCGTGGCTCCGCGACCGCCCGGTTGTCCCTGCGTCCCGCCGGGTCCCGCGCCCCGGCCGCCCGCTTGTCCCTGCGCCCCGCCGCGTCCTGCGGCCCGGCCGCCGCGCCCTCCCGCCGGAGGAGCGGCGCCAGGTACCGCACCCCGTCCGCCCCGGCTGCCGTAATTGGCGTGCACCAGCCGCTTGGCCTGCCAGGGCTGGACGAATTTCAGTTGTTCCGGAAAGCGGCTTGGGTCGCCGGAAACCTCAAAGGCTTCCTTGCCTAGCATGGCCGACACCTGGTGTTGCCCGTGGCCGTCGGCGGGCGTGCCGCTAAAGTCGAGGATCACGACATCCGGCCGGTATCGCCGGATCACCCACACCACGTCCGAGAGAATCCGGTCGTGGCCCCATTTTTCCATCGTCTCGGACGCGGTCTTGGTGAATCCGAAGTCGATGGCGCGCGTGAAGAACTGCTCCGCGCCGTCGATCTTGCGCGCCGCCAGCAACTCCTGCGTGCGGATGATCCCCAGCAGCGGGCCCTGCTCAGGACCGATGAGGTTCTGCCCGCCCTCGCCGCGGGTCAGCGAAAGATAGGCCGTGCGCATGTGTCGCCCGCGCGCGAAATAGGCGAGCACCGCCGTCTGTTCGTCGTCGGGGTGCGCCGCAATCATGAGAACCGTGCCCAACTGGTTCAGTTTGTCGAGCGATTGTTCAATCTCGATAGCGCCCGGGAAAGGGACGTTCTGCTGCGCCGCAAGCGGCGCCAGCGCGAACAGAGAAGCGGCAAGAAGATAGGGCCTGGCAAGCATGTTTAGACCATTCTACACGCCCGCGGGCCGGTTCCGGAGTGCGCCGGGTACGGTACTGGTGCGTAACCGTTTTGGGAAATGCCTCCGCTCGCTTACGCTCGCGGCTCGGTAACCCTTGCGAAATCAGTGCGACCGTATCGGAGCCGCGACCGTCAGGGAGCGGTTTCGGTCGCAAATCCCCAAAACAGTTAAGCTCCCGTACGGAACGCGCTTTTCTCATACCCCGCTGCGGCCTCTTACGCCAGATTCAGAACCTGCTTCACGGTGCCGCTCTGGTCCTGAATTTTTTGCTGCAGCATCATCAGCGCATAGATCAACTGTTCCGGCCGCGGCGGGCATCCGGGCACGTAAACGTCTATGGGAATCACCTGGTTCACGGGAATCAGCGCGTAGTTGTGGAACACTCCCGTGGAGGTGGCGCACGCGCCCATGGATATGGCCCACTTCGGCTCCGGCATCTGTTGATAGAGATGGCGGATCACCGGGGCCATCTTATTGGAGACCCGTCCCGCGATGATCATCAGGTCGCTCTGCCGCGGCGATCCGCGAAACACCTCGGCGCCGAAGCGCGCGATATCGAAGCGCGAGGCGCTCATCGACATCATCTCGATGGCGCAGCACGCCAGCCCGAACGACATAGGCCAGATGGAATTCTTGCGCGCCCAGTTGACCGCGCGGTCGAGCGTGGTCATGACGATGCCTTCCGAGGCCGCCGAGGCGGCATTATCGGCGGAATAGTTGTCGATGCGCGCAAACAGCTCCGGCTGTCTGCTTGCCCAGGGGTTCTCCATGCTTTTATTCTCGCACGCCTGTGGCGTGACATTCTCGCATGGTGCGGCATGGCGCCAAGAAACAGGCGCCGCACTCCTGTAGAATCAAAGTTACCGCTTCCCACATGCCAGCCGATCCTTTTGAGCAGTTACTCGACCGCGCCGCATCCCTGTCTGGCATTGAGCCGGGCTACTGGGACATTTGGGGCCGCTACCACGCCACCACCATTGCTGCCAAACAGGCCATCCTCGAGGCGCTGGGGACCGCGGCCGGCAACTCCCGGCAACTGGAAGATTCCCTGGCCGCTCTCACCCGCCGCGAATGGGAACGGCTGGCGCCGCCGGCCGTGGTATGCGGCGAATCGGGCGAGCAGGAGTTGCCCCTCAACCTTCCCGTGGAGTCGCTGGGAGAACGGGCGCGCATCCTGGTCCGCCGCGAAGACGGCGATTCCAGCGAGTTCCAGTTGAACCTCTGGGAACTGCCGCAGACCGCTCACATCGAAATGGACGGCCGCACGCGGGTGCGCAAGGTGGCGCGCCTGCCGGTCCGCCTGCCGCTGGGCTATCACGAGGTTTCCGTGAACGTGGCGGACGCGTCGGCCACTGTCCGCTTCATCGTGACGCCGGACCGGGCGTGGGTCTCGCCGCACCTGGGCCGCGGCGGCCGCACTGCCGGCATCGCCATCAGCCTCTACGGCGTGCGCACCGCGCGCAACTGGGGATGCGGCGACTTCGGAGACCTGCTGCAGATAGTCGATTTCGCCGCCGAACAGCTCGCCTGCGGGTTCGTGGGCCTGAATCCGCTGCACGCCATCCACAACCGGCGCCCGTTCAACACCAGCCCGTACCTTCCGAACTGCACCTTCTACCAGAATTTCCTGTATCTCGACGTGGAGAGCATGGGAGATTTCGCGCGCTGCCGGCGCGCCCGCGAACTGCGCGATTCGCCCGCCGTGAGGGCCGAGATCGCGGCCTTGCGCGAGTCGCCGTTCGTGGAATACGAGCGCGTCAGCGCCCTCAAGCTGCGGTTCCTCAAGTTGCTGTTCGTGCAGTTTCTGCGCGAGTGGCGCACCGGCTCGGCGCGCGCGCGGGAATTCCAGGCGTTCGTCGACCGCGAGGGCGATCTGCTCGAAAAGTTCGCCACCTATTGCGCCCTCGACGAACACCTGCACCGCCGCGATCCCGCAGTCTGGATCTGGCCCGACTGGCCCGCGCCCTATCGGGATCCGGCGTCGCCGGAATCGCTGGCGTTTCGCCGCAAGCACTGGCGGAGCGTGCTGTTCTATCAGTTTCTGCAGTGGCAGATCGACATCCAGTTAGCCGCCGCCCAACGCCGGGCGCGCGACCGGCATCTCTCTATCGGCCTTTACCATGACCTCGCCTTGGCCACCGACCGCTTCGGCTGCGACCTGTGGGCGGACCGCCCCTTCTACGTCGCCGGTTGCCGGGTCGGCTCGCCGCCCGACGACTTTTCGCCGCTCGGGCAGGATTGGGGGTTCCCGCCGCCCAACGCCCGGCGCCACCGCGAGGATGGCTACCGGCTGTTCGCCGAATCCATCCGCAAGAATTGCCGCCACGGCGGGGCCCTGCGCATCGACCACGTGATGCGTCTCTTCCGCCTCTTCTGGATTCCCGACGGCAGCGACGCCACCCAGGGAGCGTACGTGCGCGAGCTGTCGGAGGACTTCGTGCGCATCCTGGCGCTCGAAAGCGTGCGCAACCAGGTGGTGCTGGTCGGCGAGGACCTGGGGACGGTGGAACCGGCGGTGCGCGAGACGCTGGCGCGTTTCGGCATCCTCAGCTACCGCCTGTTTTATTTCGAAAAGAACGAACGCGGAGAGTTTCGCAAGCACGAGGAGTATCCGCGGCAGGCGCTGGTCTCCTCCACGACGCACGATTTGCCCACGCTGGCCGGCTTCTGGATCGGCGCCGATATCGCCGCGCGACGCGCCGCCAGCACCATCGACGAGCGCGAATTCGGACAGCAGACCGCGCATCGCGCCGAGGAAAAGCAGAAG
>Ga0182030_10007063_pt1 | contig 23529 bp, 23 predicted proteins | sample 812S3MmetaG_FD_121299 | JGI IMG/M metagenome (GOLD analysis project Ga0182030, IMG submission 121299) | Permafrost microbial communities from Stordalen Mire, Sweden - 812S3M metaG (Illumina Assembly) | ecosystem: Environmental > Terrestrial > Soil > Wetlands > Permafrost | place: Sweden...
ATAAATACTCTTGTTTTACTTAAGCACTACTTAGTTCTGTAGAATATTATCATATACTTTACTTCATTTGCAAGAGCACTATAATACGTGACAAAAAGGTATACCATGTCCTACATGCTCGCAGCTCCGAGGTCACTAGTAACTCTCCATCCCATGAGATCGCAATCCAGGGGGACTCCGCTGTTAACAAACACGAATGAGGCGCTGTCTCATTGTCAGAACCCTTATTTTCATATCATGAAATGCAGACTGAGACTTATAGTGGAGAAAGATTGCCAAATTTTTTCGTAAATTGCCCTTGACTCTGTTTTCGGGATTGAGGTAGAGTTTCGAACATACCTGGTGAAATATTGATGCTGCTCGCGGTGTTCATACGCACAGCATTGCCATTGCTGTGACCAAATTGAGCCATTTCAGTCTCCTTCGGATTGCGGTCCTGTCCATCGTTGTTTGGTTGATTCGTAGTTTGAGGGTGGGATGGTAGGAAAATATGGAACTGATCTGAGGAATAAAGAGTGGGATATGAGCTTTTTATGAGAAGTAAAAGCGTCGCCAACTGTCGGATTGACACTTTGGCTCAATGACATCCCCTTGGAGACTTAGTACCTCCTAGAAGATAGCAATTATCTTGTGACGTGTTACGCCCATGTTTCTTTTGCGGAGCCTCTTGATTTTAGTTTTAGTATGGGGCGGTTTCTGAAATAAAGATGGAGCTTGTGTTGCTGAAGATGCTGAAGATGCATCCGAGGGAAAACCATCGCCTTAATAGAGTATTGGTTAGTGGTCTCAAATGAAACCGGAGAAATCAGCTCGTGTTTCAATTGAACGGGAACTTTATTCCGGTGCGGGGCGTTTGCAGAGCATCTTGCTCGATAAGTTAGGCTCTATAAATAGATATGCATCTATGAAAGTGTTCTAGAAGGGAATAAGGTAAAAGAGTAGGAGAACTAGACTGCGACTTTACTTATTTATTCTTCTACTTTTCATTCTCATTGTATAAGCACTCTCCTGAAATTCTTTGATGCGATAGATTCTTCAACAATGTTGCCCACGACAGTTTGACGGCCTCCCAATAAAATTCCTCTGCAGATCCATATTTTGATACATTTCGACAAAAGTGAATTTCCGGCCGATTACGATGCCTCGAATCCGCAGAAAATTCAATGAGAGGGAAACCTCAGATATAGAGCAGGTACCGCTTGGGCTTTCTCTAGCAAAATCTGGGTACTTGGGGCGTCGTTTCGGAGTGGCCAAAGTGGAATACTATCAAGATCTCGGCGCCATAGCCTCTGCAAACATCGCCTGAATTGCTCCTTCCGACGCAGAAGCGGTGGTGTCATGATCCGTTCCTTTTAATTTCGTAACCTTCACGTCGATGCCTTTCCCACATGCTTCCTTTTTCCAACATTCATCAAAATACCTCATTCCCTTTTCCCCTACCATTATATCTTCCTCAGGCAAAATGATGTTGACCCTTAATTGTGTCGCTCCCTCTTGTATTTTTCTCTCCCAGACCTCCGCAAGACTTTTCACACACTCCTCATAATTTTCACATGCGTGCCAGCTTGTCCCCGTCGTGGATTTGAGGCACAATCGCGCCTCATCATTTGCCCCTCTCGTGTTTTCTTCAAATAGATACTTGAACTGAAGATTCTCGGCTTCCTTCTTCATTTCCAGGTCCATTCCGTACCCTGATAAGCACTTTCTTTCTTCCTCCTCTTTCTGCTCCCCAGTTGCAGTTTTGGACTTGAAAGCAGACCTGGCAGCTGAGATTGCACCTCCACTGGCAGCAAACGCGGGTTGCGCACGGTTGATCATGAAGCCAGTAATTTGATTCCAATGGTCCAAGAGCGGATTCGGAAGTATAGCAGCTAAGGCTAAGAAGGAGATGCCTGTGTGCGACTGATGAGCCCAAGGTGAGAAGAAGGTTACACATGGATTCGTTGGCGAAAGCATCTCGGAATGCCGAGAGAGCAGATTAAGGGCATAGATTGTGCCAGCGCTCTGGCTAGCAAGTGAGATATACTTGATTTTCAAGTGGGCTAGAAGCTGAGGAATGACTTCTACGAAAGTAGGGATGCGCTCTGAGAGGGCCACAGGGGTGGATCCTCCAAAACCGGGCCTAAAGATTCGTTAATGAATGTCGGAATCAGAGTGAATAATCATAGTGTGGCATAGGGGAATGCTTGAAAGCAAAAATGTCAAAAAACCTCCCAAGAACCAATTTACCGATCAACACAAATGACTCTCACGCCCTCCCGTTTCGCCATCCAGTCCAGCCAGAAAGCTTGCCATCGAGTCCCAAACATGCCTCCGCAAAATAGAATCGTCGGGGAATCCTCTCCATCCACAATGCCCGCGATGCCAAAAGTGATTTTAAGGGGGCCACGCTTATCAGTGGCCGGGGCTGTGAATATCTGGTGGAATTTTCGGGGCGCGAATGCCTCAATTGCCTGAAATTCTAAAGACATGATAAGAATGTTTGTTGTTGGGTCGAATGAGAATCATTGAATTTTGTGGGAAATGTATTTATCATGGAGTTAATGGCACGGTACATAATATAGTCCAATCGAGTAGCTGAACTCTTGCGCGGCCTTTGAGATATGCTTGTAGGATTCATCCAATCCTTTTCGCCAAAAGTAAAAAAGGCCGCGTTGAAGTGGCAACGCCTATTGTTAATTATACGTCAAAAGTCGGTTAATAAAGTGAGATCAGTAAGGTATGATCCTTTCTAAGTGCTCTGTCGAGTACTGTGTCCATCGACTTGTTCCCGTGCCTTCTCTGTGCCTGAAGCTCCATGCCAATGCAGTAACCCTGTTGTGACAAGCAAAGTCTCCAACGAGACAATCTCTAGAATAATTAGTACTGCCCCTCTTGCAGAAGTTCGAGTGATACTCCCGCATTTATACATCCATTATTCTTACAAGTATTCGTGACCTGTTGATGACGACCACTGTACCTGCAATTGCATAAACAAAGAATATTTCGAGCAGGGGTAATTTTAGCGCGTATTTAGTCAGCAATATCTCATGCAGCCGACGGAACTTGAAAATCATGTCTCTTTTGGAAGCGTTGGCGATTCCACGAAGATTATCGAGTTTCACGATGTTGAGGAGGACGCTGAAGAAGTCCATACTGGACCTCCAAATACAACCGGCCATCCTCCCTCCTACTTTCCTCCTCCCAATTCGAGCCCGATACTTCAATTCGACAACACAACATGTTGAGCCATCTCCAGATGGATTCAGTGCTTCTCAGTCCCCTCCAAAGAGCTCCCCAGCATCGGCAGACGTGAGCTCAAAGCTTCCACCTCCATCGACACCATCAATACCTTCGCCTCCCTTGTCGTCGCCCACACCTACACCACTCTCCTCGTCCGTCAAAGAGTTATTACCCCTCCTCGCAGCTCAACCTTCTCACTTCATAAGCGCACATGTTCATGGCCGTCCATACCTCGTAACGGAGGGCGATATTGTACGACTACCATTCCGCATGCCAGGTGTGATACCAGGGGATATCCTACGTCTGAACCGAGCGTCAAGTATTGGATCTCGAGACTACACATTGAAAGGGGCGCCATATTTGGATGAGAGGATCTTCGAATGTAGAGCGAGAGTTATGGGTACGGAAGCAGAGCCAATGAGGATTAAAATTAAGAAGAAGAGGAGGAATCGGAGGACAAGGACGGTTAGGAGCAAGCATAAGTTTACAATATTGCGGATCTCAGAGGTGAAGGTCAATAATCTCGAGGATATTGAGGGTTGAAAGATTTGCGCAAAAAATTATGCATCATGGTTGGTGGTACGTTTTAGAGAAAGACGTGCGTGATTCTTAAGCAACCTTTCTACGTTGGGTCGCCGTCGGATTTGTATGGACTATCAAGAGAGGAATATATGTACATTAGGGCCTTGGAGCAATAAAGCAAATAAGCCAAGGTACGAAGACTTTTGGACTTTGTTGGATCATGTACTCATGATTTTCATTTCTCATGTTCTAACCGTGCCGCTTTTCATCCCAGCTAATGGCGAGTCGTCCATCAAGATTTGTGGCTGCATGATATTGATTTTTAGGTCGGCCAGACCCAGCCCGAAAGCTTCGACAACCCCTTTGAATCGTCCCTGAAAGTAAGAGCCAGGTAGCATTTTCCGTTTCGATTTTAAGGGAGCAACTGGTTTGATCGTTTCGATGTCTGAGAATGATTAAGTGATCAAACTCTGAGAATCTTTGGGAGCCTTCAATTTCTCAGGATCTTGTGGCTTGTAAGGCTGAAGATAGTTTAAAATTGGCTAGGCATTCTCAGAAATGCAATAGCAAGGTTCTATTGAAAATTCTATGTATGAAGAACTGCTATTCGTTAACTCTTCCACATTTGTTGAGGCTGAGGAAGCCAAATCCGATATCATGCATAGCGAAGCATCCTGATTGGTCTGACCACGTCAATTGATCGGGTTTCTATCTTGGCACTCTTAATCAGTGTCTTCACCATAGCCATGTTTCATAACTCAGCCTCGCATCTGAGGTCCTGCATATCGTCAACTATGCTGGCATCAAAGCCTTTTCAACGCGTTTCCTCCCCGCAGAAGACCGTGAAGTCGACTTTGCAAACTTGTCATGGAGAAGGGCTCTTTGATTAACCTTGGTTTGTATGCCCTCATGACGGAAGATCATAGTTTTATTGAATGTTTCTGACTTCTGCAGCTTCACGGCCATATTACAAACCCTTCGCAACAAAGTCACCAGTTCTCCTAACTCTTTTCTTAATTACTCTCGCTTTGATCGCTCTCATTGAGTACGCATGTCGTTCAATACCAGCCCATGCTGGTGTGGGAAGGCTGGGGAATGTTATGAGTAATACCCTTAAAATCAATGAGCGAAACGGGCTCGACAAAAGGCAGAGTTTAGAAAGTTGTGAGTATTATAGTGCCTCAATCATTTGAAATGATCAATTTACTTCGCGCTTTATCTGAGCAATACCGCTGACAAAAGATATATTAGTGAGGTCCACTGTATCTTTCGTGTCCTTAAGCCTTACCACCTCCTCAAGCTTATCCCCTCAAATCACGTCTACCCCTATGGGTGGTTATCTTTCACTGGGAGATAGTGGGCCTCTTAGCACTACTGGGGCTCCGAATAATGGCTATTTATCAGTTGGCAATGGACCAGTAAAGTCCACAGCTCCAACAGCACCAGCAGCACCGCCAAGTGGTTATTTGAGCATAGGCGGTGGATCTGCCCCTTCCTTGACGCCAGTGCCTCAACCACCTTCCTCCATCGACAATGCTCCAGCTACATCGGTTGTTACAGCCAACGGCGGTGACCCCACGCCAAATGCAGGAGAACCTGCTTCCTCTACGAATTCTGATGATGTTTCAGCTCAGGCAAGCCCTGCCTCAGGATCTCTCAATCTTGGAGGAGAAAACGCTACAACTACGACTGAACCCTCGCTCGGATCTGTTGTTATCACTAGTGGCCAAACCACGACTGTTGATCCAACACCAGTTGCAGTGAATCCAAGTACAAGTCCAGGACCCATGGTAATCGTGTCTGGAGATAAATCCTCTACTCAACTGCTAACAACAATTCCTACCCCAATTTTGGTCATGTCCAACGGTAAGACAATGACCCAATCATCACCAACAACATTCCCAACTGGGGCTCCCAACAGGGGGTATTTGTCAACAATGTCAACGACTTTTACATTGCCCAGCAAACCTGTGGCTACAATCGTCAATTCAACCGGAACATACTATTCCTTCTCCCCAGGTAACTCAACCGTCGCCCCCCAAATAACGCTCACCCAATACCTGCTCGTAACCTTCCTTCCTCTCCTCCTTACCACCCTCTATATAATCCCCTTCCGAATCCTCGAAACCACCATTCGCGAAATGGAGCCCTTTTACCAACTTCACTCCCCAAACGGCGCGCTGGCCGAACACTCCTTATGCCTAGACTACAGTACTTCGTTCCTCTTCTTCACACCCTTCAAATCATTGCGTCGAGGACATATATTCGTGTTCTGGTCCAGTCTTATTTCGATTGCTGTGCTCGCATTAGCGCCGCTGGCTGCAGAGGCTTGGTTCGTGAGTCTAAGCGGCGAGTGTGGACCTAACCTTCCACCCTGCCCCGCAACATGGGGTATATATCCTTTACTCGCCCGAATCATTGAAGGAATCCTCGCATTTATAGCTATATTGCTTTCTTTCATGATTATTCTTGGGTTGAGGCGCGAATCAGGAGTATTTTCGGAACCGTTGAGTATAGCGGGTTTAACGTCGCTATTTTATAACTCACCATTATTGAAGGGGTTTAGAGAGATTGATAGTAGAGTGAATAATAAGCAGTTGAATGAGATTTTGCAGGGGAAACGATATGGGATTTCGGGTTTCAGGAGTTGGGATGGGAAGGACTGTTATGGGATTCTACCTGCGGATCCGGATTCGGAGGCGGGGTTTGCAGCTGTTGGGAGGGGTGGGAAGAAGGGAGCGTATAGTCTAGTAGATGGTGCGGATGATTTTGGGATTCCATTTCAAGCGCTCGAGGCGGATGAGAAAGTTGGGGTTTGGGAGAGAGTAAAGGGGACATTGCTTTATGTGGTGGTTGCGTTGATTACTGGGGGTTTGTTGGCGTTGATAGCTTACTATCATTGGTCGAGCGGGGAGACCGGGTTTGAGTTCTTCATGGATTCCCAAGGTTTCGGCGTCCGGTTCATGATGGCCGCTGTAGGTGTTCTCCTCAAAACCCTCTGGAGCAGCATTGATCAAGGTATATCCGTTTCCTCCCTCCCCCTATCCACCTCTAATAACACCCCAGATATCCGCAAAAACGAACCCTACCGCGCCCTCCTCCTCAGCGCCGCTACCTCCACCAATTCCATCCTCCTCCCAACTCACATGTCGCCCATAACCGCAGTCCTTCCTTCTCTCGCCCGTGGCCAATACCTTGTGTCCCTAATCTCCTTCACCGCGATCCTGACCGAATTCCTGCCTATTGCCCTGGCAAACGTTGCTTTCTCGCCCGCTATGACACGAACCGCGTACGATGTTTGTACTTTTGTCTCAATTTCTATTTTATTCATAATGCTGTGCTCCCTCGCTCTTCTTATTTGCCGGCCAAGGAAGCATGTAAAGCCGCTGCCGAGGAAACCGAATACGTTGGCGAGTGTGTTGTTGTATGTGACGAAGGGGGAGGGTGATGGGGAAGAAGGGATGTTAGATCAATTTGAGGGTTTAAGTGTGTTGAAGACAAGGGAGAGAAATGAGGTTATTAAAGAGTGGAGGGGTTTGTACACGTTGGGTGTTGTGGGTGGGAATGAAGTGAGGGTGGATGACGATAGGAGGATTAGGAGGTTATGGGCTGATTGAGTGGTGGGAGGTGATGATTACCTTAAATGAGAATGCTGACAGATAATCTAATTTGTTAAAACTACAAAAATTGGAGATAACTTGATTATAACCTGTGGTTCACGTCGTGAGGTATGTCCGTTTGTCTGAAACAAAAAGAAAAAAAGAAAAAGAAATCGCGTCCCCTTTCAAGCAGACGCAGCAAGAATCCCCCCCACGCCCAAAAAATACAAGAAAATAACCCCCGTATAGATTATCCCAAAAGAAAAGAGCAAAACTAAAGAAGAAACGACACCGCAGAGATTCGAACTCTGGCTCCCAAAGGAAACGCCTTAGCAGGGCCTATTAGTACTGTTAATTATTGAAGTTATTGACTGAGAGAAAGTGCCTTACGTCGCGTTAACCACTCCGCCACAGTGCCAACTTTTTAGAAATAATCGCTTATTTGATTACATACTAATACTGTGGGAGTGCGGCTTTGCTGGGTGCGGTTGGGAGGCTTGGTATGAGTCAAACGGCGGGATTGAAAGTCTGATACCCTAGGTTCAAAATGGCATTACCCTCACTTTGTATACGTGAAGAGATACTATCTGACCACTGTCTTATCTGACCAGCAATTGTTTTTTGTTACTATGTAAGAATATGTTTGTAATTGTAGTCGTTCCGCGGTCATGGTTAATTGTTGAGCCAAGCTCACGGAACGGGCTATTGGGGTATCTATGAATCAACCTAGCTACTGTAAGTCATTAATGTAGCGCTCCAAGGTATTGTCTGCCATCTCAAGCAGCCCAAAGGCATACACAGCTCTATCAACCACCTTAACTACCAACACAGCCGAAACACCACACCTCCCCATCTACACCCTCCTCCACACAACACCGACTACAAACCACCCTCCTATGCCCTCTAATCCTTCCTTTCTCCCACGGCCGACCTCCCACCCCATCATCATGCGAACCATACCCACTATCTGTCCTCCCCCTCTCATTTCTCGTCCTCCCTTCCTCTCCGTCCTCCTCAAATGAAACAGCAAGAACATCATAATCGCCCTCTACATCATATCGTCCTTTTCCCAAACAACCAGGAGAAATAGTAGGGCCCAAGCACTCTCTAATACAAACCATACAACTCCTGCGTCCACAACCTTCACAATCCATAAACGAATCCAACTCGCTTGTAATTGTCGGTTTTCGACGGCAGATATGACATGGATCCAGGTTTATCTTCGATCTAGGTTCTTTGTGTGTTTCTGTCGGGCTTGCCACTTCCTGTGAGTGTCGATCTGGCGCGTTGCCAGGGGTGGTGTTCAGTGGTTCGCGGGTATTGGGATGTTGATCTTCAGAGGTCTCGATGCGTTGGCGTTTTGAGGTGTGAATTCGTTTGGGCTTGGGATGGATATGCCGAGCATTTGGATCATTCATGAGTTCGACATTGAAGATGGGTACAGGAGTTGTGTGATCGTGGCGTTGGAAATGGGGGCTGAATCTAAATGTCAACATTAGATCTTGAGGGGAAGGGAAAGTCCCTACTTTAGGAATTTGGTCTGTTGGGCCGAAACACCTCCCATATCATCTCTTCTCCTCTTCCGATCATTCGGGGCAGCTAACGGGACCTGTGCTATTGAAGGCATGGTCGCTGATGTTGTTGATGGATTATGATCAGAAATTTAAATTATGAGACAATTTCTGATTTGTTTGTGTAGACGCAACCAGTACTGCAAGCGAGAGATATGAGAGTATAGATGGGTCAAAGGGCGGAAACAGAGCCCAGCTCTTTATTTACAAGGAGTGAAGTCAGCATTCGAAGTGCAAGAAGCGTCGTTCAGACAGGAAAGCGATGGTTCCTGGCGGCTGAAAGTCGGCACGGCTAGAACCGCCCGCCTGACAAGGTCAAGGGGTAAACAATGCCGACCACCCTACGGTAGGCACTTATGTTGAGACTGCTATGGTTTGTGAATATTTTTCATTTACTTTTACTATTTTAACAACGCGACGCCGATCTATGATTCTCAATATATGCAATTCAAGCCTCCTTTTGTATCATACCACATTCTGGAAGTTACTCCATTGACAACTGCACCCACTCGTTCCACCATCAAAACCCCCTAGAGAAGGATCACTCTGATTCGAGAATACATTGGGAGCAGGATTGATAATTTGCCCTCCAAACGCTCGATTCTCCCCAACAAGATACTTGCCAGTCGATATAATACCTTCACGGTCATTCATGTCATAGCAGTAAAGCATCTTCCGTGTGATGTCTCCTCCGTGGCGATCAACCGTGATCGTGATTGGATATGGAAAAGTTCCAGGCTGAGTGAAGTTTGTACCACCTAAGTTTGTGCTAGAGGTAGCGTTATCAAGGCTAGTTGTGCCGTTCATACGAGTCCACATCTGAACGAGAAAGCGTGTTTCAGCCCAAGTACATCTGAATGCTGCCTCGGCCTCGGTGGCGCCACCATTTTCGTCGTCGGGAACAGCTCCATTCGAAAGGTTGGTATCGTTGAGTGGAGTTATAGACTTTAAAAAGATAGACCGATCAAAATATGTATAGAACCCGTAATGCTCAGATCCAAGCCCACGGTCGTAAAGTCTAATCGGCTGTTGGAATGGGAGTGGTAACAGATTCGCTGGTGCTGCTGTTCCGTCTGGGTTCAAGCTTGGTGGCGGTATACCTTCTGTTGCATTCGGAAATTGGGTAGAATCACGAGCTAAAACCTGTCGCTTTGAGCCAGAAGCGCCCGTAGTTTGAAGGAACGAGATGTAGAATGGAGTTGGCTCGCCGGCTTTGTTGTCTGAAACAACACCGTCGGTGGTATTGCCTAAGAAAAACTCCTCTGCAAAGGACGGTGGAGCAGGGTTAGGTGCGAATGTGACGATTTGTCGAGTCTTGAGTAACATGCTCTTGATAAATTGGCCCGCAGAAACCGGATTTCCTAGAATTTGACGAGTCCCCAATTGTGGATTACGAGTGACATTTGCGAAAGTTGCATTTGTTGCACTGCTGTTGTCCCATTGTATTTGAAGGAGAAAGTTTGGTTGATTTGACGGGTTGGGAGCCACCGAAGCCTGCAACTCTTTTGGCAAATCGCAGCTCCATTGAGTGGCAGGAAAGACACAGCCAGTGTTGGTCTTGATGTTCACCGGAGCAGCAACAGTTGAGAGGCCAGTAAAAATAGGAGGAAATCCAGTAAGATTGAGCCATTGAGACGGCCCGACGATGGTGTTTGATTTTCTGTGAAGCGTGGTTGCCAGAGAAATCACCAGGATGATCATTATGAGGAATCCAACGATGAGACCGATATAGCAACGACGCTTCTTGCGGCCCTCTGGGCCGCTTCGTCCATAGCATCCTCGATCAGGAATGCAGCCTCGTCCACGCCACCATCCACCGGCTCTACGTGCTATAGCATCTTCCTTCTCGTTGCGTCTGCGCTTCGCCTCTGCTTTTTGAGCCTTTTTAGAAAGTGCTTGAAGAGGAGGGGGGTCAAAAGCCATCGGTGTTTGCCTCGTACTCCTATCAGAATATGGCGAGTTCGAAATTGTTGGCCTCTGACTTGCTGGGGTTAATGGTACATTTGACATTGGAATGCCGCCTCCTGATGACATTGCCTGGTGAAGACCAGGAGATATAGGACCAGGCGATGCAGGATACTGAAGATTTTGAAAACGTGCCGGCGGGAGAATAGCGCGATATCGAGGGATTTGGGCTCCATTGGGTGAGTAAGGGGGCGGCGGAGACGGCGCAACTGGAGGTCGAGCAAGAACAGGTGGCACCGGCTGTATCTCTTGGATCCTTGGCGGCTGAGAGTTATCTGAGCGATTAGTGAGGTCGTTCAAGCGAGGTTGAACGAATGGATTGTTGCTCTGAATCCCTCTTGTTTCCGGCCTATTAGGAAGCGCTTGGGTATCAGGCCCAGACATATTATGATCAAGCTCGGATTGTGTGCTGCTTGTATGAAGTGTAGACATTGTATTACCTCCAAGCCCAGCGACTTCTGACAGAACGAAGGGTAGAGTACCGCTAGAAGGTTCAACCTTATGCCTAGTTTCGCGAATAGTCGGGGACTGCTCTTCCAATTGCTGGTGTTTCGATTGATCCTCCTTTGCTGAAGTATCCCACCAAGAATCTGAGCTAATAGTAGTCGTCGTTTGCGGAGTTAATGGAGAAAACTGCTTCTCCCACATGTTGCCTTCTCTTTCTGCTTCCTGTGCCTTGGTAGCTGCAATAGCTAAGTTAGGAAGGGCAGGTGGTTCTTGATCCTCAAACACTCCTCGTGTTGCAACCGTATTTGACCTCGTCAAGAACGGTGTTGTGATATAGTTCCACCAGCCCTTGGAACGCCGGCGGGTGGCGACTGTGCTGATGCTTGCATGCTTGACATCTTTAGATTCCGCAGAGACCGGGATTGTACGTCCCGCACGTACGATTACTGGACTCTCATCCTCTTCGAAAACAGTGCAGGAGGAGAATGCGCGCGATCTTGACTTGGCATCACGCCCTGTATCATCATCTGTCTCCCACGAGGTACCTTCATCCGAGTCTGGTGAGAAATAGCTTTTCTGGGCGGCGATTCTCTGTCTTTCGCTTTTGAGGACTGCAGCTGGCATCTGGGGAACAGGGGGTGCATTCTGTTGAGTATAGATTCTAATAGCATTGTGAGATGCCTGAGAGTAGATACTTGAAGTAGGTCGTGCAAAAGGACCGGCAGAAGTGGGATTGTCCTCTAATGCTGACCAGATATTACTTGCTTGAGCTGGTGTGATAATAATGGTGGGTGTCTCCGGCGATAAATTTGTTGGTGTTCGATGCTCATAGCTTTGTAATATTTTCGATGTATCCGAGGATGCTGTTTGAGGGCTTAAATTATGCTCCGCAAGTCTAGCTGATGGAATGGAGAGCCCAATGACTATGGGTCGATCGCAGGGCGACAAGTCCATCTGGAGGGGCGAAGGAGGCGGAGCAAGACCTTTAGACTTGTTGCTTTCTAGACCGTTTGCTGGGGCGGATTGAGAATCATCCAAAGACGGCATTGTATTGGCAGCTCTGGTTAAGTCCTTGTTCTTTCTTGATTTCCAGAACCCTCCGGAGGATTGTGGTAGACCGCCATTGAGTGCTTCAAGAGCAGCCAGATCAACGAAATGTCCCATATGGGGTATAGCCCTGGAGGGTTGTACTTGTGCCGGTTGCAAAGCTGCTGGGACTGCGGGGTTTTTCGATGAGTTTGTTATGACCTTAATCCCAGCTAAGGCGTTCAACTTCTTCTGTCTCCCCTTGGACTTGTCTCGTCTAGGCTTATGCACAGAATATCTCTTCTCAATTTTGTTCGTACCGGTGCGAGCCAAAGGCTTTACAAGATTTCCAGCTCCTGTACTTTCCGCAGGTCGGGGCCATTGTGTTACCCGCGCTGCTGCTGTAGGCTTAGTCGAGTTGAAAGGAATGCTGTCTTCTTCATCCCACCATTCTCCATCTGATTCTTCGTCAAAATCGGTCTCGAAAGGATTATTCGTAGCTTGTGTTGATGAGGTATTATTCTTTAATGCATGTATCCCAACCAGGGGTGCTTGTGTCGACATATTGATACGTCTGAGTGTTTTGCAGGGAGGATCGCGGTTGTAGCTGGACCAAGTGCCAGAGCGTGTAGTACCGTGAGTCTTCCAAAGAGTGGCGAAAGATCGTGTAATGATTCGTATATTAGTCGTATGCGATGGCCGTGATTGTTCTTAAACTTTACTTGCAAACGTAGATTGCTTGCGAGGAAAGAAGGACTCGAATCTTTAGATCTGAAAATGAAACAGTACATAAAGACACATCGTAATCGAAAATCAACAAAGAAATGCTGTTGTGAGGTAGTCGAGGCTCCGAATGTCAACAATAGGCAAATCTCTAACAATAACTATTGTTGACAGCCACAATAGAAACTTAATAATTAAAGAAAGGTAGCGACCGTGAATCCAGATTCAAAGAAGCCGGAAAATCTGTGACAATGATTACGAAAAGAATGTGAGATCTGGGAGAGAGAAGAGTGAAACAGAAGATTCATGGCTGAAAGATCATGGCCATATAGAAGAGAGGTCGTGACCTAGCTCATGAAGCGTAGTCGCGGGATAGCAGGGGAGCTCAAGGGTAGCTCCAGGATACTAAAATAGATATAAGCATATCATTTGATCATACTCGCAGATGGGCGGTATTGAAGCCTCTGTTCAAACCTGCTGGATTCATCCGTCGTTGGACGAAGTCGCAAATACGCGCCGAGTTGAGTAGAGTGGGGTGCTTTGACTGGCTGGCGCTTCCCCAACGCCAAGGCCAATCAATCCTGTCAGGGTCTCGCAAGAGATCGCAATATGAGCAACCGCGAAGGCTGGTCAGCGGACGAGGTGATTGGTGATTCCTTTCGATGGCTCATTTATGAGTGCATGTTGTATCCACGACTCTATGCACGACTGACTATGGAGCAATCTTTGATGTTGATATTGCCAGAAACTCACCGCTTGCCAAGGACTGCATTGGGACTAGAAGATGTCAGCCCACCAGCCCCTGAATGTATGTTCTTAGCAGATATGTTAATCCAATAGGAGCATGAATCTATACGAGATTACAATGGCACCGAAAAGACGTGATAATGGGGCCCAGAGCGGCCTGTGCCTGATTCCATAATCTTGTATCCTCCTGAGATTTCGCCATGGTGAGACCTAACAACAGAGAGTTTGACAGCCAAAATTGCCCCAAATCGTTATACTAGTATCCCCATAACGTGGGGCGCATGTCCTGAGGTCTTGGATTTTGCTTCTTCTGTGGATGCAAGCACCTTCGGAATATCACATATTCGAGACAATACAAGGAGAGACCCGTAGACCATCAGATTTCCATCGTTCAGCTTCCCGCAGTTCAACAAAAGGAGACATCCAATTTAGAGTTGTTTGCTGACCGCCCGTAAAAGGAGTATCCACCCCTATCAAAGCTAATAGTAGGTAAAATTGTTAAGGAAATTAGACCCAAAGGGACACCTTATGAGAGAAACATCTTCAAATAATGAACTCCAAATTCACTTCTCTACGCTCCTTCGCGCATTTCTGATTTTATATCTGCGATACCCAAGATTTTCCCCAGTTACTTGCGATCGCGTTGAGCTCAGCCACCCCACGCCGCCCGCTTATCTTTTTTTAATAGAACGCCAAGACGTTTCCGTGTCTTTGCGCCTTCTGCTGCTGAACTTCCACCGTCCTTAAAGACACGACCATAAACATACGAGCTCGGCACATGACCTGTGGCCTGTGGACGGTACGGGATAAGTAAGGCTGAAGCAGTCGAACACGAGCAAAAAGAGTCGCATTGCGACCGGACGAACCCTTAAAATCATCCTACCAGAGGGTCAAAGTGCCATCTGGTCAGCATCCTTCGACCTGGCGTCCCTCAATCCTTCTTCAATTTCACCCTCCTCGCCAGGTGGCTTCTTCCATCGCAGACGAAGCTCTTCATCCGCCACTACTCCGCAACCCTTGAATGTTCAAGGACCATCGAGCGCCATCTCCGACATCTCGCCTTCAAAAGGCTCGATTCAGAGCTTACCCACCATCCCGGGAACGCCAAATCTGCCTATGTCGTTGTCGCGAAGCCCGTCTCCGAGGCCTGGTGGTGGATGGGCAAGTCCTGGTTTGAGCAGTCAATTTGGAAATGGGGAGGGTCGGTCGAGTCCTCCAAAAAGTTTTGGAAGTAATGGATCAGTAACTTGGGAATCTGCGAAAGCCAAGAGTGCAGGGGTAAATGGATATCCCTCCTTTTCGACGCAAAATAATGGCTTCTTCAATCGGCATTATAGGAATATATCGAATAGTCTGCCGCGATTCAATTTGGGATCAGAGAAAAGCTATGCGGAGAAAGAGAAGCTAGGGCGCGGGCGGTGGTCACCAAAGGATGGGAGTAGGTTGGGACGATTAAGAAACGGTCTAGGAAGAATGAGTCGAAAGATGAAAATACGTTCTTTGATTGCCATTGGATTTATTTTCATAGTTCTTGTTTTTTACGTGTCCCGTAAGCCCCCTTTCCCCATCTCTTCAGAACCTTGCTAAGATCATATAGCTTTACACTACTGGTGGCGTAGAACAAGATCCTTAGGAGGCGGCCGGAAGTACGTGATTATACTTGCAGCAAATCAGGGAGGCGGAGTGATGGAGTGGAAAGGCCCTCGCGAGTGGGCAATAGAAAGGGATAGTGTTCGAAACAAGAGGAAATATGCAAATAGATGGGGTTACGAATTGGAAATAGTCGACATGAGCACAAAGAAACGATACGCACACGAATGGAGGGAGAGTTGGGAGAAGGTGGATACCATCCGAAATTGTCTGCGAAAGTACCCCGATGCTGAATGGTAGGTCACCCGCTCCTGACCTTCCATAATACAATATCTAACAATATGCTATAGGTTTTGGTGGCTGGATCTGAATACCTTTGTCATGGAACCCTCTTACTCACTCCAAGACCACATTTTCAACTCACTTGCCAAAAACACCTACCGCGATATCAACGAATTCAACCCTCTTAATATAACACACCCGTTCCCCGCCGAATACCTCGATGTCGATGCACAAAGCCCTACAGGCGACGGCAAAGAAAACTCTATCAATCTTGTCGTTCCCCAGGATTGTTCAGGTTTCAACCTAGGGTCGTTCTTCATAAGGCGCAGCGCATGGACTGATCGCCTGCTCGATGTATGGTGGGACCCTGTTGCTTATGAACAAAAACACATGGAGTGGGAACATAAGGAGCAAGATGCCCTAGAATTCTTGTACATCAACCAGCCATGGATTCGACCCCACACGGCGTTCATTCCGCAAAGAAAAATCAACAGCTTTCCACCAGGGGCTTGTTCTGAAAATGGCAACGATACTCGCATCCACTACAACGAGAAAGATCGCGATTTTGTTGTCAACATGGCGGGCTGTGAGTGGGGCCGTGATTGCTGGGGTGAGATGTACAACTACCGTGAGTTGAGCAACTATCTCAACCGAACGTGGTGGGAACGATTCAAGGAAGACCTGGTAGCTGTGATATGGTTCAAGATCACAGGACAAAAGATTAGGATATAATGATTTCTTTACCCGTATCTAGCTGTTTTTTGTTCTTCATCGCTTAAGGATTTGGCCTCTCCATATCAACGATACCCAACTGTTTCTTGTTGATATGATGCAGTATAGATAGGCTTTGGTTGTGTCTCGAAGGCATTGCATAGATGAGCCTGTGGCTTTAATTTCTTTGGGCGGTATTGCATGTTGTATTTGCTGCAAGCTGCATTGTATGGAGTATGACAGGACAATGTGTATCATATGATGAAAATGTCAAGATGATGGATCTCTGGGAACACGTCTGGTTTTGTGATACTTATAGAGACAATGATATATATCAGCCACGTTGAAGTGCATGTTTTATGGTGACTTATTGGAAGGTTTGACAGTCACACCAACATCTATGTGAATCATGTAAAGGACTCGACTAACTTGGAAACAAATCGCAATTAGCAAGAAACCAGTTCCTATGCTTTGTAACCTGGAAACTGCTGAATTATTCGAAACCTCTCACCGGTACTCACCGGAGTCCATCTATTACCATCCATGATTAGCTCAAATAGACGCCGGCATTTGAATCCCTACGACGTCTTTTTTAACGAATAGCTGGTCAGGGGCTTCTCACCTGATCTACTCGAAGCCCAAGATATACGCAACGGCCGCATGAACGACCAGTGTTATCGATAAGAAGCACAATGACATGCCGTGACTTGTTTGGAATAGAGTTCAGATTCTTTCAGGGGTCAATATCAAGGGATTTAAGCTTCGAGGTTCATCCCACAGACGTGGCTCCACCATGAGAAGATTGGCGAACGATTCAAGACTAGAACATGCGAAGATCAGATTTGTTGATCATTCGTTTCGATTCAGCAAGCTTTTTGTCTTTTCGGAGCTTATGTGGTTGAAATAATGGGCATTGTTTGACGATTCCTTTGGCAACGTTTCAAGAGAGGGTTCTTTGATAGGAGACGTCCTCCGAGATCTTCGCTCCAACTCGCTTACTAGTAAGCCGTTGGCTAGCAAGGATAGGCTACGGTTCGTCAAGAACTTTCCAACCTCAAACATCTAACGACAGGGAAAGCACCCATATTGGGAAAGGTTTGGACATCTGAGTGGCCAAGCTTTCTATCTCCTTTCATGTAGATCAGATGTGCCAAATCCCCGACGCAAGTCCGCTTAGTGTCAACGTCTGCAAGTTGCAGCCACTCGTTTTGCGGGAAAATCTCCCGTCCTAACGGCCACCCTCGAGGTTTGGAATCTTTCAACGAGTGTTGTGCATGTATCAAAGAACGATGGCTCATACCCTCGAGCATGACCCTTGGGACAAACTGTCAATGCCGCCGGTCAGGTTCCTGCCCCCATGTCTCGGAGGAGTGCCCTGGTAGTAGACCCCAAGAAAAAGGACCACGCTGGGTTTCTGATCATGGGATGACAGTTTCTTTCTACAGTATGTGATTCCCAAAAAAGGGATCCTTTTTGCAAAATTGATGCTCTGTCTATTCACCGTTCTTCAATTCAACCGTCACTCCTTACGCGGTTTTATTGTTTGGCTTCCACAATAACAAAGACATTGACTGTCCTTGTCCTGAACAATAGCTGAGCAATAGTTGTTCATACATATCCATTGTCTCTGATTCAGATATATAAAGACGTTACACTCATTCTGCTACATTAAAAGCCTTCTACTTCTTACCAGCAAACACACATATCTTCTCCCAACTTCCTTACCCCTTTCAAAATTCAACACCGCAGGACAATCATCCCAACAAATTTCAATTTCTGCGTCATGCGGTCTTCTCAAAATATCTTGTGCCTCGGTGCATCCATACTATGCGTTGCTGGCATCGCAAAATCTACCTACACCATCGAGGACACCTTCGATAGCACAAATTTCTTCAACGACTTCTCCTTCTTCACGGGATCCGATCCAACCGATGGTTACGTTGAATATCTCGGAGCGGTTGCTGCCAATCAGTCTGCGCTCGCCGGCTATTCTGCCGCGGGCGTATATCTCGGGGTTGATCACACAACAACAAATCCAAGTGGTGGACGGAACTCGGTTCGAGTATCATCTAACAAGGCCTATACTCACGGACTCTTCATTGCCGACATTGCCCACATGCCTGGAAGCACATGCGGTGTATGGCCTGCTTTCTGGACAGTCGGACCGAACTGGCCTTCCTCTGGCGAAATAGACATCATCGAGGGTGTTAACGACGGAACAACGAACACAGTCACTCTTCACACGTCTGCGACTTGCAATATGGGAGGAACCGGCTCTCTCACCACCTCGAAACTCAATCAAGCAAATTGTAACTCCGGAAACGGCAACGACGGGTGTGGGTTCAGTACAGGAAGCACTCAGGGGTATGGTGACGGATTCAATGCTCTCGGTGGAGGAGTTTACGCAATGGAATGGACAAGCTCAGCCATCAACGTGCACTTCTTCACCCGCAACGCCATCCCTAGCGACATCACCTCCGGATCGCCAAATCCCTCAGGGTGGGGCTCCCCTCAAGCCAGTTTCTCAGGATCAGGTTGCAGCATCGACGATCACTTCATGAATCACAACATCGTCTTCGACACAACATTCTGTGGAGCTTGGGCTGGGGCCACGAACGTATGGGATGCCACTGGCAGCTCATGCGGTGCCAAGGCTGCTACCTGCAATGATTTTGTTGGGAACAATCCGGCTGCTTTCGTGGATTCGTACTGGTTGATCAACTCTGTTAAGGTGTACCAGGACTCTGGTGCTACGAAGAGAGAGGAAGGTCTTACGCCGGTGCCGTTCTTAGCTTAAGCGATAGGACTGCAACCTCGAAAAGCTGTCACTTCTCTGTACATATTTGAGACTTAGGGACTGGTGTTTTCAAACGGATAGGCGTTCTGTTTACTATTTGGAGTATGGTAAAGCAGTGTGGGACGGAATACTGACATGATTGACTTCTCAGAGGGATGTTCTCTCATATCTTGCATACGTAGATGTTTTATTTCAATAAAAATATCTCGAAAAAATTTTTGGCTGATAGATCAAATCTGAGCCTTTGATCCAAATAAATTCCAACCCACGTGACTCATCTTGTGCAACACCTGCTAACTTTTGTCGTATAAAAATAAGAAATAGATTTTCAAATAGATACTAATCATAAAATTAATGGAACAGCAGTCTCTAGATTTAAAGTGCTCTTGAATTGCCAAATTCGGCAGAGGCTCTCTTTCAGCCTTGGGCTCGCTAGCAGACGTCGGCCTCAAAACATCAAGCTATCTTCTAATTCTTCCCTACCCGCGTACGCCATGTCAACACCTTGAACTCTCTTCTATCCCGCAGATCTTATCTTCACCCATACGCAAAAATGCATCCTTCAAGACAAGCCTACGTAGAGGAGGCGGAGCCTGAGGTAAGCTTTCCCTTCCCATTCTCCCAGCCAACTCTTCTCGTCCGCAAACAGTATTCATATTCTCCTAGAGGGATCCCGCGCCATGAACCCACGATGGCAATACGGGATTATATAACTGATGGATCTGGTGCTCTCAGGACAGAGGTATCGACCTCGCAAACGTCCGTAAGTCTCTCCCAACCCTTCCCCACATTCTCTTCTAATGAAGGCTTAACAGCTCTCGACCGCGATTATGAAATGCCCTCAGCGACCGCCGGCGTAGCCCCCGAACGAGCCTCGGCCATCCTGTCTCAATTTGAACGTAAACGTCGCGCAGCTGGAATAGCTGTACCAACAGATGATGGACGTGTCAAAGCTCGATTGCGGGACATGGGGGAACCGATTACGTTGTTTGGAGAAGGACCGGGTGATCGTAGAGATAGATTGAGGCAGTTACTTACTATACAAGCGGAGATTGACGATGCGGAGGACGAAGATGGGGATGCGCGGATGCAGGACGCGGATGAGCCGAACGAGGAACAGGAAGAGGAGTTTTATACTAAAGGTATTCAGGAGTTGGTAGTGGCTAGGAGGGAGATAGCAAGGTATTCGTTGCCGAGGGCGAAGAGACGGCTTGCACATCAGAAGATTGAGTCGACGATTCCGTTGAGGACGCATGTTAAGTTTCGGAAGGAGGTAAAGGAACGGTTGCAAGGGTTTGAGTTACAAGGAAGTCAGACAGCAGGGGAGAGACCGATTAGCATGACGAGGTTTTCGCCGAATGGGGAGATTATCGCGGCGGGGAATTGGGGAGGGGGGATAAATTTGTTGGATGTGCCTTTTTTGGAGAAGAAGAGGACGTTGAGGGGCCATACAGATCGAGTGGGTGGGATTTCGTGGTTTCCTGGATCTACATTACCCGGGACCACAGTGTCCAATGATGCGGTAAATCTTGCTTCTGGGGGTGCGGAGGGAAACATCCATCTTTGGTCACTGAATCAAGATACGCCTCTCACGACACTTCAGGGTCACAATCAGCGCGTCTGCCGGGTTGAGTTCCATCCTTCAGGCAAGTACCTCGCTTCGGCTTCTGAAGATACGACATGGAGATTATGGGACGTCAATACCACCACAGAATTATTACTCCAAGAAGGTCATTCCCGAGGAGTCTTCACGATAGCCTTCAACACCGATGGCTCTCTTCTAGCATCTGGCGGAACAGACAGCATTGGTCGAATCTGGGATCTTCGAACAGGCCGCACAGTCATGATTCTCGAGGGACACATTAAACCTATCTATGCACTTGATTGGGGCGTTGATGGGCACCGCCTCCTTTCCGGATCAGGCGACGGATGGGTCAAATGCTGGGACATACGAAAAGTACAAGAAACAGGCCGAGTCGGGGCCCACAAAAGCGTCGTTTCTGATCTCCGTTGGTATAAAGGCCTCGATGATCCCTCTCAAGGATTTGATTTACAAGTTGATGAGAAGGGTGACCGAAGACCGAAGAAAAGCGGCACATTCTTTGCATCAAGTGGATTCGATAAGAATGTGAACATCTTCTCGGCTGATGACTGGAGTTTGGTGCAGAGCCTAAGCGGGCATACGGGGAATGTTCACAGTGTGGATACGAGTATGGATGGAAAGTGGATTGTTAGTGGGGGATATGACAGGACGGTGAAGTTGTGGGGGTGAAATGATGCTCAGGGACTTTAAACAAATGTTTCAAATTTCACCGGCGTTATGTGAAGAAAAGTTAGGAAATTTTGCTTAGTCAGTCAGGCAAGCTAGGCTGTTAAATATATTGTAAGATTCAGAAGAAGTTTATTCTTTTGGGCTCGTCCTGTATGTTGGCAGGGTCCACTCATATCACTTTACAAAGCGTTGTCACCCTTCGGGATAGGATAGGGTGAGATGAGATGAGAACTAAATTTGTTCAAGGTATTGGGAAATGGCATTTGAAATTAATAAGACAGCTCTGATTCTCATACCCCAGAACTAGATCTGGATATCCTTGTAATGTCAAATAGCAGGGTCGTTCTTAGTAGTTTTGTGAATAGTTATCTGAGACCTCGAGGACATTTCCTTTAATAAACGAGTACAAACTTTGAGGAATATCAAAGGTACCTTAAAGGAAGAATGAAAAGCAGAATACCGGTATTTGATATTCCTAAATAAATTAAGAATAATAATACCAGCATAGTCACTGGGTATTCTAAAAGCATATCAGATAAAACTTTTGAGATATTCAAGCTCATGAAAAAGCATAAATCAAATAAGTCTCAAAGTAATTGGATATGCGAAAGACTAATAGGGAGTTGAAAAGGGTGTCGGATTTTAATGAGGTCAAATTTTGACCAAGAATTTACTCGCTATCTGGACGAGTGAAACAGGCGAGCGCAGGGAAAGTAAATCATTTCCCCCCCTAATATTGTGTTGGTTAGAAGAAAAACATTAAGTTATGGCTGCTTGAAGAATACTAGGTAGTCTAAGATTTTATAAGGATATCCGAACAACCATTGAGAGAGAAGGGGCGTTCAACCATCTGTTAAGCTTTCTCTTATATTTGCCATCTCATCAAGCTTGTTTCGACTAGGACCTTTACTTTATAAAGCGTTGGAAATCAAGAAGAGTTGGAATATGTTCTGACATTACGGTATCTCTGAAGACAATCAGTTTGATGGGACTTCAGACTTCACCCTTCCAGCTCGGACAGGAACCAGCTTAAGGGGTTCCTGTTCGAATCGCTTTAGTAGGGACCAAAGGGAGGAGCTATGCTGTAGCTAGTACTTCTCAAATTTGAGAAATAAATTTCCGCAGCCAGCTAGAGTCACCTAAACTCGAATATGTGTAGATATCTCGAGCGATATAACTCAACTCAAAAAGGGGGGATTTCGGTTTGGTCAAGCCTCGCCGCTCTCGGCCTAGCAAGGCCGACGTCATTATCGATAAAGCATAGTTTATCTCCGTACGAATTTATTAGATGAAAACAATTCTCTGGTATATACCTCTCTGAATTAATCACCCATTTCTTTCAACCTATTATCAGGAACATCTACTGAAATGCGTCCCTCAATAGCATGTCGAAGCCAAAAATTATACCGCACTTGTGAAGCACCGACTCGTCGAAACTTTGCATCCTTCCCTCAAAGAGCCCCCTCCTACCCATTCTGCCAAATATGCAGCAGGACTACACTTCCAACCCATATCCTGAGCTCCCCACACCGAAGATGGGCATCTCAAAGCTCCTCTACAGCACAAGCTTCCGCCGATGAAGCTATAAGATCAAACCCCATACCTCAAACCCATTACGAGTTCTTCCCTCAAACACTCCCTCGAGGCCCACCCCCAAACGGGCCCTTCCATATTGACACCCGAGCTCTCCGCAGAGAATTTCTCCAATTGCAAGCGGTGGCACATCCAGACCGGCATCCCGCCAACCTCAAAACACGAGCAGAAGCCACCTCAGCACGAATAAACGAAGCCTATAAAACCCTACAAAACCCCTTGTTACGAGCACAGTACCTACTAAGTTTGCGAGGAATAGACGTGGCGGAAGACGAGACGGCGAAATTAGAGGACCCGGAATTATTGATGGAAGTGCTGGACAGGAGAGAGGAGATTGAGAATGCGGCAGAGGAAGAAGAGTTGGAGGAGATGAAGAGGGTTAATGATGAGAGGATTGAGGAAAGTGAGAAAGTGTTAGATAGAGCGTTTAGGGAGGACGATGTAGAAGGAGCGAAAGGGGAG
>Ga0182030_10007065_pt1 | contig 23525 bp, 20 predicted proteins | sample 812S3MmetaG_FD_121299 | JGI IMG/M metagenome (GOLD analysis project Ga0182030, IMG submission 121299) | Permafrost microbial communities from Stordalen Mire, Sweden - 812S3M metaG (Illumina Assembly) | ecosystem: Environmental > Terrestrial > Soil > Wetlands > Permafrost | place: Sweden...
ACGATGATGCGGCAGGCGGCGGCGAGCCGGGTGGCGCCGTCGAGCATGGCTGCCTCCTCTAGATCCTTGGGGATGGAGTCGAAGAAGGATTGCATTAGAAAAGTGGCGAACGGCACATTGAACGCGGTGTACACGAGCACCAATCCCGTCAGCGAATTGGTGAGCCCCAACGGGGCGAGCATGCGAAAGATGGGCGCCACCATCATGACCAAGGGAAACATTTGAGTCGCCAGCATCAGACCGATGATCACGTATTTGCCGCGAAAATTGAATCTGGAAAACCCGTAGCCCGCGGACGCGGCGAGCAGCGTCGAACATCCGGCCGTGCCCACGGAAACCAGCACGCTGTTGCGAAAGAACAGCGGAAATTGGCTATGCGCGAGCACGGACCGGAAGTGTTCGAGGCTGACGCGCGTCGGCCACAGGCGCATCCCTTCGCCGTACAGCAATTCGTTCGGCGTGACCGACACCTTGAGCATCCAGAAAAGCGGCAGCAGTGCCGTGACGACGAAGAGCGTCAACAGGGCGTAATGCACGATCCAAAATGCCTTGCGATGCCGCTGCATTGGCGTCAATTGCGCTTCAATATCAGAGCGCGCAAAGTCATAATTGCCAATGCGTAAGCCAGCAGCAATGCCAGCAGAACCGTGGCTACGGCCGAGGCATAGCCGAAGTCGAGGCGCTGAAATGCCTCGGTGAAGATGTAGCTGGCGAGAATCTGTGTCGAGTCCGCAGGGCCGCCCTTGGTCATGACCACGATCAAATCTGCGAAATTCGCGATCCAGACGGTGCGCAGCAGAATGGTGATTGCCATGGTCGGTGCCAAATACGGCAACGTGATACGGCGGAAGCGCACCCATTCGCTCGCTCCATCGATGGCGGCGGCTTCGTAGATGTCCGTTGGTATGGACTGGAGCGCCGCCAGCAGCGTGATGGCGAAGAAGGGAATTCCCCACCAGACGTTGGCGACGATGGGTCCCCACAGTGCGTGTTCCGGACTAGATAAGAGATTCTCGGGCGTCGACATCAGCCCGAGGGCCGCGAACCAGTGGGGCAGGGGGCCCACCACCGGATTGAACAGCCACGCCCAGTTGAGACCGGAGAGGAAACTGGGAACGGCCCAGGGAAGAAAAACCAACAGCTGGGCCAGCGCGCGGCCCGGAAATTCGCTGCTGAGCAGTAGTGCGAGCACCAATCCGAGCAGAAACTGCAGTACAACCGAAGCGAGCGTCCAAGTGACGGTGTTGCGGGCGGCATTCCAGAAGGCAGCGTCGTCGTACAAATCTCGAAAGTGCTTGAACCCGACGAAGTCGCCGCTCAACGGGTCGAGCAGGGTGACATCGTGAAAAGCGTAGCTGATGCCGACGATCAGCGGCACCAGCATGACCGCGCCGATCAGAAGCACGGCCGGCAAGGTGTACAAATAGGGCTCGGCGGCGAGCCAGGCACGCCGTTGACGATGTTGGCTTTCGTCGCTCACTTACCGCTCAGTTGCTTCTGCTTTGCCTTGGTCAAGTATGCGGCCCATTGCTTGTTCATATCGGCCGGCGCGAGTTGACCCAGCAACGCCTGCTGGCCGGTTTTGACGGCCAAGGAATCGGCGAAGAAGGCGAATCCCGGCAGATTGGTGGGCATGAGCGTCGGTATTTCATCGGGATCCGCCATCTCTTCAAACCATCCCTTGAGCTGGGGGCCGGCATAGAGAGGCGCCTTCTCCGCCGCCTTGAAAACAGGAAGCGCGCCAACACGCTGATCCCAAATGAGATTGGCAGCCGGATTGTCCAGTGCTTCGAGCAAGTTCCAGTCCAAATCCTTGTGCTCGCTGCTTTTAAAAATCGACCAGCCGACATAGCCGATGGTCGGAAAAGCTTTGCCGGCGGGCCCCTTGGGCATGGACGCGACGCCGAATTGCTCCGGCTTCATGCGCTCTGCTATGGCGATGAGTGAATCAGGATCTTGGTCGATCATCGCGCAGGTGCCGGAGTAAAAACCTGCCACGACCTCATTGAACCCCCAATTGACGCTATCCTTGGGCGCCAGCCCTTCTTTATACAGGTTGACCATGAAGCTGGTGCCCTGTACCCAGCCCGGCTCCTCCAAAGTAGACGTGCCGCTCGCGTCGAAGAATGTATTGTTGCCGGCCATGGCAGCGTCGAACATGATCCAAGCGTTCAGCCCCCCAGGTCCGCCCCGCAGGCAATAGCCGGATTTGCCGGGCAGCGCCGCGATTTTTTTTGCGTCGTCGCGAAACTCGTCCATGGTTTTGGGCGGTGCCGCAATGCCGGCCTGTTTAAATAGAATTTTGTTGTAGAACAGGGCCCGCAGATATAGGCCATAAGGAAGCAGATAAGCAGTCTTATCCACGGCGCGCGCCATTTCCAAAGCGCGGTCGTTGAAGCCTGCGGTCTCCTTCCATTTCGCCAAGTACGGTTCGAGGTTCTCCAGTTTGCCGTTTTTGACGTACAGTGACAGCCACCGGTCGGGCATTTCGGCCACATCCGGATTGTCGCCGGCCGCCACCATGGTCGCGACTTTCTCGAACGCCGAACTCCACGGCAGAGAAATGATTTCGACGTGCACGCCGGCGTGCTGCTTCTCGAACGCCGCCACCAAACCTTGCAGAGTCTCGGTGCGCTCGGGACTGGTAAGCACTTCGAGCAGTTTGATGGTCGTGTCAGCGCGGGCCGCCGAAAAGTGCAGCAAGCCAAGCCAGGCGGCCAGACCTGCGCAGCGCAGCGGTGTCATCGCGGTGTCGCCTCGTCCAGGCCGTTCAGCAGATCGGACCACAGTGCCTCCGTGCCCTCCAAGCCGATATGCAAACGCACCATTCGCGCGGAAACGCCGAAATCGAGCGCGGAGTTCGGACCTGCCGCCTGTGCGCGTGCCACCAATGCAGGTATCGCCAAGCTTTCATGACCGCCCCAACTTACGCCTAGTTGAAACAGTTGCAGAGCGTCGCACAGTGCAGGTATGTCGATGTCGGCGTCGACCTCGACTGAAAACAGTCCCGATGTGCCGGTGAGACCCTCGGGCAAGAACCCGGCCATGGCGGGGTGGTGAACGGCCGTAATTCTTGGATGTGCGGCGAGCCGGCGCGCCAGCTGCAGTGCCGACGATTCATGCGCCAACATGCGCACAGGCAAAGTGCGCAAGCCCCGCAGCAGCAACCACGCTTCGAAGGGCGCGAGCTTGGCGCCGATATACGGGCAGATCGTGCGCCGCACATGCGCGATGTGCTCCGCCCGACCCGCAAGCACGCCCGCCACCGTGTCGCTGTGCCCGCCGATGTACTTGGAAGCCGAGTGCAACACGAGATCAACGCCCAGCGTGGCGGGTCTTTGGAATAGCGGCGTGGCCCAGGAGTTGTCGATGATGGAAATGGCGCCCCGACGCCGCGCGAGCTGCGCCAGGGCAATTACATCCAGTGCTTGCATGGTCCAACTGGTCGGGCTTTCAAGGTAAAGAATCTTCGCGCCTACGAGCGCCGCGTCGATGGCCTGCAGATCCAGGCCGTCTACATATTGCACGGTGACGTGAAGATTCTTCAGCAAGGTTTCGAAAAAGCGATAGGCGTCCGGATACACGTGGCGCACGCACACAATGCGATCGTGCGGCCGGATGAATCCCAAGATTGCGCCGGAGATGGCGGCCATGCCGCTCGGAAAGCCGATCGCATCATCCGTGTGCTCCAACGCTGCGATCTTGCGTTCGAACATCGTGACCGTGGGATTGGTGGTGCGCGAATAGACATTGCGGATGCGCTTGCCGGAAAAGGTGTCGGCCATTTCCGCGTAGCTGTCGAAGGTGAACAGCGAGGTCTGGGCAATGGGCGGAACGACCGCCGCCTCGTCGTGCGCCTCGCCGTCGTGCGCGACGATACGCTCGGCTCTCGCAATGGCGCTTTGGCGAATGTCCAGCGTCATGCGGGCCCTCGTGGCAAGAAGAAGTGCGCGATGAACAAACTCCAAAACGCAACACCAGGCGGTAGCGCCTAGGTTAAACGAATATCCGGTGCTGCTGTGTAACAATATGAAGCCGACATCGGTGCGCCGCGGTCGCGTGCGCAGCGGGCGGTGCGCCGCGGTCAGTCCATCAACAGCGGGCTCACGGCGTGCTCCTCCGCAATGCTGCCGACCAGCGACAGAGTTTGAACCAGGGCCGCGTCGTCGCTCACCCAATGTGCCTGCGGCGGCAGCGGTTGATCGGCAAGGAATGCCGTCAGACAGGCATTGGTCGCTTCTACCGAGTCGAAGGGTGTGCCGTGTCGCGAACCGCGCACGATGACGATCTGCCCGTGAAGTTGTTGGGCCAACGCTATTTTCTCAGCCAGCGGCGTGTAATCATTCTCCGCTGCGATCAACAACACGCTGCTGGATAAACAGTCGAGGCGATCCAGAATCGCCCAGCGCGCAAGCGCTAGTCCCATACCCAAGTACGATGTTGCCGGTACGGCGCCGAGCGCGGCTGCCGCGTGCTCTCGCATGGCTCGCTGCCAGCTCTCCGGAAACAGGCGCGCTGCCATCAGGCAAGCCGCCCGCGGCATCCCTAGCATGCGTACCAGAGCGGCCGAGACATAGGTCTCCATCCACTTGCGCCAATTGTGCGGCCGATAAGTCGCCAAGCTGTTGATGAGCGCGAGCTTTGGCACGCTGCGGTGACGGCTTGCGGCCATTTCCAAAGCGACGGCGCCCCCCAGCGAAAAGCCGACGAGGCTGGTGCTGGAAATGCCGAGATGATCAAGCAGCCTCCAGAGGCCGGCGGCAAATGCCTCGATGCTGTATTGGTCCTGCGGCGGTTCACTGTGCCCGCTGCCGGGCAAGTCAGGCACGATGACCCGGTAGCAGCTTTCCAGCGCAGCAACCTGAAAGGCCCAATCCGCTCCACTGCAACCCAAGCCATGGATCAGCACCACGGCCTCGCCCTGACCGCGTTCGAGGTAGTGAATCGAGCGGTCGACATCGCGAAAGAAAGGCATCGCTCATCTCCTACTTTTTTACTTCGAACTTCCTTGATTGATTTTGTATGCGCGCCTTGAGCCGCACTGCTCCGTTAATCCGGGAGATGAACGTTATCCTCGCGGAAGGTCGCGTAGGCCAGTACTGTCAGCGATCGCTGACAAGCCTTTACACCGTTATCCGGTGTGGCTGGCAGGCATCGACCCCAAGAATATGGCGATGCCGACGACACTCGGCGCCGCGGATGTGACATGTCGCTGCCTCGCTATGCGTCCTCAGGGGCGATCACCTTTCTTGCGCGATATGTGTGGCGGCGAATTCTCAGCCACAGCGTCGTTTTAACTGCCGTTTTCGGTGCGGTGAGCTGCGCCGTGGCCTCGCAGTGGGCGGTAAAAACCCTGGTCGACGTATTGGGGACCCAGGATCCAGCGCCTTATACACTGTGGGGGGCGGTCGCGCTGTTGTTGGCGTTGGTGGCCGGCGACAATTTACTGTGGCGGCTGGCCGGCTGGGTCTCGACCTACGCCTTCGTCGCCGTTGGGGGCGACATCCGAGTGGATCTGTTCAATCATTTATCGGGTCAGGGCACCCGCTATTTCATCGAACGCTTTCCCGGCGCATTGGCGGGCCGCATCACCGCCGCAGCGAACGCCGCGTGGACCATCGAGAACTCGTTGATGTGGACCACGGTGCCGCCCGGCGCCGCGGTCCTCGGCGCAATTTTCCTGTTGGGTACCATCAACTGGCGATTGACCGCCGTGCTTTTGGTTGTCGTGGGTGCATTGGGCGCGAGCATCGGCTGGCTGGCGGCGAACGGCCGGCATCTGCACCAAAGTTTCGCAGGGCACGCAGCGCATGTGAGCGGTGATCTTACCGACGTCGTCAGCAATATAGGTTTGGTGCGGGCATTTGGCGCCGCAAATCGCGAACGTGAACGGCTGGGCTCGAAAATCCGTGAAGAAATGCAGGCGCAGCGCGCCAGCCTGCGCTCATTGGAACGGCTGCGATTATTTCACGCACTGACCGTCTTCATCGTCACCGCCGGCGTGCTGATCTGGTCGGTGGAGCTGTGGCGACGCAAACAGATCTCAACGGGCGATGTGGTACTCACCACCACGTTGGGATTCACCGTGCTGCACGCGTCGCGTGATTTCGCCATGGCCTTGGTGGATATGGTGCAGCAGTTCGCGAAATTGGACGAGGCGGTGCAAGTCCTCGGCTTGCCGCATGAAATGCAGGACACGCCCGAGGCTAAGCCCCTGGACATCAGCGGCGGCTCGATCGACTTTCGGCAAGTCAGTTTCAGCTACCCCAGCGGCCAGGAGGTGCTAAAGGGATTCGATTTGCACGTACCCGCCGGGGAGAAGATCGGATTGGTGGGCAGATCCGGCGCCGGCAAATCCACGATCATTGCGCTGCTGCAGCGGCTCTATGATCCCGATGCCGGCACGGTGAGCATAGACGGCCAGGATATCTCGCACGTCACGCAGGTGAGCCTGCGGAGCTCGATCGCCGTGGTACAGCAAGACATCTCGCTGTTTCACCGCTCGCTGCTCGAGAACCTGCGCTATGGGCGTCCCGAGGCGACCGACGAAGAGGTATACAGCGCGGTGGAGGCGGCGCGTTGCACGGAGTTCATCAACCGTTTGCCGCAGGGCTTCGACACCATGGTCGGCGAGCGGGGCATGAAACTCTCGGGCGGCCAGCGGCAGCGTCTGGCGATCGCGCGGGCCTTCCTCATGGATGCTCCGGTCGTGCTGCTTGATGAAGCTACGTCGGCTCTGGATACTGAGTCCGAACAATCCATTCAAGAGGCATTGGCGCGGTTGTTCAAAGGACGTACCGTGATAGCGATCGCTCACCGTTTGTCGACGCTGGACTCTTTCGATCGCATCGTGGTTTTGGAGCGCGGCCGGATCATCGAGGACGGCGCACCGCGCCGCTTGTTGCAATCGCTCGGCGCCTACAGCCGGATGTACGGCCGCCAGACGCGCGTCGGCGCGGAACGAGCATGACCACCGGGGCGGCCTACCGCGGGGCAGCCTGCCGACGGTTGGCCCTCATCGTGCTGTCGCTGGCGGGCGCGTTATCGGCCTGCCATACCGCGCCTTCCAGGGAGCGACCCGTGACCCCGACCGAGCCCAGCATCCCGCCTGCTGAGACGCCGCCCGTGGCCACCGATAACGCTGTTGCTACACCAACCACCGAAGGGACCAAAGCTGAACCGGCCGAGGCTGCTTCCTGTACCTGCGTCGACAATACGCCCAAACCCGCACCTAAGCGCAAACCAAAACCTGCGGTGCGTGCGCCGCCGCCAGCGCCGCCCGCCGTCGCGCCCACGCTTGCAGCCCCCGGGGAGCCGAGCATCAAGCTCGTGGAGGGTTCTTCTGAATCGATACTCGGCAAAAAGGTACGCGGGCAGGACGGTGACGACTTGGGTCGGGTGGTCGACGTTTTGGCGGACCAACAGGGCCGAGTACGGATCGCCGTCATAGAGTTTGGCGGCTTTTTGGGAGTGGGTAACCGCCGCATTGCAGTAGATTGGTCGCTTCTGAAGTTCGAGCCGGGGGGCGCGGATGCTCCGGTGATTTTGAACGCGAGTAAAGCTAAGCTGCAGGGAACGCCCGAATACAAAGGAAGCGCGCGGCCTCTCGCGCTCATGGCCCCCGCGGCGCCGCTCTCATCTCCGCCCACCGCGCCCAAGTGATCGAATGTCAAATACGGCAAAGATCGTGCATCCGGCGGCCCCACCAATGGCACCGGACGCGGACCTGCTGGAGTCAGCGCCGCCGACTACGCCGAACCTAAAGCAAGCTCAAGCGACTCCCGGCGCAGGTCGCGCGCTCGACTGGTTCAATCTGTTCGTCGCCAATATTCAAACGGGGTTCGGTCCGTTCATAGCCGTCTATCTTGCCTCGCAGAGGTGGACGCAAACCTCGATCGGCCTAGCACTGAGTATCGGAACGGTCGCCGCAATGGCGAGCCAGGTTCCGGCGGGAGCACTGGTCGATGCGATGCCAAACAAGACCCGAGTGGCAGCGTTCAGTGTGCTGGCGTTCACCGCCTGCGCGCTCATGTTTGCCATTTATCCGATTCCGCTATTCGTGTACCTGGCTGAGGTTTTGCACGGGCTGTCGAGCTGCACCTTGGGGCCGGCCACAGCCGCAATGAGTTTGGTGATCGCGGGCCGATTCGGCATGGGCCTGCGGTTGGGACGCAATGCTCGCTACGCCGCGATCGGCAACGGTCTCGGTGCGGCGCTGATGGGCGCTTGCGGACAATACGTGTCTGAAAGGGCGGTCTTCTACCTGACAGCCGCGCTCACCTTGCCGGCGCTAGCCGCGCTGCTGCCGCTGCGACGCGTTGCCGTAGCCGCGCCTATCACGTCTGCGCAAGGGACGGCCCGCGGGCAATTCCTCAAGGTGCTATCGGACCGTAGACTGCTGATTTTTTGCGCTTGCGCCATGTTGTTCACCTTTGCCAACGCACCGATGTTGATGCTGGTCAGCGGCAACATGACGGCGAAGGTCGGCAATCCCAGTTTGTTGATTGCGGCGTGCATCGTTTTGCCGCAAATCATCGTGGCGCTAGCTTCCCCCGCAGCCGGACGCATGGCAGAGTCGCGCGGCCGGCGTAGCGTACTGCTGCTGGGATTCTCGGCACTGCCGCTGCGCGCCTTGGTGTTCGCCGGGTCATCGAATCCAATTCTCGTGATTGCCGTGCAGGCGCTCGATGGCATTGGTGGCGCCTGTTTCGGAGTCATGATGCCGCTCATCGTCAGCGACGTAGCGGGGCGGACGCGGCATTTCAATTTATCCTTGGGGCTGATCGGCTTTGGCGTGGGTATCGGCGGTACGCTGAGCACGCCGGCAGCCGGGTGGTTGGCCGATCATTTCGGCATACGCGTGGCCTTCTACGCCCTGAGTGCAGTCGGTCTGCTGGCAGTGATGCTGGTATTGTTCGCCATGCCGGAAACGCGCCCCACGCGCGAGGCCGAGGTTCAGTAGCGTACTACGACCGACACTTCACCATCGCGCCGGGTTTGCGTCACTGCAACGTCGCTCCCATGACGCTGCAGGAGTACGTCGGCAGATCCACGGCTCAAGCGCAAATTGCGCAGATGCAGATGATCGATGAAGTCCGGCAGGATCGGCCGATAGAACGCGATTTCACTCACCGCGTCCTTCAATTCCAAACCCAGGCAGGCCTGCAACAACGCGAGCACCGTCACGCTCGCCCAGGCCTGCGGTGAGCAAGCCACCGGGTACTGCGTGGGGCCGTTGTGCTGGCGACGCAAGAATCCACAAAATAATTCGGGCAGCCGCCGCAGATCCATATAGGCGGCCGCGTCGAACATGGCCGTGAATATTTGCGCCGTGGCCTGTTTGTGGCCGTAGCGTGCCAGCCCTAAAGCGATGAGCCCGTTGTCATGCGGCCACACCGAGCCGTTGTGATAAGACATCGGGTTGTAATGGACCTGCGACAATCCGAGCGTGCGAATGCCCCAGCCGCTGAAGCATGAGGGACCCAGGAGGGTTTCGGCGACGCGCCGCGCCCGTGCCGGATCGGCGATGCCGGTCAGCAACACCTGGCCTGAGTTCGATGATACGACGCGGCAAGGTTGTTTGGCGCCATCGAGCGCGATCGCGTACACCGACAGCTCGTCGCACCAGAACTTCTCTTCGAACGCCTTACGCAGTTCTTCCGCTTGCCCCTGCAGCAGCATTGCCTGGCTTTCCAGCCCTAAGGCGGCCGCGAGCAGCGCGGCGTGGCGTTTAGCGCCGTACACGTAGGCTTGCACTTCGCACAACGCAATCGGCCCTTGGGCGTACTCGCCGTTGCGATGGAAGATGGCGTCCTGGGAATCCTTCCAACCTTGATTGGAGAGGCCGGAATTTGTCTGGCGGTAGTATTCGACGAAACCGTCGCCGTCCCGATCGCCGTAGGTATCGATCCACTGCAGCGCCGCTTGCGCGTTCGGCCAGAGCGTGCGCACCGTCTCCAGATCACCCGTGCGAGCGTAATACTCACCGAGCAGCAGCACGAACAGGGGCGTCGAGTCGACGCTGCCGTAATAGCGGCCAAATGGCACTTCGTGCAAATTGGCCATCTCGCCGTGGCGCATTTCGTGCAGAATCTTACCAGGCTCCGCGTCGCGCTCGGGTTCCACCGCGGTTGCCTGGGTCGCCGCGAGGAACTTCAACACCCCCTTGGCGATGATGGGGTCGGCCCACAGCGTCATAAGCGCTGTAATGATCCCGTCGCGGCCGAAAGGCGTGCTGAACCACGGGGTGCCGGCGTAGGGATATGGTCCCAGCGGCGTCTCGGTGATCAACATGTACAAATCGGCAATCGCGCGCCTGGCTACTTCATTGAACACCGTATTGGAGCTGGCGACACTGGCGGCGCGTCCGCTCGATTCGCGCAGCGCATGACGCGCCGTGCGCATCTGCCTATAGAACAAGCGCCCGCCCCAGGTGGCATCACCCGCTCCGGGTACGCCCGCACGGATGAAAATACGGCGTACCTGGTGTGGCTTCAGCATGACCTCGAAGCCGGCGCGCTTCGTGCTCAGTGTTTGCGGCGCGGGATAGAATTCCAGAGTCGTAGTACGTTGGATCGAATCCAGCCCCAAGTAATTGAGCACAACCTTCCCATTGTCGATCCGCGTGGCCGTTGCCTGGCCGCGTTTAGCTCGATGTTCGCCGCGTACCTCGAACAGGTCGGCGAAATCCGCGTCGAAGCAGACGGCCAAACGCACGCACAGCGCCTGATCGCTGAAATTCCGTACCAGCAGGCGTTCGTAACACGCGCCATCCCATAGAAACCGCAGGCGATGCAGATGGATCTGCTCGCGCCGCAATGCGACGACATCGCCGATCAACAAATCTGGATTGCTGAGATCGGCGCTGAAGGAGGTGTTGTCGTCTTGAATGGTCGAGCTGAGCAGCAGCGGTCGCGCCTCCTCCAGCAGTACGGTGAGCTTGGACAAGATGCGCGTGTCGCGTCGATACAATCCTTCCGAGCTTCCGGGCTCGCTGCCGATGTCGCCTCGGTAATCGAAGACCACGAACGTGTCGTCATGCTTAAGCGTGCGAGTGCGGCGCTCCTGTAAAGTCGCGCTGGCGGCGATGCGGTATTGAGATGCTGGGATCTCGTCCGTATCGGTGGCTAAGGATGATTTCACTGGCATCTCCGAATCGCTAGAAGGATGTGGAACCTGACAGCGTAAGAGTAGTCCGATGACATTACGTTCCTTACGCCAGCTATATAGTGGGGCCGAATCAGTTTATTTTCCGGACAAGGTTTCTCGTTTTGCAAACCGCTCAGGGGATTACGCATGAAGATTGCCCAAGTTGCACCGCTTATGGAGGCAGTGCCGCCCAAATTGTATGGCGGGACCGAGCGTGTAGTCGCTTATCTGACAGACGCACTGGTCGAACTCGGACACGAAGTAACGCTGTTTGCTTCTGGCGACAGTGGCACGAAGGCGAATCTTGCGCCCATTTGGCCGCGTGCGCTCCGGCTCGACCCGTCGGTGCATGATTATTTCGCCCCGGTCTTCATGCAACTCGAGACTGTCGCGCGTCGTGCGCACGAATTCGATGTGATCCACTCGCACTTGGATTACTTTGCCTATCCGTCGCTGCGGCTGCTGGGTTCGCCAGCCGTGACGACGTTGCACGGCCGGTTGGATTTGCCCGAACTTGGTCCCCTGTACGATCTGTATGACGAGATGCCGGTGGTTTCTATCTCGGATTCGCAGCGTCAGCCGCTGCCGCACGCAAACTACGTCGCAACCATCCACCACGGATTGCCGCAGAATCTGTTGAGGAAAGGGCCTGGCGGTAGCTACCTGGCGTTCCTGGGACGCATCTCCCCCGAGAAGGCCCCGGACGCAGCGATCAGAATTGCCGCGCAGTGCGGCATGCCGCTGAAGATTGCGGCGAAGGTTGATAAAGTCGATATGGAGTACTTCAAGACTAAGATCGAGCCGCTGCTTGCCGGAGCGGACGTGGAATTCATCGGCGAGATCGGTGAACATCAAAAGAGCGAGTTCTTGGGCAATGCGGCAGCGCTGCTGTTCCCGATCGCGTGGCGTGAGCCTTTTGGACTGGTGATGATCGAAGCGATGGCCTGCGGTACGCCGGTTGTCGCGTTCAACAACGGGTCGGTGCCGGAAGTGCTGGAAGACGGCGTGACTGGCTTCATCGTGCGCAGCGAGGCAGAGGCTGTCGATGCGCTGGGTGATATCCGCGCTTTGGACCGCAACCGCGTTCGGGCGGAGTTCGACCGCCGTTTCACGGCCCAGCACATGGCGCAGAATTACCTGAAGTTGTACACGCGCCTGATCAAGTCACGTCCGAAGTCGCCGCTCATCGCCGCGGATCCCATCGTCGCGGATCCCATCATCGCGCAGGGTCAGGCATTGGCCGCGCACGCTGCCGCAATGGCCTCGACGCCTGGATTCAACGCGATCGCGGGCGCCTAGGCCCCAGAGTGGAACTGTCACGACGCCAATAGCTGCCAGCATTGCGCCCTGGGGCAATGTTGGGGGTGATCGTGGGTGGGCGCCCGAGAGTAACATCGCACCATGACTATCGTATTTTTGGTGTACCTGGGCGGGGTGCTGACCATTTTGAGTCCGTGCATCCTGCCGGTATTGCCTTTTGTCTTTGCGCGCTCGGAACAAAGATTTCTCAGCAATGGACTGCCGATGCTCTTAGGTATGGCCGTTGCCTTTGCCGGCATTGCGACGCTGGCCGCCGTGGGCGGATCCTGGGCGGTTAGGGTCAACCAGTACGGACGCATATTCGCACTGGTGCTGTTGACGGCATTCGCCGCCACCTTGCTGTCGACGCGGCTTGCGGATTGGTTGGCGCGGCCTTTCGTGGCACTGGGAAACCGTCTGTCTCAGTCAGAGGCGCCCGGCACCGGCCGCTCGGGGTGGGTGCAGTCATCTTTGCTGGGCGTTGCGACTGGCCTGCTTTGGGCGCCTTGCGCCGGTCCGATACTGGGGTTGATTCTTACCGGCGCCGCGATCTCCGGGCCGAACACGCATACGACGGTGTTGCTGTTCGCATATGCCGCCGGCGCTGCCACGTCGCTGGCCGTGGCGCTGCTCGCCGGCGGCCGCGTATTCGCCATCTTGAAAAGCTCGTTAGGCGTTGGTGAATGGGTAAGACGCGGTCTGGGTGTCGCGGTACTGCTCGCCGTGGTCGCCATCATCTTCGGTTGGGATTCCACCGTGCTCACGCGCCTGTCGCTCAATGGTACCAACAGCCTGGAACAATCGCTCATCGACAAGATCAATCCCGGTACGGCGAATGCACCGAGCGTGTCGCTGGCCATGGGTAATTCGAATATGGCGATGAGCAACACGGCGGGCGGTAATGCCATGGCGATGTCCGCGGGCCACTCAGGCGAACTGCCGGTGGAAGGGGTCATTCCGTCGTTTGCCGGCGCCACGCTTTGGTTGAATTCGCCGCCGCTGACCGCGGAACAGCTGCGCGGCAAGGTGGTGGTGGTCGATTTCTGGACCTACTCCTGCATCAATTGCCTGCGGGCGCTGCCTTTCGTGAAGTCTTGGTACGCGAAATACAAAGACTACGGCTTGGTGATCATCGGCGTACATGCGCCCGAGTTCGCGTTCGAGAAAGATCCCGACAACGTGCGACGCGCGGTCAAGGACTTGGGGATCACCTACCCGGTAGCGCTCGACAACGACTATGCCATTTGGCAGGCGTTCAACAATCAATACTGGCCGGCGCACTATTTCATCGATGCGACGGGTCGCATCCGCAGCCATCATTTCGGTGAGGGAGACTATGACGGATCGGAGCAGACCATCCGCAAGCTGCTGGCGGACGCCGGGCACTCAGATCTTCCGCCCGCGGGAATGGATTCCATCAAGGCGGTCGGCGTGCAGGCGCCGCCGGACGAGGCCCACGATCAGTCGCCGGAAACCTATGTGGGGTATCGCCGTGCGGCAAATTTCGCCTCACCCGGCGGTTTCGCCAAGGACCACGCACGCGCGTATGGGCTGCCGAATGCGTTAAAATTGAATCAGTGGGCGCTGGGCGGGTCTTGGACAGTGTCCGATCAGATGGCAGTTCTAGATACCGCGCCCGGCAAGATTATGTTTCGTTTTTTCGCGCGTGACCTGCATCTGGTGCTAGGGCCCGGCAAAGATGGTAAACCGGTGCGCTTTCGAGTTCTGCTCGACGGCGCCGCTCCAGGGTCTGCGCATGGCTCGGACACCGACGCCGGCGGCGCCGGCGTAATCGACCAGCAACGCCTGTATCAACTGATCAGGCAGGGCGGCGATGTCGGCGAGCACGTGTTTACGATCGAGTTTTTAGATGCAGGTGCCGAGGCCTATTCATTTACTTTCGGGTGAGGTTTTTATGAGCGAATTCGTTTCACGTCGTCATGTCTTGGTTTCGGGTACTGCGGCGCTCTGGCTGATGCCGCTGCGCGGCTTGCGGGCGGGAACCCTGTCGGGCCCCGCGATGCAGAACGTAGACGTTACGATCGAGAACTTTTCTCCAAACGGCAAGAGCGCTGGTATGGTGCGCCTGGCGAAGATCGTGAAAGCCGACGCCGATTGGAAAGCGCAGTTGTCAGCACTCGCGTTTCGCGTGACCCGACAGGCGGGCACCGAAGTGCCATTCACCGGCGAGTACGCCGCCAATCATGCCGACGGGCTGTATCGCTGCATCTGCTGCGATACCGCGCTGTATGATTCAAGGACGAAATTCGAATCCGGTACGGGTTGGCCGAGCTTTTGGCAGCCCGTATCTGCGGCGAACGTGGTCAAGAGCTCCGACGACAGCCTAGGCATGCAGCGCGACGCTATTTCGTGCCGGCGTTGCGATGCGCATCTGGGGCATGTTTTCGACGATGGGCCGCGGCCCACGGGATTGAGGTATTGCATGAATTCGGTCGCGCTGCACTTCGTGGCTCGCGCTTAACTAAAGGAACGCATATGAACAGCAGAAAGTTTGAATCATCCTTCGGCATCATGGCATTAATTGGAGCGGCGGCAATTGGCGCAGTGCTGTGGCGATCACCCGTGCTGGCGGCGGAAGCGCCCGTGGTAATCGCTCCGCCTGTCGTCGACAATCCGAAAGCCGCCGGACCTGCGCAGACCGCCGTGCTCTCGGGCGGGTGCTTCTGGGGTGTGCAAGGGGTCTTTGAGCACGTGCGCGGGGTGCAGCGAGTGGTGGCCGGCTACGCCGGCGGCGAAAAGGGGACGGCGCAGTATGAAACGGTGAGCTCGGGAAATACCGGGCACGCGGAATCGGTGAAAATCACCTTCGATCCGGCGGTGATCTCTTATGGCCAGATATTGCAGATCGCCTTTTCCGTGGTGCACGATCCCACGCAGTTGAATCGTCAGGGGCCGGACGTCGGCACGCAATACCGTTCCTCGATTTTCTACGACGACGACACGCAGAAGCACATCGCACAGGCATACATCAGTCAGTTGCAACAGGCGCACGCGTTTGCGCGGCCGATCGTCACGCGCGTGGATGCGTTGAAGGGATTCTATCCGGCCGAGGACTATCACCAAGACTACTTGATTCATAATCCGACGCAGCCGTACATCGCGCTCTACGACTTGCCCAAGATCGAGAACTTCAGGAAAACTTTTCCTGAGTTGTACCGCGGACAGCCCGTGCTGGCGCAAAATTAAGTTGCGGCAGGGTTGAAAGGCATGCGGCTGATGATGCGCGAATGGCTGCTTTTATGTGGGTTGGTGTGCGCCCTGGCGCTGAGCGCGGCGCCGGCCCGTGCCGCGGAGGGCGGCGGTGGAATCACGGTTTTTGGCGCGGCGTCATTGACCAATGTGCTGCAGGATTTGGGCGATGAGTTCACCAAGCAGACTTCGATCCCCGTGCGGTTTTCCTTCGCCGCCAGCTCGGCGCTTGCCAAGCAGATCGAAAACGGCGCGCCGGCGGACGTGTTCTTTTCCGCCGACATCGAGTGGATGGACTATTTACAGGAACGCAATTTGATTCAACGGACCACGCGCCACGACGCGCTCGGAAACCGCCTGGTGTTGATCGCGCCGCTCGATAGCAAATTGCAGCTGAAAATCGCCGCGAATTTTCCATTAGCTGCCTCCTTGGGTAAAGGGCTTCTGGCCACGGGAGATCCGGACTCGGTGCCGGCGGGGCGCTATGCCAAGGAAGCGTTGATTCACCTCGGCGTCTGGAGCGCGGTGGCCGATCGCATCGCTCGCGCTGACAGCGTGCGCTCGGCACTGGCATTCGTGGATCGTGGCGAAGCGCCGCTGGGTATCGTTTACGAGACCGACGCGCTGGTCGATAAGAAAGTACGCCTGGTGGACACTTTTCCGGCCGACAGCCATTCGGCCATTATTTATCCGGTGGCACTGACGAAATCCGCGCAGGCGGATGCCGCAAAATTCATAACCTACATTCGCGGTCCGGCCGGCGATCTCGCCTTCTCACACTATGGGTTCAAGCCGCTGCACTGACCGCGACGCGAATCTCGTGCCTCGGATCACTGGGCAGGCGGCAATGTCGGGATGCCTTGGCGAATGTCTGCGGAGAAGTTGCTGCTGCGGCCTGCGAGTTTTGCACGCTCGGTGATGCGGCCGCGCTCGCGCAGCACCGTTAGCGGATATCTCTGATCCAGGCCGCCCACCTTGTAGACGTATTCGGGCAGATAGCCGGTGAACACCACGCGATAGTCGAAGGGTAGATATCCAACGATGCGCTTCATCATGTGATACACCAAGGTGGTGCAGTTGACGGTGATGGTGTTGTAGAAACGCGGCGCCGTGACCAGCGCGTTTGCTTGGGTCACATAGCCGATGAACAACGAGCGCATCGCGGCGCGGGGCATTTGAACTCGATACAAGTAATCATCCTCGCCGCGGATATTGGTGCGCACTCGGATGATATCGTCCTCGTCGGCGGCTATGATGCTGAGTTCGAATTGTTTGAAGAATCCGCCGATCTCGGAAAATGCCTCGCCTTTTTCGCGGCGGATTTCCACCGAAAACACCACGTGCGCACCGTCGTCGAAGCCGAAAGAGACCAGCATATGCGCGATCGATGGCCCTCTCCAATACGACATGATCATGTCTACCGATTCGAGGTGATCCAGGTCGTAGCTGCGGGTTTCCCAGCGCTGCGTGTAGTCGTCGTCGCTGCGCCAGTCGAAATCTCTCACGTTGTGCAAAGTCACCCGATTTCCTTCGATGCTGCCCGTCGCCAGGCGGGCCACGTCGTCCGCCCAAAGGCGGTCATTGGTCGGCGGAATTAGATGCCACCAGAGCAGCAGCGCGGCAAAGGCTAGGGCGAACGCAGCAAGCCCGAAAGCGCTGCGTCCTTGCCAGATGCATGCCACCGAACCCAAGCTGAAAGCAGCCCACAGCAGCACAGTCAGGATCTTGTACCCTTGTCCTGCGGGCACCTGATACCAGAGCGCAACGGCGCCCCATGCGGCAGGCAGGACAATGACCACGCTCGCCAGCAGACCGCCGGCCAGTCGCAAAATATTCGCGGTGCTTGTTACCATCCCGTGGCCATTGTGCCAGCAACGCTGACCATACGTTGCCGCAGGTTGGTTGGCCGAAGCTGATTACGTCAGGCGCGCAGCGTCGCTGAGCGCCATACACGGAATCCCCCCAAGAACGCAAAGTCGTTGTTGCCGAGCCGGGCGTTCTTGGGAAGCTTCTTCAGTTTCCTGGCGTTGCCGCCGCCGATGACGACGTAGTCCGCCTCGAGCGCAGTGCGCAGCCGATCGACAACTTCCGTAACCTCACGGCGCCATTTTTTTGGCCCCAATCGGGCCCTGCCGCGGTCGCCGAGATAGTCCTCGTAGGTGCGGTGTCGCTTATAGGGCAGATGCGCGAGTTCCATCGGCGCAATCACCCCATCGACGATCAATGCCGATCCCAGTCCGGTTCCCAAGCCCAAATACAGCATGCGCCCACCTTCATAGCTTCCCAACGCCTGCATCGCCGCATCGTTCAAGACGTGCGTAGGGCGGCCGAACGCCTTGCGGAAATCGAATCCTACCCAGCCGCGCCCGAGATTGCAGGGCTCCGCCATGATCTTGCCGTGGACCACCACGCCGGGGTAGCCGATGGAAACGGCGTCGAATTGCAAATCGCCGTTCAACTCGTGAACCCGGGTCACCAACTGTCGCGGCGTCAATTTGGGGCCGGACTCGAACTGGCGCATGTCGCGGTGTCCGGAGAGGCGCGTTTTGACGTGACTGCCGCCGACGTCGATCGCGAGTATTCGCCGCCGTATTGTCTTCTTCATGAGGCGCCACAATAGCGCAATCACAGCGTTATTTCAGGTATGACATAACACGGAATCGGCGCCGGACTTTATTGGGATGGCAGCGGTCGTCTGTGAGAACATAAGTCGATGCATGTGATTGTGCCGTGACGGTTTGGAGGTTGGCAGTGCAGCAACGATATGCAAGGCGATTTCTCGGCGCGGCGGGCATGGGTTTTTTGGCGGCCTGCGCCAGTTCCGGAGCATTCAGAACTGACGACATCCCGGATGCGCTGCGCGCCCCGGCCGCACAGCTTCTGACGCAACAACTGCATGCCAAGGGCGTACAAATTTACCAGTGCAAGCCCTCCAAGGAGGATGCGACACGGTTCGAATGGTCGCTGGTGGCTCCCGAGGCGGTCCTGATGGACAAAACGGGCAAGAAGGTCGCCAAGCACTACGCGGGCCCGACCTGGGAAGCTTACGACGGCAGCCAGGTGGTCGGTCAGCTGGTGGCGCGCGCCAACAGCCCGGGCGGCGATTCGATTCCCTGGTTGCTGCTCCGCGCCCAATCGAACTCGGGCCGGGGCCATTTCGGCTCGGTCGCTTCCATTCAACGACTGCATACGGCGGGCGGTAACGCGCCGCCGGCTTGCAGCGCGTCGCAGGCGGATCAACAACTGCGCGTGCCGTATTCCGCCGACTATTTCTTCTACGTGGGTGCGAGGTCGTAAAGGAATCATGCAAGCCGCACTCGAACAGATAGAGACCAAGATCGCCTACCTCGAGCGCACCACCGTGGAGTTGAGCGACGTGGTATTCCGTCAACATCGCGACATACAAACGCTGCAGGCGCAGGTCAATGCGCTGCAGGAGCGTTTGCACGCAGTGCAGGCCCAGGAAGCCCCCCGCACTCCGGATCAGGAACGACCGCCACACTATTGAAATTAAAGTAATTTCATTGCCGGCCGACAATTGATCGAACGCGAGTCACTCGCATACGGTTGAACGGGCGGCCTTGCCATGTTGCTACTCGCAATCTTAACTGCCGCCCTGCTGAGTGGTTGGGGACTCTGGTCGGCGCATCGATGGCTGCGGCGCCAACCGCGAGGCGTGGATCACGGGGACGAGCCTGCGCGGGTAGGCAGCGATGCTGCACGCCTCCTCGAGAAAGTCGAAGCTTCGCCGGCAGCTGTCGGCGTCGATATGTATAAGGTTACCGCGGTAAATGCACTGCTCACCGAGCGGCTATGGCGGCTGGCATTCGCCGCGCCGACAGGCATGGATGAACTCCAGCCAGCCGACATCGAAGTTCGAGATCAGGTGTCCGCCGTGTTGGGTGCCGATCGATTGGATGCCAAATTCTTCCCGCGTCGCCCGGCGCTCATGCCGCAGCTGATGCGAGCCGTGGAGGATCCGCGAGCGGCGACCGAGCGCTTGTCGCGAATTGTTGCCCACGATCCGGTGCTCACGGCCGACGTGCTGAGGCTGGCAAACTCGAGCCGCTTCAGGACCTCGGCGCAGCCGATCGAAACCATCCAGCGCGCCATCGTGGTCATGGGCGTGGATGCATTGCGCGGTTTGCTGGCGGTCGCGATGATGCAGCCGGTGTTTCGCGCATCGCGCAGCAATTTTCCCAGATTTCCGCGCATGTTGTGGGAGCGAACCGAGCGCGCGGCACGCGCTGCCGAAGCGTACGCGGTGCGGCTGGGTCCCGAGGATCGCTTCGAAGCGCAATTGGCGATTTTGCTGAGTGCGCTCGGTCCCCTGGTGGTCTATGGGGCGATCTTGGATGCGTACGCGAAAAGACCGGGCCTGACGCCCAACCCGTCATTATGCGTGGCGTTGGTCTGCGCGTTGGGAGCGAAAACGGCGCTGCGCATTGCTCATCATTGGGAAACCTCGCCGCGTTTGGCAGCAGCGATGGAGCAATCATCGCGTGAGCCCTTGGCGCACGCGTTGTGCGTCGGGGAGTTGTTGGGAACACTGTCGTTGCTGGAATCGCAACATGTCATTGCGGTCGAGGAAGCACTCGAAATCCTCAACAGCGCGGACTTGAGCAGCGAGTTGCTGGAGCGTGTAAGCCCGCGCGCCGCCTGACGGCGGCGGCAGCGTGTGGCATCATCCGGCGATGGAGCCTGAACGCTGATGTCCATGCCGCAGGATCTCGTGCTCTGTATCGAGGCGGCGGCCCGCACCCGCCCGACTCAGCTATTTCTCAGAACTCCCGAGGGCCGTGAGTGCAATTATGCTGCGCTCGCGCAACAGGCGGCCCGTTTTGCCGCGGCGCTCGAGCAACTGGGCGTCGGACCGGGGGATCGGGTGGCGGTGCAGGTGGAGAAGTCCGTCGAAGCTGTGCTGCTATATATCGCGTGTTTGACGATGGGAGCGGTGTTCGTTCCCATCAATACCGCGAATACACCAAATGAGGTGGAGCATTTCCTAAAGGATTCGCGGCCGCGGCTTGCGGTGATCGATCCGGCGCGCCGCTCGCTTGTCGAGCCTTTGGCGAGAGCCGCCGGCATCCAGCACGTAGAGGACTTGGATGCCGAGGGAGATGGCTCTTGGGGTGATCTGGTGCGACGCGGACAGGCAAATCCGCGCCACGCCTATGGCCCCGAGCCCGACGCACTGGCTTCGATCATCTATACCTCAGGCACCACGGGCCGCTCGAAGGGCGCAATGCTGACGCGTGCCAACCTGGCGTCGAACGCCGCCGTGCTCGCCGCTAGCTGGCATTTTTCGAGCAACGATGTGCTGTTGCATGTGCTGCCGCTGTTCCATATTCACGGACTTTTTGTCGCCATCAACACGGCCCTGGCGGCGGCGTCGAGCGTGCTTTTCATGTCGAAATTCGACGCCGCGGCGACGCTCGACAATATGCCGGGGGCCACGGTTTTCATGGGCGTGCCGACCCATTACACGCGGCTGCTGCATCATAAGGGATTGGGCCGCGAGAGCACCGCGGGCATGCGTCTGTTCGTATCCGGATCCGCGCCGTTGCTGACGGAGACCCACGAGGAATTTCGTCAGCGCACCGGTCACGTGATTCTGGAGCGCTACGGCATGAGTGAGACTTTGATCAACACCTCGAATCCCTATCTTGGAGAACGGTTGCCGGGATCGGTCGGGCCGCCTCTGCAAGGAACCTCGATACGCGTCGCGCCCACTTCGGAAAGCGATATCGGTGCGCTCGAAGTCAAAGGACCAAACGTGTTTGCCGGGTACTGGATGGATGAGGTGAAGACACGCAGTGAGTTCACCGACGATGGCTGGTTCAAGACCGGGGATCTTGGGCGCATCGACGCGAGCGGTTACGTTCACATCGTCGGTCGCGCCAAGGACCTGGTCATCAGCGGCGGCTACAATGTTTATCCGAAGGAAGTGGAGGCGGAACTGGATGCGGTGACAGGCGTCCTGGAGAGCGCGGTGTTCGGCGTACCGCATCCTGATTTCGGTGAAGGGGTGACCGCGGCGGTGGTTGCGAAGAGCGGGTCGTCGTTGTCGGAACAAGACATACTGAGCTGCATGCGGTCGCGCTTGGCGCGCTACAAAGTGCCGAAGCGTGTGCTGCTGATCGACGAGCTGCCGAGAAATACCATGGGGAAGGTACAAAAAAATGAACTACGAAAAAGATTTGCATCGCTCTACAGCGCCGATTGAAGACGGGCGCGAGTCATGAATGCCACGAGCGCGGCGGCGGCCCTGCGTGTACGGCTTACTCCGGCGCAGACGCGTGGTTTTTGGGCCGCCTGGGCTGGCTGGACTTTGGACGGCATGGATTCCTTTATTTTCGCGTTGGTGCTGGCGCCTGCGCTTACCGAACTGTTGCCGAAGTCCGGCATGGATGGCAGCGCCAGCCAAGTCGTTTTGGCAGGATCAGTGCTCTTTGCCGTGTTTCTCGCAGGATGGGGCAGCTCCCTGATATGGGGTCCCGTTGCCGACCGCTGGGGTCGGTCACGGACGCTGGCCGCAGCCGTGGCGTGCTACGCGGTGTTCACGGCCGCCGCTGCGCTGTCGCAAAACGTCTGGGAGCTCGGTGCCTTTCGTTTTCTGGCGGGCGTCGGCATCGGCGGCGAGTGGGCGGTGGCGGGCACCTACGTAGCCGAGGTGTGGCCGGAGTCGCGGCGCAAAATGGGCGCCGGCTATCTAGGTACCGGGTACTACGCCGGATTTTTTCTGGCGGCAGCGCTCAACTACACGGTCGGCGCCAGCTTCGGTTGGCGGGCCATGTTCCTGTGCGGGGGAGCGCCGGTGCTGGTTTCGCTGTACATGCTTTGGAGAGTCAAGGAGTCGGAGCGATGGGTACGTGCGGCACGTTCGGCTCGCAGTCCCTTGCGGGACATTTTCGTGGCGCCGTATCTGCGGCGTACGCTCTTGAATGCGGGCTTGGTCACCGTGTCGATCATCGGGTTATGGGCGGCGGTCGTGTATGAACCGTCTGCCATCGTGACATTGGCCAAGAGCGCCGGCCACACCGCCAAAGAGGCTACGCGGCTGGCTTCCTTCGGCACGGGGTTGCTGTCGATAGGCACCATTCTCGGTTGCCTGGCCGTGCCGCTGCTGGCGGATCGCTGGGGAAGACGTGCAACCCACGCGCTATATTTTCTCGGCATGGCGATTTGCATCGTCGTCAGCTTCGGTTGGGCGTTTTATGTTCCGGCCGGATTGAACGTATTCATTGCCAGCCTGTTCTTCTTGGGGTTTTTCGGCGGCAACTTTGCCATGTACAACCTGTGGTTGCCTGAGCAATACCCCACCGCCATCCGTGCCAGCGCGTTTGCATTCGTCACGTCGGTCGGTCGATTCATCGGCGCCGGAGTCAATTTTTTGATCGGCGCAGGGGTGCATGCTTATGGCAGCGTGGGCATGCCCGTCGCCGTCACCGCGAGCGCGTTCGTCCTCGGGCTGCTGCTGCTGCCAATGTGCTTGGAAACCCGCGGCGCGAAACTACCCGACTAATTGCTCGGCGGTAGGGTGATTTGCGTCAAGGCACGCGCGCCGATCTGCGCTCCGCCGTCGGTGGACTCAATGCCGACATAAAAGCCCTTCGGCTGAGCTCGCAATGTCGGTATCAACGGTACAGTCAGCACCACGCTCGATTCGCCGTCCTGCATTTGTTCGACATGCGGCAGAACTGGGGAAAAATCTGTGCCTGGTTTCGCCGTGCCTGATTCGGTCCACCATGTGAAGCGAGCGGCGCCGTGCAAGTTACCTTTGCGACGAACCGTTACATGCACTGCGGTATCGGTGGGCAACGCGTCTAGTGTGTCGCTCGCCATCTCGACGCGAGTCGCGCCGCTCG
>Ga0182030_10007066_pt1 | contig 23522 bp, 21 predicted proteins | sample 812S3MmetaG_FD_121299 | JGI IMG/M metagenome (GOLD analysis project Ga0182030, IMG submission 121299) | Permafrost microbial communities from Stordalen Mire, Sweden - 812S3M metaG (Illumina Assembly) | ecosystem: Environmental > Terrestrial > Soil > Wetlands > Permafrost | place: Sweden...
CGTCGCCGGTCTGCGCGAACTCCGCCACCCGCTCCGACCACCACTGCGCCGTGTGCCTCATGCCCCCAGTGAATCGCGGCTTCGGCGGGCGCGCACGGCGTCCATGCCCGTACGGTTACGTTCGGCCAGCTGCCGCCCGCTCATGCGAGGCATCACCACGTCGGTCACCATGATGTGGATCGCCGCCGTGTGCTGCTCGCAGATCAGCAACGCGTCGCCGCCGCTCTGGGCCTCGAGGACGTGATACCCGTAGCGACGCAGGACGGTGCGTGCCAGGACACGAACCCGCTCCTCGTCCTCAACGAGCAGCACGGTCTCGGTGCCTCGCAGCCCGCCCGTCGCGGGCGGGGTAGGAGTGACCGCGGCCACTGCCGCCGGATCGCTGCACGGAAAGTAGACCTTGAACGTCGTGCCCCTTCCGGGCTCGCTATAGACCCAGACGTTGCCTCCGCTCTGCCGCACGATCCCGAACACGGTCGCGAGCCCCAGACCGGTGCCCTTGCCTTTCTCCTTGGTCGTGAAGAAGGGTTCGAACATCCGGGCCTGCGTCGCGCGGTCCATGCCCGTACCGGTGTCGGTGACAGCCAGCATGACGTGTGGACCCGGCGTGGCGCCGAAATGTGCCGAGGCGTACTTGCTGTCCAGCTCGACGTTGCCCGTTTCGATGATCAGCTTGCCGCCATCGGGCATGGCATCGCGGGAATTCACGGCCAGGTTCATGATGACCTGCTCGACCTGACCGGGATCGACCATGACCTTTCCGAGCGCGGCGCCCGGGAGCACGGCCAGCTCGATGCTCTCGCTAATCAGCCGGCGCAACATGTTCTCCATCCCGGCCACGACGTCGTTCAGGTCCACGATCCGGGGCTGGAGGATCTGCTGCCGGCCGAAGGCGAGCAGCTGGCGGGTGAGGTCCACGGCTCGTTTGCCCGCCGCCTCGATCTCCAGCAGGTCCGCGCGTCGCGGGTCGCTGGGGGTCATGTCCTGCGCCAGCATGCTGCTGTAGCTGAGGATGACAGAGAGCAGGTTATTGAAGTCGTGCGCCACTCCGCCGGCGAGGTTGCCGATGGCCTCCATCTTCTGGGCCTGGCGCAGCTGCTCTTCGGTCCGGCGGAGCGCGGCCTCGGCACCTTTGCGTTCAGTGACGTCACGTAAGTTGCCTACGACGGCGTTCACCGCTGGGTCGGCGAGCAGGTTGGTGATCGTTCCCTCGAGCCACCGGGTGGACCGGTCCCTGTGCTCGATACGGAACTCGGCGTGGATCGTCTCGGACGGGTCGTGGACCAGGCGAGAGACCTCGCTACGAAGGTCGTCCCGGTCCTCCGCATGGACGCGATCGAAGAGGATCGTACCGACGTAGTCTTCCGGGCTGCCGCCGAGACATCGCCCGGCGGCAGGCTTCGACGAAGCCCTCGACCCGGAGCCGGAACTCGGGTCCCCGGTCCCGAGCGTCCCGCCAACCGCCGAGGAGCTGCTCGTGCACGCCGAGAACACGGTCCGCCTGCGGCAGTGCCTCGCCTCTCCCTGCAGCGTACAGCGCGCGGTCGTGACCCTTCGCCTGCTCGACGAGCGCTCCGGCGAGGACGTCGCCGACGCTCTGGGCCTGTCGCGCGGCTACGTCGACGTGCTGGTCCACCGTGCGAAGGCGGCGCTCCGCCTATGCATGTGGGACAGGGACGAATGACGGCACGAGGGACGACGCCAGGGAGCCATCGTCGATGGCCGCCTTCGTCAGATCCTCGCCGCCGAGGAGCTTGCCCTGCACGAAGACCTGCGGGAACGTCGGCCAGCCGCTCCAGAGCTTGATCGCCAGGCGCTCCTTCCACTTCGAGAAGTAGCTGCCGTACTCGAGGTAGGTGTAGGCGATCGCGGCCTGGTCGAGCGCCTCGCGGACCTTGCGAACGTGGGGGTTCTGCGCCATCCCGACGACGACCACTGGGTCGCGCCGGACGGCCTCCTCGACCGCGCGCACGACGTCGGAGTGGAAGGTCTTCATCGCCGCCAGGGCAGCCGGGGAGACGGATTCTTCGTCGAGACGAGAGCGAGCGGTCATGAGAGCTCCTGTGTAGCGGATCCGATGCTGCGGGCACCCACAGTGTTGCTGTTCGTCGTCCGTCAGTTCGTGTTCCCGGCCGGGGCGATGCCAGGGCATCGCAGCAAGGAGCGTCCGATGTACGTCGACAAGCTCGCCGAGCAGCTCCGCGACGACTTGAAGGCGGCCGGCGTGACCAGGGCCAAGCTCTTCGAGAACTCGACCCACCGAATGAACCTCCGCGCCCACGACCTCCGCGGGACGTTCGTCACGCTCTCCCTGGCCGGCGGCAGGTCGGAGGCGTGGGTCGCGAAGAGGACGGGCCACCGCAGCACGATCATGATCTCGCGCTACAAGACCGAGGCGATGACGGCCGAGGAGCTGAACCTCGGGACGCTCGCGCCGCTGCACCTGGCCATCCCGGAACTGGCAGTCATCGACCCGGCCGGAGCACCAAACGGTGGGACGGTGGTACATGTCCAGTCCGGCCGGAGCGCGCCCTGAATTGTCGGAAGAAAGTGTCGGAGGACCCGGTCGAGGGAGATTCGAGGTCGCAGCCGGAACGAGAAACCGCTAGAAAATAAGACTTGGAGGAGTGGCCGAGCGGTCGAAGGCAGCGGTTTTGAAAACCGCCGATGGCGTAAGTCATCCAGGGGTTCGAATCCCTTCTCCTCCGCCAGGTCGTTCGCTGCGCTCGCTCTCTGTCGCCCTCAACGCCCTTCGAACTTCGGCGCGCGCTTCTCCATGAAGGACGCCATGGCCTCCCGCAGGTCGTGGGACGGCAGGAACGCCGCGTTCCACAGCGCCACGGTGCGCAGGCTCTCCGCCGCGGCGCGCTCGGAGGCCGCGTTGAGCACCTGCTTCACGCCCTGGACGACGAGCGGCGGGTTGGCGGCGATGCGGCGCGCCAGGCCCGTGGCCGCCTCGAAGAGCGCCCCGTGCGAGTCATACACGTCCTCGACGAGGCCGATGCGGAGCGCCCGCGCCGCGTCCACGTCGTCGCCCGTCAGCGCCAGGAGACGCGCGTGCCCCTGGCCGACGATGGCCGGCAGCCTCGCCATCGTCCCCACGTCCGCCACCATGGCGAGCTTCACCTCGCGCACGCTGAACTTCGCGTCGGCCGCGCACAGGCGCACGTCGCACGCGGTCACGAGGTCGACGCCCCCGCCGACGCACCAGCCCGCGATGGCCGCGACGACGGGCTTCCGGCAGGCCGCGACGCACGACATGGCGCGCTGGAGGCGCTCGATCGCGCCGAGGAAGTCCGTCCGCTCCTTCGCCAGCGCGCCGTCGCCGACCACCAGCGACAGCTCGCCTCCCATCGTCGCCAGGTCGAGCCCAAACGAAAAGTGCTCCCCCTCGCCCCGGAGCACCACGGCGCGTACCTCCGGCGCCGCGTCCAGCCACGCGAACGCCTCGGGCATCTCGGCCCAGAACGCGGGGCCCATGCGGCTGGCCTTGCCGGCCGCGCGCAGCACGACGGTGGCGACGTGGTCTTCGACGGTGACGTGGAGCGCGTCGAGCGCGCGGAGGGGGGCGGTCATGGGGCGCCCCATCCTAGGGCGACCTCGCATCGACGTCGCCGATGGTAGAGTGCGCGCCGTGATTCGCCCTCTCAGTCGCCTCTACCCGTGCCGGTGGGGCGCCCCGATCCTCGATCGGGTCGACCCGGCCATCTTCCAGCGCACGTACTTCATGCGGTGCATGGAGTGCACCTACTGCAACGACTCGTGCTGCGCCTACGGCGCCGACGTCGACGGGCCGAACGTCGAGCGGCTGAACGCCGTGGCCGCCGAGCTCGAGGAGTTCGTCGACATCCCCCGCGAGCGCTGGTTCACCGGCGAATGGAACGACGACAAGGAGTTCCCGGGCGCCCGGCAGACCCGCACGCGTGTCGAGGACGGGGCCTGTGTCTTCCGGGGCCGGGGCACGCGCGGCTGCCAGATCCACGCCTTCGCCGCGAAGCGCGGGACGGACTACCACGACCTCAAGCCCATGGTCTGCACGCTCTTCCCCTGCACCTTCGACGGGGGCCTCCTCCACCCGTCCAACGAGATCCTCGACAAGACCCTCCAGTGCATCGACGACGGGCCGACCCTCTACCAGGGCGTGAGAGACGAGATTGCTTGGTATTTCGGGGCGGAGCTCGTCCACGAGCTCGACGCCTTCGAGCGCGACACCCTTGCCGGAAGTCCAGCCGCAAAGTAAGGTCCGCGGCCCCCTGCAAAGGACCCCCCCATGGCCCGAGTCACCGTCGAAGATTGCCTCGAGCGCGAGGACAACCGTTTCGCCCTCGTCGTCCTCGCCTCGCAGCGCGCGCGCCAGCTCATGAAGGGCGCGACGCCGCTCGTGCAGTCGAAGAACAAGGCCTCGGTCACCGCGCTGCGCGAGATTGCCGCCGGCAAGGTTCACTTCGACCGCGCGAGCCACGGGGCCGTCGTCGAGTACATCGAGGCTCTCAACAAGCGCGAGTTCGGTGAATGAGTCGTAGGCCGGCGTGTGAAGGCACACGCCACAGCCTCGCGAAGGCCGGCTAGACGCGACCGGGAGCTCGAGGCGGGCTCCCTCGCACACTACGAAGACCCGGCGTATTACACGGCGACGTACGCCGCGCGCATCGCCGACGTGGCGTTCTACGTCGACCTGGCCGCGCGCGCGCGTGGGCCGGTGCTCGAGTACGGGGTGGGTAACGGGCGCATCGCGCTGCCGATGGCGCGCCACGGCGTCGACGTGGTGGGCGTGGACCACTCGGCCCCGATGGTGGGCGACCTGCGACGCCGGCTGAAGGACGAGCCCGCGGAGGTCCGGCAGCGGGTGCGCGTCGTGCGCGGCGACATGCGCCGGCTCGCGCTCCGGCGGCGCTTCCCGCTGGTCATCTGCCCCTTCAACGCCGCGCTGCACCTCTACACGCGGCCCGACGTCGAGGCCTTCCTCGCCCGCGTGCGCGCTCACCTCGTCCCGCGTGGCCGCTTCGTCGTCGACCTCTCCATGCCGCCGCTCGCCGATCTCGCGCGCGCCCCGGGCCGCCCCTTCCACGCCCCGCGCTTCCGGCACCCGACCACGAGGACCGTCGTGAAGAACCGGGAGCACTTCGACTACGACCCCGTGCGGCAGGTGCTCTTCGTGTCGATGGAGTTCGAGCCCGTCGGGGCGCCGGACGACGCGTGGACGACGCCGCTGGCGCACCGCCAGTTCTTCCCGCGGGAGTGGGAGGCGCTGCTCCACTACAACGGGTTCCGCGTGGATCGCGTGGAGGGGGACTTCCACGGCGGGCCGCTGGTCCGGGACAGTGACGTGATGGTCTGGCACGCGAGGAAGCGGTAGGTGACCATCGCGTCGGCGCTGGCCGAGGTGCGCGCTCGCATCGAGCGAGCCGCGCAGGCCGCGGGGCGGGACGCGTCGCTCGTGAAGCTCGTCGCGGTGTCGAAGACGAAGGGGCCCGAAGCGGTGCGCGAGGCGTACGCGGCGGGGCAGCGGGCGTTCGGGGAGAACTACGCGCAGGAGCTGGCGACGAAGGCCGAGGCGCTGGCGGACCTGCCGGACGTGGAGTGGCACTTCATCGGGCACCTGCAGACCAACAAGGCCAGGGTGGTGGCGAAGCACGCCCACGTGGTGCACACCGTGGACTCGGAGGCGCTGGCGCGGGAGCTCGGCAAGCGCGCGGCGAGGGAGGCGCGCGTGGTGCTGCTGCCGGTGCTCATCGAGGTGAGCGTCGGAGGCGAGGCGCAGAAGGCGGGGGCCACGCCGAGCGAGATCGCAGACGTGATGCGGGCCGTGCAGGCAGAGGCGTCGCTCGCTCTCCGCGGGTTGATGACGATGCCGCCCGCCGACGATCTCGCCGCGGCGCGCGGAGTCTTCGAGACGCTGGTCTCGCTGCGGAACCTCCACGGCGGGCCCGCCGTCCTGCCCGAGCTGTCGATGGGCATGACGGGCGACCTGGAAGTCGCGGTCGCCTGCGGCGCGACGCTCGTGCGCGTCGGAACGGCCATCTTCGGCGCGCGCGGGTGACCGCCGTCACTTCCCCTTCTTCGACCGCCCGAGCAAGCCCTTCACCTTCGCCCACCACCCCGCCTCGACGGCTTTCACCGCGGGAGCCGCGGCCTTCCGCGCGCGCGCCCGCACCGCCGTCACGCGCGGCGACTCGCCCTCGAGGGCCACGGCGCGCTCCGCGTGCTCCAGCGCGCCCGCCGCGTCGTCGAGTTCGAGCAGCGCCTCGGCCAGCTCGACGTGCGCGATCACCGCGCCCGGCGCCATCTCCAGCGCCACCTCCAGCGCACCCCGCGCCGCGGCCCATCGCCCGCGTCGCCGCTCGGCCACGGCGGCCGCCACCCACGCCGGCCACGACGCGTGCAGCGTCGCCACGCGCCTCGCGCGCGCCGCCACGTCGCCCAGCTCCTCCGGCGGCGCCGTCTGCGCGGCCTTGAGCACGCGCTGCACCTCCTGGTGGACGGCGGGATCGTCGATGGCCAGGCGCGCCGTCTGCGCCTCGGCCGCCGGGGCCGACCGCGGGGCCGACTGCTCGATGCCCGCGAGCCGCACGCGCGCCTCGGCGACCTCGCCCAGCACCGCCTGCGACTTCGCCAGCGCCAGCGATGCCCACGGCTCGCCCGGGATCATCTCCAGCAGCCGCCCGCACAGCCGCGCGACCCGCGACGCGCGCGCGATGCCCTCCCCTTCCGTCGCCAGCGCGAGCTGCACGGCGCGCCGCAGGACATCCGGGTGGGCGCGCGTCGAGGCGAGCGCCGCGTCGACGAGCCACTGTCCCGTCGTCGCGTCTCCGTCGCGCAGCGCGAGCGCCGCGAGGTTCGTGAACGCGGCCGCGTGCACCGGATCGCCCGCCAGCGCCTCGCGCCACGCCCCGGCGGCGCCTGCGAAGTCGCCGCGGGCCGCCAGCACGACGCCCCGCTCGGTCGTCAGCAGCGGATCGGCGCCGGCCCCCGCGTGCACCGACTCGAGCGCCGCCAGCGCCGCGTCGAGGTTCCCCTGCGCGCGCAGCGCCTGCGACAGCAGCGCGTAGAGCCGCGTCCTCTCGGGCGAGAGCGCGAGCGCCGCGTTGAGCCGCCGCTCGGCGTCGCGGGCGTGACCGAGTCGCACTTCGAGCGCCGCGAGGGCCTCTACGAGCTCCACGCTGTTCGGCGCGTCCTCCACGGCGCGCGCGAGGGCCCGCGCCGCCGCCGCCGCGAGCTTCGGATCCAGCGCGGCGCCCATCGCGGTCTCCAGCGCGATCGACGCGAGGCGCTCGGCCGGGTAGCGCGCGAGCGGGGCGTCGCCGATGGCGCGTCCGAGGTGCAGCATCGCCGCGAGCCGGTCGTGCGGGCCGCCCTTCAGCGGATCGTGGAGCGCACATCGCTCGGCTCGAAGGACGCTCTCCAGCACCTCCCACTCCAGCTCGCGGACAGCCCCCAGCGCGCCGAGCTCGCCGCCGAGCCGCGCCCCGAGCTGCTCGAACGCGCCCACGAGCGACGCCCCCGCGTGCGCCCCGTCGAGCGCCGCGTCGATCCGCGCGCGCTCCTGCCCGTCGCGCGCGTCGAAGGCGAGCAGCTGGATGGTCCCGTGCCCGTCGATCGGCGGCTCGAACGCCCCCGTCAGCACGACCGCGACCCCCGGCGGCGTCTGCCCGCGCCCCGCGATGTCCTTCCACGCCGCCGGCGGGACGAACGCCTCGACCGGGGAAGGCGCCGTCCCTTCCGGCTCGTCGTTCCGCCGCCCGTGCAGCTGCGCGATGGCGACCCCGCTGCCGTCGAGGTGCACGCACGTGTGCAGCAGAGCCGCGAGCCCGAGCCCCAGCCCGCGCCCCTCGACGGGGACGCCGAACGGAATGACGACCGCGCGGGGGGAGGACATGTGGAGGGCCGGACTGTAGCGCCCGAGGGGGCATTGTCGCGCAGCGGGACGTCGTGGAGGGCGTCCCGAGCCCTGTTCCGACCCGCCGGGGCCTGCCTCCCGACCGCCGGGGCCTGCCTCCCGACCGCCGGGGCCTGCCTCCCGCTCGCCGGGGGCTGCCTCCCGCTCGCCGGGGCCTGCCTCCCGACCGCCGGGGCCTGCCTCCCGCTCGCCGGGGCCTGCCTCCCGACCGCCGGGGCCTGCCTCCCGCCCGCGGGGAGGCCCTCCGTCTCGTCTCAGCGGAACCGATCCGTCGCCTCCACGAGCTCGTGCGTGTTCCCGGGCTCGGTCGCCGAGTGCCCCGCGTCCTGCACGACGCGGAGGTCCGCTTCCGGCCACGCCCGGTGGAGCACCCACGCCGACTCCATGGGGCACACGACGTCGTACCGCCCCTGCACGATGACGCCGGGGATGTGCCGGAGCTTCGGGACGTTCTTCAGCAGATCCCGCTCGCCGTCGACCCACGCCGAGTTCACGAAGTAGTGACACTCGATGCGCGCGAACGCGATCGCGAACTCGTCGCCGGCCGTCTTGTCGATGAGCGCGCGGTTCGGCAGAAGGCAGCTCGTCGACCCCTCCCAGATGCTCCACGCCTTCGCGGCGCGCACGCGCACCTCCGCGTCGTCGTGCGTGAGCCGGCGGTAGAAGGCGCGGAGCAGATCGCCCCGCTCGGCCTCCGGGATCGGCTCGACGTACTTCTCCCAGGCGTCCGGGTAGAGCGCGCTCGCCCCGCGCTGGTAAAACCAGTCGATCTCGCTCTGCCGGATGAGGAAGATGCCCCGCAGGACGAGCTCCGTCACGCGCGCCGGGTGCGTCTCGGCGTACGCGAGCGCCAGCGTGCTCCCCCACGAGCCGCCGAAGACCTGCCATCGCTCGATCCCGAGGTGAGCGCGGAGCGCCTCGATGTCCGAGACGAGGTGCCAGGTCGTGTTGTCGACGAGCGACGCGTGCGGCGTGCTCTTGCCGCATCCCCGCTGGTCGAAGAGGACGATGCGGTACGCCTTCGGGTCGAAGAAGCGACGGTGCCCCGGCTCCGTGCCGAACCCCGGGCCGCCGTGGAGAAAGAGGACGGGCTTGCCATCCGGGTTGCCGCTCTCCTCGAAGTAGAGGTCGTGCACCTCGGAGACGCGGAGGCGCCCCGTGCGATACGGCTCGATGGGCGGATAGACGGTGCGGCGCGGCGAGGCTTCCGGCATGGCGCGCGGAGGGTACTACGTCTGCTTCTTCTGCTCGCGCGGCTCGCGCCGGGCCCTTCGTCCCTCGGTCATGTGCGTGTCGATCTTCGGCCGGGAGAGCGCGCTCAGCGAGAAGCGACCGCTCGTCGCCGCCGCCTCGGCCGACTTCAGGCGATCGCGGGTCATCTCGATGAGCTTCGACTGCGAGCGGAGCAGCGGGGCGCCAGGCTTCGGTTGCACACGCTCGTACTTGCCGTCCGCGCGCAGCGACCAGGCCTTCACGTTGTCCGTGAGCTGGAGCTGCAGGATGTCGATGAGGCGCTGCTTGAGCGGCACGTCCTCCACGGGCACCATCGCCTCGACCCGGCGGTGGAAGTTGCGCGGCATCCAGTCCGCGCTGCTGATGTAGACCTCGTCCTTGCCGCCGTTGCCGAACTGGAAGACGCGCCCGTGCTCTAGGAAGCGGTCGACCAGCGCGCGCACCTCGATGGTCTCGCTCACCTTGGGCACCCCGGGGCGCAGGCAGCAGACGCCGCGCACGAGGAGGTTGATCGGTACACCCGCCTGCGACGCCTCGTAGAGCGCCACGATGACGTCCCGGTCGACCAGCGCGTTCATCTTCGCCACGATGCGCGCCGGGCGTCCGGATCGCGCGTGCTCGGCCTCGCGCGCGATGAGCCCGAGGATCCGCTCCTGGAGCCCGAGCGGCGCGACGTCGAGCTTGTTCCACTTGGGCGGCGCCGAGTACCCGGTGAGCAGGTTGAAGAGGCTCGAGACGTCCTCGCAGATGTCGGGCTTGGCCGTCAGAAACGAGAAGTCCGTGTAGAGGCGCGCCGTCGTGGGGTTGTAGTTGCCGGTCCCGAGGTGCGCGTACCGCCGGAGCTTGCCCTTCTCGCGCCGCACGATGAGAAGACACTTCGCGTGCGTCTTCAGGCCGATGAGGCCGTAGACGACGTGCGCCCCGGCCTGTTCCAGCATGCGCGCCCAGACGATGTTCGACTCCTCGTCGAAGCGCGCCTTCAGCTCCACGATGGCCGTGACCTGCTTGCCGCTCTCCGCGGCGCGCACCAGCGCCTTGCCGATGGGGGAGTCGCCGCCCGCGCGGTAGAGCGTCTGCTTGATGGCGAGGACGTCGGGGTCGTCGGCCGCGCGCGAGATGAGATCGACGACGCCGTCGAACGACTCGTACGGGTGGTGGAGGAGCACGTCCTGCTCGCGCAAGACGGCGAAGATGTCCTCCGCCTCGCGAAGCGGAGGGACGGCATGCGCCTGGAACGGCTCGTCGCGGAGAGCGCGTTCGTCGGCGCGGGTGATGCTCATCAGGTCGGCGGCGTTGAGCATCCCGCTGACGAGGTACACGTCCTTCTCGGGATCGAGCTTGAACGCCTTCACCAGCTTGGCGAGCGAGCCCGCCGGCGCGTCGCCCGACACCTCGAGCCGCACGGCGTTGCCGCGCTCGCGACGCCGCAGCTCCTGCTGGATGGACTGGAGGAGATCCTCCGCCTCTTCCTCGTCGACCTCGATGTCGAAGTTACGCGTCACGCGGAACACGTAGAGCCCCTGGATTCGCGCGCCGGGGAAGATGGTCCCCACGTGCCGCGCCAGGAGGTCCTCGAGGAGCACGAACGCGCGGGTCGCCGGCTGCCCGTTGGGTGTCTTCACGCCCGCCACCGGATAGAGACGCGGGAGCATCGACGGGACCTGCACGACGCCGAACCCGTGCTCGAGCGTCCCCTCGCGCGTCAGCATGACGCCGAGGTTCAAGCTCTTGTTTCGCACCTGCGGGAAGGGATGGCCCGGGTCGATGGCGATGGGCGTGAGGATCGGGAAGACCTCGTTGTGGAAGCGCGCGTCGATGTCGTGCTGCGCCTGCTGCGAGAGCTCGCTCGGCTTGACGAAGACGATCCCCGCGTCGGCCAGCCTGGGCAGCAGCGTCGCGAGGCCGTGCGACTGCGTGGCGACGAGCTCGTGGACGCGCGACGAGATGGCGGAGAGCTGCTCGCCGACGGTCATCCCGTCGGGCCCCATCTCGTCGACCTCGCCCGTGAGCTGCTGCTTGAGACCCGCGACGCGGACCATGAAGAACTCGTCGAGGTTCGAGGCGACGATGGCGTGAAACTTCAGCCGCTCGAGCAGAGGGACGGCCTCGCTGTCGGCCTCCGCCATGACCCGCGCGTTGAACTCGAGCCACGACATCTCGCGGTTGAGGTACCGCTCGGGCGCCCGGAGATCCGGCGTCTCTGGCGCGATGCTCGCCCCGACCACCGACGGCGCCGGCGTCGCGGGCGACGCGGGTCCGCTCGTCTGCGCGGGCCACGAGCCGGACTGATTGCTCGATGTGCCGTTCGTGTCGTCCATGGGAGAGCCTCGGAGGGGCGTCAATCTAGCTCAAGGCGTCTCCTCCGGCGTCTCCTCCTCGGTCGGGGCGGTCTCAACCGGTGCGATATCATCCCGTAACCACACGTGATCGTGTCCGAACCGCGCCGTCTCGCGGTAGCGGGCGTGCACCCAGACGGCCGTCGTCGAGCAGTGCTCTTCGAAGTCGTCCCAGGCATCGTCGTGGGTCATGAGCGGCGAGTTGTCGAGGAAGACGAAGGCCGCGGGAGGGCGCGCATCGAGCCGGGCGAGGAGGTCGGCCTCGTGCGCGTCGCGGATGGCGCGGATGTGCGCGACCTGGTCGTCGTCGGGGCGGCCCCCGGTCCCTCCGCCGATGGCCGCGTCGGCGTCGAGGTCGTACGCGTAGATGTACGGCGTCGCCGAGAGGCGCCCCGCGAGGAAGAGCACGTACGGGTCCATGCCGTAGGTCTGCACGCGATCGCCCGGAGCCGTGTGCTCGCGGAGGTATGCCGCGGCCTGCCGCATCTCGAAGGGGAAGTAGTCCGGCTCGGGGAAGCGCGCGAAGTACTGACGGGTCAGCCGGTCCTCGGGCGTCGACGCGCCCCACAGGAGCCAGACGGCGCGGATGTACGGCGAGTCTTCCATCGACGTCGCGACGCGTAGCGTGACGACGACGCCGAAGGCGATGGGCGCGAGCCTGAGGAGGGCGAGGCGCCTCTGCGCGACGCGGGTCCGCTCGGCGAGCCACGCCGCGAAGACGAGCCACTGGAGGTGTACCCCCGCGGTGACCGGGTGAAAGTGGTACGGGAACCCCTTGGCCTGCGCGATGACGCTGCCCACCGCGCACACCGGCAAGAGGGCGACGGCGATGACGCGTCGAGGCATCTCGCGGAGGAGGACGAGCGACAGCAGGACGACGGCGCCGACGAGGCCGTAGATGGCCTGCGAGGCGTTCCACGGGCTCGAGAAGATGTCGGCGGCGGCGCGCGGCCAGATGAAGCGGTACATCGCGGGCACGTCGACGAGCTGGATGCGCGCGTAGGCGAGCGCGTCGCCGGTCGCGACGAGGAGGGCGAGCTGCGAGAGGACGCCCAGCGCGCCGCCGAGGAGGAACGCGCGGAACGCCTGGCGCCGCGCGGGGCCGAGGTCGTCGTCGAGGGCGAGCGCGAGGAGCTGCGCGAGCGTGAAGAGCGCGTAGGTGGGCTTGCCGAAGCACGGGATGACGCTGAGCGCGCCAACGAGGGTGAGGAGCCGCGTGCCCCGACCGCGCACGAGAGAGCGCTGCGCGACGAGCTGGAGCGCGACGCTCGGGAGCATGAACCAGTCGAAGAAGCTCTCGCGTTGCGCGATGTCCCAGTACCCGTAGAGGAGATACTGCCCGCTCAGCACGACCCAGGCGGCGAGCGCCCAGGCCACGCGGTCGAGGGCACGTGGATCACGTGCCACGGCCTCACGATGGTCGGCCAGCGACTCGGGGGCGCGACGCGATCGCAAGCCGGGCAGGCACGCGCCCACGACGGCGAAGGTCGCGCCCGTGATGATGAGGTCGAGGACGCGGAAGCGGTGCTCGTCGGCCCCGCCGAGGGCGAGCAGCACGCGATGCACCAGATGGGTGAGCGGGCCGTTCACGTCTCGGATGTCGCGGTAGTCGCGCTCGCCCCGGGAGAGAGCCCAGCCGATGTACTGGAAGATGCCCTGGTCGCGGCCGAGCGGCGTGAGCGACGCGCGCTTCGTCGCGTCCGCCACCCAGAGCAGAGGTGGCAGCGCGAGGGCCAGGGGCGCGACCAGCGACCGCAGCAGCCGCGCGACCGCGAAGCGTGACGCAAGCCGTCGAGGGTGCATCGCCGAGGGGCCACGCTACCATCTTTCCTTCGCTGTTTCGCGCGCCTGCGTTGCTTGGCACCGTCCGTGCGTGACGCTCGACCGGCCGTGGCGTCGAGCCCGCACGAGCTGCCATGGCCTGGATTTGTCGATGAAACCGTGTCCACAATTCGTCCCGTGATGAACGACCCGGTTCGACGCCTGTCGCCCGCCAACGCGCCGATGACGGAACCTCGCGCGCGCGCGTTCGCGGACACGCTCGCGTCGGCGAAGGGCAAGCACGTGCTGATCGCGCTGCGTGGCCACCCCGATCCCGACGGGATCGCGTGCGCGATCACGCAGGCGCACATCGCGCAACGCATGGGCGTGGCGCAGACGACGGTCGGCTACTGCCAGGAGGTGAGCCACCGTGAGAACCGCGCGCTGGTGAAGCTTCTGGGCCTCGAGCTCCGCAAGATCAAGACGGTGGCGGAGGTCGGGAAGGTCGACTTTCTCTCCCTGGTCGACGCGCACGAGGTGGACAGCGACCTCGCCGACGCCGGCGACTACGAGGTGCTGACCGTCGTCGACCACCATCGCGCCGTGACGCCGCCGAAGGCGCGCTTCGTGGATCTTCGCCTCGACGTGGGCGCGACGGCGACCATCTTCGTCGAGTACCTGCACGAGCTGACGGTGCTCGACGCCGACGTGGAGGAGGACCGGCGCATCGCGACCGCGCTGATGCACGGTCTGGCGACGGACACCGACGACTTCATGCTCGCCCGCGCCGCCGACTTCCGCGCGGCCGCGCAGATCGCCGAAGTGTGCGACCGGGATCTGCTGGAAGACCTGTCCCGGCGGCTCATCGCGCCGACGGCCATGGACGTCATCGCGCGGGCGCTCTCGGCGATGGTCGTGCGGCGCAACTTCGCGACCGCGGGCGTCGGCTTCGTGAGCGAGGCCGAGCGCGACACGATCGCCCAGGCGGCCGACTTCCTCGTGCGCCGAGAGGACATCGACACGTGCGTCGTCTACGGCGTGGTCGGCGACAAGTACATCGAGGGCTCCCTGCGCACGCACTCGCCGAGCGTCGACCCTGCCGTATGGCTGGAGCAAGCGTTCGGCGCGGACGAGAAGGGGCGGCCCTACGGGGGCGGCCGGCGCGACAAGGGAGGCTTCCGCATCCCCATCGGGTTCCTCGGGCGCGTGACCGATCGCACCCAGCTCTGGCAGCTGTGCGAGCACGCGGTGAGAACAGCGCTCCTGCGGCAGTCTGGGGAAGAGCCGACGCCGGGGATCATGGTCCCGCCGGTGACTCCCTCGTAGGTGCGGATCGCGTTCTTCGGCCTGCCGCTGGCCGCGGTGCTGCTGGCGCGCGACGGACACGAGCTGGCGTACGCGGGCCTGGTGCCCGGAATCGGCGCGCGTCGCGTCCGGACGCGGCTCGCGGCGGGACGCACGCACGCGATGCCGGAGCTCGGGAGCGAGCGCGTCGTCGCCGAGATACGCGCGGCTCGGCCGGAGCTCCTCGTGAGCTGGTTCTGGACTCGGCCCGTGCCGCCCATCGTCCTCGCGATCGCGCCGGCGGTCGGAGTGCACCCGTCCCTCCTGCCGCGACATCGCGGGCCCGATCCGTACTTCTGGGCGATCGACGCGGGCGACGAGACGACCGGGGTGACCGCGCACCGGCTCGAAGAGGAGTACGACACGGGGCCTGTCCTCGCGCAGCGCACCCTGCGCATCGACCCGGCGTGGGACGCGTGGAGACTGGCGCGGGCGCTGGACCGGCCGAGCCTCGCGCTGCTCCGCGAGGTGGTCGGCGCATACGGGGCGGGGCGACCTCCGCTCGCGGTGCCGCAGGACGAAGCCGGAGCGACGCCCGCGCCGCGACCGAGCGAGGAGGACCTGGCCATCCGCTGGGCGTGGCCCGCAGCGCATATCGAACGGCGAGTGAGGGCTGCCGCCCCGTGGCCGGGCGTGTCGACCGAGATCGGCGAGGAGGTCGTCGTCCTGGTGCGTGTGCGGGCGACCGAGGACTATCCTCGCGTGCTCGCGCCCGGGGAGGCGGCGGTGCGCGCGGACGGCGTGGCCGTGGTGCGGGCGGGAGAAGGCGCTGTGGAGCTGCTGGAAGGCCGCGCGGACGAGGACGAGGCGACGCTCGACGCGGACGACTTCGCTCGCATGGTCGTGCGGGCTCGCACCTGAGTCGACGCTTTCCCATTGCGCGGCGAACCCGCGTACGGTTCGATCCATCCCCAGGAGAAGCGCACCGTGCCCGACGCCGTCACGCTTGCCCGCACCGCCCGCGAATCGCTCGCGCAGGGGCTCAACGCGCTCCAGGCCGACCCGCGTGTCCCGCCCCACCTCGTGGAGCTGGCGGCGCCCATCGCGCAGGCCATGGGGGCCCTGCACCGCATCGAGGCCGGGAGAGGGGCGGACATCGCCCCGAACGCGCAGGCTGCCCTCACCAGCGTGCAGACGGCGCTGAGCGCCCTGCAAGCGCAGCCGCCGACGCATGAGGCCGTCGTGCGAGCGATGGAAGCCGTGGCGGGGGCGCTGGGGAGCATCCACGCCCTCGTGCGCGCCGGCCAGCCTCAGCAGGCCGCCGCCGCGCCCCCGCAGGCGCCGGCGCCCCAACCCCCGCAGCAGGCCTACGTGCCTCCCCAGCAGGCCTACGTCCCGCCGCAGCAGGCCTACGTTCCTCCCCAGCCGGCCTACACGCCGCCGCAGCCGCAGTACGCCCCGCAGGCCTACGCGCCCGCTCCCGCGCCGCCGCAGCAGGCCTACGCTCCCCAGCAGCCGGCGCAGCCGCAGCGCGGGGCGGCGGGTGGGTTCGACGTGGTCGCCGCAGAGCTCGGAGCGCACAGCCCGAGCAACTTCTACAAGGGCCTCTCGGGCAACGACATCGTCGACCACGGCGGTCTCTTCGTATCGACCTACAAGCTGCCCCCGCTCGGGCAGCCGGTGCGCGTTCGTGTCTCGCTCCCCGGCGGCTACGAGTTCGAGGCCAACGCCGTCGTGCGCTGGCGCCGCGAGCCGAGCGACAGCGGGAGCGACGCTCCGCCGGGCTTCGGCGCGCAGTTCACGGAGATCACCGCCGAGGCGCGACAGCTCGTGTACCGCTACGTGCGAAACCGCGAGCCGATGTTCCACGACGACCTCTAAGGCGTGTGGATCACACGCCACAGCCTCTCGAAGGTCGGCTAGAGCGCAAAGCGCGAATGTCGGCGTGCTACCTGCACGCCGGCGAACGCCTTCGCTAGAATGTCGCGGCTTGCCGCGTCGCTTCGGTCTCCTCGTCGCGCTCTTCGTCGTCGTGCTGCTGGCCGTGACGCCGAGCGCGCACGCCGCCAACGATCCGAAGCTGCTGTGGAAGACGATCGAGACCAAGCACTTTCGCATCAACTACTACTCGACCGAGGACGAAGTAGCGCAGCACGTGGGGACGCTGGCCGAGTCGATCTTCGACCGGCTCGTGCCCGTGGTGGGCTGGCCCCCCGGCACGGACGCGAAGACCGAGATCGCTCTGACGGATCAGACCGACAGCGCCAACGGCTCGGCCACGGCGCTCCCGTACGACGCCATCCAGCTCTACGTCACGGCGCCGGACGACATGTCGCCGCTGGGCGATGTGGACGACTGGTACCTCGAGCTTCTCACGCACGAGTACACGCACATCCTCCACACCGATCACATCGAGGGGATCCCCAAGCTCATCAACCGCATCATCGGCAAGACGCTGGCTCCCAACCAGCTCGAGCCGCACTGGATCCTCGAGGGCCTCGCGGTCCTCGAGGAGAGCCGCGAGACGAGCGGGGGCCGGCTGCGTTCGTCGATGTGGAACATGTGGATGCGGGCCGACGTGCTCGAGAACAACGTGGCGACGCTCGACGTCTTCTCCAACGTCCCGCGCCGCTGGCCGCAGGGGAACATCTGGTACGTCTACGGCTCGTTCTTCATGCAGTGGATCGTCGAGACGTACGGCGAGCAAGCGCTCCGGGCGATGATCGACGACTACGGCAGGCAGATCATCCCGTACGCCATCAACCGCTCCATCCGGCGAGCAACGGGGCGCACCTACGAAGAGCTCTATCGCTCGTGGGTCGACTCGATGAAGCGCGACTACGGCGCCCAGGCGTCGGGCGTGCGGGCGCGGGGCGTGCGCGAGGGGGTCCGCGTGACGCACACCGGGAACACCTACGAGCACCCGCGGTGGATCCCCGCCAACGCGTGGGCCGATCACGCGGGAGAACTCCTCTTCTACGTGGACGACGGGCACACGACGGCGGGCCTGTGGGCGCTGCCGCTGGTGCGGGACGCGGAGGGGCGCGTGTCGGGCTCGCGGGAAGACCAGCGGGACCTCGTCATCCGCACCAACGGCATCGGCGGCGCGTCGTTCATGCCCGATGGGTCGGCGGTCTTCAGCTCGCAGGACGTGCTCAATAACCTGTTCTTCTTCGACGACCTGTTCGAGCTCCCGGCGCACCAGAAGAGCCCGACCGGCCTCGAGGGCAAGCGTGTCCGCTGGAGCGAGGGATGGCGCGCGCTCGATCCGAGCATGTCGCCCGACGGCAAGCAGGTCGTCTTCACGACGAACCACCGCGGCACGATGCGTCTGATGATCGGCGACGTCGTGACGAAGCCCGACGGCGGGGGCGGGCACTCGCTCGCGAACGTGCATCAGCTCGTGCCGAACCTGAGCTTCGACCAGGCGTACACGCCCCGGTGGGCTCCGGATGGCCGCCACCTGGCGTATAGCTCGTGGACACGCGGCGGCTATCGCGACGTGCGCATCGTCGACGCGACGGACGGGTCGTACGTCGAGGTCACGCACGACCGGGCCATCGACGGCGACCCGTCGTATTCGGCGGACGGGCGCTGGCTCTACTTTCACTCGGATCGCACGGGCGTGATGAACATCTACGCGTACGAGCTGGCGACGCGGCGGCTGAAGCAGGTCACGAACGTCGTCACGGGCGCGTATCAGCCCGAGCCGTCGCCGGACGGCAAGTCCCTCGCGTACGTGGGCTACACGCACGAGGGATACGACGTGTTCGTCATGTCGCTCGACGAGTCGCAGTGGCCCGACGCGCCCCCGTACCTCGACACGCGCCCTGCCCCTTCGCCCGAGCCGCCGCCTGCCGTCCTCATGCCACACGCGTACAATCCGCTCCTCACGCTGCAGCCGCGCGCGTACTCGGTGAAGATCACCCCCGGCAACTTCGGCGAGGCGACCATCGTCACCGCGGCCGGGAGCGACATCGCGAACATCCACGCCTTCACGGCGAGCATCACGACGGAGTGGAAGCACCCCGATCTTCAGACCAATATCCAGTACGTGTACGGGCGCCTGCCGTTCGACGTGAGCGCGAGCGTGTTCCGGCAGATCACGCCGGCGACGAACTACGCCCTCGGCTCGAACACGGTGCAGTGGATCCAGCAGACGGTGGGGGCCACGACGGGCATCAGTTACGACATGCCGCGTGCGTTCGACTCGCAGTCCGTCAACCTGTCCTACAGCATCGCGAACGTCTCGGGGAACCTGCCCCTGCCGACGTCGGAGCTCAACCCGTACGATCTCCCGAGCGTCCCCACCCGCGGGATGCTCGGCACGGTGCACGTGGGGTGGGGCTACTCCAACGCCCAGGGCTACCTCTGGAGCATCGGCAACGAGAAGGGCTTCGACGCGAGCGCCACGTTCGACATGGCGGACCCTGCGCTGGCGAGCAACTTCACCGGCTACGCGGTCACGGGCAACCTCGCGACGTACCTCCCGATGCCGTGGCTTCGCCACAACGTCCTGGCGCTCCACATCGGAGGCGGCCTGGGGGGCGGCAACCGCGCGGGCGAGGGTCCGTACTACGTCGGCGGCTTCATCGATCTGCCGGTCGTCAACGTGGTCCAGAACTCGCTCATCCAGGGCGGCATCCAGCTGCGCGGGTACCCCGTGGTCGCCGAAGCGGGGAACTACTACACGCTCGCCAACGCCGAGTACCGGTTCCCGATCCTCAACGTCGACCGCGGGCCTTCGACGCTCCCCATCTTTCTCAATCGCATCAGCGGAGCGGCGTTCGTGGACTGCGGCGCCGCGTTCGACGACCCGAAGGCGGCGCAGTTCAAGACGGGCGTGGGCGGCGAGCTGTGGTTCGACCTGACGCTGGGGTACATCCTGGGGTTCACGTTCCGCGCGGGATACGCCAAGGGCGTCTCCACGGGCGGAATCGACAAGACGTACTTCGTCGCCGCCGTCCCGTTTTGAGGCCGCCCGCAAAGTTGGCCCGTCGGAGCGGGACGTGATTGCCCTCTGTACATGCGACCGACGTTCGTACTCCCTCTCGTGCTCGCGCCTCTCCTCGCGGCGTGCTCCTCCCTTCTTCCCAGCCAGGGCATCGCCAAGGCGCAGGAGACGGCGCAGTCCTTCAACGAGGACGCGCGCTTCGGGCGCAACGAGATGGTGCTCGACCAGATCTCGCCCGACGCGCGCGAGGAGTTCTCCATGCACCACCGGGCTTGGGGGGTGGCCATCCATGTGGCCGACCTCGAGATGGCAGGGATCAAGCTGCGCGGGGACAAGGATGTGGACGTCATGGTCCACGTGTCCTGGTACCGCCCGGAACAGCAGGAGCTGCGGAGCACGATGCTGAAGCAGACGTGGCACAACAAGGCCGACAGCTGGAAGCTCATCGCCGAGAAGCGAACGGACGGCGACATCGGCCTCCTCGGGGAGGCCGTCGTCATGGAGGTGCCCACGGCGCCCAAGACGCCGTCACAGTTCCCGACGATTCGCCTCGGCGGCGAACCCGTTCAGGACTGAAGCCGGCGGTCGGCTCTATTCGGGCGCGGAGCCGCCAGGCGTCGTGGCCGGCAAGGACTCCGCGGGGACCGAAGGCGGCGCTGGGGCCGGCGGCTGGGCGGCGGCCTTGGCGCTCTTCTTCGGCGCGGCCTTCTTCGCCGCACCGTGTCCGGAGGCGGCCTTGCGCTCCACCTTCTGGCGCTTCAGGCGCGCCTTCTTCTTCACCTGCGACTTGCGTCGCTTCATTTTCATCGAGTTGCGGCTGTCGTGCTTTCCCACGGGCGCACCATGCCCTCGGGGGGCGCGCCGCGTCAACCGCTCCCTCGCCTCGGCGGGGGGCGCTCGGTAAGTCTCAGCCCGTACCCTCGGCCGCGGCCGTCTCGCGGCTGCGCACTTCGAGGCGGTACCGGCTGTTGATGGTCTCGATGTAGAAGACCTCGCGCCCCGCCAGGCGGAGCACTCGCTTGACCGGCGTGGTGACGTATTCGTGCATACCGTCGGGAAACTCGATCACCACGACCGAGCCCTTACGCGGCGCTCGGACGAGGCGTCCGGCCACGGCCCGCGCGCCCTTGCCGAGCTTGCGCAAAACCACGTCCACGAGATCAATGTAGCAGCGCCTCGCCTCGCGTCTACTGGCGCGGACTGCCACCTGATGGGGGTGGGCGCATCCCTCCCGGACCGTGACGTGCAAGCTCATGGAATGGCCATGGAAAGGCCGACGCACATCGCCGTATAGGCACGGATGGCCTGGCTCAGGTAAAGGGAGCCTGGAGCCGGAACGCCCGAGCGTTCGACGCCGCCAGGAGCACCAGCCATGCATTCGCCCCCCTCGCAGCACCGCACGGGATGGATCGAGGTCGTGTGCGGGTCGATGTTCAGCGGCAAGACGGAGGAGCTACTTCGCCGAATCAAGCGCGCGCGTCTGGCAAGGCAGCCGGTGGTCCTCTTCAAGCCTCGCGTCGACAACCGCTACGACGAGGTCAAGGTCGTCTCGCACGAGGGACTCAACGCCGACGCGGTCCCCGTCGCCAGCGCCGACGAGCTCCTCGCACGCATGCCGAAGGAGGCCGTGGTCGCGGGCATCGACGAGGTTCAGTTCTTCGACGACGCCATCGTCGATGCCGCAGAGTCGCTCGCTTCGCGCGGGGTGCGCGTCATCGCGGTGGGGCTCGATCAGGACTGGCGCGGGCGCCCCTTCGGCCCCATGCCCGCGCTGATGGCTGTCGCCGAGTACGTGACGAAGCTCCACGCCGTGTGCGCGCGCTGCGGCGGTGCCGCCACGCGGTCGCAGCGGCTGGTCGCCACCGAGGGCCAGCTCTTCGTCGGAGGCGCCGCCGAGTACGAAGCACGCTGCCGCGCGTGCTTCGTCGCGGAACCGACGAGCGTCGAAGGGTGAACGGCCACGGAAGGGGGCAGGTACGCGACGGCTTCGCCCGGGGTGCGACCACGGAAGGGGACGGGTGCCCGATTACTCGGCCTGGGGTCCGACCACGGAAGGGGACGGGTGCGCGATGACTCGGCCTGGGGTCCGAGCACGGAGGAGGCGCGACGACTAGGCCATGGGTCCGAGCACACGACCCGAGGGGACGCGACCACTACCCCATGGGTCCGAGCCCACGACCCGAGAGGACGCGACGACTAGCCCACCACCCCTCCCCTTCTCCGAGGCCCTCCGGAGGAGAAGAGCGGCGTATTTCGGTCGAGACCGAGCGAGGCCAAGGAGGCGAGCGAGGCGTACTCCCGTACGCCGCAGCCGAGCCGACGCCGGCATCGCGAAGGGTTCGGCCGAAAGACGCCGCTCTTCTAAGGAGCGCCGCCCTTCGCGATGCACGCGAGGATCCACCGCTCGGCTTCCCTGGGCTGGCCCTGCTGCCGGAGCTGGCGCGCCTTCTGACACTCGGGCCCGTTGTACTTCGGCGCAACCTGGGTGGGATGCGTCGTGGGCAGCGTCGTCGGGTGGGTCGTCGCCGCCGTGTTCAGCCCGGGGATCGTGCTCGTCGGCACGGCCGCGGTCTCGACCACCGGGACCGTCGTGGTGAGCGTCGTCGTGGGGGCAGCCGTCGGCGTGTTGCCGCCGCTCTGGAACTGCACGGGCGCGCCGCCTCCGGTCGTGCCCCTCACCGCAAACACGATGGCCACGACGCTCGCCACGCCGATGAGCCCTGCGACGACAAGGAGCGCGGTTCGACCGCCGCCTCCGCTCTTCTGTTCTTGGTTGGGGCCCTGCGGGATCCCAGCCGGCGTGGGATACGCCACGTTCCCCGCGGCAGGCGTATAGGCCTGTGGCATGGGCGGCCCGCCCATCATCTGCGGAGGCGGCTGCGGGGACATGGCCTGCGGCCCACCCATGCCAGGCTGCGGGGCGAAAGCGGCCCCCACATCGAGCGGCTCACCCACCTCCGTCCGCTGTCGTCCGACGACAGAGGGGGACGACGTCATCTGCGGCCGCGCGAGGAACGCGCCTTGTCCCGTGAGCGCGTCGTTGAACTCCTTCACCGTCTGGAAGCGGGCGTCGGGTGACTTCTCCAGGGCACGCCGGATGGCGGCTCGCATGGACTCGGGCGCGCGCAGCCCCTCCGCCATCGACTCGATGGGGATCGGTGGCTGCGTCATGTGCTGCGTCGCCCACTCCCACGCCGTATCGGCGTGGAAGGGGAGCTTGCCCGTCAGCATCTCGTAGCTCATCACCGCCAGCGAGTAGATGTCGCTCCGGGCGTCGATGGGCCGCCCGGTGAACTGCTCGGGGCTCATGTACGGCGGCGTCCCCAGCACCATGCCCTGCTGGGTGAGCTTCTGCTCGTTCTTGTCCTCTTCCTTCGATCGCTTCGCGATACCGAAGTCGAGGACCTTCACGAAGTCCTTCTTGCCCGCACGTTCGATCAGCACCACGTTGTCCGGCTTGAGATCGCGGTGCACGATGCCGCGCCCGTGCGCCTCTTCGAGCGAGCCGCACACCTGGTCCATGATGTACGCGACGCGGTCGGGCATCATGGCTCCCCCCTTCTCGATGTAGTCCGCCAGGCTTTTGCCCTGGAGAAACTCCATCACGATGTAGAGGATGCCTTCCTCGGTCGAGCCGAAGTCGTAGACCTGGATGGTGTTCGGGTGCTCGAGCTCCGCGATGGTGCCCACCTCTCGCTCGAAGCGCTGCTTGATCTTCACGTCGCGCGACAGGTGCGGGTGCAGCGTCTTCACCGCCACCTTGCGCTTGGTCGTCCCCAGCGTCTGCTCGCCCTCGTAGACGGCGCCCATCCCGCCCTCGCCGAGGAGGCGAATGACCTTGTACTTGTTTCCCAGCGTCAGTCCGATCATCGGGTCGGGGGCCTGGGGGTCGCTCGCCTGGCTCACCGTCCCGCAGTTGGGGCAGAAGCGCTGCGACTCCTCGAGGTCGGTCTGGCAGGTGGGGCATTGCATGGGTGGGTCGTCCGATCGTCGCACAATTTGGGGCGCTGCGGCATCCCGCCTTCCCTCGTCTGTGGTTAGACGGCGCAGCCGAGCA
>Ga0182030_10007067_pt1 | contig 23521 bp, 24 predicted proteins | sample 812S3MmetaG_FD_121299 | JGI IMG/M metagenome (GOLD analysis project Ga0182030, IMG submission 121299) | Permafrost microbial communities from Stordalen Mire, Sweden - 812S3M metaG (Illumina Assembly) | ecosystem: Environmental > Terrestrial > Soil > Wetlands > Permafrost | place: Sweden...
AAGGCTGCAACATTAGATCGAGCGTACGACCCGCGCCGAGCTTGCGCGTGTCGCCACCGACGTGTGGCCGATCGACCGACGGATCGCCGCGCGTGCGTCTGTTTAGATCTCTCGCGCTTCGGCGACGTTGTCGAATCGCGCGAACTCGCCGCGCCACGTGAGGTGCGCGGTTCTCGTCGGACCGTTTCGGTTCTTGCCCACGATGATCTCAGCGTCGGACTTCTTGTCATTTGCGACCTCGCCGTACTGCTCGGGGCGAAAGAGGAAGAGCACGACGTCCGCATCCTGCTCCAACGAACCCGACTCACGAAGGTCCGACATGACCGGACGCTTGTCCGCGCGGTCCTCGAGCTTGCGCGAGAGCTGCGAGAGGGCGATGACCGGACACTGGAGTTCGCGCGCGAGGATCTTGAGCGATCGGCTCATGTCCGAGACTTCGACCTGACGATTCTCGGCACGGCCGCGTGAGCTCATCAACTGGAGGTAGTCCACGATCACCACACCGAGGTCGCCCTGCTGCTGCTTGATCCGGCGAGCGCGCGAGCGCACGTCCATCACAGTCAGGCTCGGGTTGTCATCGATGAACACCTGGGCCGATTGGAGGAATCCGAACGCCTCGTGCGCGCGGTTCCAGTCGGCGTCGCTCAAGTCGCCGGTGCGCAGCTTGGAGGAGTCGATGCGAGCCGTCGACGCCAAGATGCGCTCGGCGAGTTCCTGGCGGCTCATCTCCAGCGAGAAGAAGAGCGCGGGTCGCTTCACCACCGCACCGACATGGATCAGGATCCCCAGCGCGAACGCCGTCTTTCCGGTACCGGGACGGGCTCCGATGATCGTCATGCTGCTGGGCTGCAGGCCCTGCAGGATCAGGTCGAGCGACTTGTAACCGGTCTCGAGCCCGTTGAACTGACCTCGGGTCTCGCCGCGCTCTTCGAGGATGTCCGCCTCGCTCAGCAGCAGACGCTGCAGTGGCGAGACCGTGTCGATCTTGCGGTTGTCTCCGATCTGATTGATCTTGCGCTCGGCCTCGTCGATGAGTCCCACGACGTCGTCGGTCGCCACGTAGGAGTCGTCGACGATCTCACCGCCGACCGCGATGAGCCTTCGCTGCTGCGCCTTGTCGCGAACGATCTCCGCGTAGTGCTGCGCGTTGGCGGCAGACGGCGTGTTCATCTGCAGCGAGGACAGCACCGCGAGCTCGATCGCCACGGCGCCGCGCTCCTGCAACTTCGCTTGAACGGTCACGTAGTCGACCGGCTCGCCCGCGTGCGTCAGCGCCATGATCGCGCCGAAGATCTGTCCGTGCAGCGGGCGATAGAAGTCCTCGGTCTGTACCGTCTCGTAGGCAACGCTCACGGCCTCGGATGAGAGCAGCATCGCGCCGATCAATGACTCTTCTGCTTCGATGGCACTTGGTGGAACTCGCCCACCGCTCGGAGCAGTTCTACTTCGGTCAACATCCACTTGAGTCATAAGACCTCAACGGTCGCAGGTATTGGCTGTGCCTCACAAGAACAACAACGTGGGGATTTCTCTGTGTTTAACTTCACCGTCCACATCATGCACGTCATGTGTGACATGACGACGCCGGGGCACTAGGCCCCGGCGTCGTACACAACAAAAGATCGAGAATCTACTTCGCGACAACTTCCACGTTGAACGTCGCAACAACACCATCAAACAGGGTCGCGGACACGCTGGCGGTTCCCAGCTCCTTGATGTGTTCCACCAAATGGATCATGTGTCGGTCCAACGAGATGTTGGTCGCGGTACGAATCGCGTTCACGATATCGGCCTCGCTCACCGAACCAAAGAGGCGACCATTCGAACCCGCGCGAGCCGACACCGTCAACGTCGCCTGCTCGATCAGCGCGCGCTGCGCGTCGGCGGCTTCGCGACTCGCGGTGTCGCGGATGTCGCGACCCTTGCGCATCGACGCGGCCTGGATCTCCATCGTGTCGTTGGCCGCCAGTGCTGCTCCGGAGGGCAGCAAGAAGTTGCGGGCGTAACCGGACTTGACGTCGACGATGTCGCCGCGACGCCCGACGCCGCGAACGTCACTTCGCAGTAGGACCTTCATTCGCTCACCTGCTCCACCAGTTCGACGTCGGCGACCACGACGCTTTCATCGGCGCCGGTCGACACTTCGTCGACCGCGCCGGGCTCGAGCACCACGCCCTCGAGTGTCGCTTCGGCCTCACGATCCTGACGCGGTCCGCGAGGACCGCGATCGCTTCGCTCGCCGCGGTCACTGCGTCCACCACGCCGCTCGGTCACCGTGCGCTGCGTGTAGGGCAGCAACGCCAGCTCACGGGCCGTCTTGATCGCGTCGGTGACGTCTCGCTGGTGCTGTTGACAGTTGCCCGACACCTTGCGTCCGCGAATCTTGCCGCGGTCCGAGATGTACTTGCGAAGCTGGGCGAGGTCCTTGTAGTCGACCGTGGCCACGCCGTGCTGGCAGAACGAGCATGGCTTCTTCTTCGTGCGACGATTGTCGATCTTGGGCGCGCGCTTCGGCGGTTTGGGGTTATTGATACGTGGCATTAGAAGGGCTCCTCATCGAATGCGTAGGTGCTGGGCTCGTTGGACCTCGGGGCGCTCGTCGCTCGGTCGCCCGAACTGAAGTTGCTTCCCTCGGGGCGGGGCGTCTTGGTGACGACGGCCGTGGCCCAACGAAGGGACGGCGCAATCTCGTCCGCATTGATCTCGACGATCGAACGCTTGTCGCCGTTCTCGGTCTCCCAACTGCGCTGCTCCAGGCGGCCGGTCACGATGACCCGGGTCCCCTTCTGCAACGAGTTGGCCGCGTTCTCGGCGAGTGGGCCGTAGCCCTGGACCTCGAAGTAGGAGACTCGCTCCTCCCACTCCTGGGTCTGCTTGTTCTGCCAGCGCCGGTTGACCGCGACCGAGAGGCGCACCGCGGCCTGTCCGGAATTCAAGAACTTGAGCTCCGGGTCGCGGGTGACGTTTCCCACGACGGTGATGGAATTATCGGGCATTTCTTCTCCTTAACTTTCTAGGCATCCGAACTTACGCTTGAGCCGTGACACGGCTGGCGTTCGTCTTCGCGTGGCGCCGCAGGATCTTGAAGCGAAGGACCTCGTCCGACAGGGTCAGGATCCGGTCGAGCTCGACAACCGTCGACGGCTCACCGCTGAACTCCACCAGCACGTAGTAACCCTCCTTACGCTTGTTGATCTCGTACGCCAAGGGACGCTTTCCCCAACGGTCGATGTTCCCCGGGCTTCCACCACTGCTCCTGATGGTCTCGAGCGCTCGATCAAGAGCGATCTGGATGGTCTGCGCGTCGACGGCGGTGTCGAACACGATCATGGTTTCGTAGGGCCTCATGGCCGGTTCCTTTCCCTCTGGTCCGGCTACGCCGGGCTCTGCGGAAACAGAGCAGGGTTCTCTCATTACTTCCCCATCTATATGGGAAAGACAACTCTACTCCCAAACGCCGAACCTGGCTAGTTGAGCAAGTCCTCGGGGTTGGGGTAGGCCTCGGATTCACTGGGAAAGTCGCCGCTACGCACGTCGGCGGCGAAACGACCGATCGCCTCAGTGATCTCGGCACCCAGTTGCGCGTACTGGCGCACGAACTTGGCCGGTGGACGGTTCGTCATGCCCAAAATGTCGTGGAAAACGAGCACCTGGCCGTCGGTGTCGGGTCCGGCACCGATGCCGATGGTCGGAATGTCGAGGGCCTCGGTGACCCTGGTGCCAACGATGCTCGGCACTCCCTCGATGACGACGGCGTAGACGCCCTCGTCCTGGAGGAGCATCGCGTCCTTGGTCAACCACTCCGAGGCCTCTCGCGTCTTGGCCTGGACCTTGAATCCCCCGAAAGTCAGCACGCTCTGGGGCGTCAGGCCCAAATGGCCCATCACCGGAATTTCGGCGTCGAGCAGGGCGCGCACGACGTCGCGGCGCACCCGGCCTCCCTCGAGCTTGACGCTGTGCGCGCCGGCTCGAATCAAGGCGGCGCCGTTACGCACGCTGTCCGCGATGCCGACGTGGTAGCTCAGCCAGGGTAGGTCCGCCACGATATGGGCGTTGGGCTTGGCCGCTGCGACGGCCTTCACGTGGTAGCACATCTGCTCGATCGTCACGTGCAGGGTGTCCGAGTGGCCGAGGACCACGTTGGCCACCGAGTCGCCTACCAGGATGATGTCGACGCCGGCGGCGTCCACGTAGCGCGCCCCGGGCTCGTCGTAGGCCGTCACCATCACGAGCGGGTCGCTGCCGAGGCGGCGCTTGCGGGCTCGGATGGAGGGCGCCTCCAGGCTCACTGGCCGACCTTCTTCTGTTGGGCGAGGGCCCGGCGTGCACGGCGACCGCCGGCGCTCCACTTTCGAACCAGATGATGGAAGCAACACTTCGCGCAGACCTCGACGGCGTAGCACTGGACCGGCTCCTCGCGTCGCTCGAGCTTGAGCAGTTCGCCTCGAGAGGTCGGGCACGTTCCACCGGGCGGCAACCGGGCGCCGAAGACGTAGGTCACTTCAACGAGCTGCTCGTCGTGGCAGACCGGGCAGGTCTCTCCCGTCGAACGTCCGATGTTCTTCGCCGCGCGCAGCAGCTCGGGATGCGCGTCGCAGATATCCTCGTGGCGGATGAGGCCGGCGGCGAGTTTGGCCAAGAGGGCGTGTCGCACGAGGCCGAACTCAACCACCGCTCCGTCGGCGGTGCTGGTGCGAAAGCTCTTATGCATTAGGGGTGACACTACCGCTGCCCCGAATATTTGTCGGCTTTTCTTACTTGCGCCATCGATATATCGAAGTGATATGATGGATCGCATGTTGGACATCGCCATCCTGGGCCTTCTAATGGAGCGAGACCACCACGGATACGAGATTCGAACGCAATTGCGCGACCGACTCGGGATTTGGGCCAACGTCTCATTCGGCTCGATCTATCCGGCGCTCGCTCGGCTCGAGCGCCATGGCTACGTCGAAGCGGTCGCACCCACGGAGGCGCGCATCGGCGCCTTGTCGACGGGGTCCCTCTCGGGAGAACGCGCGTCGCTGCGCTCGCTGCGCGCCACTCAGGGCCTCGGCCGCCGCGGACGCAAGGCCTACCGCATCACCGAACGGGGGCGCCTGGAGTTCGTGGAGCTCTTGAGCGATCCCGCGACGCTCGATGACAGCAAGAACTTCTCGCTACGCATGGCCCTCGCCAAGCACCTGACGCCAAACCTTCGTGTGGGGCTTCTCGAACGCCGTCGCGCGGACCTCGTGGCTCGCCTCGCTGAAGTGCGGGCCGGGGCGCACAACGAACTGCTTGACCCCTACGCGCGCAACGTTATGGAGCACGCCGCCCGGGGTGTCGAGCTCGACCTCGCGTGGATTGACAACTGGCTTTCCACCGAACGCAGTAATCAACAGACCTTCGCTGAAAAGACGAAGTAGGAGAGGAGCGCCATGGAGAAGATTCGAGTGGCCATCGCCGGCGTAGGAAACTGCGCCAGTTCACTTATTCAGGGTGTTACGTACTATCGAGACGCCAAGGCCGGCGACGACGTCCCGGGCCTCATGCACGTCGTGCTCGGCGGGTACCACGTCAGCGACCTGGAGTTCGTCGCGGCCTTTGACGTCGACGCCTCAAAGGTGGGCAACGACCTCGGCAAGGCCATCGAGGGTGGTCAGAACAACACGATCAAGTTCGCCACCGTCCCCTCCCTCGGGGTCGAGGTGCTTCGCGGGCCGACGATGGACGGCCTGAACAAGTACTACCGAGCCTCCATTGAAGAGTCCCCCGCTGAGCCCGTCGACGTGGCCCAGGCCCTTCGCGACGCCAAGGCCCAGGTCCTCGTCTCGTACCTACCCGTCGGCTCGGAGGACGCGCAGCGCTTCTACGCCCAGTGTGCGCTCGACTCCGGCGTCGCCTTCGTGAACGCCATCCCCGTCTTCATCGCCTCGGACCCCGTGTGGGCCAAGAAGTTCGCCGACGCCGGGCTGCCCATCATCGGCGACGACATCAAGAGTCAGGTGGGGGCCACGATCGTGCACCGCGTGTTGTCGCGCCTCTTCGAGGACCGCGGACTGACCCTGGACCGCACGTACCAGCTCAACGTCGGTGGCAACATGGACTTCAAGAACATGCTCGAACGCGAACGTCTCGAGTCCAAGAAGATCTCCAAGACCCAGTCCGTGACCTCCCAGCTCGAAAGCAGTCACATGGACCCCGACAACGTGCACATCGGGCCGAGCGACCACGTCCCGTGGCTCCTGGACCGCAAATGGGCCTACATCCGCATGGAGGGTCGCAACTTCGGCGACGTGCCCCTCAACCTTGAACTGAAGCTCGAAGTCTGGGATTCTCCCAATTCGGCCGGCGTCATCATCGACGCCGTGCGTTGCGCCAAGGTCGCCCTCGACAGGGGCCTCGGCGGGCCGATCATCGGGCCCTCGGCCTACTTCATGAAGTCTCCGCCGGTGCAGTTCCACGACGACGTCGCCCACGAGATGGTCGAGGCCTTCGCCAACGACGGCGCCGAGAATCTGGTCTGGCCGTAAGGCTCGAACCGGTTCGCTACTCCGATCTGGTCAACGACCAGGCGAACTGAGACGATTTACGAGAACACCGGCTGCCGTTAGGTCGACGCCGACGTCGCCTCGCCCTCGAGCTGCTGGATGAGGCTCTTGGTGACCGTCGTGGCGCCGGTCGGGACCGTGATGGTCACGGCGTCGTGAGCCACCGTCGCGACGAGACCGACGGTCGCGTTGCCCGAGTTACCGTCGGGAGCGGTCACCTGAATCGAACCGCCCGTCGCGTTGGAGCCGGACAGGGTGACGGCGATCGTGTAGGAGCCCGGTACCGGGCCTACCTGAATCGCGTGGCCCTCCAACTTCGCCAGCGTCGGTAGCACGACCTTCACGACCGAGGCCAGCGTGCCGGTCTGCGAGTAGCCCCCGCTCGGCAGGGTCGTGTAACTCGAACCCTCAATCAGCTGGGTCACACTGGCCAACAGCTCTTGCGCGTCCGCCTGCTCGTTGGCCGTCTGGGCCGCGGTCGGTGTGCCAGCTGGTTCCAGGGAGGCGATGAGACTCTGTGGGACGTCGAACCAACGGTTGTCGAAGATCAGCTCCAGCGCCGCGAGCTTCTGCGCGGTCAGACCGAGGTTCGCGATACTCGAGAGCGCCTGGGGGTCGAGTTCCAGATAGATGTCCGTGCCGATCCCTCGAACCGATAGCAGCAACTGACCGCCCGCCTTGACGTCGACCTCGGAATTGATGTTACCGACGGACTGCGCGAGCGGCTGGCCCGTGGTGCTCGCCTCGCTGACGTCCAAGGAGAGGCCAGAGAGTATCGGCTGCACTTCCTGGGAATCTGGGCCCTCGTAGGTGGCGGTGACGTGCACCTGGAGGTATTGGGACGCGCTCAGCGAGGAAACTGCGCTGTCCAGCGACGCGCTTGATCCACACGCGGCCAGCGTGAGGGACGCGACGACCCCGCCCAGTGAAAGGACCTTCCAGTCAGTCTTCTTCATGCCGACCCCCTTTGGTCGTCAAAACCGCGAAAACTTTGCCATCCGATCACCGCGGGACCGCGCTTTGCTGCAATGTAGCAGCGCCTCGACGGTAAATCCCCCCTTGTTTTTGAATGGCTGCTGGTGACCGTGCGCCGGGGCGTCGGGTTGAGCCGTTCACGCGCCCTGCTCGCCCCACCACTCGAGTAGACGCACCCGCGCCTCGGCGACGCTGATCTCTCCCTCGTCGAGACGAATCTCCATCAGGAAATCGAGCGCCCGCCCCACGAGCGGTCCCGGGCGAATCCCCAGCAACTCCATGACCGCCACGCCGTCGAGCGCCGGGCGAAGTCGATTGAGGTCCTCGGACTCTCGAAGCTCGTCGATTCGAACCTCCAACTCGTCCATACGCTCGGCCAGGATCGCCGCCTTTCGAGCATTGCGAGTGGTGCAGTCGCAACGAGTCAATTCGTTCAGCTCCTCGAGCAGGGGCCCGGCGTCGCGCACGTAACGGCGAACCGCCTTGTCGCTCCAGCCCATCTTGTAGGTGTGGAACCGCAGGTGCAGCTCAACGAGCGCACTGACGTCGTCCACCACGACCTGGGGATACTTGAGCGCCACCATTCGCTTTCGCGTCATCCTGGCGCCCACGACCTCATGAAAGCGAAACGTCACTCCTTCCGACGAGATCTCGCGGGTGGTGGGCTTGCCGATGTCATGAAAGAGGGCGGCGAGTCGAAGCACGAGCCGCGGCGAGGTCTTGTCGACGACCGCCCACGTGTGTCTGAGCACGTCCTTGTGCTGTTGGATGGGGTCCTGCTCGAGCTGGAGCTTGGGCAACTCGGGGAAGAAGTGCTCGGCCAGCCCCGTGCGCACGATGAAGTCGAGTCCCACCGACGGACGTTCGGTCACGAGGAGCAGATCGAGTTCGTTACGGATGCGTTCCGCCGACACCTTGGTGAGGTGCTGCGCCATCTTGGTCGCGGCCGCCTCGATCGAGGGGTCGATGCGTAGAGCGAAGCGCGAGGCGAAGCGTGCGGCGCGAAGCATCCGAAGGGGATCGTCACTGAAGAGGACCTCGGGATCGGTAGGGGTTCGAAGGATCCGGTCGTGCAGGTCGGCGAAGCCGTGGTAGTAGTCGAAGAGCGTCTGGACGTCCGGCTCGTTCGAGCCCAGCGCGATTACGTCCAGGGCCAGCGCGTTCATCGTGAAGTCCCTGCGGCTCAGGTCGACCTCCAGTGAGTCGCCCCACCGCACGGAAGGCTTGCGCGAGTGGTCGACGTAGGCCTCGGAACGAAACGTGGTGATCTCGACCTTGATGGCGCTGTCGCGAAGGAATCCCCCGATGGTGCCAAAGGCCCGACCCTGCTCCCATAACGAAGTACAGAGCGGACTCATCAGGCGCTCGATATCGTCCGGTCGCGCGTCGGTGGTGAAGTCGATCTCGAAATCCTCGGTGCGCGGCTCGTCGAGAACGGCGTCTCGAACGGAGCCCCCCACGGCGTAAAGACTGAAACCCGCGTCACGGAAGGCGAGCGCCAGCGGCCGCGAGAGGCGCGCGATCTCGATCAGTCGATCGTGGGCTTGTTCATATGTAGTCACTGCGAATGAAGGGTAGTTGGCGCCCGAGTTGCCACGTGGCCGCAGGTAGCCTGTAGCAGCATGTTCCACCGATTTCCGACCTGGTGGCGGGCGCTCAGCGTCGTACTCCTCAGCCTCGCAACGGTGACGTGGCCCTCGGCCGCGCAGGCTGGAACGACGACGTCATTCAAGGTGCTGCATCAAGACGCGTGGGTGACCCTCTCCGCGAGCGGGACCGCGCGCCTTCGAATCTCGCTCGAGCTCCCCTCCCCCCACGCGAAGGCGCACGTGAGGGTTTCGCTCTTCCCGCGAATCGTGACGCGCTCCCAGCTCGCGCCCATCATCGACGGCGCCGGTTCACCGGCGCCGGCCGTCGCCCGCACCGCTCCGATCGCCCTCGACTGCGCCTCGCATCGTTCGGTCGCCCTGACGGTGGGGCTCTACACGCATCGCCCAGGCCGCCAGCAGAGCCCTTGTCGCACACGAGGACCGCGGATGCGCCTGCCCTGTTCGGGCGCGCGGTGCGACGGCGTCTACCCGCTGAGCTATACGGTCACGATCGACGGCGTCACGACCACGGAGTGGTCACTCTTCGCCATCCAGGCCACGGCCGTCGAGCAGCCACTTCACCTGAACTGGATCGAGACGTTCGAACCGCTGACGCTCCAGCACAGCAGCCGAGCGCTCGCGGTGCTGGACACCATCGCGCGCAATCGCGCGCTGCCCATCACCCTCAGCGCGGACTATCGGACCTTGAGCCAGGTCATGCCCTACACCAAGGCACCCTTGAACCAGCTGTGGGACGAGGCCCTGGTGAAGGCCCTCGCGAGCCCCCTGCACCGCGTCATCGTGGCGCCTCCGGGCAATATCGACTTCGGTGGCCTCGTGGCGAACGGCCTCCACACCCAGGTGGCCCAGCAGCTTTCATTGTCCGCCGACCTACTTCGCACGATCACTGGCCGCTACGTCGACGATCAGGTCCTGCTCTCGGGCCGGCCGTCGCGCCGTGGCCTTGCGGCCCTCGTGGCGGCGGGCATGCGCGACGCGATCCTGCCCGAGTCGGCGCTCACCGTGGCTCCTTCGACGACGCTCAACTGGGGAACCCCCTTCCACGTCCAGGGCGTGCAGTCGCTCAGCGCGCTCAGCATCGACCAGCCCCTCTCCCAGCTCGCCACCGACGAGGCGATCGAACCAGGTCGACGGGCCGCGATGACGCTCGCCACGCTGAGCTTCCTGCACTTCGAAGCACCGGATGCCTCCTCGAGCCGCAGCGTCGTCATGGTCACCTCGGCCGCTTACACGCCCGCCGGATTCGTCACCGACCTCATGAGTGGATTGGCCCACGACCCCTTCGTGCAGGCGAGCAGCCTCGGCCCGTCGTTCAACACGTCACTGATCGCCACCAATGGCGCCCCGGCCACCCGGACGCTGCTCCGTTCGAGGCGCTCGTCCTGGACGCCGGTCAACGTCAGCTCACTCACCACGCTCATTGGGGCGATCAACTCCTACAACCAGGCCATGACCGCCAACAGCATCAGCAGCGCGCTCAGTTCCTCCGTCGCGCAAAGTGAGGTGGTGGGCAGTCCCGACGGTCGCCAGCGGGCGATCACGAGGGCGCTCAGCGAACTCAACAGCCAGCTCAAGCAGTTCTCGGTGAATTCCGGAGCCATCACGCTGACCGGACCGGGAACTGCCTTGCCCATCACCGTGATCAGCCGCGCCGGCTATCCGGTGAACGTCGTCGTTCACCTGATTACGAGCGCGCTCTCCTTCCCCAAGGGCGACAACATAGCCACGACCCTCAGTTCCCCGACCACGGCGTTGCGGGTGCCGACGTCGAATCACCGCGGCAGCAGCCTCACCCTTCAGGTCATCGTCACGACGCCCAATGCTCAGGTCGTGCTGGCGCGCTCCGCAATCCAGGTGCGGATCGCGGGAACCTCGGTGGTCGGCTATCTCCTGACCGCCGCGTCGCTGCTCGTGCTCGCGTATTGGTGGCTGCGCACGTACCGGCGCCGTCCCAAAGGTCGTCACGCCAGATGACGCCGAGCGCGTCGCACGGCACGCGGGTCTTTTCGATGGCGAGCGGCACCCTGGTCTCGCGCCTCACGGGTCTGCTGCGGGTCCTCGTCCTCGCGTGGGTGCTCGGCTTCACCCCGATCGCCGACTCCTTCAACCTGGCCAACACCGTGCCCAACATGCTCTTCGACCTCGTCTTGGGCGGGGTCCTGGGCGCGACCTTCATCCCCGTCTTCGTCGAGCGGCTCGCGCTCGACGGCGAGCGACGGGCCTGGAAGTCGATTTCCAGCGTCGTGACCGGTGCGCTGATCGTTCTCGCGACCGCGTCGGTGCTGGCGTGGTTCGCGGCCCCCTGGATCATCGAGGGATTCACGGCCCTCAACCGCTCGACGGCCACGCACTCCCTGAGCACGCTCCACCAGCAACGCGCGCTCGCGACGTCACTGCTGCGTTGGTTCGTGCCCCAGATCTTCTTCTACGGGGTGATCGGCATCGCGACGGCGTTGCTCAACATCCGCAATCGATTCGCTCCGGGCTCGTGGGTGCCCATCGCCAACAACGCCGTGTGCATCGGCGTTTTGGTCTGGTTCCATCTCGTGGACCCCACGCCCACCATGCACTCGCTGCAGGGATCGAACCACCTGCTCTGGCTGGGGCTCGGTACGACCCTGGGGGTCGCCCTGCAATTCCTCTGCCTGCTCCCCTCGCTCGCCCGAGCGGATCTGTGGCGACTCTCGTTCCGCTTCGATCACAAGGATCCGGCTCTTCGCGCGATAGGTCGCCTGGGCAGTTGGACGCTGCTCGTGGTGCTCACCAATCAGCTTTCGCTCTACGTCATCCTCGCCTTCGCCTTTGGCCTGCCTGGCAAGGGGAACATCAGCGCGTACACCTACGGCTGGTCGATCATGCAGATGCCCTACGCCGTCGTGGTGGTCTCGGTTCTGGGAGTGCTCACGCCGCAGCTCGCCGGTCTGTCGACGAGCCAAGACTTTGCGGGGCTCGGTGATCGTCTGCGCTTCGGTCTGCGACAATCGCTCGTGATCATCATTCCCTGCACGCTGGTCCTCGTCGTCTTCGCTCAGCCGATCGTGGCGATTGCGCTGCACCACGCCAACGGCACGAAGCAGCTCTCCGTAGGGATCGTGCTCGCGGTCTTGGCGGCCGGACTACCGGGATTCACCGTGTTTCAGCTCTGCGTTCGTGGCCTGCAGTCCATGCAGCGGGCCCGCGAGGTCTTCTTTCTCTACGCGCTGGAGAACATTCTCACGATCGCCCTCGCCATCGTGCTGGGGCGCCACTCGCTCGCCGGATTGATCGCGAGTGTCTCGGTCGCCTACAGCGCGGCGGCAGTCGTCGCGCTCTTGGCGCTCGCGCGCCATCAGGTGCGCGTCGCGAGCGTCATCTGGGCGCGCCACGTACGTCGAAGCCTGTGGGCGTCGCTGTTCGCCACGCTGGTCATGGCACTGGTCTACGCGTCGTCGTCGTCCACGCACGGGCTGGGGCTCGTGTTGCGGTTCTTCGCCTCCTTCGCCGCCGGAATAGTCGCCTACGTCGTCGTGGTACTGCTCGGCCAGCGCAGCGTCGAGCGCAAGACGGCAAGACGTGTAAGTCTTGAGTAGTACGAAGGAGGGCCGTGGCTCGCGTTTGTGTTATCAGTGACAGCAGTTGTGACCTTCCCGAGGAGCTGGTGCGTCGCTTCGACATCGAAATCGTGTCGTTGAGCATCCGCTTCGGCGACGAGGAGTTCACCGACCGCGTCGACTTGACCCCGGGGGAGTTCTGGGCCAAATGCAAGGCCTCCAAGACGCTCCCGGCAACCGCCGCGCCGTCTCCGGGCTCCTTTCAGAGCACCTACGAACGAGCCAGGGACTCCGGATGCGACGGCGTCATCGTGCTCACCATCTCGGCCGCGCTCTCGGCGACGAACCAGGCGGCCGTCATCGCGAGCGAGGCCGTCGTCGACTCAATCGCCGTGTGGGTCATCGACACCAAGGCGGTCTCAATGGCGCTCGGACTGCTGGTGCTCGACGTGGCCGAGATGGCCCAGGGTGGTGCGTCACTCGATGAGCTCGTCGGGCACGCCGAGAGTTTGATCGACAAGGTCGGCGTCATCGCGATGCTCGACACGCTCGAGCACCTGGTCAAGGGCGGACGCGTCGGCGGAGCGCGCGCGATGCTGGGCCAGGTGCTCGCCATAAAGCCGCTCCTGGAATTGAACAACGGGGTCGTGGCCGAAGCCGGTCGGCAGCGAACGAGGGCGAAGGCTCTCGCCGCCATCGCCGCCGTGGCACGAACCCACACTCCCGTGCGCCGCCTCGCCATCGTGCACGGTGATTCGAGCGAGCGTCAGGCCCTCGAAGCGCTGATCAGCGATATCCCCATCGAGTTTCCTTTGATAATCGCCGATATGGGTCCCACCGTCGGAACCCACGGTGGTCCCGGGATAATCGGTGTCGCCTGGCTCGAGGCGTAGGCGCGCCACGCCACTAAGTTCTTTACCGTGAACGACCCGAACGACACGAAGGAACCCGACATCGTCGACAAGGCCCTGCATTCCTTCGACCACGTCCTTGATATCGTCCACGACAAGGTGCTTCGCCCGATCCTCCTTGCCGGACGGGCCATCGCCTTTGGGCTGATAATCGTGCTCGCGGTACTGGTGCTGATCGTCGCACTGGTCGTCGGGCTGTTCCGACTCTTTGACGTCTACTTCTTCTCGAGCCATCAGTGGTTGAGCTACGCCGTCATCGGCGCCCTCTTCGTCGTGGCGGGCCTGGTCATCTGGCGCCGTCGCCGCCCAATAACGTCAAGGAAGTAATGGCCGAGCACACTAGTGTCCTCATCATTGGCTCGGGACCGTCCGGATTGACGGCGGCGATCTACTCCGCGCGAGCTCAGCTCAACCCCATCGTGATCGAGGGTGAGCCGTCCTCCACCACCGATCAGCCCGGGGGCCAACTCATGCTCACGACGGACGTGGAGAACTATCCGGGCTTCCCTGAAGGGATCACCGGACCCGAGCTCATGATCAACATGCGCGACCAGGCAAAGCGATTCGGTGCAGACCTGCGCGTGACCAAGGTCCAGAAGCTCGACGCCACCAGTCGCCCTTTTCGCGCCTGGCTCAGCGGCGACCTCGAACCGAGTATCACGGCCGACGCGGTGATACTCGCCACTGGTGCTCGTTCCTTGATGATGAACGTCCCGGGCGAGGAACGACTCTTGAGCCACGGACTCTCGACGTGCGCCACGTGTGACGGGTTCTTCTTCCGCGGTCAGGACATCGCGGTCATCGGCGGCGGTGACTCCGCGATCGAAGAGGCCACGTTCCTGACACGATTCGCATCCAGCGTGTCAATCGTCCATCGTCGCGACACGCTGCGCGCCTCCAAGATCATGCAGGAGCGCGCCTTCGCCAACGAGAAGATCCGCTTCGAGTGGAACACGCGGGTCGTCGAGGTGCTCGGCCAGGAGAAGGTGGCGGGCTTGGCCGTGCGCGACACCGTCACCGGCGACGAGCGAGTGCTCAACGTGACGGGCGTCTTCGTGGCCATCGGCCACGTCCCCAATACCACCCTGGTCACCGGACAGGTCGACCTTGAAGAGAATGGCTACGTGCGCACCGGCCTGGGGTCGTACACGAACATTGAAGGCCTCTTCGCTGCCGGCGACGTGCAGGATCACGTCTATCGCCAGGCCGTCACGTCGGCCGGTTCGGGCTGTATTGCCGCGATCGACGCCGAACGCTGGCTCGAAGCAATGGGTCGCTGAGCTCCCCGCTAAGGTGTAGCCCGCGACGCTCGCGAGTGGCGTCGACCTTGGAGGCTGTTATGAGTGAGCAGATTACGACCCTGACCGATGCCACGTTCGACGAGATGATCGGCGCGTCCGAAAAGCCCGTGCTGGTTGACTTCTGGGCCGAGTGGTGTGGCCCTTGCAAGACGATCGCACCGATCCTTGAGGAATTCGCCACCGAACAGGCCGACAAGTTCGTGATCGGCAAGCTCGACGTCGACGTCAATGTCGCCACGGCCACCAAATTCTCGGTCATGAGCATTCCCACGCTGTTGCTCTTCAAGAACGGTGAGGTGGTCGCGCGCCTCGTGGGCGCCAAGCCCAAGGGCGCGCTGCTCCAAGAGATCACCTCGAACCTCTAACTCGCCCTGAACTTCGACAACCTGCAGCGCGATGCCACGGGCACCCCGGTGCGCGAGCTCCAAGAGCGGCTGATCAGTGTCGGTCAGGTTCCGCTCATCGACCCGCTGGGCACCTTCGGCGACGGCACGGTGGTTGCGGTGGAGGCGTTCCAGCACTCGCGAGGCCTTCCCATCACCGGGATTGTTGACGTTACGACGTGGTCACGACTCATCGAAGCCGGCTGGCAACCGGGTCAGCGCCTCTTGTACCTGACGAGACCGAAATTGCGCGGTGACGACGTTGCGGATCTGCAGGTCCACCTGGCCCAACTCGGATTCAATCCCGGTCGCATCGACGGCATCTTCGGTCCGGCGCTCGAGCACGCGCTGACCGACTTCCAGCGAAATTGCGGCCTCACCCCCGACGGTACGCTAACCAGGGCAACCCTTCGCGAATTGACTCGCATGACATTGAGTACGTCGGACCGGAACCTGGTCAACGACGCTCGCGACCTTGCGGGTTTTGACATCGCAACATCCGGTCCCCTGGTGCTCTGCGGCGAGAGTCCACTTGGTTCGTTGCTGTCGGCTGCGCTCTCCGGTCCTTTCGACGTCCGCCTGCTTCGCGACACCGCCGACGAGGACGTCGCGCGCTTCGCCAACGCCCAGGGAGCTGTCGCGGTCCTGTCGATGTCGAGCGTCGCCCGTCTCAATGGCATCCACTTGCACTACTGGGCCAGCTACCGTTCACATTCTCGCCACGGCGAGCAGTTGGCGAGCGCGTTGGCCACGAGTTTGTCGAGGTCCCGCCAGCTCCCGCCCGTCGAGGTCACGGGAATGGCTTTACCGATAATGCGCGAGACGACGATGACGACGCTGCGAGTTGAGCATGGCGCACTCTCCGAAGCGGCGCTGGACGAACTCTCGACCACGATTCGCGAGATTTTCGGGAAAGTTTTCCACAGATAGCCCCAAAAAGGGGTCGATTTGGTTTCACGGAGGGTACCTAAAACCCTTTATTTTCAAGGCTCTAGGGAGAAACCCACAACTTCATCCACAACTTGGGGATAACTTCAACAAGTGGTTTAAGTTGAAGGTTGAAGGTTACTTTGCCTGCGAAATCGAGATATAGATCCTCTCAAGGTCGTCGAGATCGGCAAAATCAATGATTATGCGACCATTTCGCCCTTTGAGGTCGACGTGAACCCTCGTGTCGAGGTAGTCCTCAAGCAGTTGTTCAAGCTCCGCAACGCTCGCGTCGGGCACCGGTCGAAGGCGGGGCTTGGAAGGATCCTGCTTCGACGAAGAATCGACGGCGCTGATCTGCTTGGGTTCGAGGAAGGACTTTACGGCTTCCTCGGTTGCGCGCACCGAGAGCTCGTTCTTGATGACCCGAGCCACCATCGTCGCCTGCAAGTTGGCGTCGGTGATGGCGAGCAGTGATCGGGCGTGGCCGGCGCTGATCTGAGAACTGGCCAGGGCTGCCTGGGCAACTTCGCCCAGTTGTAAAAGTCGTAACGTGTTCGTAATATTTGCTCGACTCTTGCCCACGCGCTGGGCCACTTGCTCATGGGTCAGATCAAAATCGTCGATGAGCTGCTGATACGCGGCGGCCTCTTCGAGCGAATGAAGGTCGACGCGGTGAAGATTCTCAACGACGGCCTGTTCCAGGGAGAGCCGATCGTTGACGTCATCTTGGACGAGCACCGGAACCACCTCTAACCCTGCAAGCCCCGCCGCCCGCCAACGCCGTTCTCCAGCAATTAACTCGAAGAGGTCCGTCTCACCCTCAACCGGTCGAACGATGAGGGGTTGAAGCACACCCAACTCTCGCACCGACGACGCGAGCGTTTGAAGGCTCTCGTCAGTGAAGGACTTTCTCGGCTGGAAGGGATTGGGGCGAATCGATGTGACGAGCACCATGCGTAAGGGCCCGGCTGACTCAGCAACCACGGGGGTTGCCTCGGAGGCGGTGCCTTCAGGAATGAGGGCACCAAGTCCCTTGCCTAAACCTGGTTTTCTAGCCATTGATGATCTCCTCTGCTAGCGCGAAATATGCCCTGGCGCCCTTGGACGTCGGGTCGAATATGGTGATGGGCTGACCGAAGGACGGAGCTTCAGCGAGCCGAACTGTCCGCGGAATCATTGTCACGCACAGCTCCTCGGGGAAGTGTCGTCGAACCTCCGCGGCGACGTCAATCGAGAGCGTGTTGCGCGAATCGTACATCGTCAGTACGACTTTCGTTATTCGAAGCAGAGGATTCAAGTTCTTCTGAACCAGGTCAACGATTCGTTGAAGCTGGGTTAAACCTTCGAGTGCGTAGAACTCGGTCTGGACCGGAACCAAAATATCCGTCGCCGCCGCAAACGCATTAATGGTGATGAGTCCCAGTGACGGGGGACAGTCGATGAAGATATAGTCAAAGTCCCCTTCGACTGAGACGAGGGCCTTCTTCAACCGAAGTTCGCGCGAGATCACCGCAGCCAGCTCCTGCTCCACGCCAGCGAGGTCCAGGGTGGCCGGAGCGACAAACAGATTATTGAAGCCCGTGGGTTCCACGATGTCCACCATGGGTACATCGTTCAACAGCACATCGTAAACCGAACGCTCGAACTGTCGACCATCGACGCCTAGTCCGGTGGTGGCATTTCCTTGAGGGTCAAGGTCGACGACGAGGACTCTCTTGCCCTTTTCCGCCAATGCTGCTCCGAGCGAAATCGTGGTGGTTGTCTTGCCGACACCGCCTTTTTGGTTGGCTACGGCAAATATCGTCATCTCGCTGGCGTCCGCCATGAGCCTCTTTCCGGCCTAAGAGCATCCCGACACTGCGTCGAACACCATGCCATTCAACACGGTTTTGGACGAGACGTCAAGTACCGATGTTTCACGTGAAACAATACCACTTCAGATCCGACAAAGTTCCACACTACGCCACTACCCACTCAAAGTCCGCCCGTCACCGGCGTTCCCAAAGAAGACCCACCTCAACAAACTTAGCCATACACCGAATGTTTCACGTGAAACATTGTTTGTTGCCCACGATATCTCTTCGAGGATGTTTCACGTGAAACATCCTCGAACTCCTCAGGATTCAAAACTTCGATGGTTTCACGTGAAACATCAAAAGAGTGGAAGTTTATTCGGTGTGCCCACGCCACGCGGATATTCCTTGGGCGTTGGCAGGGTCTTTGTCAAAATTTGGAAGGCGGCTCCGTGACGAACACGACCTTGAGGCTCCAATCCGAGTTTGGCAAGAACTTCAGTGTTCCATCGTTCAATTCCAGTGTCCTTTGGCGGTTCCGAGACTATGAGGACTCCCCCGACCTTCAGGAACCTCGCCGCACACTCTGCGGTCACGGCTGGTGGACCAAACGATCTGGCGGTTACCAGATCAAATGCGCCTGATAACAAGGGGTCTCGAGCGAGTTCCTCGGCGCGGCCGTTGATGACTTCACCGTTGGGCGGCGCTTCGGGCCGAGCAAGCACGTCGTGCAAGAAACTCGTGCGCTTCACCATGGAATCGACGAGTACGGCGCGACAACCCCAACGTTCAAGCAGTACCAGGCCGGGCAGGCCCCCTCCGCTTCCCAGATCAAGGAATGACTCCGGGGGAGAGGGATGAGTTGATTCCCAGCAATAAGCAAAACCTAGAGCATGTTCGATCTGAAGTTCGATGGGTGCTGGGCCCAAAAAACCCCGCGCCCTTGAATCCTCAAGGGCGCGGGGTAACCAAGAACTGTTCACTTGTAAATTATGCCGGAACGACCACCACGAAACGACGCGGTTCCTCGCCCTCGGAGCGTGTGCTCACCGACGGGTTGTCGGTCAAGGCGTCGTGAACGGCCTTACGATCAGCTGCGGACATCGGTTCCAGGGCTCGCTCCTCGCCCGTTTCGCTGACCTCTTGGGCTACTTGCTGGGCGAATCTTCCCAGCGCCGCCACCCGGCGCTCGCGATACTGCGCCACGTCAACCAAAATCCGGTCGGTCCGACTGGGACTCTTGGATTGAACCACCGTTCGAGTGACCTCCTGCAGGGCTTGCAGGGTGGTGCCGCGAGGGCCCACAAGAACACCGAGTTCGGTTGGTGGATCCGCGTTCACGGATAACTCCACCGTCTCTTCATCAAGCTCCTTTACCGATACTTCGGCACTTATATTCATCGAAGCCAGAAGTCCCACGAGAAACTCCTTTGCTATCGAACCTTGCTCGGCTAGCGAAATTCCTTCAGCCATGGTGTCCTCCTTCGTTGGATTCTTTTCAGATTGTGTTGGGCCATTCTGCGCACCCGTGCTGGGGCGACGAGGTCGATTTGACTGTTCCCTCTCTCGGCGAGGGGACTCCGCTTGGGCGGCGGTCGTGGAGCGCGGCTTCTCCGGGCGAACAGCGGCGTTTCGGGGACGGTCTTCGCGCCCACCTGATCGGCGGGTCCGCTTTGGCCTCGGGCCCGAAGGGCGTACCCGAGCCCTGACTCGAGCCTCTCCTCGAATACGACCAAAGAGGCCGGCCTTGGGTTCTTCGATCACTTCAACCTCTGCGTCATCACGATGCACGCCGAGGTGCGCCAAGGCCCGATCGGTGGCCTCGTCGATTGATTTTCCGGTGGTTTCTACCCAGTCCATGGGTTACCGTTCCTTTCGTTTCCGCTTCGCTTTGGAGCGTGAGTTTGCCTGCGGCCTTGGTTGAGGCTTCGGCTGGGATTTCGCCTGGGGCCTCGACTGCGGCTTGGCTTGAGGCTTGGCTTGAGGCTTGGGCGTTGTCGGCTGTTCTTCAATTGCTGGAATTTCTTTCGGCTGCCCGGCTTCTGCGCCCTCTCTACCCTTGTTCGGGTTGGACACGCCGGTGCGAAACATCAAGTCTTGAGTAATTATACGGATAATTGTTGAAATAATCATGTACAAAACAACGGCGGCTGGTATAACGAGATAAAAGTATGCAAAAAGAATCGGAAAGAAGCGTTGCATCATTAGCTGCTGGGACGGCAACGTCGTACCGGTCTTCTTGCTGCGATTGGTCATCTGCGCCATCTGGAAGTACTGCAGGGCCACCGCCGCGGCGACGAAGACGAAGAAGGGGATCTGGGCGGCGAAGGAGCTGTGAACACTGAAGGTCTTAAGGTTCAAGTCCATGCCAAACGCCTTGATCTGCCCGTGAGAGGCAATAAGGCTCTTGTACATCTTTGAGGTTATGGGTATGTAACGGGGATGGGACACCAACTTGCCGTGCTTCAGCACCTGATTGGCTAGCCCCTTGATAACGCTGTAAAGAATGAAGAGAAACGGCATCTGCAGCAGCATTGGAAGGCATCCGCCGATGGGATTCGCACCCTCCTCGCGGTAAAGTTTCATCATCTCTTCATTGAGCTGCTGACGGTTTTCCGGTCCCTTGTACTTCTGTTGAAGCTTCTTGATCTCGGGCTGGAGCTTCTGCATTGCCATCATTGACTTAGTGCTCTTGATGGTGAACGGCGTGAGAACGGCCATGATGATGACCGTGAGCATGGCGATTGCCACTGCGTAGTTGGGAATCAGGTCATAACAGAGGGCGAGGAGCCAGCCGACGATATGGAAAATGGGCTGAAAAACACTGCCAACGGCGTGCTTGAACGAACTCATTACTTACTACTCCTGACTTTTCCGAGGGGTACCAGGTCCACGCCATGGGGTCCTAGCGGGCGACAGCGGCTCAGGCGCCGCAGTGCGAGACCCGCTCCCCGCCAGGCTCCGTGGACCTCGATGGCCTCGTACGCGTAGTGGGAGCACGAAGGGTAGAAGCGACACGGAGCAATTCGCCCGGAGGTGAGCCGCTGGTACGCCGCGAGAGCGCCCAGCAGCACCCTCGCGCCACGTGATGTCTCAGCGTCGCGCGCCGGCACGGGAGAGGGCTTGCTCGAGGTGGAAGTGAAGTTCGTCATAGGAGAGATTTCCTGTCTCTAATCCGCACTTAATCAGGTAATTTCCTGGATGCGGTTGAGGGATAAGGTTGTCGATTAGTGACCGTAGGCGGCGTCGGATTCTGTTGCGAGCAACGGCGTTGCCGACCTTTCGGCTGATCGCGTACGCCACATTGACCGGGGAGTCCCTTTCGACGCCGGTTACGAAACTTATTCGCAACGGCCCGCTTTGACCCCGTCCTGTCGGTGTGGCAAAGAGTGCGAACTGCCGTCGGGTGCGAACCCGACCGGGCACCCTTCGCTCAGACCGTCAGCTCGTGGCGGCCCTTGTCGCGTCGTGCCTTTAGAATGGCTCGACCGGCCCGGGTGCGCATACGAGCACGGAAACCGTGCGTTTTAGCCCTTTTCCTCTTGTTGGGTTGATACGTTCTCTTCACAAAACCTCTTCTCAAACTATTTGGGTGCGCTTCGCGGTACCCCCTGGGGGTCGCTGGCGCACAACTGGGAGCAATCTTATCCGACCTGGCCGACGCCCCGACGCGGAGAGGTAAAACGGAGTAGGGTAACACTCCCCAAGGACACCGGATTCGTTCGCGAAGCGACTCTGCTTGTGGATAATGTCAGTGTTGGCCTGTGGAGGAACGTATGCAAAGCAGCGAGGAGATCTGGTCGGCACTTCGGGACTCCTTACGTGGCAACGCTTCTGAGTCAGTTTGGTCCGCCGGTTTAAGCACACTGCGCCTTGTGGATTACCACGACAATCAACTTGTCATCGGCGCGCCCAACCAAATTCAGCTGCAGCGGGTTCAGCAGCGCTACCTACCGTTCATCACCGAACAGGCGCAGCGACTGATCGGCGCAGACGTGCAGGTTTCATTAACGCTGAGTGATGATCCCGTGAGCACAGCGGGTGAGATCGTTGACGAACCGGTGAGCACGGCTGACGCGGTCTCGTTCGTGCCGAGCGTCGATCGCCCCGCTCGCCTCGATCCCCGTATGACCTTTGATTCGTTCGTGCCGGGCTCCTCGAACCGTCTCGCCTTCGCCGCGGCGCAATCGGTGGCTGAAACACCTGGTCGTGCTTACAATCCGCTGATGATTTATGGAAACTCCGGGCTCGGCAAGACTCACCTCCTCCACGCGATCGGCAATTACGTCCAGGAGAACTATCCCGGACGAAAGGTGCTCTACGTCTCGACGGAGACATTCCTCAACGACTTCATCCGAGCGATTCAAACACGAACGCAGCTAGCGCTGCACGAGCGTTACCGAGAGAACGACGTGTTGCTCATCGATGACATCCAATTCATGGAAACTCGCGGTGAAACATTTCATGAGGAGATCTTTCACACGTACAACGCACTGCACGGCGATGGCAAGCAGATTGTTCTGACTTCAGATCGTTCACCTCGCGACCTCGCCGGGCTCCAAGATCGATTCCGCAGTCGACTGTTGCAGGGCCTCGTCACCGAGATCGACCAACCGGATCTGGAGACGAGAATTGCAATACTTCGCTCCAAGGCGGAGCGGGAGGGTATCGCCCTGCCGAGCGATGTCGCGGAGTGGATCGCCCAGCGTGTGCGGGACAACATTCGAGAGCTTGAGGGCTCGATCACCATGCTGCGGGCATTCGCGAACCTGCGCCAGGAACCGATTTCCCTCGAACTCGCCAAAGCACACCTGACGAACCTGGGTCAGGAACAGGTGATATTGAAGCCCGAGACGATTCTGGCTGTCGTCTCAGAGTTTTATGGACTTTCGGTGGAGGATGTGCGTGGGGCGAAGCGACTCCGGCCCCTCGTGCACGCGCGCCACGTCGCGATGTACCTAATTCGTGATCTTCTGACCAACTACTCCTATCCGATGATCGCTCGAATCTTTGATGGTCGCAACCACACGACAGTGATCAGTGGAGTTGAAAAGATCCGGGAACAGATCGCACTCAACGCAGAGACACTCTCCCAGATCAATCAATTAAAACGTCGTCTACAGGGAGAAAATAGGGAATAGTTTGTGTGCAACCTTTGGGGTGACCTGTTGATTACGGGTTGAGAACTGATGGGTAGCGCACATTACTTTATGGTTGAGTTTTCAAGGTTGAAGGAGTTAGTCACAGACGTGTGTAAAGAGTCCTGTAATTTAATTGCTGTCTATCAGGGTTTTTAGTGGTTAATCCACAAACACACAGGCCTACTACTACTAAGACTTCTCAACATAGAAAAACGCACAATAATCTCAGTAGTCGAGGAAAGGTAATTCAGTGAAGTTCAAATCAGAGCGCGACATCCTCGTTGAAGCATTAAGCGCGGCGAGCCGGGTGGTAGCGACACGCATCATCGGAGCATCATCGGGGATACTCCTCTCCTTGGTCGGTAATCAGTTGACGGTCACCGGGACCGACCTCGACATCACAGTGCGCACAAC